>Ga0209254_10004288_pt1 | contig 13071 bp, 14 predicted proteins | sample FrelakmetDIP11DI_FD_187148 | JGI IMG/M metagenome (GOLD analysis project Ga0209254, IMG submission 187148) | Freshwater lake sediment microbial communities from the University of Notre Dame, USA, for methane emissions studies - DIP11 DI (SPAdes)... | ecosystem: Environmental > Aquatic >...
CGCGCCGCCCAGCAGGCGAAAAAACCGCAAAAAACCGAGAAGGGGGCGGCGCCTCCACCGCGCCGTGCCGTGGGCGTGAATACCGAGACTCCGGTTGCGTTTTACTCGGAGCGGCCATTTTCCACACTGAAAGGATCGCTGCGCCTGCCCGTTGCCGGGGAACTCATGAATCGCTTTGGCGCTCCGAGAGAGGGCGGCGGCGTGAGTTGGAAGGGTGTGTTCATTCGCGCCACGCAAGGCGCGACGGTAAAGGCGATTGCAGCCGGTCAGGTGGTGTTTTCCGAGTGGCTGCGTGGCTTCGGCAACCTGATTATTGTCGACCACGGCGAGGGCTACATGAGCCTGTACAGCAATAATGAAAGTCTGTATAAGCAGGTGGGCGAACGGGTTCAGCCCGGTGACGCCATTGCGGCGGTCGGCAACAGCGGCGGCCAGCCCGACCCCGGTTTGTACTTTGAAATGCGGCATCAAAGCCGTCCTGTTAATCCCCTCCTGTGGGTGAAGTGAGATGACACAAAAGGCGAAATTCCTGCTGGTCGGTCTGGCCGGCGTGCTGGCTGGCGCGGCGTTGACGGTGAACCTGTCGGCAATCGCCGACAAGGATGCAGCACAGACGGCGTTGCCGATCGAAGAACTGCGTGCCTTTACCGATGTGTTCGCACGCATCAAGAACGATTACGTCGAGCCGGTCGAAGACAAAAAACTGATAGACGGGGCGATCAACGGCATGTTGACCGGGCTCGATCCGCATTCAACCTATCTCGACGCCGAAGGCTTCAAGGATCTGCAGGTCGGCACCCAGGGCGAGTTTGGCGGCCTCGGCATCGAAGTCGGCATGGAAGATGGGTTCGTCAAAGTGGTGTCGCCGATCGAGGACACCCCGGCCTTCAAGGCCGGGGTCAAGCCGGGCGACCTGATCATCAAGCTCGACGATACGCCGGTGAAGGGGCTGTCGCTGAATGATGCAGTCAAACGCATGCGCGGCAAGCCGGGGTCGACTATCAAGCTGACCATCGCGCGCAAGGGTGTGGACAAACCCATCGTGCTGACCCTGACCCGCGCCGTCATCAAGATTCGCAGCGTCAAGTCCCAGTTGCTGGAAAACGGCTACGGCTATGTGCGGGTGACGCAGTTCCAGGAACACACCGGCGAGTTGCTGGCCGAGGCCTTGAACAAGCTGTACAAGGACAACAAGGCGCCGCTCAAGGGCATCATTCTTGACTTGCGCAACGACCCGGGCGGCTTGCTGAACGGCGCAGTGGCGGTGACGGCGGCGTTCGTCAAACCCGACAGCCTGGTGGTGTATACCGAGGGCCGCAACGAAGATGCCAAGATGCGGCTGACCGCCAACCGTGAACATTATCTGCGCCCGATGCAGGCCGATTATCTGAAAAACCTGCCGGAGGGCATCAAGCAGGTGCCGATGGTGGTGCTGGTCAACAGCGGTTCCGCTTCTGCCTCCGAGATCGTTGCGGGCGCGTTGCAGGACCACAAGCGCGCCGTCGTCATGGGAACGCGCACCTTTGGCAAGGGCTCGGTGCAGACCATACTGCCGATCGGCAATGGCACGGCGATCAAACTCACCACGGCGCGCTACTTCACGCCAAGCGGACGTTCCATCCAGGCCAAGGGGATCGAGCCGGATATCGTGGTGGAAGATCCGAGCATGCCGAGCGAAGAGGAAAGCCTGGGGGTTCGCGAGGCGGATCTCGACAAGCATCTGAGCAATCCCAATGGCGATGAGACCGACCCTGCGGACAAGCCGGATAGCGTCATCAAGGCACCGCCTGCTGACAAACCGGCCAAGAACGACAAGGAGAGCAAGGCCACCAAACCGGCTGCTCTGGAACCGGGCGAGGTCGTGTCGAAAAATGACTATCAGGTGAATCAGGCGGTGAATTTGTTGAAAGGGCTGCAGATACTGCAGGGACGTTGAGCAGAAGGCCGTGGCTGTTGCAGCCACGGCCCGCGCGCTATACTGCGCTCATCCATTTGAGCCTGCTTGCCGGGGGTGCCGTGCGTCCGTGTGACCTCGAAAAAAGTCGTGAAATCGTGTTCCATGTCCTGCCGCTTGGCCAGGTCGAGCGCGCCTTGATCCTGCTGGAAGGCATGGACGGGCTGACGGTAGCGGCGGGGACCGGGGCCAATTATCTGCTGGTGCGTTACAACGTCTGCGAATACACCCTGGAAGGCCTGGAAACAGCACTCAGCAACCAGGGTTTCCATCTCGACAACAGCCTGCTGTGCAAGCTCAGGCGCGCGCTGGCCTATTTTTGCGAGAGCGTGCAGCGGCGCAACGTCGCCGCAAATGAGCCGGATATCAAATCCCAGCAAGCCTTCATGAAAGTCTATGAGCGCCATCTGCATGGCGACAGTGACGAGACCCCCGAGGAATGGCGGGGCTACAAATAGTCTCCGTTGTACCGCCCCCACCCATGAACCTGAACGACGATCTGCTGCTGCGCTACAGCCGCCATATTCTGCTGCCTGACGTCGGCGTAGCCGGGCAGACACGCATTGCCGAGGCCAGCGTGCTGGTCGTCGGCGCAGGCGGGTTGGGGTGTCCGGTTGCCTTGTATCTGGGCGCGGCGGGGGTCGGAAAACTGTTGCTGGCCGATGGCGATCGCGTGGATCTCACCAATCTGCAACGCCAGATCGGCCACACCACCGCTGCGATCGGGGAGAACAAGGCCGATTCGCTCGCGCGCAGCGTGAATGCCATCAACCCTGCAATCGAGGTGAAGCCGATTCGTGAGGCGCTGACGGGCATCGCCTTGCACGAAGCCGTCGCGGCGGTTGATCTGGTGGTCGATGCGTCGGACAACTTTGCCACCCGTCACGCCGTCAATCGTGCCTGCGTGCAGCTGGGCAAACCGCTGGTGTCGGGTGCCGCGATCGGTTTCTCGGGGCAACTGGCTGTATTCGATTCGCGTCGCGCCGCGAGCCCGTGTTATCACTGCCTGTTCCCCGACCACGCGGACGAGCCTGAAATGCGCTGTGCCGAGGCGGGGGTGTTTGCGCCGCTGGTGGGCATCATCGGCGCGATGCAGGCGATGGAGGCCCTGAAATATATGGCGCAGGCGGGCGAACCGCTGATCGGGAAATTACTGCTGTGGGACGGCTTGCGCAGCGAGGCGCGCAGGATGAATGTGCCGCGCGACCCCGCCTGCCCGGTATGCGGACAGGCAGCGCTTCAGGCGGGCTGACCGTCGAGCAGCCGCGCCAGCAACAAGTCGATATCACCACCCGGCGCGCGGGTAAATCCGCTCTTGGCAAACTGGTGCCAGCGTCCGACCACCACGCATTGCAACAGATTGGCCAGCGGCGCGCTGAGTTCGGCCTGCCTGCCCTCGCCCAGCCGCAGACATTGCCGTAACTGCGCCTCGATGCGGTCATGCAACTGATTGATGCGTTTTTGCAGGCGCTCGTTTTCGTGCACCAGCGCTTCGCCGATCAGCACCCGTGTCATCCCCGGATTCTTTGCCGCAAAATTCAGCAGCATGCTGAGAATGGCCTCGACCTGTGCGGCCGGCGAGGGCGTGTCGGCGGTGATGCGCGCGATCAGCCCGAACAGCGTCTGTTCGATGAATTCGATCAGCCCCTCATACATCTGCGCCTTGCTGGAAAAGTGGCGATACAGCGCCGCTTCCGAAACGCCGACGCGTGCCGCCAGTGCGGCGGTGGTGATCTTTTCCGGCTGCGGTTCCTGCAGCATTGAGGCCAGCGTTTGCAGAATCTGCAAGCGGCGCTCGCCGGGTTTTTTGGCTTCCCCTTCCATCGACCATCCTTTTTGTTTTATTGGAATGGATTATCAGGGAAAAATGGTGGGTCTGCACGGACTTGAACCGTGGACCAAGGGATTATGAGTCCCCTGCTCTAACCAGCTGAGCTACAGACCCGAAACCGGTTGCAAGCCCCATCGTTGATGGGGCTGTGTGCTCAGACTTCGCCGCTGCCGGTAAAGCTTTTCAGCTTTTCGGAACGAGTCGGGTGGCGCAGCTTGCGCAGCGCCTTGGCTTCGATCTGGCGAATCCGTTCACGGGTGACGTCGAACTGCTTGCCGACTTCTTCCAGCGTGTGGTCGGTGTTCATTTCGATGCCGAAGCGCATGCGCAACACCTTGGCTTCGCGCGAGGTCAGGCTGTCCAGCACTTCGCGGGTGGCGTCGCGCAGGTTGGCGTAGACCGCGGAATCGTCGGGCGACAGCGTGCTGGAATCCTCGATGAAATCGCCCAAGTGCGAATCCTCGTCGTCGCCGATCGGCGTCTCCATGGAAATCGGCTCCTTGGCGATTTTCATGATCTTGCGGATCTTGTCTTCCGGCATTTCCATCTTGATCGCCAGCGTCGCCGGATCCGGCTCGATGCCGGTTTCCTGCAGAATCTGACGGCTGATGCGGTTCATCTTGTTGATGGTTTCGATCATGTGCACCGGGATACGGATGGTGCGCGCCTGGTCGGCGATCGAGCGCGTGATAGCCTGGCGAATCCACCAGGTGGCGTAGGTCGAGAACTTGTAGCCGCGACGGTATTCGAACTTGTCCACCGCCTTCATCAGGCCGATGTTGCCTTCCTGGATCAGGTCGAGGAACTGCAGGCCGCGGTTGGTGTATTTTTTGGCGATGGAAATCACCAGGCGCAGGTTGGCTTCGATCATTTCGCGCTTGGCACGGCGCGCCTTGGCTTCGCCGGTGGACATCTGCTTGTTGATGTCCTTGAGGTTCTTGATCGGCAGGCCGACGCGATCCTGCATGGAGATCAGCGCTTCCTGGTGCGCTTTCACTTCGTACTGCACTTTGGCGAGCGTCGAGCAATAGCCTTTCTTGGCGGCGATTTCCTTGTCCACCCAAGCCAGCGCGGTTTCGTTGCCGGGGAAGGTTTTGATGAAATGCGCGCGCGGCATGCCGGAGCGGTTGACGCAGAAATCCATGATCTTGCGCTCGTGCGAGCGCACTTCCTCGACCGCGGTGCGGATCTGTTCGCACAGGCCATCGACCTGGCGCACCGAGAAGCGGAACACCATCAGCAACTCAGTGACTTCCGCCTGCGCTTTCATGTGCTGTGGGCTGCCGAGGCCATATTTGACCTGGGCAGTCTGTGCCTTTTTGTAGGCTTTGCGGATGAAATCGAATTGTGTCAGCGCTTCGGCTTTCAACTGCGCCAGGTTGGCGGCAGCCAGTTTGGCGCTGGCTTCTTCGTCATCTTCCTCGCTGTCATCGCCTTCGCTGGCAGTGTCTTCCACTGTGATCGCAGCTTCGGTTTCCATTTCGACAAAGCCGTCGATCAACTCGTCGATGCGTAGTTCGTCTTTTTCGACTTGTGCTGCCATATCCAGAATTTGCTGGATGGTGAGCGGGCACGAGGAAATCGCCATCACCATGTGGCGCAGGCCTTCTTCGATGCGCTTGGCGATTTCGATTTCGCCCTCACGGGTGAGCAGGTCAACCGTACCCATTTCACGCATGTACATGCGCACCGGGTCGGTGGTGCGGCCGAAGTCGGAGTCGGCGGTGGTCAGTGCCTGCTCGGCGGCGGCGACTGCGTCCTCGTCGGCGACGGCCGGGGTGGCCTCCTGCATCAGCAGGGTTTCGGCGTCCGGCGCTTCGTCATAGACCTGGATGCCCATGTCGTTGATCATGCCGATCACGCCTTCGATCTGGTCGGCGTCCAGCACTTCGTCGGGCAAGTGGTCGTTGATTTCCGCGTAGGTCAGGAAGCCACGTTCCTTGCCTAGAATGATCAGGTTTTTTAGCTGGGTGCGGCGCGCCTCGGCTTCCAGCGGCGTCAGTTCTTTAAGAGGGTGCAGCGCCTCGGTTTTTTTGGCGCCACCACCCGGTTTTCTTCCACGTACGGCCACAGGATTTTCTCCGCTCAGATTCCACCCCGCGCAGCGCGCGCGGACAGAAAAGTCGTTCAAAAACCGACAATTATACCGCAATCCGGGGCGTTGTCTTGCCGTTTATGGCAAGCTAGGAGCGTGCCAGCGCAGTCAATTCCTCGCGTTCGCTGGCGCTCAAACTGCTCAGTGGCCGGGTGGCCAATTCCTGCTGTCGTCTGCGCCGCCAGTCATCGCGCAACTGTTTGAGCGCGCCGTCAAATTCCGCATTCCAGTCCCAAGTGTCGTCTTTGTCGAGCAAATCCGTCATAAGTTCATTGACGAGCACTTCCAGGGTGCTGCCGCGCGCGGCCTCGGCCAGCGCAGGCAGATTGAGTTGCTCGATGTCGCTTAGCCAGGCCATGAGTTCGCCCATGCGCTCGGCGAGCGGATCGTTCGCGTCCAGCCAGATGGCTTCCACCTCGGCGGTGCGCTGCGGGTTCATCAACAGTGTGCGCGCCAGGCTGCGCAGGCGCGACGGCGCGGGGCGACGCTGCGGGCGCGGCGGCGCGCGCCGGGCGAGGTTGGGCTTGACGCCCATGTGGCTGAGTTCGTCGGCTTGCAGGTGCGCCAGTTCGGCGATTTGTCGCTGGATCAGGCTGGCCAGCAGCGGCGCGGCAATTTTCTCCAGCAGCGGCTTGGCCTCCTTGATCAGCGTCGCCCGGCCTTCCTGGGTGTCGAGCCTGCGGTCACGCGCCAGTTCGCGTACCAGAAACGCCGACAGCGGCAGGGTGTCGGTATCCAGCAGGTGCAGGAAGGCCGCCTGGCCTTGGGTGCGGATGTAGCTGTCGGGGTCTTCGCCTTCCGGCAGAAACAGGAAGCTGACTTCCTTGCCATCCTGTAGCGCTTCCAGCGAGTTTTCCAGTGCGCGCCAGGCGGCCTTGCGTCCGGCGTTGTCGCCGTCGAAGGCGTAGATCAGGCGGTCGGTGTGGCGCAGCAGGGTGCGCGCGTGGATCGGCGTAGTGGCGGTGCCCAGCGCGGCAACGGCGAATTCCACACCGTGCTGAGCTAGCGCCACCACGTCCATGTAGCCTTCGACCACAATGGCGCGGCCGGCAGCCTTAATCGCCGCGCGTGCTTCGAACAGGCCGTACAGCTCGGAACCCTTGTGAAACAGCGGAGTTTCCGGCGAGTTGAGGTATTTCGGCTCGCCCTGGTCAAGTATGCGTCCGCCAAAGCCGACGATCTGGCCCTTGATGTTCTTGATCGGGAACATGATGCGGTCGCGAAAGCGGTCATAGCGGCCGCGTTCGCCGTCGATGACGAGACCGGAGGCGGCCAGCGCATCGGCGGAATAGTCGGCAAACACCTGTTTCAATGGCGAACCGTCGGGCGCATAGCCGATGCCGTAGCGGGCGGCGATGACGCCGGTCAGGCCGCGCCGTTTCAGGTAGTCGATGGCACGTGGACTTTGCTTGAGTTGCTGTTTGTAAAACTGCGCAGCCTGTTCCAGCGCATCCCACAGCGCGGGCGGCGGTTTGGGACGATCAGGCTCGTGCGCGGATTCCGGCACCTGCAGGCCGGTATCCTGAGCCAGCGCGGCCACGGCATCGGGAAAGCTCATGTGCTCGTATTCCATCAGGAACCCAAGGGCGGTACCGTGCGCGCCGCAACCGAAGCAGTGGTAGAACTGCTTGGTCGGACTGACCGTGAAGGAGGGGGTTTTCTCGCTGTGGAAAGGACAACAGGCCTGGTAGTTCTGCCCGGCCTTCTTCAGCGGCACGCGCCGGTCGATCACGTCGACGATGTCGACGCGGGCAAGCAGGGTGTCGATGAAATCGCGCGGGATCATGATGGCCGCATGATAAACCCGGGCAAATCTGCCGGGCGGCTGGCGTGAATCAACCCGCCAGGCGGGTCTTGATCAGCGCGGAAACCTGGCCCATGTCGGCGCGGCCGGCGAGGCGGGGCTTCAGCAACCCCATCACCTTGCCCATATCCTTAGCGCTGGAGGCGCCGGATTCGGCAATCGCCGCAATCACTGCAGCTTCAACTTCGGCGGCGGAGAGTTGCTCGGGCAGATAGGCTTGCAAAACAAGGAGTTCGGCCTGTTCGGCGGCCACCAGATCGTCTCGGTGGGCAGCCTGAAACTGGCTGATCGAGTCTTTGCGCTGCTTGATGAGTTTTTCGACGATGCTGCTGATCGTCGCGTCGTCCAGTTCGATCCGTTCGTCGACTTCTTTCTGCTTGATCGCAGCCAGCAGCAGGCGAATCGTACCGAGGCGCGCCGTTTCTTTCGCACGCATCGCCGCCTTCATGTCGTCAGTGATGCGGAGCTTGAGCGACATGCCGGGTGGACGCGGGTGGGGAGATTCTGCCGAACGGCAGAATCAATACATCTTGGGGGGGAGTTGCTGGCCGCGCAGGCGCTTGCTCTGGCGCTTGACTGCTGCAGCGAGCTTGCGCTTGCGTTCGGCGGTGGGCTTCTCGTAGAACTCGCGGGCGCGCAGTTCGGTCAGCAGGCCGACTTTTTCGATGGAACGCTTGAAGCGGCGCAGGGCGACATCAAACGGCTCGTTTTCCTTGATTTTAACGTGGGGCATGAAGATGGCTTCCGGGAAACGGGAAAAACAAGAATAATAACAAGCTTAGGAAGTTTTTTCCAGTCCCTGTTATTCCAGTCCTGATGTTGGTGCTTGGCGTTGAATCCTCCTGCGATGAAACCGGTGTCGCGCTGTATGACAGCACGAAGGGCCTGCTGGCGCACGCCTTGTATTCGCAGATCGCCATGCACAACGACTACGGCGGCGTGGTGCCGGAACTGGCCTCGCGCGACCATATCCGGCGGGTGCTGCCATTGACCCGTCAGGTGATGAGTGAGAGTGGCCGCACACTTTCCGATCTCGACGGCATTGCCTACACTCAGGGGCCGGGCCTGGCCGGGGCCTTGCTGGTGGGCGCGGGGATGGCGCGCGCGCTGGCGTATGCGTTGAACATTCCGGCGGTCGGCGTGCATCACCTCGAAGGCCACATGCTGTCGCCGCTGATTTCCGACACCCCGCCCGAATTCCCCTTCGTCGCCCTGCTGGTGTCGGGCGGCCATACCCAGTTGATGCTGGTGGAAGGCGTTGGCCGCTACACCCTGCTGGGCGAAACCCTGGACGACGCGGCGGGCGAGGCGTTCGACAAGACCGCGCAACTGCTCGGCCTAGGCTATCCGGGCGGCCCGGCGCTGTCGAAACTGGCGGACAGTGGCGACGCGACACGCTTCACCCTGCCACGCCCGATGCTGCATTCCGGCGATTTCGATTTCAGCTTCAGCGGCTTGAAAACAGCCGTGCTGACGCTGGTGCGCAAAGTGGGGCTGGATGAGGCGGCGGATATCGCAGCGGCGTTTCAGGTCGCCGCGGTGGACGTGCTGGTGACAAAAAGCCTCGCCGCCTGCAAGCACAGCCTCGCCAGGCGGCTGGTGGTGGCGGGCGGCGTCGGCGCGAATGCGCAACTGCGCGAACGGCTCACCCGCGAAGCGGCGGCACGCGGCATTGCGGTGTTTTATCCGCGCATGGAGTTCTGCACCGACAACGGCGCAATGATCGCGTTCGCCGGCGCGCAAAGGATGGCGCATGCCGCGCCGGAACTGACTTTTGCGGTCAAGCCGCGCTGGGATCTGGCGACGCTGGAAGCGGTGTAACCGGCTGGCTGCGGTTGAATTAGCGTAGCCAGGCGGCGATGGCCACGATGGCCAGCACGGCGACCGCTGCGCTGAGCCAGACCACCCGGACCCGATTGGCCTCGATGCGCTGGACCAGCTGGGTGTTCTGTTCGGCCAGCGCCTTGATCAGTTCGGACGAGGCGAACATCTGGCTGTGCAGGTCGGATACGGCGGCTTCAAGGGCCAGTGTGCGGGCTTCGAGGACGGCCGGATTCGGGGTTTCGGACGACGCGGCCGGCTGCGGCTTCGCTGCGGCAGGCTGCGCGGGATGGCCGGCGACGGCGTCCCACAGTTTCTTTGCGCCCTCGGCCAGTTTGGGCGCGTTCTTGATGACGTCCGACCACGGCACGCTCTGCAAAACCATCAACCAGCCCACTGCCATGAATGCTCCTTTCGCTCAGGCCCTGTTTATTTCCGCAGGAACGGGTATGCCTCGCGTAGTCCCCGCAGCCATTTTTCGCTGCCGGTCAGCTGCGCGATCTGGTCGGGGAACAGCAGGAAACCCACCAGCACCGCGATCAGGCACACCAGCACCAGGGTGCCGAACACGCTTTCCGGACGCAGCACGCCCCAGTAGCGGCTGACCAGAAACAGCGTGTCCTTCTTGTGCTCCGACATCGACAGCCAGCGCCGCACCACCCGCACTGCGAGATACGCGCCCCAGCCGCCGACGAGCGAAGCGAACACGATGCGGAACATGGCGAACAGGTCGATCCCGCCGCCCATGTACTGGTGATACAGCCAGGAGACGAAGCCGAGCGACACCGAGGCGAGGATCGCGATGGCGACGTTGATGAACAGGCGCCGCCGTTCGCGCGCGAGGTCGCGCTGGCGTTCGATGAAAAAGCCGTCGATTTCGCGCTTGAAGTATTCGACCTTGTCCTGCACCAGCGAGGAAATCTCGGCCTTGGCCACCGCCATGCGCTCGTCCAGCAGGGTGCCGAGCTTGTCGCCCGCGTAATCGACCAGTTCGCGCACATCGTCCTTGGTGAACTGGCGTTGTTCGTGCAACTCGTCGGAAATCTTGTCGAGCTTGGCGTCGATTTCCTGGCTGGCTCGCCAGATGACATCTTTCAGCTCGCTGCCCGCTTGCGAGACGCCTTCCTTTACTACCCCCGCTAACCGGTCACCGGCGCGGTCGATGGCTTCGCGCGACACTTCGGCGAGGCTGTCTTTGGCGTGGTCGATGGATTTTTCGAAGAAGGCCATGTCAGCTAGGTTTTCCGATGCGTCCTTCTTCGCCGTTCACTAATTTGATGAGGTTGCTCTTGTGACGATAGACCAGCAGCAGCGCAATCACCAGCACCGTGAGCACGGTGTTGCCCCAGCCCATCAACAGCCATGCGTACACCGGAGCGAGAATGGCGGTGGTTAGCGCGGCCAGCGAGGAAATGCGGAACACCTTGGCCATGAACAGCCAGGTGGCGAGACACGCCAGCCCGAGCCAGGGGTTGAGGCCGACCAGCACGCCGAGCGCGGTGGCCACGCCCTTGCCACCCTGGAAGCGGAAAAATACCGGAAATAAATGGCCGATGAATACCGCCAGCGCGCACAGCAGCGCGATGTCCTCCGTCAGGCCGAATTGTGGCGCCAGCATGCGCGCCAGCACCACCGCCACCCAGCCTTTCAGCGCGTCGCCCAGCAGGGTCAACGCCGCCGCGGCCTTGCGTCCGGTGCGCAGTACGTTGGTGGCGCCGGGGTTGCCCGAGCCGAAACTGCGCGGGTCGGGCAGCCCCATGAGCTTGCTGACGATGACGGCAAACGACAGGGAACCGATGAGGTAGGCGGCAACGATAAACAGCAGCGTGGGCATAACGAAGTCAGTAAAATGGCGGGTTTTGGATGAGCATTGGTGTCATGAATCAGAAATATCGCAACATAAAACGGTGTCTTTTTCCGCATGGCGGCGTTGCTCGTCGTTGCCGTAGAGCAGGCTATGCCGCCTCCTCGTGCCTTGCCCTGCGAAAAAATCCATCCGTTTTATCCTGTTCCGCTATTCCTGATTCACGACACCAGGCGGGCGCGGCGTGATGGATATCTTGTTTCTGCGGGACTTTCGTCTCGAACTGATTATCGGCGTATACGAATGGGAACGCAAAGTGCCCCAGCCGGTACGTCTCGACCTCGAAATCGGCCTGCCGAACAGCAAGGCCGGCGGCACCGACAACGTCGCCGACACCATCGACTATGGCGCGGTGGCGATGCGGGTGAAGGACTATCTGCACAACGCGCCGCAACCGATCACGCTGGTGGAATCGGTGGCCGAGCATGTCGCCGCCATCGTGCTCAACGAGTTCGGTTCGCCCTGGGTGAAAGTGTCGGTGACCAAGTTCGCCATCGTGCCGGGTATCAAGGAACTGGGTATCAGCATCGAGCGCGGCAGCCGCGCGTGAGCCTGGAACAGATCGCCACCAGCGATATCGTCAGTGGGGCGGCCATCCTGCTGGCGGCGTATGTCATTCGCGGCATCACTGGCTTCGGTTCGGGGCTGGTGTCGGTGCCTTTGCTGGCGTTGTTTCTGCCGCTGCAATTTGTGGTGCCGCTGATTTTGCTGCTGGATTTCACCGCATCGATCGTCATCGGCGGCCTGCATTTCAAGCGGGTGAGGTGGGATGAAATCGGCATCCTGATTCCGTTTGGCGTGATCGGCGTGATCGTCGGCACCACCTTGCTGGTCGAGTTGCCACCCGGTCCGATGCTGTTTGCGCTGGCTGGCTTCGTTTTCGTGTTTGCGCTGCGCAGCGTGCTGAACCTGCACGGCGACAAGCTGATTTCGCGCGGCTGGGCCGTGCCGGCCGCGCTCACCGGCGGCACCGTGGGCGCGCTGTTCGGCACCGGCGGGCCGCCGTATGTGATTTACCTGACCCACCGCATCCGTGAAAAAGGCGATTTGCGGGCGACTTTTTCGGCGCTGTTCTTCACCGAAGGTCTGACCCGCATCGCCAGCTTCCTGATTGTCGGCCTGCTGTTGTCGAGCCAGATCTGGATCGCGTATGTTGCGGCCTTGCCCATCATGCTGGGCGCGCTCTATCTGGGCGGGCGCGTGCATGTGGGCCTGTCGCAAGCGCAGATGACGCGGCTGGTCGGCGTATTGTTGCTGGTGTCGAGTGTGTCGTTGTTTTACAAGGCCTTGAGCGCATGAACGAATTCGAGTCCCTGCATTTTCAATCCGTTGCCTTTACCGGGCTGGCATTCGGGCCGCGCCTGATCGTGCTGGGCGCAGTGCATGGCAACGAGACCTGCGGCACCCAGGCGATTCGCCGCATCATCGGCGAGATCGAATCCGGCCAGTTGCACATCGTCGCCGGCAGCGTCACCTTAGTCCCGGTCACCAATCCACTGGCCTATGCGCGCCATCAGCGCATGGGCGATCGCAACCTCAACCGCAATCTGGTGCCGACCGACGCGCCTAGCGAATTCGAAGACCGCATCGCCAACTGGTTGTGCCCGCTGCTGGCGCAGCACGATGCGCTGCTCGATCTGCATTCTTTCCATACCGCCGGCCAGCCCTTCGTCATGCTGGGGCCGGAAGATAACGACGGCAG
>Ga0209254_10004289_pt1 | contig 13070 bp, 9 predicted proteins | sample FrelakmetDIP11DI_FD_187148 | JGI IMG/M metagenome (GOLD analysis project Ga0209254, IMG submission 187148) | Freshwater lake sediment microbial communities from the University of Notre Dame, USA, for methane emissions studies - DIP11 DI (SPAdes)... | ecosystem: Environmental > Aquatic >...
ATCGAGGCAGTCGCGCTGGGACACCGTGTTGCTGCTAACATCCATCACTTCTTACAAGGCGAATCTCTGTCAGGTCAGGTGATTGAAGCACCTCCAGCGCTGAAATTTTCACGCCAGGAAATCGAGCAACGCGTTCTTCAGGGTCAAATCACCCTCCAGCCCCGGGTCGAGCCCTCCATGCTGCACATGGAAGAGCGCGTGACCAGCTTCCGTGAGGTGGTGCTTGGTTTGACTGAACGCCAGGCCCGCCAGGAAGCGCAGCGCTGCCTGCAGTGTGGGGTGTGCTCAGAGTGCCTGGCATGCGTCGATGCATGCGGTGTGGACGCCATCGATCACAACATGGTTGAACGTGAGCAAAATATACAAGTCGGGGCGGTCATCCTGGCTCCCGGCTACCAGGCTTATAGTGCCGCCCTGGACGAAGAATACGGCCTCGGTCGCTTCCCGAATGTGGTCACAGCTCTGCAGTTCGAGCGGCTCCTCTCAGCATCCGGACCGACCATGGGTCACGTCCTGCGCCCTTCTGATGGTAAAAAGCCTGCGCGCATCGCATTCCTGCAGTGCATCGGATCGCGCGACCAGAAGCATGATTACTGTTCAGCCATATGCTGCATGTATGCTACAAAGGAAGCCTTGATCGCCAAGGAGCACCAGCCGGACCTGGATGTGCAGGTCTTCTTAATGGACATGCGGGCTTTTTCCAAGGGTTATCTGGGCTATTTCGAGCGTGCTCGCCAGCAGTATGGCATTCAATACACCCACTGCCGTATCAGCAAGCTGATTGAGGATCCTAATACCCACGAAATCATACTGGATTACCAGGATGAATATGGCAAGCACCAGCAATCGCGCTTCGACATGGCTGTGCTCTCCGTCGGGATGGAAATTTCCGAATCGGTGAAACAACTCGGGCACCGGCTGGGCGTTGAATTGGATGACTACGGCTTTTGCCACACGACCTTGTTCAACCCGCTGGAAACCAGCCGCCCGGGAATCTTCGCCGTCGGACCGTTCCGTTCTCCCAAGGATATCCCAGAATCCGTAATAGAAGCTAGCGGCGCGGCCGCTGCTGCCGCCATGACACTCAGCCCGTCCCGCTTCAGCCTGTCCGTCACGCGCACCTTCCCCAATGAACGTGAAGTGAGGGGTGAGCATGCACGCATCGGCGTGTTCGTCTGTCACTGCGGATCGAATATAGCCGGGTTCCTGGATGTGGCAGAAGTAAGCAGGCATGCCAGCCAGCTTCCAAACATTGTCCACGCCGAGACCAACCTGTATACCTGTTCTCAGGACAGCATCCGGCATATCACCGAGGTCATCCAGGAACAGAACCTCAACCGGGTGGTGGTTGCCAGCTGCAGCCCGCTTACACACCAGTCTCTCTTCCAGGACAGTTTAAGAGCGGCAGGACTCAACCCTTACCTGTTTGAAATGGCGAATATTCGCAATCAATGCTCCTGGGTCCATTCTCACGAGTGGGAGTTAGCCACACAGAAAGCCTGCGAGCTGGTACGTATGGCTGTCGCCAAAGCGGCCTTGCTTGAAGCGCAGCACACGATCGATGTGCCTGTGCAACACGCTGTCATGATCGTTGGCGGCGGAGCAGCCGGGTTGACTGCTGCAATCAATCTGGCCAACCAGGGCTTTCCAGTTCATCTGGTCGAAAAGCAAGCCGAGATAGGCGGGAATCTACGCCATGTATGGCTCCCTTCTGATGGGGCCGACCCACAGGCATTATTAGCGCAGCTGGTTAATGAAGCTACATCCGATGAGCGGATTTCAATATATCTGAATAGCCAGGTGGTCGACGTGCGCGGCTTTAAGGGTAATTTCACCAGCCTTGTTCAGGATAGTTTGGGGCAGCGCATCGAAATCCAGCATGGCGCCACCATCCTGGCAACGGGCGGTGAAGAATATCGCGGCCCGGATTACTGCTACGGCACTGACCCGCGCATTTTGACGATGCAGCAGTTCGAAAACAAATTAGTCAATTCAAAAACCGATATCACAAAAACCAGTTCTATCGCAATGTTGCTGTGTGTCGGGCCAGCCGAACGCTTCTGCAGCCGCATCTGCTGTACCACAGCGCTCAAAAACGCTATCGAGCTCAAGCGGCAGTTCCCCAATACCACAGTCACTATCATGTATAGAGATATCCGTGCCTATGGATTCAAGGAGCGGCTGTATACCCAGGCTCGCCAGCTCGGTGTCCTCTTTGTGCGTTACGATCCAGACCGGCTGCCGGAAGTGAATGCTCGAGCTGGAAAGCCGCTGAAGATCATTGTCTGGGACAGGACACTGGGAAGAAATATCGAGGTACAGCCGGATCTGTTGGTGCTGAGCATGCCGGTGGTACCCGGCCAGGATGCTCGCCGAATATCCACCCTGTTCAAGGTGCCGGTTGACGGCGATGGGTTCTTAATGGAGGCGCATGTCAAACTCCGACCGGTAGATTTCAGTACAGACGGGGTTTTTATGGCAGGTTTGGCTCACTACCCAAAGCTGCTGGATGAATCGATCATCCAGGCCCAGGCTGCTGCCAGTCGTGCCGCCCGTGTTCTCAGCCAGGATACCCTGGTCGCTGGAGGCAGGGTGGCGGTCGTGGAACCCGAAAAATGTACTGGCTGCCTGACCTGCGTGCGAATCTGCCCGTTCAACGTGCCTCAAATCCAGGTCAACCTGGCTGGCGCAGGCAAGATAAGCGGCGCGGCTTATATCGAAGCAGCAATCTGCCAGGGATGTGGCTCGTGTGTAGCCGAGTGCCCGGCACGCGCCATCCAGCTGATGCATTACACCGATGCCCAGATGGCGGTTAAAGTGAGCGCCTTGTTGCCATTTCAGACCGAGATGTCAACCAGCCAGGAAAATTGAGCTCGTCCATAATGCGGCTGAAGGATGAAAGAATGGAACAACCAGAGCTCGAAGTGATGCACACTCCTTATCAGGTAGTAGCTTACTGCTGTGAGCACTGCGCTTACGCAGCGGCTGACCTGGCAGGTGGGCTGCGTATTCAATACCCACCAGCCATTAAAATCGTCCAGCTCCCCTGCACCGGAAAGCTCGACATGTTGATGGTGCTGGAGGCCCTCGAGCAGGGTATCGACGGCGTGATGGTAGCAGGCTGACTGAAAGGCGACTGCCATTACCTGGATGGTAATGCAAACGCCCGGCGCAGGGTAGAAAGGGTTAAACAACTGCTTGACCAGATCGGATTAGAGCCAGAGCGAGTGCGCATGTTCAACATTTCCTCCGCCATGGCAGGGCAGTTTGCGGAGGCTGCCAGGGAAATGAACGAACAAATCGAGAAAATTGGCAGGAATCCATTAAGGAATTATTCGTAGTGAATATCTAAAGACCGGAGGTTAAAAAATGATTATCGCAGAACAAAAATCCTTGGAAGAGCTGAAGACCCTGGTTTCAGACGCTCAAAATGTGTTGGTGGTTGGCTGCGGCACCTGTGTGACGGTGTGCTTTGCCGGCGGGGCGCGTGAGGCGGCTATCGTCTCATCTTCCCTGCGCATGGCTTCCAGGCTGAATGGGGATAAGAAGACCATCACCGATTTCACTGTCCAGCGGCAGTGTGAGTGGGAGTATCTCGACCAGATAGCTGAACAGGTCGCCGTGGCTGACGTGGTTTTATCACTCGGATGCGGTATCGGAGTCCAGGCGATCGCAGAACATTTCCCGCAGACCTGGGTCGTCCCGGGATTAAATACCACCTTCCTAGGAATTCCCCTGGAGCAGGGTGTGTGGGCAGAGCGCTGCGCAGCCTGCGGTGACTGCGTCCTCGGACTGACCGGCGGCATCTGCCCCATCGCTCGCTGTTCAAAATCACTGCTCAACGGCCCCTGCGGCGGTTCGGAGGACGGTCATTGTGAAATCAGTCCGGATACCGACTGCGCCTGGCAGTTGATCTATGATCGCCTGAACAGCATGGGAAAACTACACCTGCTGCAAGAAATTCAACCGCCGAAGAACTGGCGCACTTCACGTGATGGCGGGCCGCGCCGGATTGTGCGCGAGGATTTGCGGCTGGCCGCGGAGGAGGAATAAACCATGACTGCACCTGTAATTGATAAGCAAACCCAGAATACAAATGGTTGTTTTTCCGGCTCGACGCTGGAGAAAATGCTCCGGCAGGGTCACTTTGCCGTCACCGCCGAGCTTGGTCCCCCTCAAAACGCAGATGGGGATGTTATCCGCAAGAAAGCTGCCCTACTGCGCGGTTACTGTGATGCAGTCAACATCACCGATAACCAGACTGCCATCGTCCGCATGTCCAGCATCGGGGCTGGTGCGCTCGCCATCCAGGAAGGATTGGAGCCGGTCATCCAGATGGTGTGCCGAGACCGCAACCGGCTTGCCATGCAAAGCGACCTGCTGGGGGCGTATGCTCTCGGCGCGCGCAATCTGCTGTGCCTCACCGGTGATCACCAGACTTTTGGCAACCACCCCGAATCGAAGAATGTCTTCGACCTCGATTCGATTCAAATGGTTCGCATGGTGACTGCGATGCGTGATGAGCGCGCATTCCAGTGTGGAGAAGCGATGAAAGGCCAGGAACCGCGCTTTTTCGTCGGCGCAGCTGAATCTCCTTTCGCAAGCCCGGTTGAATTCCGCCCGTACCGCCTGGCCAAGAAAGTTAAAGCCGGTGCAAATTTCATTCAGACACAGCTGGTATTTGATGTCCCCGCTTTTGCCACCTTCATGGAAAAAGTGCGCGAGCTTGGCCTGCATGAACAGGTGTATATCCTGGCAGGAGTCGGACCATTGAAAAGCCCGGGGATGGCCAAATACATGAAAGAACAGGTTCCCGGTATCCTGGTTCCGGATCAGCTATTAAAACGCATGGAAGATGTCGGTGCACCCTGGGCTGGAAAGAAAGGGGAAGAACTCACCAAAGAAGACAAAAAAGCTCGCTCCGAGGCCTATAAACAGGAAGGCATCCAGGTCTGCATCGAGTTAATCCAGCAGCTGCGACAGATCAAAGGGGTTGCCGGCGTTCACATTATGGCGATCGAATGGGAAGAGGCTGTAAAGACGATCGTCGAGGGTGCCGGTCTCTACCCGCGCCCGCAGGTAGAATAGTCGGTTTCGCACCCTCCAGGAGGCTTAGATGACAGAAGAAAAGATAGTAGAAAGCCAGCCCATCACCATTAATCCTGCTCTGGCGCAGCGCGTCCAGGACGAGCTCGGGCAGAATGTCTACCTGTGTTACCAGTGCATTAAATGCTCCTCAGGCTGCCCGATGGTTGAGTTTTTTGACTGGCAGCCTAACCAGATCATGCGCGCACTTCAGCTTGGACAGGAAGAGATTGCCCTCAAATCTCAAACGCCCTGGCTGTGCGCTTCCTGCCAGACCTGCACGACACGCTGCCCGCAGGGACTGGACATCAATGCCATCATGGACTTCCTCACCCGTGAATCCCTCGAGCGGGGTTTCACCCCTCCTGTCTCAGAAGTGAAAATCTTCAACGAAGCCTTCATGCGCGAGATTCGCCTCTGGGGGCGTGCCTACGAGCTCGGCCTGATGGCTGAATTGAAACTCCGCACACATAACTTGTTCGGTGATATGGATTTGGGTATGAAGATGCTGGCAAAGAACAAATTCCCCTTTTTTCCATCACCAGCTCACACACCACGCAAAGTAAAACCGATTCCAGGTGCTGATGATGCGATCGCGTATTATCCGGGTTGCTCATTAGACTCAACCTCACCTGAATTCAATACCTCGGTCAAAGCAGTTTGCGAAGCTTTAGATTTGAAGATAATCGAACCCACTGGCTGGGTATGCTGTGGCAGCAGCTCAGCCCACAAGTCAGATTCAGAAGCGGCGCTTCGCCTGCCCATGGAGAACCTCTCATTGATCGAGCAATGCGGTTTCCACGAAGTCACAATGCCGTGTGCAGCCTGCTTCAACCGCCATAAAGCTGCACAATTCGAAATCCGCCACCATGATCAGCGCCGGCGGGAAGTTGAAAAGGCCATCGGATATCCTTACCAGGACAGCGTTCAGGTAAATACGCTGGTGCAGTCCATGCTCCAGCATCTCGGAGTGGAAAAAATCGCTTCCAAAGTGAAGAAACCGTTAACTGGATTGCGCGTGGTCAGCTATTACGGATGCCTGCTTACGCGCCCACCGCAGGTCACCGAAGCCGAGCATCCGGAGAATCCCACCGATATGGATGAGCTGCTCACAGCTTTGGGAGCGGATGTGCGGGATTGGTCGTATAAAACGGTCTGCTGCGGTGCAGCCCATTCACTGACCCGCCCGGATATCGTATTGAAGTTGAGTGGAGCCCTGATAGAGCATGCTCGTGAATCCGGGGCCGATGTGATCGCGGTGGCCTGCCCTCTCTGTCATATCAACCTGGATGCCCGGCAATTCCAGATGGGCCTCGAAAAAACCATGCCGGTCATGTTCTTCACTCAATTAATGGCAATCGCACTGGGACTGCCAGATAAAGCCGCCAGCCTAAACAAGAATCTGGTTGATCCGCGACCGCTTCTGCGGTCGAAGGAGCTTCTGGCAGCCTGAATTTTCTCAGCTAGGGAGATGATGATGTCCATAGTTCTGGGCATCCTGTTCCCTCCAGTTATATCGTAGATTGGGAGGTGGCTCGATGAACACTGCGAATCGCTCTACCGCAATCCATGATCCAGTCGAACAGCTCAATGATGTCCTTCAAAGGACCTGGTATTTGCTGTGCTGCACCTACGATGCGAACGCTGCCCTTCCCGATTTCAAAACTCTCTTCTACGGCGCAAGTATCCCGGAAACCTTCCAGATCTCGCAGGCGGTTCTGGTAAATATGCTCCTGGAAGTGATGGAGAATATCGGACGTTTCTCTCCCTGGTACACCCGGCCAGCGCGTGCATTTGGTCTCCTGGAAATGCGTGGCACCGCAGGCACCCGGAAACCCGAAACCACCAATCGCAGGTTTGCGAAAGGTGCATCTCATACCTGGATATTGGCTCCAGAAGCAGTCATGAAATGGCAGCCGGTCCTGGCTGAACTATCACAGGTCATCGAGGCAGAATATCCATTCATACAAGCCATGCTCCTGGTTGAAGACCTGATGGATAGAGTAGAGCCCGGTGATGAATGGGTATCTGCCCATTGCCGCTGCAATCCGCCGCGTGAAATCCAGGTCACTCAAATGATACTTGATAAGGGGGATATCCGCTGCGACACCTGCTTACATCCATTTAGATAAGCAGCTAATCTGGCTCAAAAACCATTTTATTGTAGAACCAGGCTTTCTGGTCTTTGTATTCCCATAACAATCCGGTTAAAATAACCTTTCACCCTTCTTCAGGATAGCAGTTGTCGGCAAACCTCACAGGTCTTGCAGACCTGTAATGTTTTAGTCATAAAAGGTATAAGGCACAAAGGTATCTGGATGTCCACAACCAATCGGAAATTCAGATTCATTTCAGGTCTGCTGATTATCTACCTCTTCACAATCCTACTTCCCGTAGTTCTTCATTGGGATGGTTTCTCACAATTCATATCCAATTTTTTCGGTGAGCAGTTCGAGCTGCTGGAGCTTTTCGGATTTTCCGCTGCCATAGGTATCTTTCTTTGGGCATTTATTGAAGGCCGGCTGAGCCGCCCTGCTTCCTGGCGAGCCTGGCTGCCAATCTGGCTCACGGTATTCCTGGGTTTGTTCTGGCTGTCAATTCTGGTTGAGACTTCCTCTTCTCCAGGGGATTACCCTTGCTATCAGAACGCAGCAGCAGCCCTGCAGTTGAATAAGACCCCATACCACGGATGTTATTTCTACCCTCCTCTGCTGGCGCAGGGCTTGGCTCTGTTGAGTAAATCTATTGTTGCTTTTGGAATGTTGTTTGGAAGAAGCCTCGCACCAGGTTCCACCTGGCCGGTGGTATTCTACCTGTTCCAAAGCCTGCAGCTCTTAATGATCCTGGTCGCCTTCCGGTTGTCTCTGGCATTAGCACAGGAATTGAGACTGAAAAGGCTGCTGTCCGTGATATTCGTGACCGGTCTTTTTGTGCTTAACACTCCCCTGCTTCGGACCGTATCTCTGCACCAGGTCAACCTTTGGATTTTGACAGCGGTCCTGGGTATCATCCTGCTGATAAATAAAAAGCCATTCTGGGCCGGGGTAATCACGGCTTTCAGTGGGCACATCAAGGTTTATCCGTTAATCTTTGCCCTTCCGTTCGCAGTTGGGAAAAAATGGTATGCCCTGCTTGGTCTTGCCGCCGGGCTGGCTGCTTTCGTGCTGATACCGGTTTCCCTGGGATTCAGGTGGACAATCTGGCAGCAATTCGGCCAGTTTTTCTTGCGATTTCCCCAGTATAACGCCCCTCGCAACAACAGCATTTACAGCATTGCTGCCAATATCCTGGTTCTCACCGGCGCGGACGTAACCAATGAAGGATCCATCTGGAGCTTCGCACCGCGCGCGGCTTATTATCTGCTGGTCCTGCTCGTGATCGGATGGCTGGCGTGGCGGTTTTTTCAGACTCGAAGAATTATTATAGGCGCTAATCTAAATGATCAAAAGCGCTTTCTGCTGGTTGAATATAGCTTTTTAATGGATATGGTAGCTGCACAACTTTTAGTCTCCCCTTCCCTTTGGGAGCACCAGTGGGTGATTATCATTCCTTTCATTCTGTGGGCTGTCAGCTTTCAATATCACCTTACCAGCCGCCCTCACCTGTCTGCCGCTCTCGCGGGAGTCCTCATGATCTACGCTGTTCCCAGCTTTGATATCATCCCTTTCAGTTATGTACGCATTGCAGGATTACTTCTCCTGCTGTGGCTCACCAATCCCGGGCGACTTCTTGAAGATGAAATGCCAGGAAAATGAGCTGATCACTGGGATCAATTTTCATTTTCCCCATCCACAACTGGATCCTCAATAACTAGAATCCTGCTTACCCAATACGTTCATCCAATTTGACCGCTACTCCTCCAATACATGCTCGACTAATCCATCGTCGATTTGAGATAGCAGCGCGGTGAGTGTTTCGCGAACTTTTTCAATCACCTCTTCCAAAGGGATGATTTGGCGTGTCTCTTCATCACGCCGTTTAAATTCCACACCCCCGGCCTGGAGCGCGCGCTCGCTCACTGTCAATCGTATCGGCAGGCCGATCAGGTCCGCATCATTGAACTTCACTCCCGGGCTCTCGCCTCTATCATCGAATAATACTTCAATCCCGGCTTGCTCCAAATCCCTGTACAGCTGTTCAGCTACTCGCGAAGTCTCGGGACTGCCCTTGCCGACTAAAACCACCAGGTGCAGGTGGTAAGGAGCTACGGATACAGGCCATACCAGGCCTTTCTCATCATGGAAGGCCTCAGCGACGCAAGCCAGCAAGCGACCACTGCCGATGCCGTAAGACCCCATCACCACTGGCCTGGGTTGCCCCTCGGCGTCCAGGTAAGTACAGCCAAATGCATCGCTGTATCGCGTCCCGAGTTTAAAAATATTCCCAACTTCCACCCCTCGTACGGAGATTAACTCTCCACCGCATACCTCACAGGTGTCCCCATCCCGGGCCAGGACAATATCGGCAATGATATCTGCCTGGAAATCCCGCCCGTAGTTGACATTTTTGAGGTGAAATCCGTCTGTATTTGCGCCTGAGACCAGGTTAGGAGAAACTGGAATCGCATCGTCGACTATCACCAACAGGTCCTTTAAGCCGACAGGCGAGGCGTATCCCGGCACAGCGCCAGTCAGGCGGATTTCCGCTTCTGTAGCCGGTCGCAGTGCGCGCGCCTTGACTGCGTTAGTGAGTTTCGTTTCGTTTACTTCCATATCCCCTCGCACCAGCGCAAAAACAAAGCGCTCCACGATCTCCTTTCCTTCGTTGGTTTCTGCAACCATGAACACTGCCTTGGCAGTCCTTTCGTTCGGCACACCCAGGAATTTCGAAAGCTCATCGATCGTCTTACATCCAGGTGTCGCGACTCTCTCGATCTCGAGGGCTGCCTCTGTGGGGAAAAGCGGCTTGCGGAATTTCGCCACCTGGCGGTTGGCAGAGGATCCGCATTTCTGGCAAACCATCAGGGTATCTTCTCCGATCGGCGTGAGATACATGAATTCATGCGCCAACTGCCCTCCCATCATCCCCACATCGGATTTCACAGACACTACCGGCAGGCCGCAGCGCTGGAAAATATTGAAATATGCCTGGTAATGTGCCCGGTACTGCTGGTCGAGTCCTTCCCAATCAGCATCCAGGCTGTAGCTATCCTTCATGGTGAACTCGCGCACACGAATCAAACCGGCTCGCGGTCGCGGGTCATCACGCCATTTGGTCTGGATGTGATACACCAGCAGCGGCAGCTGGCGGTAAGACCGCACTTCCTTGCGCACCAGGTCGGCAACGACTTCTTCATGCGTCATCGCCAGCACCATATCCCTCCCGGACCGGTCCTTGAAGCGGCCCATCTCTGCATCGACCTGGTACCACCGGCCTGTGGTTTTCCAGATGTCCGCTGGGTGCACCACCGGCATGCTGATCTCCTGCCCGCCAATTCGGTCGATCTCCTGGCGGATGATATTTTCGATTTTATTCAGGGACCTCCTCCCCATTGGCATATAGGTAAAGATTCCTGCAGCCAGCTGCCTGATGAAACCAGCCCTCAGCAGCAGGCCGTGGCTGGGAATTTCTGCCTCAGAAGGTGCTTCGCGCAAAGTCTGGCTGAAGAGTTTACTCATTCTCATAGTTAGGCTCCTGGTTATTAAAAAAATTTACCCTCTGGCAGGCTTCGTCTACAGAGGGCGGTTGGTCGTTTCAACAGTTAATTTACTTTACCAGCGCCAGTAGATAGAAGTCCTGCAAATTAATCGCGGGAGCAGGCAACGAGATCAAAGCGTGGAAAAGTGCACGCTGTTTCATACCCGTTGAGTTTACCACTCCAGAGCTCTCTGTCAAGATTCCGGACCGGCAGCGATGAGTCCTGAACGTGATAGAATCCGCTAGCATCATACCCGGATGCTGATCAACTCACCCTGCCAGGAGGATGGCGTTTTATATGCCTGATATTGTTTCCAGGACCCAGCTGGATGGACTCATAGAGTCTACCTCTTCTCCCGACGCATTTACGATCGTGGAAGGACTGGATCCGACCATTTTCTTTCAGCTCTTGCGCGTCACTCAACAAACCCCCACCACTGCCTCGATCATTCGACGTCACTGTGTTCAGGGAGAAATCGTTTTTCGGGAGGGAGAAAAAGGCGACACCATGTATATGGTCCTGGCAGGACGCTGTGCGATGGTCAAAGGGGATCTCGAATCTCCCACCATCCTGGGACTGTGCAATGTCGGTTCAATCTTCGGCGAGATGGCCCTGCTCGAAAATGAGCCATATTCTTCCACAGTCATCGCCCTGGAAGAATTGAGCCTTCTGGGAATTAATCGCAAGCGTTTTCACCAGTTCGTGGAGGAAATGCCCTCTCTCAGTATCAAAATTATGGAAGTCCTGAGCTTGAGGCTGCGCGACACCGATGAAGCGCGCGCCTCAACCTTTGTCACTGAACAGCGCCTGGAACACCAGGTTTTGTCCCTTGAAACCGAGAAGCAGCGCCTCGAAGAGCTGGAAAGGCTGCGCAAGGAGACTACTGACCTGATTATCCATGATCTTCGCAATCCATTAAGCGCAATTAACCTCTCGCTCAATACTCTGACTCTCGTCTTACCCGATAATTTCCCACAGGCAAACCGCCAGCTGCTGGAAGTGGCCAAAATGAGCGTCGATCACATGAAGCAGCTGGTCGATTCACTCCTGGGAGTCTCTCGCATCGAATCGGGCGAAGAAGAATTTATGTTCTCCAACACCGATTTGGCTTCCCTGATTCAAGAGGTAGCTGGCAGGTTCACCTTAATCGGGATGAAGAAGATCAGTCTGTGGCAGCAAATCGAACCCGGGCTGCCTCCAGTTCGCCTGGACGCAGATAAAATTTCACGGGTGCTGGTGAACCTGCTCGACAACGCCTTCCGCTACACGCCGGAAAATGGTCGCATTTCTATCGAAGCCAGACGCCTCGACATGCAGGTCCACATCAGCGTCTCCGATGCCGGCCCCGGCATCCCAATCGATCAGCGCGAACGGATCTTCACGCGTTTCGCTCAAATCAACCAGCAGAATCCTTCCCGGCGCGGCTTCGGACTCGGTCTGGCCTACTGCCGCCTGGCAGTTGAAGCACACGGTGGCAGAATCTGGGTCGAGGATGGTCATGACGGTCGCGGCAGCTGTTTCATTTTTACTTTACCCTTGCAGCCAAACGGGATATCATCTATTTAGCGGTTTTTTTTATGACAACCCTCAATTCTGCCGTTTTTATCCCGCAGGATGTCGTCTTCCAACAACTGGATGGCGAAGCCATCGTTCTTAATCTCACCACCGGCCAGACCTGCAACCTGGACGATATCGGTGCGCGCATGTGGGTGCTGCTTTCCGCACACGCCGCGATTGAGCCAACTTACCTGGCTTTGCTGGAGGAATTTGACGTCCAGCCAGGCAGGCTGAAAGCCGACTTGATTGAGCTGGTCGATAATCTGGCTGCCAATGGTCTGCTGTCTTTCCAGCCAGCTCACCCTGCGGGTTAACCCACCCCTGAGCCTCTGAATCACTCCCCTGGGAATTGCCAGCGCCTCGCTTTAGCCCTATCATCAGGGCATGGACGAGACGCTGCTCAACCTGCTCATAGATAAAAATCTGGCTTTGCCGGGGAATCGCCCGCTCCTGCTGGTGATCCTGGGACCCTATGCCGCCGCCCAGGCCATGCTGACCCTGGCGGCGCACCTGGCGCGCAGCGGCCCGCTGCAGGTGCTGGATGGAGGCAACCGCTTCAACGCCTACATCGTGGCGCGCCAGCTGCGTCGCTTAAGCACCCTCGACGCAGCCAGGGCAGGTCCTGGCACAGCCAGGGCAGGTCCAGATTTGCGCAGCTGCCTGGACCGTATCCGGGTAGCACGCGCTTTCACCTGCTACCAGATGGCCGCCTTGATTGATCAGGCCTGTCCCGGCGAAGCCGGGGCTTGTCCTGGCTCGTCCTGGCCGCGCCAGGATGAAGCCACAGCCT
>Ga0209254_10004290_pt1 | contig 13070 bp, 10 predicted proteins | sample FrelakmetDIP11DI_FD_187148 | JGI IMG/M metagenome (GOLD analysis project Ga0209254, IMG submission 187148) | Freshwater lake sediment microbial communities from the University of Notre Dame, USA, for methane emissions studies - DIP11 DI (SPAdes)... | ecosystem: Environmental > Aquatic >...
CTCGTAGCGGTTGCCCGGGTAGAGGTCGTGCATCCGGTTGAAGCTGCGCAGGAAGGTGCTCTTGCCGCAGCCCGAGGGGCCGATGAGCGCGGTGACCTTCTTGTCGTAGACCGGCATGTTCAGCTTCTTCAGGGCGTTGAAGCTGCCGTAGTGGAAGCTGAAGTCGCGGGCCTCGGCCTTGACGACGAGGTCCTGGGCGGGCTCGTCGGAACGGCTCGAGTCGATGGTGGGGCGGGGGACGGCGGACATGGGGCTCCCGTTTTCTACCACTTGATGTTCTTGCGGAGACGATAGCGGATGTAGATGGCCAGGCCGTTCATGGCGAGGGTCATCACCACCAGCACGAGGCCGGCGGCGGCGGCGTTCACCTGGAAGGCCTCCTCGGGGCGGGAGGTCCAGTTGAACATCTGGATCGGCATCACCGTGAAGGGGGACATGAGCCAGTCGAAGTTGAGGAACGGGAACTCGGTCCCGATCGGCGAGGGCGGCAGGAAGGCGATGAAGGTGAGCGCCCCGATGGTGATGATGGGCGCGGTCTCTCCGATGGCGCGCGCCAGGCCGATGATGACGCCGGTGAGGATGCCGGCCATCGAGTAGGGAACGATGTGGTCCGACGTCGTCTGCCATTTCGTGGCGCCCAAGGCGTAGGCGCCCTCGCGGATGGCGATCGGAATCGCGCGGATGGCTTCACGCGTGGCCACGATCACCACCGGCAGGATGAGCAGCGCCAGCGTGAGCCCGGCCGTGAGCACGCTCTGCCCCAGCCCGAACTGGTAGACGAAGAGCCCGAGCGCGAGCAGGCCGTAGACGATCGAGGGCACGCCCGCGAGGTTGGTCACGTTGATCTCGATGATTTGCGTTATCCAATTGTTCGGCGCGTACTCCTCGAGGTAGACGCCGGCGCCCACGCCCAGTGGCACCGCGGCGAGCGCGGTCACGAACATGACGAGCGTCGAACCGATCCACGCCGACAGGATGCCGGCGTTCTCCGCGCGGCGCGACGGGAAGCTGGTGAAGAAATCCCAGTTGATGCGCGGCGTGCCGTCGATGGCCATCTGGAAGAAGAGGGCGACGAACGCCAGCATCCCGAATGCCAGGCAGATGACGCCGACCCCGGCGAAAAGAATGTCCCAGCGCTTGTGGTTCGCGATGAGCGAGCGCAGCGAGCGAAGCTTCGCCTCGTGGTCAGGGGTGACGGCGGGAAGGGGCACGGACATGGCTAGTAGGCCTCCCGGTACCGGCGGCGCATCCAGTGGCCCAGGACGTTGAAGAACAGGGTGAGCAGGAAGAGCGTGAGCCCGGCCGCGAAGATGGTCTGGTAGCCGATCGACCCGTGCGGCAGGTCGCCCAGGGCCACCTGCACGATGTAGGCGGTGATCGTGGCGGCGGGCTCGGCCGGGTTGAACGTGAAGTTGGGCTGCATGCCCGCCGCGACCGCGACGATCATCGTCTCGCCCACGGCGCGCGAGATGCCCAGGATATAGGCGGCCGCGATGCCCGAGATGGCCGAGGGTGTCACCACCCGGACCGCCGTCTGGAATCGCGTGGCCCCCATGGCATAGGAGCCTTCGCGAATCGCCATGGGCACGGCGCGCATGGCGTCCTCCGCCACCGAACTGACATACGGAATGATCATGACGCCCATCACGAGGCCCGCGGACAGCATGCTGAATCCCGGCAGGTCCGGCCAGATCTTCTGCAGGAGCGGGGTCACGAAGAGCAGCGCGAAATAGCCGTAGATGATGGTCGGGACGCCCCCCAGCAGTTCGAGGAAGGGCTTGGCGACTTCGCGCACGGAAAAGGGCGCGAACTCCGACAGGTAGATGGCGATGATCGTCCCGATGGGAATCGCCACTGCCAGCGCGACGCCCGAGGTGACCAGCGTGCCGGTGAGCAGCGGCAGGATCCCGTAACGCGGCTCGGAGAAGAGCGGCGTCCACATGGTGTCCGTGAGGAACAGCCACAGCGACACCTGCCGGAAGAACGCGATCGACTCGTAGACGAGAATGAAGACGATGCCGAGCGTGGTCAGCACCGACACGAGGGCGGCGAAGAAAAGGACCCCCTCGATGAGGCGCTCCTTGATGTTGCGGCTGAACTTGAAGCGCAGCCGGTCCGGATCGACCTTGCCCATCGCTATCGTGGCGGAGTTCGCTGGGATGCTCGCCATCGTATTGTCTCCCATGTGCGGCCTGGCGTCTTCCGGACGCGAAAAGGGGGCGAGTCGCCTCGCCCCCCTGCGTGGGAATCCTTGGCTAGAGCTTCGCCTCGCGCTTGAGCAGCTCCTCGATCGTCACGCCCACCTCGGCCTCGCCGCCGAACACGGTACCGATCTTGTTCTTGGCCAGGTGTTCCTTGTTGACCGTGTAGGCGCTATCCGGCAGCGGAACGTACTTCACTTCCTTGGCGAGCTTCGCGCCGTGGGTCATGTAGTACTCGACGAACTCCTTGACCTCCGGCTTGGCGAGCGCCTTCGTGTTCACGTAGATGAAGATCGGGCGCGCGAGCGGCTGGTACGTTCCCTTGAGCACCGCTTCCATCGACGGGGCCACGGCGGGCGCGCCGTCCTTGGCGACGATGGGAACGCTCTTCAGCTTCTTCTGGTTCTCGACGTAGTAGGCGTAGCCGAAGTAGCCGATGGCGTACTTGTCGCGGGAAACGCCCTGCACGAGCACGTTGTCGTCCTCGCTCGCCGTATAGTCGCCGCGGCTGGCCTTGGCCTTGCCGACGATCGCCTCGGTGAAGTAGTCGAAGGTGCCGGAGTCCGAACCCGCGCCGAAAAGCTTGATCGGCTGGTCGGGCCAGGCGGCGTTCACGTCCTTCCACGTCTTCACCTTGCCCTGCGCGGCCGGCTCCCACATCTTCTTGAGTTCCGCGACCGTCATCTGCTTGATGAAGTCGTTCTGGGGGTGGACCACGACGGTGAGCGCGTCGAAGGCGACGGGCAGCTCGATGTAGGTGATGCCGGCGGCCTTGCAGTCTTCCATTTCCTTCTTGAGGATCGGGCGCGAGGCGTTCGCGACGTCGATCTCGCCGCGGCAGAACTTCTTGAAGCCGCCGCCGGTGCCGGAAATGCCCACGGTCACCTTGATGGCGTTCTTCTTCGACTTCTGGAAGTCTTCGGCCACGGCTTCCGTGACGGGATAGACGGTCGACGAACCGTCCACCTTGACGACCTGCTGGGCGAGGGCGGTGCCGGACGTGACCGTCGCGGCGGCACCGAAGGCGAGGGCCGCGGCAAGGGCCGAAATCTGGAACTTCATGGGACGACTCCTGGGGAAATGTAAGGGGTGGGGAAGAGGGGGGCGAAACTGGGGATGACGGGACTTTAAGGCCCGCCCGTGACAGGTTCATTACAGCCACCCCCTCGATGCGCGAGCGGGGCGCCGCGCAATCCCGACGATGCCGCTAGGGTATCTCCCGCGACCTCGCGCGCATTCCCGCCGTCCGGCAGGAATCCCCCGATCCTGCCTGCCCTTCCACTAGGTCTTTGATCCAACGCAATTTAGCCCCCCCCCCCCGCGCGTGAAATGGCGGTGTTCCGGCCCGAAGTGCGGAAACCGCTTTTGTTCCCAGGGGGAGGTCCCATGAAACTGACGAGAAGAGAGTTCATCCGGATGGCAGGCGCGGCCGCGGGTGCGCTGGCCGTGGGCTGCGCAACCCAGCCGACCGAGCCGGAGATCCCGATCACCGCCGCCATGGCCCTGCGCAAGGCGAAGCCCGCCGGCCCGGCCAAGGGCGAGTGGGTCGCCTCCGCCTGCCAGGGCTGCACCCAGTGGTGCGCCATCCAGATCTTCGTGCAGGACGGGCGCGTGACCCGCGTGCGCGGCAACCCGAACAGCAAGACCAACCACGGCTACGTCTGCCCGCGCGGCCACCTCATCCCGCAGCAGACCTACGACCCGGACCGCATCAAGGGGCCGATGAAGCGCACCAACCCGGCCAAGGGCCGCGGCGTCGATCCGAAGTGGGTCCCGATCACCTGGGACGAGGCGCTCGACACGGTCGCCGACCGGATCATCGCCCTGCGCAAGTCGAACGAGACCGAGAAATTCGTGTACATGCGCGGCCGCTACTCGTCGACGGCGACGGACATCATGTACGGCGCGATGCCCAAGATCGTCGGCACGCCCAACTACTTCTCCCACAGCGCCATCTGCGCCGAGGCGGAGAAGATGGGCCCCGGCCTCACCCAGGGCTTCTTCGGCTACCGCGACTACGACCTCGAGAAGACGAACTGCCTCGTCGCCTGGGGCTGCGACCCGCTCTCCTCGAACCGCATGGTGCCCAACACGATCCATCGCTTCGCGGAGATCGCGAAGCGCGGCACCGTGATCGCGGTCGACCCGCGCCTGAACAACGTCGCCGCCAAGGCCCAGGAATGGCTGCCCGTGAAGCCGGGCACCGACGGAGCGCTCGCCGCCTCGATCGCCCACGTGCTCCTCACGGAAGGTCTCTGGAACCGCGAGTTCGTCGGCGACTTCAAGGACGGGAAGAACGGCTTCGTGGCCGGCAAGGCCGCCGACGAAGCGGCCTTCGCCGAGAAGGAAACCTACGGTCTGGTGAAGTGGTGGAACCTCGAACTCAAGGATGCGACCCCGGCCTGGGGCGAGAAGGAGTCGCTCATCCCCGCGGCGCAGATCGTCCGCGTGGCCCGCGCCATGGGCAAGGCCGCGCCGAAGGTATGCATCTGGATGGGCCCGGGCGTCGGGATGAACCCGCGAGGCACCTACGCCTCGATGTCCGTGCACGCCCTGAACGGCATCCTCGGCTCGATCGACGTCGAGGGCGGCGTGCTGCAGAGCTCGAGCGTGCCGATCGGCAAGATGCCGAGCCCCGACAAGTACGCCGACGAGCAGGCCCAGAAGGCCTCCAAGGGCAAGAAGCTCGATGGACGGGGCGCGAAGGACATGCCCGCGATGATGAACGCCCGCCCGGGCAGCGGCGTGGTCACCAACAACGTCGCGAACGGGATGCTGAAGGACCCGGGCGCCGTGAAGGTGTTCATGAGCTCGTGGAGCAACTTCAACTTCTCCTGCACCGGTGCCGATCGCTGGGACAAGGCCATGGCCAAGGTGCCCTTCTTCGTGCACCTCGTGACCAACGCCTCGGAGATGACGCAGTTCGCCGACATCGTCCTGCCCTCGACGCACAACAGCTCCGAAGGCCTGTCGATCATCACGAACTCGGGCAACACCGTCGGCTACGCGACGATCCAGCAGGCGTGCGGCAAGCGCCTCTGGGACGTGAAGCAGGAGGAGACGGAAGTCATGTGGCTCCTCGCGCAGAAACTCAAGGCGAAGGGCTTCCCGAACCTCGCCGCATACCTCGACGAGTTCAAGGACCCGGAGACGGGCAAGGCCCCGACGAACGAGCGCGAGTTCGCGCTCCATGCCGCCAGGATCTCGAGCGCCACGCTCTGGATGCCCAAGGAGCCCATCAAGGGCGACCAGGTGAAGGGCTGGGACGAGTTCGTGAAGCGCGGCATGGTCTCCGGCGCCAAGTACAGCTTCAAGAAGGGCTGGGGCGGCAAGTTCAATACCGCCACGAAGAAGTTCGAGTTCTACAGCGAGACGCTGAAGAAGGGCCTCCTGGAGCACGCGAAGAAGTACGACACCACCGTGGACGACATCCTCGCGGTCTCGGGCTACACCGCGCGCGGCGAGCTCGCCTTCATCCCGCACTACGAGCCGCCCAAGCGTCACGGCAGCCTGCAGGATTTCCCGCTCACCTTCATCGACTACAAGTCGCGCCTGAACCGCGAGGGCCGCTCGCAGAACCTGCCGTGGTTCCAGGAATTCAAGAAATGCGATCCGGGCGACGTCTCGTGGGACGACGTGGTGAAGATGAACCCGGTGGACGGCGCGAAGCTGGGCCTGAAGACCGGCGACATGGTGAAGATCACCTCGCCCATCGGCGCCATCACCGTCAAGCTCAAGCTGTGGGAAGGGGTGCGCCCCGGCACCGTCGCCAAGGCCTACGGGCAGGGCCACTGGGCCTACGGGCGAGTGGCCGCCAAGGACTACGCCAAGGCGATGCCGCGAGGCGGCAACAACAACGAGATCCTGGTGGACGACTACGACCGGCTGAGCGGCTCCACCGCGCGCAACGGCGGCTTCGTCGGCGTGCGCATCCAGAAAGCCTGAACCCACCCACCGACCTGACAGGAGACGACAATGAAATTCGGAATGGTCATCGACCTTTCGCGGTGCGTGGGCTGCAGCGCCTGCGCGCTCGCCTGCAAGACCGAGAACAACACCCGCACCCGCGACAACGGCCAGAGCTTCAACTGGGCCGACTTCACGATGAAGACCGAGGGCACGTTCCCCAACGTGACCCACAGCGTGATCCCGGTGCTGTGCAACCACTGCTCCGACGCGCCTTGCGTGAAGGTGTGCCCGACGGAGCCCAAGGCGATGTTCAAGACGCCCGAAGGCGTCACGATGCACGACCCGACGCTGTGCATCGGCTGCCAGCGCTGCCAGAAGGCCTGCCCGTACTCCAGCCAGGAACTCGGCGACGAGAGCCTGGACGGCCAGACCTACAGCGTCATCAGCTACAACGAGCAGGACATCGACACGCAGGCGTTCTGGGCGAACAAGACGGCGATGATTCCGGGCTGCACCGCGGCCCCGGTCGACGTCGCCAAGGCCTCCGGCATGCGTACGCCGTATGGCAACAGGTTCGTCGAGGGCGACGCGAAGAACTTCCGGCCGGCCAACGTCGTGGAGAAGTGCACGTTCTGCTACCACCGAACCAGCAACGGCCTGCAGCCGGCCTGCGTCGAGGTGTGCCCGTCCAAGGCGCGCATCTTCGGCGACCAGGACGACGCGAAGAGCGAAATCTCCCAGGTGCTGGCGGCCAACAAGTCGATGCGCCTCAAGGAGGAGAAGGGCACCAAGCCCAACGTCCACTACATCGGCAAGTTCGCCGTGCGGTCCTGAGCCGAGACGCAGGCTACACTCGCGGGGCGGATTTCGGTCCGCCCCTTTTCATTCCGGAGCCCCCATGCCCCACCCCGATCCCGTCGCCGGCGCCGCCCGCGAGAATCTCTGCCGGCTGCTCGCGGCGTCCTACTACCAGCCGGAGCCCACCCTCGCCAAGGAGGGCCTGTTCGCCGGGCTGAAGGAAGCGGCGGCATCCCTCGACCCGGACCTCGCCGGCGATGCCCGCCGGCTCGAAGCCGCGTTCGCGAAGGAAGGCGCCGGTGAGCTGCTCCTGGAGTACACGCGCCTCTTCCTCGGGCCCGTCGAGGCCGTCGCGCGGCCCTACGGCTCCGTGTGGCTCACGAAGGAGAAGACGCTCATGCAGGAATCGAGCATGGCCGTGCTCGAGCTCTATCGCGAAGGCGGATTCGACCTCGCCGAGGACTTCCGCGAACTGCCGGACCATGTCTCGGCGGAGCTCGAATTCCTCTACCTGCTCAACTTCCGCGAGAACCGCGCGCGGCGCGACGACGATGCTTCCCTCGCGGGAATCCTCGCGCTCAAGCGACGGTTCCTCGAGCAGCACCTGGGTGCCTGGGCCCCGGGGTTCTGCAGCGCCGTGGCCGAAGGCTCCACGAGCGATTTCTACCGGACGCTGGCTTCGATGACGGAGCGGTTCGTCCGGCTCGAAAGCGAGCGGGCGCGGGGGGCCTGACCCGCCCGCGACCGGTGCTACGGCGATGGGGCGAACCACGGCACGAATCCTCGTCCTCGGTTCGGGCGACGTCGGCTCGGCCGTCGCCCATGCCCTGTTTCGCGCCGGCCATCGCGTTGTGCTGCATGACGGACCCAAGCCCCCGCACGCCCGCCGCGGCATGGCCTTCACCGACGCCTTCTTCGAGGGACGTTGCGACCTGGCGGGCGTCTTCGCCAAGCGCGCCTCCGGTTCCGAGGGGCTCGACCGGATGATCGCCTGTGGCCGGGCCGTTCCCGTGACCGATGACGAGCTTGCCGCGGTGCTGGAAACCATTCGCCCGGAGGTGGTCGTGGACGCGCGCCTACGCAAGCACGAGCCGCCCGCCCCGTTGAACGGCCTGGCGCCTTTCACCATCGGACTCGGCCCGGACTTCACGGCGGCCGTGCAGGCCAATGTCGTGATCGAGACGGCCTGGGGAAGCGATCTCGGGCGGGTGATCCGCCAAGGGCAAGCCGCGCCACTGCAGGGCGAGCCGCGGGAGATCGCGGGACACGCCCGGGACCGCTACGTTTACGCCCCCGTGGGGGGAGTCTTCGAGACGCGCTTTGCGGTGGGCGATCCCGTCGAGGCGGGCCAGCTCGTCGCGCGAATCGGGGACACGCCGCTGCACGCGCCGCTTTCCGGAATCCTGCGCGGGCTGACGCATCCGGGCGCGCGGGTGATCCCGCGGGTGAAGGTGGTGGAGGTCGATCCGCGCGGCGATCGCGCCGCCGCGTTCGGTCTCGGGGAAAGGCCGGCCCGGATCGCGGCCGGGGTGCTTCAGGCCCTCGGCTAGCGCCGCTCGTACCACGGCTTCGTCGCGTTCACCACGCGCACCACGAGCAGCATCACCGGCACCTCGATCAGCACGCCCACCACGGTGGCGAGCGCCGCGCCGGACTCGAAGCCGAAGAGGCTGATGGCCGCGGCCACCGCCAGCTCGAAGAAGTTGGAAGCGCCAATGAGGGCCGACGGGCAGGCCACGCTGTGCTTCTCGCCGACCGCGCGGTTCAGCAGGTAGGCGAGCGAAGAGTTGAAGAAGACCTGGATCAGGATCGGCACCGCGAGGAGCGCGATCACGAGCGGCTGCTTCAGGATGGCGTTGCCCTGGAAGGCGAAGAGGAGCACGAGCGTGAGGAGCAGCGCCCCCACGGACCACGGCTGGATCCTCGCCATGGCGGCGTCGAATGACGCTTGCCCGCGGGAAAGCAGCTGCCTGCGGATCACCTGCGCGATGATCACCGGGATCACGATGTAGAGCACGACCGAGGTGAAGAGCGTCGCCCACGGCACGGTGATGCTCGCCACGCCCAGCAGGAACCCGACGACCGGCGCGAAGGCGAAGATCATGATCACGTCGTTGAGCGCCACCTGCGAGAGCGTGAAGTACGGATCGCCGCCGGTGAGCCGGCTCCACACGAACACCATGGCCGTGCAGGGCGCGGCGGCGAGCAGGATGAGGCCCGCGATGTAGCTGTCGATCTGCTCCGCCGGCAACATCGGCGCGAAGAGGTTGCGGATGAAGAGCCAGGCAAGGAACGCCATCGAGAAGGGCTTCACCAGCCAGTTGATGGCGAGCGTGACGCCGATGCCCCTGAGGTGGCCCTTCACCTGGTGCAGCGCGCCGAAGTCGATCTTCAGCAGCATCGGGATGATCATCACCCAGATGAGCAGGCCCACCGGCAGGTTGACCTTCGCCACCTCCATCGCACCGATGGCCTGGAAGACGCCGGGCAGCCATTGCCCCAGCGCGATGCCGATGACGATGCAAAGGGCCACCCAGGCGGTCAGGTAACGCTCGAAGAAACCGAGCGGGGCGCCGGTGGCGTGCTTGGCGGTGACTTCACATTGGGCGGACATGGGATCCTTTGCGGGGCGTTCGTCAGGCGCGGGCGGTGGCCGGCGCGCAGTTCGAATGCGCGGAACAGCCTGTTGCGATGCTGGTCGTCACATCGAAAGAAAGCTTGACCCCGGTCAAGCCGCCTTGCGAACGGCCTCCGCGATCGACTCGGCCAGCGACCTCACGCGAACCGGGTCCTCGCCCTCCACCATCACGCGGATGACGGGCTCGGTGCCGGAGGGCCGCAGGAGCACGCGGCCGCGCCCGGCCAGGGCCGACTCGGCCGCCCCGACAGCCGACTTCACGGCAGGAAGATCCACCACGTCCTTGCGCTCGGCGAGCTTCACGTTCACCAGCACCTGCGGCAGCAGCACGAGATCGCGCGTGAACTGCCCGAGCGACTGCCCGGCGGCCACCACGGCCTCGAGCACCTGGAGCGCCGAGATGATGGCGTCCCCGGTCGAGTGGCAATCGAGCGCGAGGATGTGGCCCGAGTTCTCGCCGCCGCATTCCCAGCCGCGCTCGTGCAGGAGCTCGAGCACGTAGCGGTCGCCGACCTTGGCGCGCGCGAAAGCGATGCCCAGTTCGCCCAGGCGCCGCTCCAGCGCGAAATTGGTCATGAGCGTGCCCGCGACGCCCCCCTTCAGGCGCCCGGCCTCGTGACGGTGCTTCACGATCGCGTAGAGGAGCTGGTCGCCGTCGAAGAGCGTGCCGTCGCGATCGGCCATGGCGAGGCGGTCGCCGTCGCCGTCGAAGGCGATGCCGAAGTCCGCGCCGTGCTCGACGACGGCCTTCGCCATCGTCTTCGGATGCGTGGCGCCCACGCGGTCGTTGATGTTGACGCCGTTCGGGTGGTTGCCGATGGCGACCACTTCCGCGCCGAGCTCCTCGAACACGCGCGGTCCCAGCCGGTAGCAGGCGCCGTGCGAACAGTCGATCAGAAGCTTCAGGCCGCGCAGCGTGCGGTGCTTGGCGAACGTGCCCTTGCAGAACTCCATGTAGCGGCCTTCGCCGTCGTGCACGCGGACGGCCTTGCCGAGCTTCGCCGAGGGCTGGCACTCGAGCGGGCTCTCGAGCATCGCCTCGATCTCGCTCTCGACGGCGTCGGGGAGCTTGAGGCCCTCCGCGGAGAAGAACTTGATGCCGTTGTCCTCGAACGGGTTGTGCGAGGCGGAGATCATGATGCCGGCGGAAAGGCGCAGCGCCCGCGTGAGGAACGCGACGCCCGGCGTGGGCATCGGGCCGGACAGGAGCGTGTCCACGCCGGCCGCGGACAGCCCCGATTCGAGCGCCGACTCGAGCATGTAGCCGGAGATGCGCGTGTCCTTGCCCACCAGCACGGCGGGGCGGTCGCGATGGGGCGAGGCGATGTCGGCGCGGGAGAGGACGCGCCCGGCCGCGTAGCCGAGCCTCAGGACGAACTCGGGGGTGATCGGGAGCGCGCCCACGCGCCCGCGGATGCCGTCGGTGCCGAAATGCTGTCGCTTCAAGGGGATTTCCTCGGGGGCCTCGCCTACCGGAGCGCGGCCCAGACCCTGAGCGCGTCCACCGTCGGCTTCACGTCGTGCACGCGCACGATGCTGGCGCCATTTTGCACCGCAGCAAGGGCCGCCGCAACGCTGCCGGCCACGCGATCGTCGACGCCACGGCCCGTGATCTCGCCGATCATGCGTTTTCGCGACAGGCCGGCGAGCACGGGATAGCCCAGCGCGGCGATCGCGCCAAGCCCCTTCACGAGCGCCACGTTGTGAGCGAAATTCTTGCCGAAGCCGAAGCCCGGGTCGAGGACGATGCGATCGCGAGGCACGCCCGCCGTCTCGAACTGCCGGGCGCGTGCTGCGAGGAAATCGCGCACCTCCGCGACCACGTCGTCGTATCGCGGGTCGGCCTGCATGGTCGCGGGCGTGCCCCGCATGTGCATCGCGCAGACCGCGACGCCGCTCGCCGCGGCGGCCTCGATGGCGCCGGGGGCACGAAAGCCGTTCACGTCGTTGAGCATCGCGCAGCCGGCCTGGGCTGCCGCCCGCATCACTTCGGGCTTCATCGTGTCCACGGAGACGGCGATGCCCTTCGCCGCGAGCGCGCGCACCACCGGGATCACGCGCGCGAGCTCTTCCTCGACAGGCACGGGCGCTGCGCCCGGGCGCGTCGACTCGCCCCCGACGTCGACCAGGTCGGCGCCCTCGGCGGCCAGCTGCTCGCCGTGGGCGACGGCCCGCGCGAGGTCGAGGAACTGCCCGCCATCCGAGAAGGAGTCGGCGGTGACGTTGACGATCCCCATCACGAGAGGACGCCCGAGCGGGAGGCGGCGCGAACCGCAGTCGAGGTAGGCGCTCACCGCGAAATTGGGGTCACGAAAATGGGGTCAGTTTCATTTCGTTCAGCGGTCGGAAGACTGCCCGCCGCGACGAAATGAAACTGACCCCATTTTCAAATGACTCTGACCCCTTCTTCGTGTCAGGCGCTTTCGGCGGGCGAGGGGTTGGACGGCGCGTCCGCCACCTTGCTGCCACCGTCGCCGGGCGGCGTCGTGCCCGGACGGGTCGACGCGACGGGCTTCGGGGGACGCGGCGGCTTGCCGGCCATGATGTCGTCGATCTGCTCGGCATCGATGGTCTCGTACTCGAGCAGGGCCTTCGTCATCGCCTCGACCTTGTCGCGGTTGTCCTCGAGGAGCCTGCGCGCGAGCGTGTACTGCTCGTCGATGATGCGGCGGATTTCCTTGTCGACCTTCATCATGGTCTCGTCGGAAATGGCCTGGTGCGTGGTCACCGAGCGGCCGAGGAAGACCTCGCCCTCGTTCTCGCTGTAGACCATGGGCCCGAGCGTGTCCGACATGCCCCATTCCGTCACCATGCGGCGCGCCATCTCGGTCGCGCGCTTGAAGTCGTTCGAGGCGCCCGTGGTCATCTGGTTCATGAAGAGCTCCTCGGCGATGCGGCCCCCGAAGAGCACGGCGATGTTGTTGAGCAGGTATCCGCGATCGAAGCTGTAGCGGTCCTGCTCCGGCAGCTGCACGGTGACGCCCAGCGCGCGCCCTCGCGGGATGATCGTGACCTTGTGCACCGGGTCCGTCTTCGGGAGGAGCTTGGCGACGATCGCGTGGCCGGACTCGTGGTACGCGGTGTTCTTGCGCTCCTCCTCGGGCATCACCATCGACCGGCGCTCCGCGCCCATGATGATCTTGTCCTTGGCGCGCTCGAAGTCTTCCATGTCCACCAGGCGCTTGGCGCTGCGCGCGGCGAAGAGGGCGGCCTCGTTCACGAGGTTCGCGAGGTCCGCGCCGGAAAAGCCCGGGCAGCCGCGCGCGATGACGGAAGCGTCCACGTCCGGTGCAATGGGCACCTTGCGCATGTGCACGAGGAGGATCTGCTCGCGGCCGCGGATGTCCGGCAGCGGCACGACCACCTGCCGGTCGAAGCGGCCCGGGCGCATGAGCGCCGGGTCCAGCACGTCCGGGCGGTTCGTGGCGGCGATGACGATCACGCCCGAATTGCCCTCGAAGCCATCCATCTCGACGAGGAGCTGGTTCAGCGTCTGCTCGCGCTCGTCGTTGCCGCCGCCCAGG
>Ga0209254_10004291_pt1 | contig 13066 bp, 12 predicted proteins | sample FrelakmetDIP11DI_FD_187148 | JGI IMG/M metagenome (GOLD analysis project Ga0209254, IMG submission 187148) | Freshwater lake sediment microbial communities from the University of Notre Dame, USA, for methane emissions studies - DIP11 DI (SPAdes)... | ecosystem: Environmental > Aquatic >...
CTGCAGCACAAGCTCCGCGCGGCCATCGAGGCCCGCCTCCTCAAGAGCGCCCACGACTGCGCCGAGGGTGGCCTCGCCGTGGCGCTGGCCGAGTGCTGCCTCGCCAGCGGCAGCACCGGTGGCGCGCAGTTCGCAGACCCTGAGGCGCCGCGGAGCGGCCGGGACGGCCGCTGGCTCGGCGCCGACGTGGACCTCGGCGGCGCGTCTGTCGCCGGCGCCGTGGGGCGCCCCGACCTCGCCCTGTTCGGCGAAGCTCCGACCCGCGTGATCGTCAGCGTCGCAGCGGAGCTGCTCGGGCCGCTTGACGGAATCCTCGGCGGCCTGCCCCACCGCGTGCTCGGCCGGGTGACCGGCGCCGAACTGAGGTGTACCATGGAGGGCAAGGAGCTCTTCACCGTCGCGGTGGGCGAGCTCCATTCTGCTTACGAGTCGCTCCCGCAGCGGCTCGCCTGAACGATCAGAACCGAGCGCCTTGCACGACGACCGACTCCATGACAGCTGTGGCGTCTTCGGCATCCATGCGCCGGGGCGTGACGTCGCACGGCTGACGTTCTTCGGCCTCTACGCCCTGCAGCATCGCGGCCAGGAGAGCGCCGGCATCGCCGTGGCCGACGACGGCCAGATCACGGTCATCAAGGATCTGGGCCTCGTCAGCCAGGTCTTCAACGAGCAGATGCTCCAGAGCCTGAGCGGCCAGCATGCCATCGGCCACGTGCGGTACTCCACCACCGGCTCCAGCCACTGGCAGAACTCGCAGCCGCTGGTGCGCAGCCGCAACGGCGACGTGATCGCTCTCGGCCACAACGGCAACCTGGTCAACACCACCGAACTGCGCGACGAGCTCATCGCCCAGGGCGTCAAGTTCGCCGGCACCACCGACACCGAGGTGATCACGGCGCTCATCGCCCACGAGGCCGAGGGGGACCTGCTCGGCGCCGTGCGCACGGCCGTCGCCAAGATCCGCGGCGCCTTCTCGGCGGCGGTCATGTCGGGCAACGCTCTGGTCGGCTTTCGCGACCCCTACGGCGTGCGTCCGCTCTGCCTTGGAAGCTACGAGGGGCACCCCGTGATCAGCAGCGAGACCGCCGGCCTCGACATCATCGGCGCCGATTTCGTCCGCGAGATCCAGCCCGGCGAGATCGTCATCGTCGACCAGGAGCACGGCCTACGCAGCGAGCGCGTCGAGCTCGAGGGCTCGCGCCCAGCGCTGTGCATCTTCGAGTCCATCTACTTCGCCCGGCCCGACAGCACGATGGCCGGGCGCACCTTGCACCTGGTGCGGCAGGAGATGGGCAAGCACCTCGCGCTTGAGGCGCCGGTCGACGCCGACCTCGTCATCCCGGTGCCCGACACGGGCATGCCGGCCGCCATCGGCTACGCCTCAGCCTCCGGCATCCCCTACGCCGAGGGCCTCATCAAGAACCGCTACGTGCACCGCACCTTCATCCAGCCCGACGACCAGCTGCGCCAGGTGGGCATCCGCATGAAGCTCAATCCGCTGAGCGCCGTGATCCGCGGCAAGCGCCTCGTGGTGGTCGACGACTCCATCGTGCGCGGCAACACCACCAGCAAGCTCGTCGACATGCTGTTCAACGCCGGCGCCAAAGAGGTCCACCTGCGCATCAGCTCGCCGCCGATCCAGTACCCGTGCTACTACGGCATCGACATGGCCACGCGCGCCGAGCTCATCGCCGCCAACAAGACGGTCGACGAGATCCGCGACCACGTGGGCGCCACGAGCCTGCACTATCTCACGCTCGAGGGCCTGCAACACAGCACCGGCCTGCCCAAGAGCCAGTTCTGCCGCGCCTGCTTCGACGGCGACTACCCCATCGCCGTGCCCGAGGAGTACGCAATGTGCAAGATGCGCTTCGAGAAGGGCGCGGCTGCCGCCTGCGATCCGTGAGCCGACGCGGCGCTGCGCCTGCGGCGCCTGGCGTCAGCGAAAGGCGCCGGGCGCGTCGGCGATGATCTGCCTGACGATACGGCGCGCGTTCTGCCGCTTCACGTGAGCCCCATCGTAGAAACCGCTGGCTTTCCCAGCGAACGACGCGATCTCGGTGTAGTCGAGCAGGCGAAAGGCGTAGTGGCCCTGCAGGCTCCGCAGATACGCGTTCAGAGCATCGAGCTTGTCCTGCCAGCCCACGGCGCGGAAGGCTGCCAGAGCCTGCGGGTGATACGGCATGATGACGAGCACGGGCTCCACGCCGTGCAGGTTGAACAGGCGGAGGGCCTTCTCGAAGTAGTGCTTCGAGCGCCGTTGCTCGTGCGGGGACGGCGCGGCCGCCTTGGGCAGCATCCTGCCGAGATAGCCCTGCATGACCACGTCGAACCCGATGCCCCGCGCCTCGACGCGATCGTACCGATTGTGGAAGAGCGCGCCCCTCGGGCTATACGCGTCGCTCCACCGGATCTCGTGGGCGGCCACCCGGGCGCCCGCCGCGCGCTGCTGCGCGATGAGGTCGTCGGGCAGGAACTGCGAGAGGCGTCCTTCGGCCAGCAGCCCGGGATGCAGCGGTGTGTCGCCGAAGGTCGTGACCTGCACGGCCCAGATGCAGCGCAGCTTGACATCCGGGGCTCGCCAGAAGAGGTAACGCGCCATCGCGTACGCATCCTCGGGGCGCGAGTTCTGCACGGCGAAGTTGAAGGCTGGCAGGCCGGTGAGGCGTTCGATCTGGGAGGGCTCGAAGCGCTGCGCCCGCGACCCCCCGAGGACGACCAGCTCGGGGGGCGCTGAGAGCCACTCTAGCCGGTCGCACTTGAAGGTGCGGTCGTACAGGGGCGCGGTGGTGCCGCCGCGCCGCAGGCCCACGGCGGACGCGGGGACCATGGCCAGGGCGAGAAGCCCGGCGCACGCCATCGCCACGAGCAGGCGGCAGACGGAAGCGTGCCGCACCGACGCGCGAGCGTCGACGCATCGTCCTGGCCCGCCTGGCAGGCGATCGTGCAGGCAAGAAGTAGCTGTGCTGCTCAATGCGCCCCGTCACAGATGTCGTCCGCCGGCGACTCGCGCCGCCGCCTATCAGACTCAGTATCGCATACGGACCTGAGGATTCAACGGAGGTCAGCGAGGTCCGACCTGCCCCTCGCCTGAGGACCGGACGGCACCTGCCGACTGCAGGAACCCATATGATGGACAGGAAGGCGCCTTGCAGGCGGAGAGAATGGACAGGAGTCGTGCGATGGGTACGCTTGATGAGCTCGTTCTGGCGATACAAGACGGGGACTCCGCGCAGGCCAGCGCTCTGGCGCGAACGGCGCTCGATGAGGGCGCCGAAGTCGCAGCGCTGGTGGAACGGCTCAGCGCAGGCATGCGTGAGATCGGCGACCGCTTCGCCAGCGGCGAGATCTTCCTGCCGGAGCTGATGCTCGCGGCGCGCGCCATGCAGGGGGCGATGGGCGTGCTCCAGCCCCGCCTTCTCGAGTCGGGCGCGGCGACGGTCAAGCGCGGAGTCATCGTCATCGGCACCGTCAAAGGCGATGTCCATGAGATCGGCAAGGACATCGCCATGACCATGCTCAGGGCAGCCGGGTTCGAGGTCCACGACCTGGGCAGGGACGTCGGCGCCCTCGACTTCGTGCGCCGAGCCGAAGAGGTACGAGCCGACGTTATCGGCGCATCCGCGCTCATGACCACCACGATGCCCGCCCAGAAGGAACTTGTCGACATCCTCGTCACGAAGGGCTTGCGCGACAAGTACCACGTCATCCTCGGCGGCGCCCCAGTCACTCCGGAGTGGGTGGAGGAAGCGGGCGCCGACAGCTGGGGCGAAGACGCCGGCAAGGCGGTGACGGTCCTGGAACAGGCCATGTCCGACAGAATCGCGAGCGCGGGGAGCTGACGAGATGCCTCATCTGAAGATGTGGGAGATCATGGAACGGGCCGCTGAAGGCCCCTACTGCGAGGACGACGAGTTCCTCTACGACCTCTTCCTCCCGAAGATGAAAGAGGTCGTGCGCAAGTACGAGATCAAGTTCGATCCCGCCTCGCCAGTGCCCGCCGACGACGACCTCGCCGACCGCGTATGGCAAGCGGCCGTCGAGTTCTTCCTCGCGGTCGGCGTGCACAACGTCGACACGCACCGGCGCATCCTGATCAGCGAGACTGAGCTCAATGAGGCGCTCTACTTGGCGCCCGAGCAACATATGGTCGGCGCCGGGCAAGAGACGCGCTTCTGGCGGCCGCGTCGGGTGGAGGACGAGCGGCCGCCGTTCTGCATCTTCAGCCCCGACATCACCTACGACGAGGACATCTTCCTTCAGGCCTCGATGGCCTACGTGCAGGAGCCGCTGGCCGACGGCGTCTGCGGGCCCATCCTCGAGGAGAGCCTGGGCAGGAACATCACCTCGGGCACGCCCTCGGAGATGGTCGGCGTCATGGAGCACGCGATGCTGCTCCGCAACGCCACCAAGCTCGTCGGCAGGCCCGGTCTCTTCCTCGTCGCCGTCGGTACGGCACAGTCGGACGTCGGTCAGGTGGCGGCGAGCAACAACGAGTGGGGTGTGCGCTCCAGCGACGGTCGCCTCATCGGCGTGCTCACCGAGATGAAGACCGACAACGAGCTGCTCAACAAGGTGGCGCACTGCAAACAGTTCGGCTGCGCGATCGGCTGCCTCACAGGCGCCATCTACGGCGGCTACGCCGGTGGCGCCGAAGGTACAGCCGTGCTCGAGACCGCCCACCACCTCGTCGGGCTCACCGTCTACCAGCACAACTTCAACAACAGCTTCCCGTTCCACATCCAGCACACCTCGAACAGCGGCCGTGAGATGCTCTGGCTCGTGAGCCTCGTGCAACAAGCCCTCTCCCGCAACAGCCGCATCCTCTCGACCAGCAACGGCTTCTTCAACGCAGGTCCCGGCACGGAGATGCTCTTCCGTGAGGCGTCCGCCCACGCCATCGCAAGCGTCGTGTCGGGCGGCGACCTGTGGACAGCGGCGCCACGGCACAACAAGCACCGCAACTACGCCACTCCGCTTGAGGCGCGCCTGGCTTGCGAAGCTGGGCACGCCGTGGCGCGGCAGCGAATGCCGCGGGCCCAGGCCAACGAGATCGTCGGCAAGCTGCTCGCGGCGTACGAGGATCAGATCGCCGACGCGCCAGCCGGCAAGCCCTTCCAGGAGTGCTACGAGGTCATGAAGGTGCGTCCTCAGGCCTGGTACCTGGACCAGTACCAGGCAGCGAAGGAGGAGCTCCACGCCCTGGGCGTCGCGTTCCCGTACTGAGAAGCGGGGGGTGCTGGCGGCGGAGGCGAGGCGCGACGTAGACTGGCACCGTCACACCGACGGGGGAGCACGATGGTCGACGACCGAGGGTTCACATACAAAGAGGCCGGCGTCGACGTCGAGGCGGGCAACCGCGCCGTCGACCTCATGAAGCAGCGGCTCAAGAGCACGCAGCACCCGTTGGTGCTCGGCGGGCTCGGGGGCTTCGGCGGAGCGATGCGGCTGCCGCAGCTCAAAGACCCGGTTCTGGTGGCCGGCACCGACGGCGTGGGCACCAAGATCGAGCTGGCCCGCACCATGGGCAGTCTGGGCACCATCGGTATCGACCTGGTGGCGATGAGCGTCAACGACGTGTCGGCCTGCGGCGCCGTGCCGCTCTTCTTCCTCGACTACCTCGTGGTCGGCAAGGTGGTACCCGAGGAGGTCGCCGACATCGTCGCCGGCGTGGACGAGGGCTGCCGGCTGGCGCAGTGCGTGCTGCTCGGCGGCGAGACCGCCGAGCACCCCGGGCAGTTCCCGGACGGGGACTTCGATATGGCAGGCTTCGCCGTCGGCCTCGCCGAGCGTGACGAGCTGTGGGGGGCGCACCTGGTCGCCGACGGCGACGTGCTCGTCGGCATCTGCTCGAGCGGTCTGCACTCCAACGGCTTCAGCCTCGTGCGTCACGTTCTGAAGGAGCACGCCATCGACGTGCACAGCAAGTTCCTCAGCGAGGGCGGCGCCTTCTGCCTGCACGCCGGCCCCAAGGCCTCGGTCGGCGAGATCCTGCTGGCGCCCACCACCATCTACAGCCCCGTGCTCCACGATCTGGGGCACGCCGGCGGCGTGCACGCCGCCGCGCACATCACCGGCGGCGGCTTCCCCGACAACGTCGGGCGCGCCGTACCGGACGACCTGGCGGCGGAGATCGACCTCGGAGCGTGGTCCCCGGGCCCGGTGTTCAGCTGGCTGCACTCTCTGCGCGTCAGACCGGCGGAGATGCTCAACACGTTCAACTGCGGGCTCGGCATGGTCGTGGTCATGGACCCGGCTCACGTCGAGAAGAACCTCGCGCTGATCAAGAAGAGCGGCCTCGAAGCGCGCGCGGTCGGCGACGTGAAGCCGCGCGGCGACGGCGCGGCCGTGCGCTACCGCGGCGAACTCAGGCTGTGAGGTCGCTCGATCTCATCGGCTGCGGCGCCCTGAACGTCGATCTGGTCTATCGCCTGTCGCGCTCCTTTCCGCTGTGGGACGAGCTCGGTCCGCCCGGCAGCGAGCAGCTCATGGACGCCAACGTGCGCCGCGCCGTCGACGAAGCGCTCGCGCACGTCCCGCCGACGCGCTCCGGCGGCGGGCAGGCGGCCAACACGGCCCACGCGCTCGCGCGCCTGGGCTATCGGGCCGCCGTGGTCGGACGCGTGGGCGCCGACGACGACGGCCTCTACCTCCTCCAGGAGCTTGCCCCGGCGGAGGCGCGCCTTGTGGCACGCGACGGCGAGACGGGCCGCGTGTACGTGCTGCTCGACGAGAACGGCGAGCGCCGCAACCTCGTGTGGCCGGCCGCCAACGACGCCTTTTCCCCCGACGATCTGCCCAGGCGCACCCCGAAGGCGCGCTTCGCCCACTTCACCAGCTTCGCCGGCGACGGGCCGCTGGCGGCGCAGCTGGCGCTCCTCGAACGGCTGCCCGCGGAGACCGAGGTCACCTTTGACCCCGGCGAGATCTACGCGCGCAAGGGCGTCAAGCGCTTTCTGCCGATCCTCGACCGCTGCGCCTACCTGCTGGCCACCGAGAAGGAGCTCGAGATGCTCTGCGGCCTCTCGCTCCCGGAGTCCCTGGACTTCCTGCTCAACGCGGGGGTCGGCCTTGTGGTGTGCAAGATGGGCGGCCGCGGAGCCAGGCTCGTCGGCCGGCGCGTCGATCTCTACGTGCCGCCGCTGCCCGCCGAGGTCGTGGACGTCACCGGCGCCGGCGACCTCTTCGCCGCCGGCTTCTTCGCCGCGATGATCGAACAGGTCGGTCTCGCCAGCGCCGGCCGCCTCGCCGCATGGGCCGCCAGCCGCGGCATCGCCGGCGTCGGGCGCAGCACATACCCCGACGCCGAGGCGTGGCAGGCGCGCCTGGCCGAGGAGCGCGGCGAAGACGCCAGCGCGACGCGCAGGGGTAGGGCGTGAGGATCGGCTGGCTCTCGACGGGCCGCGATCAGGCAGCCTGCAACCTCCTCGCCGACGTCGTGGCCCGCGCCCAGCAGGACGACGTGCCTCTCGACATCGCCGCCGTGTTCTGCGACCGGGAGCCGGGCGAGGCCCCCGAGAGCGACCGCTTCGTCGAGCTCGTGGAGCGCCTCGACCTTCCGTTGGTCACGCTGTCGAGCGCCGCCAGCTGGCAGGCAGCGCAGGAGCTCGGCGTCGACCGGACCACGTGGCGCGACGAGTATCACCGCGGCGCGATGGACCTGCTGGTGCCCTACCGACTCGGCGTGCTCGTCATGGCCGGGTACATGCTCATCGTCAGCCCGGCCATGTGCCGCCGGTACGCGCTTCTCAACCTGCATCCGGCCCTCCCCGGCGGCCCCACCGGTACGTGGCAGCAAGTCATCTGGCAGCTGCTCGAGGAGGAAGCCGCCGAGACGGGCGCCATGGTCCACCTGGCCACCGCCCAGCTCGACCGCGGCCCCGTGGTGAGCTCCTTTCGCTTCGCCTTGACCGGTGACGAGTGGGCACCCCTCTGGGGCGGGTTCCGCGAGAAGCGCAAGACGATGAGCATCGCCGAGATCGCCGCCGCCGAAGGTGAGAACGAGCCGCTGTTCGCCGCGATCCGCCGGCACGGCGAGATCCGCGAGATCCCCCTCCTCTACCAGACGCTCTGCCAGTTCGAGCAGGGCAAGCTCAACACGGCGGCGGGGGCCGTGTTCGCGGAGTCCACGCGGTTGCCGCTGGATCTCAGCGAGCCTGTCGAGGCGGAGGTCGCGAAGCGATGAGCGCGTCGGGGCCCGGCGGTGCGGGCGGCGCCGGCCCAGCGCCGCGCCGCATCTACGTCACCGACTGCGAGGGCCCGCTCACCAGGAACGACAACGCCCAGGAGATCGCCGCACGCTTCATCCCTGACGGCGCGGAGTTCTTCGCCCGGCTCAGCAAGTACGACGACTTCCTCGCCGACGTGGTCCACAAGCCCGGCTACAACGCCGGCGACACCCTGCGCCTGCTGCCGCCCTTTCTCAAGGCCTTCGCGGTCAGCGACGGGGACATCGAGTCCTTCAGCGCCGAGGGTGTGCTGCTCGTTCCCGAGGCGCTCGAGGCGCTGACCGCGATCGCCGCACTGGTGCCGACCTTCATCATCTCGACCTCGTACACGCCGTACCTCAAGGCGCTGTGCCGACTCTCCGGATTCCCCACGGCGAACGTGCGTTGCACGGAGCTGAGGCTGGACGCCTGGGCGATGCCGACCGAAGAGAGGGATTGGCTGCGCGCCGAAGCCGCCGGCGTGACGGAGCGAGGACTCATCGAGATACCGGACGGCGCAAGGAGCGCCGGCGACCTCGCGCCCGCCGACGCCGCCACGGTGGCCAAGCTCGACGACCTCTTCTGGACGAAGATGGACGGCCGCGTGAGCGGCGCGCTGGTGGCCGCCGTGCGCCCCGTGGGCGGCGGCATGAAACTCGCCGCGCTGGAGGAGATCGTCGCCGCGGAGGGCGTCGAAGGCGCCGGCGTGATGTACGTCGGCGACTCGATCACCGATGCGCCGCCGCTCGCCGCCGTCAGGACCTGGGGCGGCGTCTCGCTGAGCTTCAACGGCAACCGCTACGCGCTGGCGGCGGCCGAGTTCGCGGCGGCGAGTCCAGACGCCGGGGTGGCCGCCGAGCTGGCGAAGGCCTTCGCCGGCGCCGGCCGAGACGGCGTGGAAGCCGCCGTCCGTGCGTGGCCAAAGGCGGAAGAGGGTGAGAAGCCGACGGGCCTCAAACTCGCCCGGGTGGGCCTTGTGGCCGAGGATCCGGAGGCGCTCGCCGAAGCCTCCGCCGCTGCGCGGCGGAGCGTCCGCGGCGAGCGCATCGCCCGCCTCGGCTGAGCTACGTCGCCCGGCGGCGGAGCGACCGGGCGGCGGGCGGCGGGCGGCATATCGCAGATCGGTAAGATAAGAACCCCCCGTTTCTTGACTTACCGATCTGCACTACGCTGCCGACCGTGGGCCGTGCTGGGGATGCGCAGCAATGCGCCGCACCCACACATCGCCGGCGGTACGCTGCGAAGGATCAGCCGCCGGGCCGGTTTCGCGTTCGAGCGGTTCCACACTCCTCCCGACTGACGTCCCTCGCTTGCCTCCACTCATCTCGGCTTGCGTCTTGACGTCAGCCTGATCGCCTGCTACCGTACTTTGTACGCCTTACTTTGTACGGACTTGCCGGGAGGCACGATGGCCATCACCCGAGAGCCGCTGACACGCCTGCGCATCGTCGAACTGGCGCTCGACATCATCGACACGGAGGGACTCCCCGCCCTCAACATGCGCCGCCTGGCTGCGGCAGCCGGCGTCAAGCCCATGAGCCTCTACCACCACTTCCCCAACAAGGAGGCCATACTGGCCGAGGTCGCCGAGAGCATCGCCGCGGCGGCGCTCGGCGACCCGCGCGCCGCCGGCACGTGGCAGCTGCGCACTCGCCTGCTGTTCACCGGGCTCCACGAGCTCGTGCAGGCGCACCCCCGCGCCCTGCCGCTCATCACCACCGGGGTGCTGCGCACACCGAGTGGTCGACGCTGGATGGAAGAGCTGATGGGCGTGCTGCTCGAAGCAGACTTCACGCCCGACGCGGCGGCCCGCGTCTACCATCTGCTCGGCGCCTTCACGCTCGGCCTCGGCTACGCCCAGCTCTTGAGCCTCGAAGTGCCTGTCGAGACCATCATCGGTGAGCTCACCGGCCACTGGGCCGACTACCCGAACCTGCTCCGCGTCGGGCTGCAGCTCGCCATCTGGGACCAGCCGGCCGACTTCGCCACCGGCCTCGACGTCCTGCTGGAGCGCTTCGCGGCGGAGCTGGAGGGCGCGGGCTGATGGGCGGCCGGAGCACGCGGGGGCGGCCGCTCAAGGTGAAGATGATCTCGCCGGCCAAGACGGCCGCCGACAGCGTCTACTGGCGCTCCATCAAGTACTCGCTGTTCCCGCCGCTCGGCCTCGCCACCCTGGCCGGCTACCTCGACGAGAACGACGAGGTCACGCTCCAGGACGAGCATGTCGAGAAGCTCGACCTCTCGGACGAACCCGACCTCGTCGTCATCGAGGCGTACATCACCTCGGCCCACCGCGCCTATCGTTACGCCGACCACTACCGCGCGAGCGGCGCCTACGTCTGCCTCGGGGGGCTCCACCCGACGAGCCTGCCCGAGGAGGCCGCCCTGCACGCCGACAGCGTGTTCTGCGGGCCCGGCGAGGACACGTGGCCGGCCTTCCTGAAGGACTTCAGGGCCGGCCGGCCCAAGCCGCTCTACCGCTCGACGGTGCGCACTCTCGCGGGCATGCCGCAGCCGCGCCGCGACCTGATCAAGCGCGAGCGCTACCTGGTGCCCAACTCCCTCGTCGTGAGCCGCGGCTGCCCGCACGCTTGCGACTTCTGCTACAAGGAGACGTTCTTCCGCGGCGGCCGGTCGTTCTACGTGCAGGCGGTGGACGAAGCCCTTGCCGAGATCGACCGCCTCCCCGGGCGCCACCTCTACTTCCTCGACGACAACCTTTTCGGCAGCCCGCCTTTCGCCGAGGCGCTCTTCGACGGGATGCGTGGCATGGGCCGCGTGTGGCAGTCGGCCGGGACGGTGCAAGGCGTCATGCGGCCCGGCCTGCTGGAGAAGGCGGTGGAGAGCGGCCTGCGCAGCCTCTTCATCGGTTTCGAGACGCTCGACCCCGTGAATCTGCAGGCGCAGCACAAGCTGCCGAATCTCGGCGGCGGCTACGAAGCCGCCATCCGCCGCCTGCACGAGCACGGCGTGATGGTCAATGCGAGTTTCGTGTTCGGCATGGACGACGACGGCCCGGACGTCTTCGCGCGCACGGTCGAGTGGGCGGTGAAGCAGGGCGTCGAGACGTCCACCTTCCACATCCTCACGCCATACCCGGGCACGCCGCTGGAGCGTCGCCTGACGGCCCAGGGAAGGGTGACGACCCACGACTGGGACCGCTACGATACGCGCCACGCGGTGTTTCGCCCGGCAGGCATGACGGCCACTGAACTCGAGACCGGCTACTGGGGCGCCTACCGCGACTTCTACCGCTGGAGCTCGATCGGGAAGGCGGCCTTCGCACATGGCGATCTGCGCGAGCACGCGCGACACCTGGCCTACACGGCCGGCTGGAAGAAGCTCGAGCCGATGTGGGACGTCGCGATCCGCAGCGGCAAGGTGCACGTCTTCTTGCCGCTGCTCGAGACGATCCTCGACCGCTTCGGCAGCGGCGGCGGGGCCATGCCGGCCCGCCTGCAGCGGACGGCCTGGCCCCGCCCCGGTCTGCGCGGCACGCGGCGCCGTCTTGGCGGACGACTGAATCACGGCCTCCAGCGGTAGACTGCTGATGACAGCGTCCGTGAGCCGTAGTACGACCCAGGAGGTCACCGTGGGATACATGGACAAGGCGAAGAAGCTTGCCGATGACGCGGCCGCGAAGGCCAAGGGCACGGCCGCCGACCTGCAGGAGAAGGCCGGACCGACCTACGACAAGGCCAAAGTGAAGGCCGGCGAGCTCGGCGGGAAGGCCAAGGTCAAGGCGGGCGAGCTCGGCGAGAAGGCCAGACCGACGGGAGACAAGGCCAAGAAGGAAGCCGCCGAGATCATCGAGAAGGCCAAGCAGGAAGCCGCCGATCTCCTTGAAAAGGCCAGGCAGGAGGCCAACGAGCTGATCGAGAAGGCTAAGCAGGAGGCCAACGAGCTGATCGAGAAGGCCAAGGAGAAGCTCAACCCGAAGGGCGATGCTGAGTGACGCTCTGACGGTCGGTACCGACGGCCGGCCGAGGTGCTTCTGGGCCGTCGGCGGCGCACCGGAATATGTCGCCTACCACGACGACGAGTGGGGGCGACCGGTTCTCGAAAACGACAGGCTCTTCGAACGCCTCACACTCGAGGCGTTCCAGTCGGGCCTGTCGTGGCTCACGATCCTGCGCAAGCGGGCGGCCTTCCAGACGGCGTTCGCGGGTTTCGACATCGCCGCCGTGGCAGCCTTCGGCGAAGCCGACAAGGCGCGTTTGCTCGCCGACGCCGGCATCGTCCGTAACCGGCTCAAGATCGAGGCGGCGATTGCCAACGCGCGCGCCGCCCTGCCCGTGATCGACGAGTACAGGTCGCTGGCGGCGTACTTCTGGCGCTTTCGCCCCGCTGCGCACGCACCGCCGCGCTCGCGGGCCGACTTCGTCGCCGCGAGCCCAGAATCGGCCGCGCTGGCGACGGACCTCAAGAAGCGCGGCTTCCGCTTCGTCGGCCCGACGACCGTCTACGCGCTCATGCAGGCGGCGGGGATCGTGAACGACCATGTCGACGGCTGTGCCGTCTCCGCCGCGGTCGAAGGCGAGCAGGTAGCGGCGGCATCCCGCTTCGCCTAGCCTGGCCGCCCTCACCGGCGCGCGAACGCGTCCGTCGGGTCTCGTGACCAGCCGGTCACTCGTTGTAGGATATGCCTCGGGAGCGGGACGACGACGAGCGGAGGGGGAGCAGGCATGGGCGCTACAGAGTGGACCGTCGTGGTGCTGGTCGTAGGCGCCCGGCTTTTCCTGCCGTTCACCATCCCGACCTTCCCCCTGGTGGGCGCGGTGGCGTGCATGATCCTCGACTCCATCGACCAGAGCATCTTCCAGCAGTTCCCCGCCATCCCGCTCGAGGGCTACCAGTCC
>Ga0209254_10004293_pt1 | contig 13065 bp, 8 predicted proteins | sample FrelakmetDIP11DI_FD_187148 | JGI IMG/M metagenome (GOLD analysis project Ga0209254, IMG submission 187148) | Freshwater lake sediment microbial communities from the University of Notre Dame, USA, for methane emissions studies - DIP11 DI (SPAdes)... | ecosystem: Environmental > Aquatic >...
CCGCAACTTCCGCAACGAGGGGATCTCGACGCAGCACAACCCCGAGTTCACGATGCTCGAGTTCTACCAGGCGTACGCGGACTACCGCGACCTGATGGATCTGACCGAGGAGATGCTGGCGGTTGTCGCCCGCGAGGCCATTGGTTCGGACGCGAGCACCTTCGGCGGCGAGACGATCAGCTTCGCTGCGCCCTACCGCAGGGTGTCGCTCCGCGAGGCGGCGCGCGAGGCGGCCTCCCGGCGGCTGGGCACCGAGGTGGCGGCCGACGAACTGCGGGAGGCCGGGAAGGCTGCGGCGCTGGCCGCGCGCCTCGGCGTGACGTACCCCGACGGCGCCGGCCCCGGCAAAATCGCCACGGCCATCTTCGAGGCCCTGTGCGAGTCGTCCCTCGTGCAGCCAACTTTTGTGTACGACTTCCCGACCGAGGTGTCGCCGCTGTCGAAGCAGCGGCCCGACGATCCGGATACCGTGGAGCGCTTCGAGCTCTACATCGGCCGGTTCGAGGTGGCGAACGCCTTCAGCGAGCTGAACGATCCGGCCGAGCAGCGGCGGCGGTTCGAGGCGCAGCTCGCCGACCGTCAGCGCGGCGATGTCGAGGCCCACGCGATGGATGAGGACTACATCCGGGCCCTCGAATACGGGATGCCGCCCGCCGGTGGCGAAGGCGTCGGCGTCGACCGCCTCGTCATGCTGCTCACCGGCAGCCCGTCGATCCGCGACGTCATCCTGTTTCCGCTGATGCGGCCGCAGACGGAGTGACGTGACCCAGCCGTTCGAAGTCCACATCGCGCTCCGCTACCTGTTCGCCAGGCGCAAGCAGGCGTTCATCTCGGTCATCTCGCTGGTCTCGACCCTCGGCGTCATCGTCGGCGTGATGGCGCTGGTGCTGGCCCTGGCGCTGATGACGGGGATGCAGCGCGAACTGCGGAACCGGATCCTCGGCGCCACGGCGCACCTGTTTGTCTGGAAACACGGCGGCATCAGCGACTACCAGGCCGAGGCGGCGAAGCTCCGCACGGTGCCCGGCGTCACCGGCGCCGCGCCCGCGGTCATCGGGAAGGCCCTCATCAGCTCGGAGCGCGGCGAGGCGTTCATCACGCTGAAGGGCATCGATCCGGCGCTCGAGCGCAGCGTGACCGATATCGCCGGCGCCATGAAGAGCGGGACGCTGGACGCGCTGGCCGACGATCCGGGCGACGGCCCCCCGGGCATTGTCATCGGCGCCGACCTCGCGCAGACACTCGGCGTCGTCGAGGGCGACGAGGTCACGGTGCTCACGCCCCAGGGCAACCTGACGCCCATGGGCGTCTATCCCCGGTCGCGGCGCGCGCGGGTAGTCGGGCGGTTCTCCCTGGGGCTCTACGAGTTCGACTCCGCCTACGGACTGGTCTCGCTCCCGCTCGCGCGCCGGATGCTCGACCGCACGGAGGTCGACGTCATCGAGTTGCGCATCGACGACATCTACCGCGCGGGAGCGGTCTCCGCCGCGATCCCGGCGGCGCTGGGCAATTCGTACTTCAGCCAGACCTGGGCCGAACTGAACCGCGCGCTCTTCCAGGCCCTCTGGCTCGAGAAGATGGCGATTTCGATCACAATCGGCCTCATCGTGATGGTCGCGGCCCTGAACATCGTGGCGTCGCTGGTGCTGCTCGTGATGGAGAAGAGCCCGGACATTGCCATCCTGAAGACGATGGGCGCGTCCTCGCGCAGCATCATGGCGGTGTTCATGCTGCAGGGCCTGGTCATCGGCGCCGTCGGCACCTTCATCGGCGCGTCGATGGGCTACGCCGTGGCGACGGTCCTCGATCGCTACCAGCTCATCCGCGTCCCGATGGACGTCTACCAGATTGCGTACGTGCCGTTTGTCATCGAAGGACCCGACCTGGCGGTGGTCGTCGCGATGGCCCTCGTCATCTGCTTCGTGGCGACGATCTACCCGTCGCGACAGGCGGCGCGCCTCGAACCGGTGGACGCGCTGCGGTTCGGCTGAGGACGGCATGGCGCTGCTGACCGTCTCGGATCTCCACAAGAGCTACACCGTGGCCGCGTTGCGTCTACCCGTGCTGCGCGGGCTCTCGCTCGCCGTCGAGGCGGGCGAGATGGTGGCCGTCATCGGAGCGTCCGGGGTGGGCAAGAGCACGCTGCTGCACCTGCTCGGCGGCCTCGACCACGCCGACGCCGGCGCGATCCGCATCGGGGAGGCGGCGCTGCACGACATGCGCGACGGCGAAGTGGTGGCGTTCCGGAACCGCCACGTGGGGTTTGTCTTCCAGTTCCACCATCTGCTGCCGGAATTCAACGCCGTCGAGAACGCGGAGATGCCGCTCCGCATCGCGCGGCTGCCGCTTCCCGAGGCGCGCCGCCGCGCCACCGAACTGCTGGAGCGGGTCGGCCTGGGCGGGCGTCTCGCCCACCGGCCGGCCATGATGTCGGGCGGCGAGCAGCAGCGCGTGGCCATCGCCCGCGCGCTGGTCACGCGGCCCACGCTGCTCCTGGCCGACGAGCCGACCGGGGATCTCGATGAACAGACTGCCGACGCGCTGCACCTCCTCATCCGCGAGATGCACCGGGAGCACGGCCTGACGTCGGTCATCGCCACGCACAACCCGCGGCTGGCGGGCGTGTGCGACCGCGTGCTGCGCCTCGCCGAGGGCGTCCTGGCTCCCGCCTGAACCCCGCCTTTGCCGTATAATTGACGGCGAGCACCTTCGCAACTGCCTGTTGTCGACGACTGCCGCGGGTGGCCTGATGTTCGAACGCTACACGGAAAGGGCCCGCCGGGTCCTGTTCTTTGCCCGGTACGAGGCGAGTCAGCTCGGAAGCGTCTCCATCGAGACCGAGCACCTCCTGCTCGGCCTCATCCGGGAGGGGAAGGGCCTGACGAGCCGGATCTTCGCCCGATCGGAGGTGGCCCTCGACTCGGTCCGGAAGGAGATCGAGGGACGGACGGTGCTCCGCGAGAAGGTGTCGACCTCGGTCGACATCCCGTTCGCCACCGAGACCAAGCGCGCGCTGCAGTACGCCGCGGAGGAGGCCGACCGCCTCCTGCACACCTATATCGGGACCGAGCACCTGCTGCTCGGCATCCTGCGCGAGGACCGCTCCCTGGCCGCTTCGATCCTGATGGAGAAGGGGCTGCGGCTCGACCACGTGCGCGAGGACGTCGTCTCGCTCCTCAACGAGAAGACCGCGGCGGCACCGCGGCAGAAGGACGCCCCGCTGCTCGCCGAGTTCAGCCGCGACCTGACCGAGGCGGCCGGGCGGAAGGCCCTCGACCCGCTGATCGGCCGCGAGGAGGAGGTGGAGCGCGTCCAGCAGGTGCTCTGCCGGCGGACGAAGAACAACGCCGTCCTCATCGGGGAGCCGGGCGTCGGCAAGACCGCGATCGTCGAGGGGCTGGCCCAGCGGATCGTCGACGGCGGCGTGCCGCGCTTCCTGGCCGACAAGCGCATTGTCGCCCTCGACATCTCGCTCGTGGTGGCAGGCACGAAGTACCGGGGCCAGTTCGAGGAACGGCTCAAGGCCATCATGAAGGAGCTCGTCGAGCACCCGAACATCATCGTGTTCATCGACGAGCTGCACACGCTGGTGGGCGCGGGCTCGGCCGAAGGGTCGCTCGACGCCGCCAACATCCTGAAGCCGGCGCTCTCGAGGGGCGAAATCCGGTGCATCGGCGCCACGACGCCCTCCGAGTACCGGAAATACATCGAGAAGGACCGATCGCTCGAACGGCGGTTCCAGGCCGTCAAGGTGGAGGCGCCCGACGAGGCCCGCACGATCGCCATCCTGACGGGGATCAAGGACCGGTACGAGGCGTTCCACGACGTGGCGTACACGCCGGAGGCGATCGAGGCGGCGGTCTACCAGAGCAGCCGTTACATCACGGATCGGTTCCTGCCGGACAAGGCCATCGACCTTGTCGACGAGGCGGGCGCACGCGCCAAGCTCCGCCACGCGGGCCCGCGCATCGTCGTGGGCAAGGCGGAGATCGACGAGGTGGTCGCGAAGTGGACCGGGATTCCGCTCGCCTCGGTGACGCAGGACGAGAGCGAGAAGCTGCTGCGCATGGAGGCGGCGCTTCACGAGCGGGTCATCAGCCAGGACCAGGCGGTCTCCGCGCTGTCGCGGGCGATCCGCCGGTCGCGTGCGGGCCTGAAGAACCCGAACCGGCCGGTCGGCAGCTTCGTGTTCCTCGGCCCCACGGGCGTCGGCAAGACGGAACTGGCGCGGGCGCTGGCCGGGTTCCTTTTCGGCAGCGACGCGGCACTGGTGCGCTTCGACATGTCGGAGTACATGGAGAAGCACGCCGTCTCGAAGCTCATCGGTTCGCCGCCGGGCTACGTCGGGCACGAAGAGGGCGGCCAGCTGACCGAGCGCGTCAAGCGCCACCCGTATTCGGTCGTCCTGCTCGATGAAATCGAGAAGGCCCACCCGGACCTGTTCAATATCCTGCTGCAGGTCTTCGAGGACGGGCATCTCACCGACGGGCTGGGCAACCGGGTGAGCTTCAAGCACGCGATTATCATCATGACGTCGAATATCGGGGCGCGCTTCATCCAGAAGCGCGCGGCGATGGGCTTCCAGTCGCCGGAGGCGCACGAGACCGCGCGCAACGTCGCGGAGACGGTGATGGCGGAGGTCCGCCGCACGTTCAACCCCGAGCTGCTCAACCGGATCGACGAGATCATCGTGTTCGAGGCGCTCACCGACGACGACCTGCGGGCCATCCTGCGGCTGCTCGTCGAGCAGCTGAACGCCAACATGAAAGACCGGCGGATCCGGGTGGCGCTCCTGCCGGAAGCCCTCGACTGGCTGATCACCGTGACGTGCCGTGACCGCTCCTACGGAGCGCGGCCGCTCCGGCGGGCCATCCAGCGGTACATCGAGGACCCGCTCTCGGAGGAACTCATTCGCGGGCTGTTGCAGGGCGGGGACATCGAGGTGTTCTTACAAGGGGACACCCTGCGCTACCGGCCGGCCGGAACGGCCGAGCCCGGCCGCGCGCTGGCCTGAGGCGTCCAAAAGCCTGTAGACTAGATTGATCGGGGCGCGCCTCCGGCCATGGTACGGCCGGGTGGCGGGTTGCGGTCCGGAACGGACGGGAGCGTCGGCCGCCGCTGAGGCGGCAGGCGCCGGAAAACGAACACGATGCGGATTCGGACAAGTATCGCGCTGGGGGTGGTGGGAGCATGGCTCCTGGCCGCGCCGGTTTCGCCCGCGTCGGCGGGCCAGTCGCCTTCGCAGGCGGGGGCTGCTACGGCGGCCCAGGGGGTGCTGCCGGAGGGTCGGCCGTCTGCCGTGATCAAAGCGCTTCGAACGCCGGGGGGCCGCGCACCGCTTTCGCAGGCGTCGGCTGCGCCGGCGAGCCAAGGCGTGCAGCAGGCGGCGCCGGCGCCCATCCTGCCGCCCGAAGGGTCGCCGCCGCTGCTCAGGACGATCCGGATCGAGTTCCCGACCCAGGGCAACGCCTCGGTGATCGATCCCCAGACGTACCTCTACTACATCCAGACCCGCCCAAGCCGGCCGAGCGATGGCGTCTGGGTGCCGTGGGACGAGGCGGCCGAGAAGTCCGTGCTTGAGGACTTCAAGCGCCTGTGGGGCACCAACTTCCTCGACAACCTCTGGATAGAGGTGCGCGAAGCGCCGTACGCCAACGGCGTGATGGGCAAGGAAGTCTGGTTCAACATGGAGGAGCGGCAGCGCGTCAAGATCGTCGACTACACGGGCTCCAAGAAGATCGAGCAGTCGAAGATCGAGGAGAAGCTCCGGGAAGAGAGCGTGACGATCCGGCTGGACTCGTTCATCGACCCGGCGCTCATCAGGCGCGTGGAGGGCATCATCCGCGGCATGTTCGCGGAGAAGGGCTACGAGTTCGCCAGCGTGAGCCACACGATTTCCGAGGTGGCGGGCGGACCGAAGCTGGTCAACCTCACGTTCAACCTCGACGAGGGCCCGAAAGTCAAGGTGCGCAACATCGACTTCATCGGCAACGCGGCGGCCTCCGACGGCAAGCTCGAGCGCCAGATGAAGAGCAATAAGTCCGAGAAGATGTGGTCGTGGATCACCGGAGGCGGCACGTACCAGGCCGGGAAGTTCGAGGAAGACGCCGACGCCATCCTCGAGCACTACCGGAACGAGGGCTACGTGATGGCCAAAGTCGGCCAGCCCGAGCTGCGGTACGTCGACGACTCGACCGACCGCAAGACCCGCTACGTCGAGCTTCGGGTCCCGGTCACGGAAGGTGAGCGCTACCGCGTCGGGGACTTCACCTTCGACGGCAACACCGTCATCAAGAGCGAAGGCCTGCAGGGCGTCTTCCGGGTGAAGCCGGGCAGCTACTACAGCGAGAAGAAGATCCGGAAGTCGCTCGAGAAGGCGCGCGAGGTGTACGGCTCGCTCGGGTACTACGAGTTCACCGCCTACCCCGACATCAAGCCGCGCGAGCCGGCGTCCGAGGAGGAGCAGGCCCTCGCGCCGAAGGCCCCCGGCCCCCCGACCGTCGACGTGACGATGCGGGTGCAGGAGGGGAAGCAGTATTTCGTCAATCGCATCACCTTCGCCGGGAACACGACCACCCGCGACAACGTCATCCGCCGCGAGATCCGCCTGTTCGAGGGTGGCGTGTTCAACACGGAGGCGTTGAAGTTCAGCATCAAGCGCCTGAACCAGCTCGGCTACTTCAAGCAGCTCGAGGGCGCTGGCAAGGAATTGCAGATCGACAAGACGCCAGGCTCCGACAACCAGGTGGACGTCAAGATCAAGTTCGAGGAGCAGAACCGCAATCAGCTGACCTTCGGCGCGGGCGTGTCGCAGTACGAAGGGTTCTTCGGGCAGCTCTCGTTCCAGACCGCCAATTTCATGGGCCGGGGCGAGACCTTCACCGTCTCGCTCCAGCAGGGGTCGCGGGCGCGGAACTACCAGGTGGGTTTCAGCGAGCCGTTCCTGTTCGATCGGCCCATCACCCTCGGGACCGAGGTGCACCGCCAGCAGATCCGCTACCCGTACACCTACACCCAGAACAACACCGGCGGGTCGCTGACCTTCGGCTTCGCGGTCCGGTCGTTCTCGCGGGCGTTCACGACCTACAGCTACGATTCCATCACCATTGCCGACCTGAACCAGGCGTTCCTCGGCCCGCCGACGATCACGCCGGATAATCCGCAGTACGTCGTGCCGCCGCTCGGCTTCGCGCCGAGCGACCCGTCCACGCCCGGCACCGGGAACCCGTTCTACGACGACATGCTGCTGCTCGGGAGCGGAGGCAGGCGCACGGTCAGCAAGATCACGCCGAGCTTCGTCCACAACACGGTGGACAACCCGGTCTTCCCCTCCGCGGGCCGGCGCCTGACGGCGTCGATTGACCTGGCGGGGCCGGGCGGGAACACGCGGTTCATCAAGCCGACGCTCGAAGGCGTGTACTACCGCCCCCTGACCCGGCGGATGACGGTCGGCGCCCGCGGCCAGTTCATCTACGTCACGGCGGTCGGTGACAACACGATCCTGCCGATCTTCGAGCGCCTGTTCCTCGGCGGCGAGTACAGCGTGCGCGGCTTCGACATCCGCACCATCGGCCCGCGGGACCCGCTCACCGGCTACGTGATCGGCGGCAACACGAGCATCCTGTTCAACGCCGAGTACCTGATCCAGATTGCGGGACCGGTGCGGCTCGTCTTCTTCTATGACGCGGGTCAGGTGCTCATCAAGCAGCAGAACCCGTCGTTCGACAAGTTCAAGACGTCAACGGGCGCCGAGATCCGGTTCTTCATGCCGGTCCTCAACGTGCCGTTCAGGCTGATCGCGGCCTGGAACCCCCAGCGCGACGGCATTTTCGACAACCAGTTGCAGCCCCAGAAGGCGTTCACCTTCAGGTTCGCCGTGGGGTCGACGTTCTAGGTTCGGGAAGGCCGGGTCCCCTTGGGGCACCCGGTGGTCGCAGTGGTGCTATAGAGGAAAGGGACAGGACGCATGAAAGCCTTGACGGTTGCCGTTCTTGCCGGAAGTATGCTCGTGGCTGGCGTCGCGTACGCGCAGCAGGCGCCTCCTCCGGCTCAGCAGACGACTCCTCCGGCCGGGCAGAAGCCCCCGGCGGTTCCGCCCGCCGCGGCCCCGCAGGCGGCCCCGGCGCCGGTGGTGTTTCCCGAGGGCGCGAAATACGCGTTCATCAACATTCAGCGCATCGCCTCGGAATCGGCCGAAGGCAAGACGTCCAGCAGCCGGATCGAGGCCCTGCGGGCGAAAAAGGCCGCGGAACTCTCCGAGAAGAACAAGACCGTCGAGGGGCTGCAGGCGAAGCAGCGGAGCGCCGTGATGAGTGAGGCGGCGTCGGCCCAGGTCCAGCGGGACATCGACAGGGTTCAGGTCGACATCCAGCGGATGACACAGGATGCCCAGGCCGAGCTGCAGGACCTGCAGAACGAGCTGCAGCTCGATTTCCAGCGCAAGATCGGCCCGGTGATCGAAACGCTGGCCCGCGAGAAGGGGCTCCAGCTGCTCTTCAGCCAGTCCGACTCCGGCCTCGTGTGGGCCGACGGCGGGCTGGATCTGACGCTGGAAGTGATCCGGCGCCTCGACGCGGCGAGCGCTGGCGCGCCGAAGCCCGCGCTGCCGAAGAAGTAGCCGTGGCCGCCGCCGGACAGGCGATGGACGTCGCCGCGGTCCTCGATCGCCTCTGCCACCGGTACCCCGCCGGGCTCGTGGACGCGGTGTCGGCGTTCGAGCCGGGGGTCCGGATCTCGGCGGTCAAGAACGTCACGATCAACGAGGGGTTCTTCCAGGGGCACTTCCCGGAGGTGCCCCTGATGCCTGGCGTTCTCCTGATCGAGTCGCTCACCCAGGCGGCGACGCTCCTGCTGCTGTACGACGGGGAGCAGGTGCGCAACGCGCGCACCGTGCTCCGCCGGGTCACCGGAACGAAGTTCCGCCGCCAGGTGACGCCGGGCGATCAGGTGACGCTCGACATCGGCGTCCGGCGGAGGCGCGGTCCGATGGCGCGCCTTTCGGCGGTGGCCAGCGTGGGCGGGCAGGTCGCGGCCGAAGCGGAACTGCACCTGGCGGTGATCGAGAGCGCCGCCACCATCCACTCGACCGCCATCGTGCATCCTTCGGCGGTGATCGGTCCGGGCACCGTGATCGGGCCGAACGCCACCATCGGCCCGCACGTCCGCCTTGGTCGCAACAACCGCGTGGGCGCGTCGTGCGTGATCGACGGCCACTCCGAGTTCGGCGACGACAACGTGATGTACCCGTTCGGCTCCCTCGGGATGGCGCCGCAGGACCTCAAGTACAAGGGCGAGCCGACGCGACTCGTCGTCGGGAACGGCAACACCTTCCGCGAGTTCGTGACGATCCACCGCGGCACCATCGGCGGCCGCGGCGCGACGACGATCGGGAGCCGGAACTACCTGATGGCGTACTGCCACGTGGCGCACGACTGCCTCGTCGGCAACGACACGATTCTCTCGCATGGCACCACGCTCGGCGGGCATGTGGACGTGGACGACTTCGCGATCCTCGGCGGGTACGCGGGCGTCCACCAGTTCTGCCGCGTGGGGAAGTACGCGTTCATCGGGGGATTCTCGGCCTGCACGAAGGACGTGCTCCCGTACTCGAAGACCGTCGGCAACCGTGCCATGATTTACGGCCTCAACACGATCGGCCTCGTGCGGCGCGGGTTCCAGCCCGACACTGTGCGCAAGCTGAAGGCGGCGTACCGCTATCTGCTCGTGTCGAAGCTGAATACCACCCGGGCGCTGGCGCGCATCGAGGAAGACGGCGCGCTCGACTGCCCGGAAGTACGCTACCTCGTGTCGTTCATCCGCGACGCCAGGCGCGGCGTGGTGCTCAAGCGCCCGACCCGCCGGACCGGAGAGAGCGCGTCGGACGAGTGAGGGGCGGCGCATGCGTCTCGGTCTGATCGCCGGCAACGGCGCCTTTCCCTTCCTGGTGCTGGACGCGGCTCGCCGCCTCGGGCACGCCGTCACCGTCATCGCCGTCGAGCACGAGGCGTCGCCGGACCTGGCGGAGGCCGCGGCCCGCGAGCCCCGCGCCGAGTGTCATTGGGTGCCGCTCGGCCAGCTCGGACGCGCCATCGAATTGATGCGCGCGGCCGGCGTCACCCGGGCGGTGATGGCCGGCCAGGTCAAACACACCAGCATCTTCTCGGGCGCCATGCCCGACCGGCTGCTCCTGTCGGTCCTGCTGAGGCTCCGAACGAAGAACACCGACGCCCTCATTTCCGCCATCGCCGACGTGCTCCGCGATCACGGCATCGAGCTCATCGATTCGACGTCGTACCTGACGCCGCTGCTGGCGCGCGCCGGCGTGCTCACGTTGCGGCAGCCCACCGACGAGGAGCGCGGCGACTTCGAGTTCGGCTATCGCATGGCGGACCAGATCGCGGGTCTCGACATCGGCCAGACCATCGCGGTGAAGAGCGCCGCCGTCATTGCCGTCGAGGCCATGGAAGGCACCGACGAGGTGATTGCGAGGGCCGGGCGCCTGGCGGGCCCCGGCGCGCACATCGTCAAGGTGGCCAAGCCCGACCAGGACATGCGCTTCGATGTGCCGGTCGTCGGCGCCGCGACGATTGAGGCGATGCGGGCCGCGGGCGCGACGGCGCTGTCGGTGGATGCCGGGCGCGCGCTGCTGCTGGACGGCGACGACGCGATCCGCGCGGCGGACGCGGCGGGCATCTGCATCGTGGGACGGGCCCGGGAGGCCCAGCCTGGAGGGCGCGGTGAGTGAGAACGTCCTGAGAGCGGCCGTGGTGGGCGTCGGCCACCTCGGCCGCCACCATGCGCGCATCCTGTCGTCGGTCGAAGGCGCCAGGCTCGAGGCGGTGGTCGACGTCAACGAGCCGCGGGCGCGGGAGATCGCGGCCGGCGCGGGCGCCCTGGCGCTGACCAGCGCGCGCGACCTGCTCGGGCGTGTCGATCTGGTGTCGATCGCCACGCCGACGGAGACCCACGCCGAGATCGCGACCCTGTTCCTCGATCACGGCATCCCGGTGCTCGTGGAGAAGCCCCTCGCCCGATCCGTCGCGGAAGCCGACGCGATCATCGCGGCGGCGGCCCGGTCCGGCGCCGCGCTCGCCGTGGGGCACACCGAACGGTTCAACCCGGCCGTCATCGCCGCGCGGCCGGCCGTGGACAACCCGGGGTTCATCGAGGTGCACCGGCTCGGGACGTTCCCGGAGCGGAGCCTCGACATCGACGTGGTGTTCGATCTGATGATTCACGACCTCGACCTCGTCCTCTCGATCGTGCAGTCGGAGATCGAGTCGATCGAGGCCGTCGGCGTGCCGGTGCTCACGGACCGGTTCGACATCGCGAACGCGCGGCTGCGTTTCGCGTCGGGGTGCGTGGCGAACATCACGGCCAGCCGAATCAGCCGCGATCGCACGCGGAAGATCCGGTTCTTCCAGCGGGACGCCTACATCTCGATCGACACCGGCTCGAAGGAAGCGGAAGTCTATCGTCTCGTCAGATCCGCCGGATGCCGGCCCGCGATCGAAGGCGGGAAGATCCCGGTGCCAGACGGCGAACCGCTCCGCAACGAACTCCAGGACTTCGTCGACGCGGTCAGGTTCGGGCGCGCGCCCCTGGTCGGCGGCCATGACGGCCGGCGCGCCGTGGCGCTGGCGGCCGAGATCACCCAACGGATGGCGGCATGCACACGGACCTGAAGGCGTTCATCGACGACCTCGACCGGCGCGGGTGGCTCAGGCGGATCGCCGAGCCGGTGAGCCCCGAACTCGAGATGTCGGCGGTCATCGACCTGGCGAGCAAGTCGCCCGGCGGCGGCCCGGCCCTGCTGTTCGAGCGGCCCACGGGGTACGACATGCCGGTGGCGGCCAACCTCTTTGGCTCGCTGGACCGCATGTGCCTGGCGCTGGGCGTGGCGTCGCTGGACGATCTCGGCAACGAGATCGACAAGCTGATGACCCCGCCGAGGCCGACGGGCATGCTCGACGCGATGAAACTGCTCCCGCTGGTCGGCCGGCTCAGCGACCTCCTGCCGAAAACGGTGAAGGACGCGCCGTGCCAGGAAGTGGTGAGGCTCGACGGGTCGCTCGACCAGATCCCGGTCCTGCGCACGTGGCCGGACGACGGCGGCCGCTACATCACGTTCCCGCTGGTCATCACGAAGGACCCCGAGAACGGCATGCGCAACATCGGCATGTACCGCATGCAGGTGTTCGACGGACGCACGACCGGCATGCACTGGCAGCGCCACAAAGGCGGCGCGCAGCACTACCGGATCGCCGAGCGGATGGGAAAGCGTCTCGAGGTGGCCGTGGCCATCGGCGCCGAGCCCGCGCTCTGCTATGCGGCGACGGCGCCGATGCCGGAGGGCCTCGACGAGCTGTTGCTGGCGGGGTTCCTCGCGCGTCGCCGGATCGAGCTGGTGAAGGCGCGAACGGTCGACCTCGAGGTGCCGGCGCAGGCGAACATCGTGCTGGAAGGCTATGTCGAGCCCGGCGAGCGGCGACGCGAGGGCCCTTTCGGCGACCATACGGGTTTCTACTCGCTGGCTGACGACTTCCCGGTGTTCCATCTCACCGCCATTACGATGCGGAAGACGCCGATCTACCACACGACCATCGTGGGCATCCCGCCGATGGAGGACGTGTACCTCGGCAAGGCGAGCGAGCGGATCTTCCTGCCGCTCATCCGGAAGACGCTGCCGGAGATCGTCGACATGCACTTCCCGCCGGAAGGCGTCTTCCACAACATGGTCCTCATCTCGATCGACAAGCGGTACCCGGGCCACGCGCGCAAGGTCATGAACGCGTGCTGGGGGCTCGGCCAGCTGATGTTCTCGAAGTGCATCGTCGTCGTCGACAGGGACGTCAACGTGCAGGACGCCGGCGAGGTGGCGTGGGTGGCCGGGACGCACGTCGATCCGGAGCGGGACATCCAGTTCACGCGTGGGCCGATGGACGACCTCGAAAACGCCTCGGATTTGCCGGCGTTCGGCAGCAAGATGGGCATCGACGCCACGCGCAAGTGGCCGTCGGAAGGCTTCACGCGTGAGTGGCCCACGCGGGTGGTGACCTCCGAGGC
>Ga0209254_10004294_pt1 | contig 13065 bp, 10 predicted proteins | sample FrelakmetDIP11DI_FD_187148 | JGI IMG/M metagenome (GOLD analysis project Ga0209254, IMG submission 187148) | Freshwater lake sediment microbial communities from the University of Notre Dame, USA, for methane emissions studies - DIP11 DI (SPAdes)... | ecosystem: Environmental > Aquatic >...
CTTGTGACTGTCAAGGCGCATTCTCAATACGTAGAAAATCCCCCCCACCTTCGTTTGTCAGAGCGGAAAAGGGGTCACACCTATTTATGTGGCATAAATAGGTGTTGGCGGCCATTGGACATAAATAGGTGTGACCCCTTTCACGCCTTGGGCTCATGAAAACTCTTCTTGCCAATCACGACAAGCTGAAAGGCTTGTCGCTGGATCTCATTTAACAGGTCCTGGGCCACGCCCTGCGTTACGGTGCTTATCCGCGTCTCGATATGGTCCGGAGCAACGCCCTGGTGGATTAAAGTGTCGCGTCCTTGCGCCAGGTATTTCTCGACACGCTGCCTCCATTCCGCGCGCCAGCCCTCCAGATGCAGCTCTCTTTGCTTTTGCTCCTCTGTGTTTAGGATATGACCGTCGTCCCAGAACGTTAAAGGCTGTGGCGGCATCAGGTGCAGCAGGGTAAAATGAAGATTGGGAATTTTGGCCAGCCACTCGGCGGCGTAGTGGGTCAGGGCTCGGCATTCCGGTGCTTCCTCAAGAGCGATCAGCACCTTTTGCGTCCACTGAATTCCCGAGTCGACGATCCAAACCGCTCTGCGCCGGGCATATTGAGCGATCTTGCTCGAAACGCTGCCCAACAAAAGGGTTTCCATCTTTCCGCGGCCGCGCCGACCGATGGCAATCGTTTGAATTTTCTGCTTTTCCGCCTCGGCCAGGATATCCTCCGCAGGATCGGCACTGTCGGTTTTCAATTTCAATTCCAGGCGATCAGGGGGAAAACCGGTATCCAAGAGAGCCCGCCGGCATTCCCTAAGGACCTCGTTGCCCCTTTTCTCCTGAGCCTGAGTGACCAGTTGTTCTGCTTTGGCAACGTGATACAGTTCCTCCTGGTAAACCGCCGAAATGGGTTGGGTGCAATGCAAAAGCTGAAGTATCAGGTCAAAGTACACTTATCAGATATTCAGGAATTTTCCAGGGAGGCTCTCGTTTCCGGCTCCTGTCCGGCAACAGGTTCTCCGCTTCCTCTGATTCCCAAGCTCTTCATTTTCCGGTGCAGGTGACTGCGTTCGACACCAATCTTTGCTGCCGTCGTGGATATGTTCCAGTCGTTTTCCTGGAGCTTGCGGGCCAGATACTCGCGTTCAAAGCAAGTGCGCGCCTCCTTCAGCGTAAGACTCAGATAGGGATTACCGGCTGTATCCGCCATGCTCAGTTGGCTCAGAAAATCGGCCGGCAGGTCTTTTCTTGAAATAACTTGTCCGGGGCTCATGATGACCAGCCGCTCGATGAAGTTCTTCAATTCGCGGACGTTTCCCGGCCAGTCGTAACGCTGCAGAAACGTAATCACCTCTGCGCTCACCTGCTTGCGCCCCAGGGCGCTTTCTCTGGCAAGATCCTGCAGGGAATCCTCTATCAGAATCGGGATGTCCTCAAGCCTGTCGCGCAGCGGAGGGACATGAAGCGGGATAACATTGAGCCGATAGTAGAGGTCTTGGCGGAACCGACCGGACTCGATTTCCCCCGGCAGATCCTTGTTGGTGGCGGCAATAATGCGTACGTCCACCTGAACCACCCGCGCTCCACCCACCCGTTCGAAGCACTGCTCTTGAATGATGCGGAGGATCTTGGCCTGGGTCTTGAGGCTCATGTCGCCAACTTCGTCAAGGAAGAGCGTGCCGCCGTTGGCCAGGTCAAATTTCCCTCGGCGTTTTTCATGGGCCCCCGTGAAGGACCCTTTTTCATGGCCGAACAGCTCGCTTTCGATGAGTTCTTCAGGAATGGCCGCGCAATTCACTTCGATCAAAGGCCGCTGGCTGCGCTGACTTAAGTGATGCAGAGCCTTTGCCACCAATTCCTTGCCCGTGCCGTTTTCTCCGGTAATCAGAACCGTGGCATTGGTCGGTGCGGCACGCTGAATTTGTGCCCGCAGGGACTCAATGACCTGGCTCTGACCCGTTATCTGTAAGCGTCGGGTGGCCTTCTGCCGCCAGATCAGGTTGTCTTCCTGGAGTCGTTGAAACTGCAGAGCGTTCTGTATGGAAACAAGAATGCGGTCGAGGGAGAGGGGTTTTTCCACGAAGTCAAAGGCCCCGAGCTTGGTCGCCCGGACCGCTGTCTCAATATTGCCGTGACCCGAAATGATAATCACCGGAAGCTCGGCCGACAGTCGTTTCAATTTTTCCAGGACCGCCAGACCATCTATCCCCGGCATCCATACATCCAGCAGAACAATATCCGGCATATCGTGATGGGCTTCCTCCAGGGCTTCCTCTCCGGAGTGCGCCACGCTCACCCGATAGCCCTCATCCCGGAGCGCCCCGCTCAATGAATGAAGTATGCTGACTTCGTCGTCAACCAGGAGAATCTTTTCGCGTAGGGTTCCCATTCAATTGTCCGCTTCCTGCCCGGGAAGTTCAATGATGATCACCGTACCCCGGGGAATGTTGTCCCGCAGTCGGATATAGCCGTTGTGGTCCGCGACAATCGCGGACACGATAGTCAACCCCAATCCCGTACCTTTCTCTTTCGTCGAATAATAAGGCTCAAAAATGCGCAGCTTATCCTGTGGAGAAAGTCCGTGGCCGGTGTCCGCGCATTCCAGCATGGCGATTTTCAAGACCTCATTGTATGTCAGCCGAATCTCAATTTTGCTTTCTTCGCCGTTCAGCGCATGAATGGCATTATCCAGCAGATTGATCATGACCTGTTTGAACTGATCACGGTCCAGATTCAAGGTGGGGAAGTTCTCCCCCTGCCAGAGCGAGAAGGAGACGTGAGGATAGTTATTCCGGTAGAGTGTCAGGCTCTCTTGAACAATGGAGCCCAAGTCCGACGGGACACGTTTGGCGCGAGGCAGGCGAGCGAAATTGGAGAATTCGTCAACCAGGAGTTTCATGTGGTCCACCTGCTCAATAATGGTGCGGGTGCATTCATCCAGCACCGATCCCGGAGATGCCAGGAGCTCACCGTACTTGCGGCGCAACCTCTGGGCGGACAGCTTGATGGGAGTCAGCGGATTTTTCACTTCATGCGCGATACGCCTTGCTACCTCGCGCCATGCGGCCATTCTCTGCACCTTCTCAAAATCCGTCATGTCCTCAAACAGAATCACGGTGCCCAGGAAATTGCCCCGGTCATCCTTGAGAATGGAAGCCTTGGTGAGGATTGTCAGCGGCTGGTTCCCGATCACGATGTGAACCTGCCTTTCCAGGTTGGGCTGGGGGTTGGTGCGATGCACCTCGAGAAAGGAATTGACAACCTCCATCTGGGTGGGTTGCAGGAAACCATGATAGGGAAATCCCAGGGTCTCTTCGGCCTTCACACCGAAGATGGCTTCGGCGGACTTATTTAGAGTCATGATCCTACCTGTGGCATCCACGCTGACCACGCCCGCGGCAGTGTTCTTCAGCACAATTTCCATGTAAGCGCGCCGCTCCTCCAGTTCCCGGTGACTCTCCTGAAGCGCCCGGTAGGCATTCGCCAGCTGGTCCTGGATCTCCTGAAGGTCGCCCACCATCTTATTGAAAGAGGAGACTAACATGCCAATTTCATCATCGCGCTCCAGATCGACGCGCACCGAAAGGTCCCCATGGGCAATGCGCTGCGTGGCAGCGACCATCTCCTGAATCGGCATGGTGATGCTCTTGGCAAGGAAAAAACCGAACCAGATTGCGGCAAAAATGACCAACAGGGTGATAATGGAGAATGTAATGAAGTGGCTGGTCTTGAGAGGGTTCTGGAGCAATTTGAGCTGCAGGTAATTATCATAGCCGGAAGCGACGGCGGTCAGTTTCTCTGTGATGCGCAAAGGTAATATGCGTAGCATGACCAGGTTGGCATCAAATTTTTTTGAGGTTGGCCCGGTTTGCCATTCGGACAGTCGAGCAGTGAGCAGTTGCTGTTGATTGTCCAAGGAAACGATCTGGATCAACGGTGCACTCTCAACCTTGACTGGACCGTCCTTCCAGGATGCCAGGAGCGCCTGAACATCCACCGTTGGTGAAGGTGTGTCCCAGCGCTGCCAGAGGATGCTATCGTTGGCTCCAAGCAATAATAGGCCAGTCAGGTGATAGCGTTTCAGCAGTTCCAGAGGAATGCGCTCAGGAATCAGGGTTTCCAGCGCTGCCGCTGCATCAAGCTGCCGCAGGTCTGCGAGCGCCAGTTCCACATCAGAGCTGAAGGCCTTTTGCTCTTCCTGCAGATAGTCTTGAGCGATGGTCACAGCTTCCTGCAGGGATTGTTCCACGCGACTGCTGAACCAGTAATCGATGCTGGAAGAGATGAACTGGGTGGCGATCAGAAAAAGGGGTAGGGTAGGGGCGAGTGTCAGCCCAACAAATGCGACCACCAGTCGGGTGCGCAGTTTATGTCCCAGAATCTTGTGCTTGCGTTCGAAAATCAGTTTAACAATGTTGCGCAGTACAAAATAAGTGAGCAGCAGGAGCAGGATGGCATTCAGGTTGATCAAGGCAAACAAAAGGATGTTGCTGGCAATGGGAAAATTGGTATCGAAGCGAAAAATCCAGCCTTCCAGGAAGCCAAACAGAACGATCAGGGCAATGGTGATCCCCACCAGCAGGCGTTCGCGGCGACGCCGACGGCGGACCGAGGTGCTGGGAGGAGGCATGGCATCCATGGGCTGGACTACATTGTCAATGGCGTTTTGTTCCAGCTCGTCTCAAAGTCCCAAAGCGAGACGAAAAAGAATATGTATCGGAAAAACAGTGGCAGACGCACTTTGGACAGTTCGGCCTTCAATGCCAGCTGATAGGTTTCGCCTTTGCGGAGACGCCACAAGGGGATGAGAGACAAATCCTGCACCGTGCTCATCCAGCTTTTTGCTTCCTCTAAGTCACCGCTGGTGAGGACTTTCTGCCGGTGCTCCTGCTGGGTCACCACGAATTCGTTACGCAGACGATCATATCGGATGGCGTGTTCAAAAGATACATCCACAATCTTTTCAGCAAAAAGGGGTGGACCCGGTTTCTCCAGGACCACCAGAAACCGAAAGGTGGTCACCACGCCGCTCAGTATGGCCTTTTCCATCTCGGGGGTGAAGCAGTTTCGGACGGCGAAACTGACCTTCAACGCCGAATCTTCCTGAGCTGTGCGGACGTCAATGATTTCCGCTTCGGTCCGGGCGGCAGCTGATTTGAATGGGATCATGGAAATGACCGCTGCGAGAAGCATTGGCCATAACCATGGGAAAAGTCTCACCGGCATTGTCAGATGCTCTATTCTTCAGGTTGCTCAATGGGGCGCAAGCCGATTGGGTTGGGTCCAGACCTAACTTGGAAACGGTGTTGGATATTAGCCAGGAACGATTCTAGCCAAGTCAACCGGGGAAGACAAGCAGTTTCTTGAGGACAGAAAGGCGTGCTGCGGTTATGCGGTGGACGCCGTTTGGAGAATAGGCCGCACTGAGGCTTCGGCGTGGCGGATTTGGAAGAACTGCGATTTGGCGGGTGTTGCAGTTGTTACCCGATAGAAATCGGGCTTTGCAAGAAGCTGGCGCAAGAACTGATGATGAAGGGTGTGCCCGGCCTTGAATGCCTCGAAATGTCCCAATATGGGGAGGCCGGCGAGGGCAATGTCCCCCAGGAGATCGAGAATCTTGTGACGCACGCACTCATCGGCATAACGAAAACCTTCCCGGTTCAACACCCCGTCATCGTCAAAGACGATGGCATTGGCGAGAGACCCGCCACGGACAAACCCCTTGTCCTGGAGCCCTTCCAAATCTTTGAGGAAGCCAAATGTGCGCGCACCGGCAATTTCCCGCGCGAAGGAGGAGCCGTCAAAGGTCCATCGCGATGTTTGCAGGCCAACCAGGGGATGGGCAAAATCAATGGTATATGTGATCTGGAGGTGGTCTGCGGGGTGGACCTGCACAAAAGAGCCACCCTGTTCGATCATGAAACTCTTTGTCACCTTAATATATTTTCGAGGCAGCTTCTGTTCCTTCAGCTGAGCCTCATCGAGCAGAGCCACATAGGGCGCCGCACTGCCGTCAAAAATCGGGACTTCCGGCCCATCCAGCTCAACCAGCGCATTGTCCACACCTCTACCCATGAAAGCGGCCATCAAGTGCTCAACCGTGTGGATGGCCGTGCCGTTCTTGCCTAGGGTGGTGGCTCTTGCGGTGTGGACGACTTCTTCGTGGCGGGCAGCAATCATGGGGCGTTCCGCCAGATCCAGGCGCCGGAAACGAATACCGAAGTCGGGCGGCGCGGGTTTTAAGCACATCCGGACGTTGGTCCCGGTGTGCAAACCAGTCCCCTGGCAACTGATTTCATGTTTCAGTGTTTTTTGATGCAAGCCCCTTTTCTCCTCAAGCAACATCGAGAAGGCAAAATTTATGCCACTCAATCCTTGTTGTTCTCCAAACTCTCCATTACTTCCCAAGTGCCTGGAACAACAATGCAATGTTTCGCCTGGTCGGTGCCGGGCTGAACCGACTTTGTTTCAGCAGGGAGGCAATAAGTTGCAAAAAGTGCACAGCAGAAACAAAATCAGTCGTTTTTTTGCAACACCTTGCTGTGGATCTGCATGTTCCTCCGCCACAACCGGCCCGCGAGGCCGCGGGCCCTCCCCCCCGCCACGGGGTCAAGTGTGTCCGCGTATCACGGCTTATCGGTCAGAGACCGTTCCAGTCGTGCCACCGCCTCCTTGAGCTCTTGAAACTGCTGGTGCATGGAGTCGAGCATCAGCAAAGTGTCTGAACTCCGGATCGGCACACTGGAGAATAGACGGTCGTAGAAAAGCGTGTCCAGGCCGGCCAGATAAAGATTTTCGATGCGGCTTGTGAAAGCGTATCCCAGGGTAAGGATCAGGGCTACGCAAGCGACCTGCAGGAACGGCAATAACGCAGGCAGGAGCGCATTGACGATTTCCGGGAGGTCCTTTTGTCCTCCCAGGACCGGCTGGATCTGCAGGTAGAGCAGCCAGAAGGTCTGAGAAATAGCCAGCACGGGCACCAACCGCAGCACCCAGCGAAAGGGAACCCATGATCCGTTGAAAACTTGCCAATCGATATCGGCCAGACGTTGTTGACGATCCAGCAAATCCTCTACGATGAGCAGCCCATGCGGAGGTGACAGGGTGAACAGGGCCCGTTGATAACTGTGAAACAGAAACCGAAGTGGATTCTGTCTTAGGCTGTCGGTGAATCGCCGCAGTGATTCAGGAAGCTTGTGCCGAGCAGTGGACGCCGGCTTAAAAAGGTGACTGCGCGCCCGCTGCTGCTGTAGGCCTCGTTCCATGTTTCGGAGTGCTCTCGCCAAAGTGAACCGGCCGAAATACTGGAGCATCAGCCAGAAAAAGCGCCCTGTCCAGAACGCTACGATGATCCAGATGAAATAGATCAGTACTCCCGCCAGCGCCCCTTCATGAACCCATTGCTGCTGATACCAGAAATCCATGGATTTCATGGCTGGTGTGGTTCCCGGCAAAACCGCGAGCGTGGTGATGTCTCGGAGATAAAGCGCTTTAGCAGGGATGGCGAGCAACAAACAGGCCAGGAAGAAGACAAACCAGAGGAAACGTTGGCGCGCTTCATATTGTCTCAAGTCATAGTGCATATTTGCTCCCCTGGCAGCAGCTTTTCGGCCTTTAGCGGCGCACGGTCAGTGTCTTGGGTATTCTGCCGGTGTGCGCACACTCCGAGCGGAGGCGTCGGCCCACGATTTTTTCCACCATGCGGCCAACCTGCAGCACCCTGTCCACATCCACCCCGGTGTCGATCCCCATCTCATCCATCATCACCACCAGGTCCTCGGTGCTGACCAAGCCGGTGATGCCGGGGTCGGCGTAATAGTATGCTCCGGTGCCGGCAACCGGGACCCCATCCATGAAATTGGCCGGCTGGCCTCCGATACCCCCGATGGTGCTCTCGAAATGGGTGATACCTGCAACCAGCGCTGCCAGGACGTTAGCCAATCCCCACCCGCGTGTGACGTGGAAATGGGCTATGTGTTTGGTCGTATCCGGAATCTCGTCGAGGATCATCGAATAGTATTCGTACACCTTATTGGGCGGCGCGGAACCGTCATGGTCGGCGTGCTCGATGTCGTCGGCGCCAATCGCCAGCCATCTCCTGGTGAATTCCACGGCTTTTTGCAGTTCAGTCGGTCCTTCAATGGGACAGCCCCAAATGGTGCTGACCGTTCCACACACTTTCATGCCCGCATCGTGTGCCAGCGGGATGTATTTTTCGCACATCTTCCAGTAATCGGCCAGCGACAATCCGGAGTTTTTACGGTGGTGGGATTCGCTGGTGGAAACCATGAACAGGATACGATCCGGACCGTACCCCTCTTGACGCGCCTGAATCGCGCGTTCGACTGCCTTCTCCCGGATCGTGATGCAGGTGATTTCCACGTCCTTGAGCAGGTGGCCGATCTGCTTGCTGCTGCGCAACCGCTGCATGAGTTCATCAGCATCTTTAAATTGCGGCATCCCCTTGGGATTCCCGAAATTCGTCACCTCAATCCTCTTCAAACCGGCCAGCACCAACTGTTCGGCAACCCACAGCTTGGCGTCGGTGGGAATATATTTCTCTTCGTGTTGAAAACCGTCTCGTACCGTGATATCCCCCAGCACAACTTTTTTGGGATAGTTGAGCAATGCCATATTTCATCTCCTTCCCCAACAGGTCTTTAGAGCATTAACAACAGCTTCAGCTTGATGCTGGACGCCTCCCGCTAAAAGCGCAAATTGCCAAATGCCGGTTCGCCAATGGGTTTGAGCAGGCTTACCTCAAAGGCCATGGCCAGCCAGTCACGGATTTCCCGAAACTTGAGGACCCGGTCCGTTAACAGACGTGCTCCGCAATAAAAGGGATGGGCTTCACTATCATATTTATCAATCATCTGCTGACGGAAGGCCTGCTTTTCACCGTCACTCATGGGATTGCCCTGAGAGTCGCGCTTGCGCTCTTCGATGGAGAGCAGCACTTCCGCCGCGGAGCGGCCGCTCATCACCGATGTCCGGGCGCGCATGGTCGAAAACAGGAAGTGGGGTCGGTAGGCGCGGCCGCACATGCCGTAATTGGCTGCTCCATTGTCCGGACCGATCACCATTTGAATGCGCGGCACCTGGGCGCAGGAGACGGAGCGCACCATATCCGCGCCGTACTTGCCGATGCCCATATGTTCCGACTCGGAACCCACCATGTAGCCCGGCGAACTTTGCACGAAGAGCAGAGGGGTTTTCTCCTGGGAACAGCGCACGATCCATTCTGTTGCCTTCCGCGCCGCCTCCACGAAGATGATCCCCAGACCGTTCGATGCGATCACTCCAACAGGAAGGCCTTTAATACGGAGTTTTGCCGCCACGATGTTGTCGCCACGGCCGGGTGCATAATTTCTTTTGTATTCGAGGAAGTGGCTGTCATCGGCAATACATTCAAGAAAGGTGCGGACGTTGATACCCTGGTGGACCTTGGCGGGAAGGATTTCGTAAATGGTTTCCACCGGCACCCTCGGGGCGGCTTCCGGATAGCGTTGCAGGTGCAGCGTCTGCGGAGGCTCCAGAGCGAGGATTTCCTGGACCTTGGCAATGGCTTCATCCTGGTTCCGACAAAAATGATCGGCGCCTCCGGAAATCTGCGTATGCACCCGCGCCCCTCCCAGGTCTTCCGCGGAAATGATTTCCCCGGTTGCTGCTTTGACCAGGGGCGGCCCCCCCAGGAATGAGTACGACAAGCGATCGATCATAATGGACTGACAGGCCATAAAAACGATGTAGGCGCCTCCGGCGGTATTGCCGCCGGTGCTGAGAGTGATCTGCTTCAATCCCATGGCAGACATGCGTGCCATGTTGTAGAACATGGAACCGAAATGCTGATCATCGGGGAAAACGTCGGCCTGCATGGGAAGGTAAGCGCCGCCGGAATCGGCAATGTAGACGCAGTTCAGGCCGCAGCGTTCGGCAATCGCCTGGGCACGCAGGTGCTTCTTCAGGGTGACGGGAAAGTAGGTCCCGGCTTTCACCCGACTGTCGTTGGCAATGATCATGGTCCAGTTGCCCTGAATCTTGCCCACCCCGGTCACTATGCCGCCGCAGGGAACATCCATGACCTCCGGATAGTCCATGCCGAACCCTGTCAGCCGGCTCAATTCGTAGACTTCCGTACCCGGATCGATGAGTCTGCCGATCAGCTCCCGCACATGCTGCTTGCCCTGTTTCTCCAATCGCTTGATGGCCTCCTCGCCGCCCGGCCACATGGCCTCATAAGCGCGTTCATCCAGTTTGAGCTCTTCGTTTTCCCAAAATGCCCGGTTCTCCATCCGTAGGTCAGCCATCTCCTATCCTTTTCCGTATCGACCGTGAGCTTCCACCTGGTCGCTTCCGCACCCTTCCACTCCCGCACTCCAACAGCAATGATTCACCGTAAACTTGTTGCTCCCTATCTGCCCTTATAGACCGGCTTGCGTTTTTCGCGAAAGGCGGCCAGGCCCTCCAAGCGGTCCTCGGTGGGGATGGTCAGCCAGTAAGCGTTGGATTCAATGGCGAGACCGGTATGCAGATCGGTTTCCAACCCGTGGTTGATAGCATGCTTCGCCTGCTGAATCGCGATGGGTCCGGTTTCACAGATCATGGCAGCCATGGCCCGACATTCGTCAAGCAATGCCTCGGCCGGGCAGATTTTATTCACCAGCCCAATTTCCAGGGCCTCCTGAGCATCCACGCGTCGTCCTGTGAAGATCAGCTCTTTCGCTTTGCCGCGACCGATCAGGCGCGGCAGTCGCTGTGTGCCCCCGGCGCCGGGAATGATGGCCAGGCGTGTTTCCGTGAGTCCCATGCCGGCATGGGTCGAAGCGATGCGCAGGTCACAGGCCAGGGCCAGTTCTGTTCCCCCTCCCAGAGCAATGCCGTTCACCGCGGCGATCACCGGTTTGCCGAGTGATTCGATAAAGGTGAACAGGTTGCGAATGGTGAAAATGAATTCCTTCACCTGTTGTTCACCGAGCGACGCCCGCTCTTTCAGATCAGCGCCGGCACAGAAGGCTTTCCCGGCTCCGGTAATGATCACCACGCGCACCTCCGGATCGAACTGGATCGCTTCAATACGTTCCTTTAAAGCGCGCAGCATGGGAAAGTTGAAGGAATTCATCACCTCGGGCCGATTGAGGGTGAGCAACACGATTTGATCCTGGCGCTGCTCCAGCACCACCTGCTGTTCCATGATTTTCCCCTCCATTAGGTCTTGTTCTGCCGGGCAAACTCATCCTTGGTGAGTTCACGGGCAACAATCACGCGTCGAATTTCGCTGGTGCCTGCGCCGATTTCATAAAGCTTGGCATCGCGCCACAGTTTTTGCACCGGAAATTCCAGGCAGTAGCCATACCCGCCGTGAATTTGAATGGCCTGGTCGCAAACCCAGGTGGCGGTCTCCGCGGCAAACAGAATGGACGCGGCAGCCTGCTTGGTGAGTTCAGTGCCCTTTCCTCCGCGAGGCGAGCGCTGCGCCAGTTCCGCGGCACGGTACACGAGCAGCCGCGCCGCTTCAGTGCGGGTATACATATCCGCGAGCTTTTGCTGAATCATCTGGAAGTTGGCAATGGGCTGACCGAACTGCTCACGTTCCACCGCATAGCGCACCGAGTACTCCAATGCCTGCTGCGCCATTCCCAGCGACCCTCCGGCCAAAACAATGCGCTCGATGTCCAGCCCGCTGGTCACCACGTGAACGCCATTGTTCTCCTGGCCAACCAGGTTTTCCGCGGGCACGGCACAATCCTCAAAAACCAGTTCCCCGGTTGGAGAACCGCGCATTCCGCACTTTTTCAGTTTGCGGGAGACAGAAAAACCGGAAAAATCCTTTTCCACAACAAAGGCACTGATGCCTTTGGCGCCTCTTTCCGGATCGGTCTTGGCATAAACCAACAGGATATCCGCAATGGGGCCATTGGTGATAAATATCTTGGTGCCATTCAAAACGTACATGTCCCCCTTACGTACCGCGCGGGTCCGCATACTCATTGCGTCAGAACCGGCGCCCGGTTCGGTCAGGCCCAGGGCGCCTATTTTTTCTCCCCGAATCATGGGGGGCAGATATTTTTCCTTGAGCGCTTCGTTGGCGTTCTTGTGGATGTTGTTGGCACAGAGATTGGAATGAGCTCCATAAGACATGGCCAATGCGGGGCAGATTCGGCTCATTTCCTCAACCGCCAGCGTCTGCATCAAGACGTCGCCACCCAACCCACCGTACTTCTCATCGATGGTGATTCCCAGGATCCCGATTTCTGCGCATTTCTTAAAAAAATCCGGGGGAAACCAGTCCTCGTCATCTATTTTTTCCTGGATGGGCCCCAGTTCATTTACCGCCCACTTGTAAACCATCTCCTTCATCATCCGCTGCTCTTCGCTCAACTGGAAATCCATTCAATCCTCCTCGGTGGATCCGGCCAGAAAAAACATCCAACCACGCTGAGTGAGTCGTTCCGGGGGTGGATGTTGGGGCACAAGTTCGTCGCTGTGGCTACGTGGTTCCTCCAATCGATTGTGATCATGTCACGATCCGCGGTTGCTGCCTCCTCGGGTTTAACGAACAAGGATCACAAGTAGGCTGATGCTGCAACCGCAGGCGGGACCCTCCAAGAAAGATCAGGAGAAGGGCCGTTTCCGGACGCAAACTAATTAGGAAATTTCCCGGGGGTTGTCAATCAGTAACAGAACTCCGGGAGGAACACAGCGCAGCCTTCGGCCGCAATCAAAAATCGGCTTCACCACGAAGCACACGAAGCACACGAAGGAGTCTTAATAGCTGAAGCTCGGATCTGAAGTGCCAGAGCCAGCCAGCGGTTCCGTTCGATCTCAAACAAAACATTCGCATTTGCCGGCAGGGATTGTTGAATATCTGGAAGCTGCGCACGCAAAAACCCGCCCAGGACCACCCAGCCGAAGTTCTTCCAATCTTCACCATTCAATACCTGACAGAGTGACGGCCATTCCAGATTCATCATGAGCAGTTCGGCCTTCGCTTTGAGAGCCTGCAATCCGGACGCAACAAGAACCTCAATGATGTGTTCCTGCCGGTTGAACAAGACGTTTCGTTTTGTTTCGCGCGCC
>Ga0209254_10004295_pt1 | contig 13065 bp, 10 predicted proteins | sample FrelakmetDIP11DI_FD_187148 | JGI IMG/M metagenome (GOLD analysis project Ga0209254, IMG submission 187148) | Freshwater lake sediment microbial communities from the University of Notre Dame, USA, for methane emissions studies - DIP11 DI (SPAdes)... | ecosystem: Environmental > Aquatic >...
GGGCCTCCTCCGCCGGCTTGCCCAGGCCGAGTTTCTCCCGGAGCTTTTCCTCGAGCGTCTGCCGCACGGTTTCCTTTGCCGCTTCCTTCGCCATCTTGCTGATGTCGACGCCCACCTTCGGGCCGGACACGGGACCGCTGATCCTCAGCGGGATACGCACGTTGACCAGGTCCTCCAGGCTGGTGTCGTCGCCGAAGACCGGCTTCTCGAACACCAGCGCAGTCAGCTTGCTGTCCAGCGTCGCCTTTGGCAGGTTCACGGTCGCATCACCGGATACCCGCAGGAAGGGAATCTCGGCGCTGAACCGGTCGGTGCGCAACACACCGTCGTTGAGCTTGCCGGACAGGTCCAGGGACTTGATGGGGGTCTCTTCCGGGCCTGTGCGCGCCGGCGGCGCGGTGCGCCGGAGCAGCGCCCGGGCCCGGCGGATCTCGTACCAGACGTCCATTCCCTGGTAGGTGCCATCGGCGAGCGAGAAGGCCAGGTTGCCGGCCAGGCTTTCCAGCAACTCGTCGTCCGTGGCGCCGACCGCGGTACCAGCCAGGTTCAGGCTCATCGTGCCGGTGATGTTCCTGACATCGGCGAGGTCCGCGAGGAGTGCACCGAAATTCACGCCGGTCATGGCCTGGTCCAGCGTCAGCCGCGACTTCGCCCCCGTCGCGTCGAGCCTGATGCCCGCCCGCACCTTGCCGCCATAGAGCTTCGCCGCCAGTGGCTCCAGGCGCAGGCGCCCCCCGTCGGCGGCGGCGGTCACGTCCACGTCGGCCAGCCGCAGGCCGTTGATGGTGAGCTGACCGATGCGGACGCGGCCCTGCAGGTTCAGCCCGCGAATGGTCTCCGCCGGAATCTCGGTGGGCGTGGCCTTCGCGTCGCCCTCCTTGCCGGCTGACGGGGCGTCGGGTTCCAGGTAGCGGTCCACATCCAGCTTGTCGAGGGTCAGGTCGAACTGCGTGCGGGGTGTCGCCTTACTGGCGTCCGGGAGCAGCTCACGCGCGAGGGATCCGGCAACCTTCGTGTCATCGAGCACGACGGCGAGCTGCTCCAGGCCAAAGGACTTGTCGCTCAGGAACCAGTTCGCCGATCCGGAGAGTTTCGCGAGGACGGCCGGATCGGCGGTGACCGGCGCGTCCTCCTCCAGCCTCTTCAGGACGTCCCGCGGCGAGAACTCCGGAAAACGCACGGTGCCACGGAGGTCGTTGCTCGCGCCAAAGCCACCCTCGCCGGCCAGGTCGAGCGGAACGCCGGCAACCGTGGTCTGCGCGGTGAAGCGGGTGACGGCGCCTGTCCCGGCGTCCACGTCGTAGCGCAGGCCGGACAGGGTTGCCTGCACGGGCGCACTGCCGCCCGGCAGGTCCGTGCCAGTAGCCCGCAGATCCACCGTCAGCTCCGGCGCCTCCAGGAGTGTGTTGTCGGCGAGCCGCACTTCGATCTCCGGAGCGCGCAGGGTACCGTCCAGGCTCTCGAGGCCGCCGAGCCCGTTGGTGTCGAGTTCTGTCTCGAGCGCGGCGAGCCTGATCGTGGTGACATCTCCATCGATCGCGACGCTGGTCCGGGCCCGGAGCTTGAGTGCGCCACCCGAGTTGTCGGCCAGGTCAGTGAGCCGGAAGGAGGTGCTGACGTCGAAGGGTGCGCCGTCCCGCACCGCGCCGGTGTCGAGCTGCAGGTGCTCCACCCGGTAGCGGGTGCCGTCGGCCTCGTCGCTGTAGTTGATCCGGGCATCCACGAGGCTGATTCCGGCCAGGTTGAACGCGGAGATGCCGGCCTCGTCATCGTCGCCGGCGGCAGCCGGCTCACCCGGCCTGGTATCGGTGAAGGTCCAGTTGTTGCTGCCGTCCCTGCTGCCGACCAGGTTGGCCTCCAGGCCGGCGACCTGCACCGTGCCGATTTCCACCTCACGGCGCGTGAGCAGCGGCCAGAGGCGGATCGCGAGCCTTGCAGAGCCGACGCGGAGGAAGGGTTCGGCGTCGAAGCCTGGGGGATTGCCCAGCTCCAGTCGTGTGACCTCCACAGCGCAGCAGGGCAGCAGCTTGAGCCCGACGTCGCCGCCCAGGGTGAGCGTGCGGCCCGTGGCCTGCTGGACTGCAGCCACCATGGCCGGCCGGAAGCGGTCGGGATCCACGAGGGTGACCACGGCAATGACAACTGCAACGGCCACCACGAGAAGTGCGCCGAGACCGACCAGCAGCCACTTGAGGAACGGTTTCACCAGCGGTATTTAGAACAGGGGCACCGGGTTTGCAACCGGAAAAGGGGACAGATTTATTTTTCCAGGCGCCCCCGCGGGGGCGCCTGGAAAAATAAATCTGTCCCCTTTTCTCTCTCAGCAGCCGCTGGTCTGGGTGCTGATGGCCGGGTTCTGGCCCGGCGCGGCGGGCGGGCTGTAGGCGACGCCGCAGGGCCGGTCCCCAGCCACGCTGCCGTGGCGCCAGACCCCGCCGCTGTAGACGAAGGTTGCCGTCTCGGCGGCGGCCAGCATCAGCGGCAGCGTTGCCGTGGAGGGATAGCCGTAGGTCATGGCCACCACGCCGCGCGGGCCGTCGATGGTTGGCGGCTGGTTCGCGGCGAGCCACCGTGCGTGAGCCAGCTGCGCGGCCATCGAGGCACTGCGGGTCAGTGCCGAGACCTCGTCGAGCCGCGACTCCGTGGCGAGGCGCACGTGGCGGGGAACGGCCACGACAGTACCCGCACCGAGGCACGCGATGAGGACGAGCACATCCACCCGGGTGATCATTGACGTAATGTCGGGCGAAGTGCCCGACCACGTCTGTGACGCGACTCTCAGGGAAGCGATGGCGGCGTGGGGCGCGGCTAGCTTCCCGCCCTGGCCTTCTCCGCCACCGTGTCTCGCACCCACTGGGCGAAGAGCGGGTGGCCGATCATGCCCTTGTCCACGAAGGTGTAGCTGAGCCCGCCGAGATCCTTCCCGATCTTCTGGGACACCCGTCCACTCGCCGTGAGCAGCACCGGCTCGACGAGCACCGTCTTGCCCGATGCGTTGGCCTTCGCGATCCACTCGCGCATGCGCGCGACGTTGGCGGCCCTTATCTCGGGCGGGGCGTCATCCTGCAGGGAACCGTAGAACACCTCGGAAATACCGGTGACGTCCTTCACGACGGCGGCCAGCTTGGCCAGATTCCGCAGTTCCTCATCGTTCTCCTCCTTGCTCTCGGGGCCATGCATGACGAGGAGGGCAACCTCATTCGCCGGGTCCTTGCTGAATGTTTTGAGGTTCTCCCCGAGGATCCGACCAATGATAGGGCTCCGGGTGGGCGACTTTGCCATGATGATCTTCGCCCTGGTCCGCACGCGCGGCACCTCCAGGTAGCCCGAGTTGTCGGTGAGGCCGAACATGTAGTGCCACTGGCGCACGAGCGAGCTGGTCTCGCTGGTCTCGCTCGGCAGCACGATGATGGTGGTCGCACCGGCAGCCTCCAGCTTGTCCACGGCGGCCTGGATGTGCGCCGAGTCCATCATGGACATCCCGAGCCCGACTGCGGTCGGGTGCGCAGTCGCCACCGAGGCGTAGCCCGCCTTGAACTGATCGTTGCCGTCGCCCGCATAGCCGTGGCCGAGCCCCAGGACGCCGATGGAGTCGCGCACGGATGGGCCGCTGAGATAGGCCTCGGTGTCGGGCGTCATGCGGCTCATGTTTTCATTGATCTGCTGATCGGTGAACCCCGCGTAAAGCGGAACCTTCTTCCTGAGCATGGCCAACTGCTCCGGGGTCATCGCGTGACCCGCGTGCCCGGAGTGGTCGGCAGGCGCATCGTCAGGAGTTGCAGGGCCGCCGAGCAGGAGCCCCAGGATGACAGCGCTGGTTGCGGGACCTAGACGTCGATTGAACATGAGAGATGCTCCTCCGGCTGACTTAAAGGCCGTGCTTTCGACCGGAACTGTGCAACACCGCAACGGCAGCGGGAATCCGAGTGTGACCCCGGTCTCAACGACTTCACATAGTCCGGCCGTAGATTAACCGACGCAAGCCTCTCCGGAGGCGCGGGTGTGGCCGGCTGCCTCAGTCGGGCCGGTCGGCGTGGGCTCCTGTGGATTTCGCCATCGATGAAACTGCTGCTGGTTGAAGACAATCCTGCCGACGCGGACTTCCTGGCCGCCTCGCTCCGGCGCCAGCGCGCGGGCGACGTGGAACTCGTGAACGTCCCGACCCTGGCGCTCGCCACGGAGCAGCTCAGCCTCGACACGTTCGACGTGGTGCTGCTCGATCTGCACCTGCCCGATGGCTCGGGCCTGCAATGCCTCGATGCCATCCAGGCGGTCAATAACGAGATCCCGATCGTCGTGCTCAGCGGCCAGGACGACGAGGAGTTCGCCGTCAGCATCCTGAACAAGGGCGCCCAGGACTACCTGGTGAAGTGGGAGGGCCAGGGCCGGACGATCCTGCGCTCGATCCGCTATGCCATCGAGCGCAAGAAGTCTGACCTGCACCTCAACTACCTGGCCCAGTACGACCCGCTGACCGGCATCCCCAACCGCCAGTTCTTCAACGACCAGCTCACCCGCGCCACGGCACGCGCCCGCCGGGATGGCCGCAAGGTGACGCTTCTCTTCCTCGACCTGGATGCGTTCAAGGTCGTCAACGACACGCTCGGCCATGACGCCGGTGACCGGCTCCTAAAGGAAGTCGCGGACCGCATCCGGCGCGCCGTGCGCACGGGTGACATCGTGGCCCGGCTCGGCGGCGACGAGTTCGCCGTGATGCTGGAGGGGCTGTCCACCCCGCGCGACGTCGAGGCCCTGGCCAGCGGCCTGCTGGAGGTGATCGCCCAGCCCTACCACATCGCCGACCGGCAGCTGACGATAACCACCAGCATCGGTATCACCATGTATCCGAGCGACAACTCGGACACGCAGATGCTGCTGAAGAACGCCGACATCGCCATGTACCAGGCCAAGGAATACGGCAGGAACAACTTCAAGTTCTTCCACGAGCAGATGCACGCCGACCTCATGGAGTACCACGAGCTCGAGCGGGACATCCGCGAGGCGATACAGCAGGGCCAGTTCCACCTGGCTTACCAGCCGAAGGTGAATATCCGGATCAACCAGCTGCAGGGCCTCGAGGCGCTCCTGCGCTGGAACAGCCCGACCCGCGGCAACGTGAGCCCGGGCAACTTCATCCCAGTCGCCGAGGAGAGCGGCCACATCATCCCCCTGGGCTACTGGGTGCTGAACGAGGTGTGCCTGACCCTCAGGTCGTGGCAGGACAAGGGCCTGACGCTGGTGCCGGTGTCAGTGAACGTGTCCGCCCGCCAGTTCCAGCAGCCCGATTTTCACAAGCGGGTGGCGGAAGTGCTTCGGAAGCACAGCATCGACCCGAGCCTGATCGAGATCGAGCTCACCGAAGGCCTCGTGATGGAGGACATCGACTCCGCCCAGAGGGAGCTCGCCCAGCTCAAGAAAATCGGGCTGCGGATCTCCATCGACGACTTCGGCACGGGTTACTCGTGCCTTAGCTACCTGCGGCGTTTCCCGATCGATGTGCTGAAGATAGACAAGTCGTTCGTGCAGGAAATCGGCGGCAGCCGCGATGGCGAGAGCATCATCGACGCCATCATCTCGCTCGCCAAGAGCCTGCGACTGGAAACCGTCGCCGAGGGTGTCGAGACGGCTGCGCAGCTCCACTACCTGCTGGATCATGGCTGCCACGTCGTGCAGGGCTTCCTGTTCGGCAAGCCGATGGAAATGCATCTCATCGAACCGCTGCTGGCCGCGCTCGAGCAGGGCGGGACGGATTCCACCGCGGTCGTGCGCGCGCTGAAGGGCTTCGGATGACCACTCGTCAGTCGGGCCCTGCCGGGCTTAGCCCGGAACTGCAGCGCACGCTTGAGGCCAGTGGCGTTGGCGTGTACTCGTTCGATGCGGGAACCGGCGCGTTTCTGATTGACGCCACGTGCCGCAGGCTGTTCGACATCGATGCGGACATGCAGCTGTCGCCGGACGTCATGGCGTCGCGGATTCATCCAGACGACCTGCAGCGCTACTGGGCGGCAGCCGACGACAGCATGAAGAGCGGCGCCTTTGCCTGCGATTACCGCGTGATGCACCGGAATGGTGACATCCGCTTCGTCAGCGGCCGAGGTCACATCCAGCCTGGCCTGCCAGGGGCCCCGCCGCGTCTGCAGGGCGTGTGCATCGACGTGACGACGCAGCGGGCACTGGAGATCCAGCTCCAGGCCACCCAGGCTCGGATGCAGGAACTGGCCGATGGCGTACCCGGGCTCTTCGCCTACCTGGACAGGAACTTCCACCTCCGCTTCCTGAGCGCCCAGTACGACCTCTGGTACGGGCACTCGCGAAACCGTCACCTCAACCGGCACATCTCGACCGTGATCACGGCCGAGTCCTGGGCCCGTCGCAGACCGCTTTACGAGCGCTGCCTGGCTGGCGAGGTGATCCAGTACGAGGAAGCTCGAACGATGGCGAACGGCGAGCAACGCTTCTACGCCGTTACCTACCAGCCCCACCGCGATGGCAATGGCGAGATCCTGGGCATCCTGTCGCTGGCCATGGACATCACCGAGCGGCGCGCGATACAGGAAGAACTTGCCCGCTCAAACCAGGACCTCGAGCAATTCGCCTATGTGGCATCCCACGACCTGAAGGCTCCGCTCCGCGCCATCGAGATCCTCGTGGACTGGCTGCGCGAGGACCTGGCTGGCTACACCGGCGGCGAAGTGCAGCAGAACCTCGGACTTCTCAGCCAGCGTGCAGCGCGCCTCCACCGCCTCCTGGACGACCTGCTGGCCTACTCCCGGGCTGGCCGCAAGCCCGGGGAGATTACGGACGTGGATACGAAGTTGCTGGCGGAGGACCTCTTCGGGCTCCTCTCGCCGCCCGCGAGCATGCGGCTGGAGGCCGACGACGGACTGCCGGTGATCCATGCCCACCAGGCCCCCCTCGAACAGGTGCTGCGCAACCTGATCAACAACGCCATCAAGCACCACCCGACCAAGCAGGGCTCGGTAACGGTCTATGCGCAAGACAAGGGGGACGAGGTCCTCTTCGCCGTGGAAGACGACGGCGCAGGAATCCCGGTGGAGTTCACCGAGAAGGTCTTCCAGATGTTCCAGACGCTGAAGCCACGGGACGAGGTCGAGGGCAGCGGCATGGGGCTCGCGATCGTGAAGCGCATCGTGGAGTGGCAGGGCGGCCGGATCTGGTTCCACGGCGGGCCGGCCGGCGCCGGGACCGTCTTCAAGTTTACGTGGAAGAAAGTGCCCCATGACGGGGCGAATATTGGCGGGGGCGAGGTGACCCATGATCGACATGAACAGAACCGTGCACATCTTGCTGGCTGAGGACGACCTCATCGACGAGAAGGCCTTCCTCCGCGCGATCGAGAAACTCCGCATCACCAACCCCGTGACCGTGGCGAGGGACGGCATGGAGGCCTGGGAAATCCTCAAGGGGGCGAACGGCAAGCCGCCGCTGCCCCGGCCGAACCTCCTGGTGCTCGACGTCAACATGCCACGCATGAACGGGCTGGAGCTTCTCGAGCGGATCCGGGACGATGCCGAGCTTCACGACTCGATCGTTTTCATGCTGACCACGTCTAACGATGACGAGGACAAGATCGAGGCCTTCAACCTGAACGTGGCCGGCTACATGCTGAAGTCCGACGTGGGCAACAGCTTCGTCAAGGCCGTGGAGCTGGTGGACAACTACTGGCGCGTCGTCGAGTTCCCGCAGGCCGCCCGCCGCCAGACCGGAGCGACGACCACGGACGACCGGCGGCAGTACGTGCGGCACCCGGACTCCCGCGGGTTGCTGTAGGGGAAAAGGGGACGGATTTATTTTTCCAGGCGCCCCGCGGGGGCGCCTGGAAAAATAAATCCGTCCCCATTTCCCTACTTCACGCAGGCGTCCTCGGCTTCGATCACGAGGGCGCTGGTTTCCGACGACAGTGCATCTCGCCGCTTGTCGGACGCGTTGCTCTTGTCGAGGGCCTGATCAGCCTTCCGCGCGGTCTCCGCATCTTCGGAACCCGAGGCGGTGAGCAGCATCGCGAGCTTCAGGTCGCTGGCCGAGAGTTTCTCGGACAGGAAACTCCAGGCGCAGTCGCACTGGGCCGCCGTCAGGCCATCGACCTTGCAGATTTCGGCATCGAAGGTGGCGCGGGGTGCGCCGGCCTCGGCTGCAGGCTCCTGGGCGGCGGCGATGCCGGCAATCAGCGTCAACGCCAGGCCGGACATCAGGGCAGGTGTCAGTCGCATGGTTTCATCTCCCGGGCCAAGTCTTGCTCGATTTTCGCCTATCCGCCGACCCCCGTCACCTGTGCCGTCTTGCCCGCAGGTTTCATAACTAAGTAACCCGGTGTCCGGTACCTTTTTGGGGTTATACCGGCTCCCGGGGCCGTGGGAAGTCAGTTTTTTCTTGGCAGCTGTCTGATGGCGTTACCGGTGGCATGGACCAGGCCGTGGTCCCGCAGCCAGGCCAGGGCTTCGTCCGCGTCCTCCTCGAACCAGCGCCGGGTGGAGCCCAGGCGGAAGCTGTAGCCCCAGGTGTCCATGTCGGCGAATAAGCGCTCGCGACTCCAGCCCGTGCCCCGGAGCTCCGCTCCCAGCAGGACCTGCAGGTAGCAGACGGCGTCCTCCTCGGCCACATCGCCCCCCGCGTCCCGGTGCAGGCCGGCACGCCGGCCCGGCGGCATGCAGAGGAAGTGGGCCGCCTCGTGGAGCAACGAATGCACGGGCGTGTCGGGCCGGACGAAGAGCTGGTCGCCGGACAGGCCCGCTTCCGGCTCGCCCCAGAAGGTGCCAGGGATGTCCGCGCCATCCGGCAGCAGCACGAGGCGCAGGCCGAACCCGGCCAGGAGCCCGGCGGCGGCAGCCGCATCGATCTCCTGCAACGTCATTACACCGGCCATCGTTGGCTTTCCGCCCTCGCCCGCCTTAGGCTGCCGGTCCCATTATGAGCGGCCAGAAGAAACTCACGGACTCCGGGCCCGGCTGGCCCTCGTTTCCCGCGACGCGCACCTTGCCCGGGCTGCTCGACGGCCTCAAGGTTTCCCAGTGGTGGCCCGCCCCCGAACTGGACGCGGCCCAGCAGCCCCAGCTCGCCTGGCTCGTGAACTGGGCCGCCACTCGCGTCCCCCACTACGAAGGCACGGCCTGGGCCCGGCCTGCAGCGAAGTCGCTGGCCGACGCCCTCACCCGGGAGCCCGCGCGCTTCCCCAACCTCTGGCGGGAACTGCCCCTGCTCACCAAGCCTGCCCTGCGCGCCCTGGGCACCCAGCTGAACGCACGCACGCTGCCCCCCGGTCACGCGCCCGTCGGTCTGCTCCGCACCTCGGGCTCCACGGGCATTCCGGTCGAAGTCCGGAGTACCGCTCCCACCCGGCTGCTCTGGGACGCACTGACCGTCCGGGAGCACCTCTGGTGGCGGCGGGACTTCACCAAGCGGATGGGCGTGATCCGCTTCCGGAAGCGCGAGGAGCGCGAAACCGACGGCCAGACGCGGCCCGGCTGGGGCTCTCCCGTGGCGCTGCTTTTCCGTAGCGGCCCCTCCTCAGCCATGCACATCGGCAAGTCCGTGGAGCAACTCGCCGACTGGCTGGTGCGCTTCGACCCGTGTTATCTGCTGGCTTACCCGAGCATCATGGATCCGCTGATGGATGCGGTGGCGGCCCGTGGCGGCCGGCCGCCTTCTCTGGAGGAGGTCCGGCTGATCTCGGAGCCCCTCGATCCGGAACTGCAGGCCCGGCTCGGTACGGAATGGCAGGTGCGCTGCACCGACCTCTACTCCGCCAACGAGGTCGGCTACATCGCCTTTCGCTGCCGGGAACAGGGCGCCCTGCACGTCCAGTCCGAGTCACTGCTGGTCGAAGTGCTGGACGATGCCGGCCAGCCCTGCGCACCCGGGGAGACCGGCCGCGTCGTCGTCACGTCGCTGCACAACCTGGCGACGCCGCTGCTCCGCTACGAGATCGGCGACTACGCGGAGGTGGGCGCCCCCTGCAAGTGCGGCCGCGGCCTGCCGGTCCTCGCCCGGGTCCAGGGCCGGGTCCGGAACCTGGTGCGGACGCCCGATGGCCAACGCTATTGGCCCGTCGCCCTGGGCAGGATCCGGCGGGTGCCAGCCCTGATCCAGGCCCAGTTCGTGCAGACCGCACTCGACACCATCGAGTTGCGGGTGGTGCTCTCGAGCCCGCTGGACGAAGCCGCGACCGAGGCGGCCCGCAACCACGCGCGCGTCGCCCTGGGCTACCCGTTCCACGTGGTGGTGGTCCCGGTGACGGAGATTCCCCGGGGGCCCACCGGGAAGTTCGAGGAATTCCTCTCCCTCCTCGACACGCCGTAGTCGCGGCTGAAGCCGCTCCTACGGCAGTCACCCCACGTGGAAGAATTGCAGCTCGCCGAACATGCCGGCGCCCGGTTTACAGGCAGCGACCGGGGGCTCGCCAAGCTGTTCCGCCAGCCGCCGGGCGTCGGCCAGGCTCTCGGCGTAGCGACGACCACGCTCGGCCGGCGGCAGGGCGGTGGCATCGCAGCCCGTCGCCTTGAGCGCCTCGTCCAGGGAAAATTCCTCGCGGGTCTCCCGGTAATCGCGATGCGTCCACAGCCCCGTGACCGGATCGAATGCGTACAGCGGCAGGAAGCGATAGCCGAACCCGGCGACGAACTCGACGGCGTCCATGACGAACGCCGCTTCGGCGTCGTCCATCGTGTAGTGGAAGCCCACCCGGCACCAGCCGGGCTTGATGCCGAGATAGCCCTTGCGCACCCAGTCGCGGTAGAGCTCGGACGTGGCGTTGTCGATGCCCAGGAGCCGGTGGCCGTAGGGCCCGGCGCAGGAACAGCCCGCCCGGGACTGGATGCCGAACAGGTCGTTGAGCAGCACCGTCACGGCCTTCGGGTGCAGGTAGCGGCCCCGCGGGTCCTTCAGGTTGAAGGACACGATGCCGATGCGCCGGGAGGGGTCGGGATTGCCCAGGATCTCGATCTGCGGTTTGGCAGACCAGCGCTGCATGGCCCGATCGAGCAACTCCCGCTCCCGGGTCTCGATCCGGTCGGTGCCGATGCGGGTCTTGAGATCGATCGCGAGGGCGGCCTTCAGCGTCTGCAGCACGCCGGGCGTGCCGGCCTTCTCACGCTCCTCGATGTCCCGGATGAAGTCCTGGTCCACGGGGCTGACGTAGTCCACGGTCCCGCCGCCGCCAACGCTCGGCGGCAGGTCCCGCGCGTACAGCCGCTCGTTGAAGACCAGCACGCCGCTGGACCCCGGGCCGCCCAGGAATTTGTGCGGTGACAGGAATACCGCGTCGATCGCCGGGTCGCCGCCCTCGGGACCCGGGTCGGGATTCATGTCGATCTCGACGTAGGGTGCGCTGGCCGCGTAGTCGAAGCAGGCATAGGCGCCATGGGCATGCAGCAGCCGGGCGATGCGGGACACCGGTGAGCGCATGCCCGTGACATTGGACGCCGCCGAGAAGGACCCGATGCGCAGGCGTCCCTGGTAGGCAGGGTCGTTCAGCAGCTTCTCGAGGTGCTCCAGGTCCACGCCGCCATCGGGGGCCAGGTTCACCTCCACGACGGTCGCGAGGCCCTGGCGCCAGGTGACCTCGTTCGAGTGATGCTCGTAGGGCCCGACGAAGACCACGGTCTGCCGGGCCCGGTGGAAGTGCTGGAACTTCCCGAACTGGTCGTCGCCGACGAACTCCCGCAACAGCTCGCCGACCGCCCTGCGCGTGGGAGGCGGCAAGGCGACGCCGAGGATCTGCTGGAGCTTGTCTATGGCGCCGGTGGCGCCGGTGCCGCAGGCAATGATGCGGCCCGTCGGCCCGGCATTGACGGAACGCTTGATCATGGCCTCGGCCGCGTGCAGGAGCTGGCTCATGCTGCGGCCGGTGAGGTCGTCTTCCGTGTGGGTGTTGGCGTAGTTGCGCTGCAGGCACTGCACGTAGCGCTCGATGAACGTCAGGCAGCGGCCCGATGCCGTGTAGTCGCAGTAGACGAGCATGCGCCGGCCAAACGGCGTCTCGAAGGACGAGTCGATGCCAACGACCTGGGAGCGGAGGAACTCGAAGGACCAGGGTTTCATCGGTCCGATTGTACGGCGGTGGCCGTTACAGATGAGGAAATGGAGCGGGTGATGGGAATCGAACCCACGTTAGCAGCTTGGGAAGCTGCAGTTCTACCATTGAACTACACCCGCTTCGGGCATGATTCTAGAACATGACGCTGCCGAGTTTCACCGATCTGGGCCTCGCTGCCGTGGTGCTGGTGCTGGCCATCGTGCCGGCCACGCTGGCGGTGCTGGCCGTTATCGGGGTCCTGCAGGCCACGCGGCTCGATACCCGCCTCGAATCCCGGCTCGGCCCGGGAGGGCTGCGCATCGCCGGAACGCTGGGGGCCCTGGCCATGGCCGCGCTGTTCCTGCGCCTCAGCTGGGACTGGTCCGCCGCCACGCACCTGAAGCCCTTGTGCGCGGCGCTGGCCACGCCATGGTTCAGCGGGTTGGCCCCGACCGGGGCCGCCAGCCTGCGCGTCCGGCGACGGATCGTGGAAGCCCGCTACTGGACCACCATCACCGCCGACCGCTACGAGGCCGTCGACGATGCCACCGGCGAGGTGCTGGCCGAGGGCGACGAGCTGTGGATCGACGCCGGCACCACCCGCTACCGCTGCGGTCTCGCCAGCGGGCCGCTGCCCGTGAAGCGCCGCGAGGAGCCGCCCCGGACAGCCATCGACCACTTCCTCCGCCGGGCTGTCGGGGGCAGCCAGTGACAGAGACCTCGCACCCGCGGCCGATCCGCAGCTTCGTCCGCCGGGCCGGCCGGCAGACTCAGAACCAGATCCCGATAAAACGCGAAGAATTCGCTCTCGGTATCGAGCTGCAGCCGCAGCAGATCCTCCTCGCCCACTTTTTCTATCTGCGACAAGCGCTGCTGAATGCGGTGCGCACGGTAGCTGTGCGCGAAGTTGTGCCCGACGACGTGAGGGTAGTCCGCGCCGAGCGTCCGGTTGTTGGCGGTGGCGATGAAACCAGCGGGCGGATCGAACAGACGCGGTAACTCCCCGGGCGGCACAAAGCCCTGCCAGCCTCGGG
>Ga0209254_10004296_pt1 | contig 13063 bp, 11 predicted proteins | sample FrelakmetDIP11DI_FD_187148 | JGI IMG/M metagenome (GOLD analysis project Ga0209254, IMG submission 187148) | Freshwater lake sediment microbial communities from the University of Notre Dame, USA, for methane emissions studies - DIP11 DI (SPAdes)... | ecosystem: Environmental > Aquatic >...
CGCGAACAGGTGTGCAAGTACATGTGCCCGTATGCGCGCTTCCAGAGCGCGATGTTCGACCCGGACACGCTGATCGTCACGTACGACCGCGAGCGCGGCGAGCCACGCGGCGCCGGCAGCAAGAAGACCAAGCGCGCCGAGCAGGGCCTCGGCGATTGCGTCGCGTGCAAGCTGTGCGTGCAGGTCTGTCCGACTGGGATCGATATCCGCAACGGGCTTCAGTACGAATGCATTGGCTGTGCGGAGTGCATTGGCGCCTGCAATTACGTCATGGGCAAGTCGGGAATGCCGAAGGGCCTGATCCGCTACTCGACTGAGCGCGCGCTGTCTGAACACTATGCGGCGAAGGGCATCTGGGACCATGTACTGCGCCCGCGCGTGCTGGTCTATGCAGCAATCCTGCTGGCGGTGACCGCTGCCCTCGTCGTCGCGGTCGCCGTGCGGGTGCCGCTGAAGGTCGATGTGATCCGCGATCGAGGCGCGTTGGCACGCGAGGCCGAGGACGGCCGCATCGAGAACACCTATCGCCTGCAGGTGATGAACACGGCGGAACGCGGTCAGGCCTTCGGGATCACCGCGAGCGGACTGCCCGGCCTTGAACTGGCTTCCGAGCCGACCTTCGACCTGCCTGGCGCAACGACCCGGTCGGTGCTGGTACGCCTGCGGGCGCGTCCGGAAGATATTCCGCCCGGATCCAGCAAGATCGTCATCGGCGTGAAGTCGCTCGACGATCCTGGGGTTGCGGTAGAGGAGAAGACTGTCTTCCTCGGGTTGAAGCGGTGAGCGAGCAGCGAGCGGAGGAGAGGCCTGTGACACCCAACGCGATCACGCCCTGGTACCGACAGCCCTGGCCCTGGTTCCTGATTGCGCTGCCGGCCACCGCCGTGGTCGGAGGGATCATTACCGCGGTGCTTGCGGTGCGCACCTACGACGGTCCGGTCACGGCGGACTATTACAGGCAGGGGCTGGCGATCAACGAGGAAGTCGCGCGCGCCGATCTTGCGCGCGAGCTGTCGCTGCAGGCCCGCGTTGAACTCGCCGGGCTCGCCGACGGCAGTCGCGTGCGTGTTGAGCTCAGTGCGGTCAACGCCCTGCCGCCCGAGGCTGCGCTGCGGCTGCGGCTGGTCCATCCGGGGCGACCGGGAGAGGACCGGACGGCAGTGCTGGCTCGCGTCGACGTCGACGCGGACAACCGCCGTGCGATCTATGTCGGAACACTGCAGGCGCCGGCCGGAGGGCTCGCGGGTCCGGTGGCGTGGCAGGTGATTCTCGAGTCGCCCCGGTGGCGCATCGATGACTCATTCACCGCGGGCCAGGGCGGGCAGTTCAATCTGCGGGCGCGCTAAGGTTCACCTGAAGACCGCTTAGCGGCGAGGGGGAGACAATGACCGACAGTCTTGCGCAGCGCCTGGGCTGGGTTCTGTGGCCGTCGTTCCTGGTCGCGTGCGCCGCAGAGCTCGTCTTCTTCTCGCTGTTCGACCCGAGTGACCTGCACCTGTTCGGGCAGCCGGTCGAGGCTGACCGCATGCTTGTCTATACGCTGGGTTTCTTTGCGCTATGGGCCATCGGCGCGGTGTCGAGCGCGGTGACGGTCTTCCTGTCGCGCTCGCCGTTCGAAGTGAACCGCTGCACGCTGGCGGCCGATGAGCGGCCCGAGGGCTGCCCGAAGCGCGAATGCGCGGTGGATACCGCGGCGGTGCCCCTCGAGCGGAGCTAGCGGCCGGGAGCCTAGGTGCCCTGGCCAGAAACGATCAGGCGCAGTCCGTCCGGATTGACGATGCGCACGTGCTTCTGGTTGACGTCGATCAGCCCATCCTGCGCGAAGCGCGACAGCACGCGGCTCACGGTTTCCAGCTTGAGGCCAAGGAAGCTGCCGATCTCGGCACGGGTCATGCGCAGTACAAACTCGGTGCGCGAATAGCCGCGCGCCTCGAAGCGCTGCGACAGGTTCAGCAGGAAAGCCGCCAGGCGCTCCTCCGCATGCATGCTGCCGAGCAGCAGCATGACACCGTGCTCACGCACGATCTCGCGGCTCATCACTTTATGGAAATGATTGCGCAGTACCGGCATCGACGAGGCGACTTCTTCGAGCCGGTCGTACGGGATCACACAGACTTCGGTGTCTTCGAGGGCCACCGTATCGCAGGAGTGAGCTTCGGTGCTGATGCCATCCAGGCCCACCAGCTCGCCGGCCATGTGAAATCCGGTGACCTGCTCACGCCCGTCCTGAGACATCACGGTGCTCTTCAGGAAACCCAGCCGCACGGCGTACAGCGACTCGAAGCGGTCGCCGGCCCGAAACAGCGCGTCACCGCGCTTGACGCGTTTGCGCGTTGCGACCAGTTCCTCGAGGCGCTCGACCTCCTTGAGGGACAGTCCGACCGGAAGGCACAGCTCGCGCAGATTGCAGTTGGAACAGGCAACCCGCAGGTTCGCAATGTTGATGGCTGGCGCGTTCATGCAGCAGAACTCCTTGGCTCGACGATGCTGGCCACTGGCCGACCCCTATACGTATTACCGTGGCGCTCTTGTGGTCTTTGTTCTTGAGGCGCCTTGACGCAAGACAGACCCTTGATGCAGACACACACGTGTCCGGCCCGTTGACCCCGGTCAAGCCTGACGGGATGCGGCCCGAAATAATACCCTGATCGGCCGGCACTAGCCCGGTAAAGGATTTCCCGATGCTGATGACAGCCCGTGGCCAGGTGGCTCTGCCGGATCCTGCCACTCTGCGACGCTTTGATGTTCCGGGTCCGCGCTACACCTCGTACCCGACGGCCGATCGCTTCGTCGAGGCGTTCGACACCAATGCCTTCGCCGAAGCGCTCGCGGCTCGGCAGTCGGCCGTTGCCGCCGCCTCCCTCTCGCTGTACGTGCACCTGCCGTTTTGCAGCACGGTCTGCTACTACTGCGCGTGCAACAAGGTGATTACGAAGGACCACGAGAAGGCAGGCGAGTACATCGGCTACCTGCAGCGCGAAGCAGACCTCGTCAGCGCCCTGCTGACCGGCTCGCGCGAACTCGAGCAGCTGCACTTCGGTGGCGGCACGCCGACGTTCCTGTCCAACGACGAACTGGCGCAGCTGATGGCGCTGCTGACCGAACGCTTCCCGCTGGCCGAGAAGGGGGAGTTTTCGATCGAGGTCGATCCACGCTCGACGCCGCCGGACAAGGTCGCCGCTCTCGGCAGGCTCGGATTCAACCGCATGTCGGTCGGCGTGCAGGACTTCGAGCCCGACGTGCAGCGCGCGGTCAATCGCCTGCAGAGCTTCGAGATGACGCAGGCCACCGTCGACGCCGCACGCAAGGCGGACTTCAAGTCGGTGAACCTCGACCTGATCTACGGCCTGCCGAAGCAGACACGCGAGACCTTCGCCCGCACGCTCGACAAGGTGCTGGTGTTGAGCCCGGAGCGCATTGCGCTGTACCACTACGCGCACCTGCCGGATCGCTTCAAGCCCCAGCGGCGCATCGAGGCCGCAGAGCTGCCATCGCCTGAGGAAAAGCTCAACATCATGCTGGACGCGATCCGGCGACTGAGCGATGCCGGCTACCACTACATCGGCATGGATCATTTCGCAAAGGCCGGCGATGACCTCGCGCGCGCGCAGCGCCAGGGTCGGCTCCATCGCAACTTTCAGGGCTATTCCACGCGTCCTGACTGCGACCTGGTGGGCCTCGGTGTCTCGGCGATCAGCAAGATCGGCCCGACCTACTCGCAGAATGTCCGCACGATCGAGGAGTACTACGACCGCCTCAAGCTGGGGATGCTGCCGACGGCGCGTGGAATCGCACTGGACCGCGATGACATCCTGCGGCGCGCGGTGATCATGTCGCTGATGTGCCACTTCGAAGTTTCCAAGGAGTCGATCGAGACGGTGCACCTGATCAAGTTCGACGACTACTTCAAGACCGAAATCGCTGAACTGAAACTGTTCGAGGACGAGGGGCTGGTCGAGAACACGCCCGAGTGGATCTCCGTCACACCGAAGGGCAAGTTGCTGGTGCGGGCCGTGGCGATGACCTTCGACCGCTATCTGCGTGCGGACCAGCGAGCGAGGCGGTACTCGAAGATTGTCTAGGGCGCCGCTCACGTACGCGACGCGCTGCGCGCGTCGCACGTGCGATCGCGGCGAAACTGCAAATCAGTCGGCTGCGCTCCGGAGCGGCCGCGCGCTCCGCCGATACACAACGGCAAGGCACTCCCCCAGGCCCCTCGCCGGGCGAGGGGTGCAGGTGGTGCGAAGGCATCGGTACTCCGGTGGCGCACAATGAACCTATGCTCGATCTGTTGACGACCCAGGCCATTGCGGCGTTCACCTTGGCGCTGTTGGGCGGCCTGCACTGTGCAGGCATGTGCGGCGGCTTTGTGGGTGCGCTGCAGATCAACCGTCCGAAGGATGTGCCGGCAGCGCGGCTGGCCGCGGGCTATCACGTCGGCCGCATCACGAGCTACACGCTGGCCGGCGCGTTGGTTGGCACACTGGGCGGAGCGCTGTATGCCGCCGATGTCCTGCCGGTCCAGATCGTGTTGCTGGTCGTTGGCTCGCTGATGCTGCTGGCGATCGGCGCCTCGCTCTTCGGACGGGCGGCGTGGCTGAAGCGGCTGGAGCCGCTCGGACTGGGGCTCTGGCGGCTGATCGGACCGATGGCGCGCCGCGTCTATCCGCCGCGTTCGGCCGGACAGGCAGTGCTTGCCGGCCTGGCTTGGGGCTGGATTCCGTGCGGGATGGTCTACGCGGCGCTGCCGCTGGCACTGGTCGCGGGCGGACCGTCGCAGGGCGCCGTGGTCATGCTGGCGTTCGGGCTCGGCACGCTGCCGAACCTGCTGGCGGTGGATGTCGCCGTGACGAAGTTCGGTGGCGCGCGGCCGGGTGGTTCGCTGGCCGCCGTGCAGGCGTGGATCAAGCCCGTCGCCGGCGCGGTGATCATCGTTTTCGGCCTTTCTGGCCTGGCGCACGTCGCTCGCATCGCCGGCGCGGGTCATCCGACCATCGACGCGCTCGCCTCGATCTGCCACCACTGACCGCCGACGGCTCGCCGTCGCCGCGCCAGTATCATTCGCAGGATTCACTTCCAGGTGCGGTTCGTCCGCGCCCTTCGGCTGTCATGAAAAGCGCAGAAATCCGCGACAAGTTTTTGCAGTACTTCGAGTCCAAGGGCCACACCATCGTGCGCGCCTCGAGCCTGGTGCCGACGAACGACCCGACGCTGCTGTTCGTCAATTCCGGCATGGTGCAGTTCAAAGACGTGTTCACCGGGCGCGAGAAGCGCCCCTACACGCGCGCAACGACCTCTCAGAAGTCGCTGCGCGCAGGCGGCAAGCACAACGACCTCGAGAACGTCGGCTATACCGCGCGGCATCACACGTTCTTTGAGATGCTGGGGAACTTCAGTTTCGGCGACTACTTCAAGCGCGATGCCATCAAGTATTCGTGGCAGCTGCTGACCGAGGTCTACAAGCTGCCGAAGGAGAAGCTGTGGACCACGGTCTATGTCGACGATGACGAGGCCTACGACATCTGGACCAAGGAGATCGGCGTACCGGCCGAGCGCTGCATCCGCATCGGTGACAAGCCGGGTCAGCCGAAGTACGTTTCCGATAACTTCTGGCAGATGGCGGACACCGGTCCGTGCGGCCCGTGCTCCGAGATCTTCTTCGACCACGGTCCCGAAGTTGCCGGAGGCCCGCCGGGTTCGCCGGATGCGGAGGGCGATCGCTACATCGAGATCTGGAACCTGGTGTTCATGCAGTTCGATCGCGACGAGGCCGGCACGCTGACACCCCTGCCAAAGCCCTGCGTCGACACCGGAATGGGACTGGAGCGCCTGTCCGCGGTGCTGCAACACGTGCATTCGAATTACGAGATCGATCTGTTCCAGAGCCTGATCAAGGCAGCGGCGCGCGAGACCGGCGCGAAGGACCTGACAAGCAATTCGCTGAAGGTGATCGCCGATCACATCCGCGCGTGCGCGTTCCTGATCGCCGACGGCGTCATTCCGGGCAACGAGGGTCGTGGCTACGTGCTGCGCCGGATCATCCGACGCGCGCTGCGGCACGGTTACAAGCTCGGGCAGACCAAGCCGTTCTTCCACAAGGTCGTGGCCGACCTGGTCCAGGAAATGGGCGCGGCGTACCCCGAACTGAAGGAACAGCAGGCGCGCATCGAGGCCGTGCTGAAGCAAGAGGAGGAGCGCTTCGGCGAGACGCTCGACAACGGCATGAGGATCCTCGAGGCGTCGCTCGGCAAGTTCTCGTCCGGCGACCCGAAGATGCTCGATGGCGAGACGGTGTTCCTGCTGTACGACACCTATGGCTTCCCGGTCGACCTCACCGGCGACATCTGTCGCGAGCGCGGCGTGTCGATCGACCACGCCGGGTTCAACGAGGCGATGGCGCGGCAACGCGAGCAGGCGCGCGCCGCGGGCAAGTTCCGCATGGCCGCCGGCGTCGAGTACGTCGGCGACAAGACGCGTTTCACCGGCTATTCGTCGCTCGCCGATGACGGAAAGGTCATCGCGCTGTACCACGAGGGCACCTCGGTCAAGCGGCTGCAGGCGGGCGAGAGCGGCATCGTGGTGCTGAACACCACGCCGTTTTACGCCGAGTCGGGCGGCCAGGTCGGCGACCACGGCGTGCTGGAGTCGATCAGCGACCACAACGTCACCCGCTTTTCGGTGGTCGACACGCAGAAGATCCAGGCCGACGTGTTCGGTCATCACGGCACGCTGGAGTCCGGCACGCTGGCGGTTGGAGACGTGGTGCAGGCCAAGGTCGACGCGGCTTCGCGCGAGCGCACGCGCAACAACCACTCGGCCACGCACTTGATGCATTCGGCGCTGCGCAAGGTGCTGGGCAGGCACGTGCAGCAGAAGGGCTCGCTGGTCGATGCCGAGCGCACCCGCTTCGACTTTTCGCACGACAAGGCGATGACGCCGGACGAGATCCGCCAGGTCGAGGACATCGTCAACGACGCGATCCGCAGCAATGCGGTGGTCAGCGCCAACGTGATGAAGTACGACGACGCGATCAAGGCGGGCGCGCTGGCGTTCTTCGGCGACAAGTACGGCGACGAGGTGCGCGTGCTGGCGATGGGCGACCATTCGACTGAACTCTGCGGCGGCACCCACGTCGCGCGCACCGGCGACATCGGCTTCTTCAAGATCGTTGCCGAAAGCGGGATTGCGGCCGGCGTACGGCGCGTCGAGGCGGTGACCGGGCGGGGCGCGGTGGAATTCGTGCAGGCGCTCGATCGCGAACTGCACCACGCGGCGTCCCTGCTGAAGGCGCCGCCGTCCGAGCTGGGCCAGAAGATCGCGCAGGTGCAGGACACCGTGAGGACGTTGGAAAAGGAACTGGCGCGACTGAAGAGCAAGCTGGCATCGAGCCAGGGCGACGATCTCGCGGCGCAGGCGATCGACGTGCGCGGCATCAAGGTGCTGGCCGCCGCGATGGAAGGCGCCGATGCCAAGTCGCTGCGCGAGACGATGGACAAGCTCAAAGACAAGCTGAAGAGCGCCATCATCGTGCTCGGCGCCGTCGAGGGCGGCAAGGTGCAGCTGGCGGCCGGTGTCACTGCCGATACAACGGCTCGGGTGAAAGCCGGTGATCTTGTGAACTACGTGGCGCAGCAGGTCGGGGGCAAGGGCGGCGGCCGTGCTGACATGGCGATGGCCGGGGGCACGGACCCGACCGGGCTGTCAGCGGCGCTTGCGAGTGTCAAGTCGTGGGCGGAACAGCGCCTGTAGGCGACGTTTTCATCCGGCGTGCCGAGCCCGCGGACGCCGCGGGCATTGCGCGCACGTTCCAGTCGCGTAGCGCTGCTGCCGGAACGCTGCAGAATCCGTACCCGTCGATTGCTGACTGGGTCGAGCGCCTCGGGCGCGACGCGACGACCAACTACATCTTTGTCGCGACCGTGGGTGAGGAAATCATCGGACACGCCGGGATGCACGGCAACAAGAACGTGCGGCGGCAGCACGCGTGGGGACTGGGCATCGGGCTCCGTGAAGACTGGCAAGGCCGCGGAGTCGGCACTCGGCTGATGGAGACGCTGATCGATCTCGCCGATAACTGGCTGGGCGCGCTGCGGCTCGAGTTGACCGTGTACAGCGACAACGAAGCCGCGCTTGCGCTCTATCGGAAGTTCGGGTTCGAGATCGAGGGCACGCACCGGGCGTTTGCCCTGCGCGACGGCCGCTATGTCGATGCGATCGCGATGGCGCGCCTGCATCCGAACCCGCCGCAGCTGTCGCCGGCCGCGCCTCGGACTTGAGCGCACAGTCGCACCGCCGGCGGTCCGCGCGCTGACATGCCGGCTGCCTACCGTTTCTGTCCGCGCTGCGCCGCACCTCTCGTGCGCCGACCTGTCGCCGAGCGCGAGCGCGACTGCTGTCCGTCGTGCAGCTGGGTTCACTGGGACAACCCGGCACCGGTCGTCGCGGCGCTGATCGAGTACGAGGGCAGGGTGCTGCTGGCACGCAACCGTGAGTGGCCGGAAAAGATGTTTGCACTGGTCACCGGCTTCCTCGAGCGCGACGAATCGCCGATGCAGGCCGTGGCCCGCGAAGTGGCCGAGGAAACTGCGCTGCAGACCCGATCGGCCAATCTGATCGGCGTCTACGAGTTCACGCGCAAGAACGAGGTCATCGTCGCCTATCACGTGCAGGCGGAAGGCGAGATCCGCCTCGGAGAGGAACTCGTCGAATACCGCCTGATCGAGCCGGCTCGATTGCGACCGTGGCCGATGGGCACGGGCCTCGCGATGGCCGACTGGATGCGCGCGCGTGGCCTGCCGGTAGAATTTCTCCCGTTTCCTGCCACCCGCTCCTGAAGCCGCGATGCCACTGCCGCCCACGTCCGACAAGGAAATCGACACGCGAGGACTGAACTGTCCGCTGCCGATCCTGCGTGCGAAGAAAGCGCTGGCCGATATGACGAGCGGCCAGGTGCTGAAGATCGTCGCGACCGATCCGGGGTCCGTGCGCGACTTCCAGGCGTTCGCGCGCCAGTCCGGCAACGAGCTGGTCGGTCAGGAGACCGTCGGCCAGGAATTCCTCCACTACCTGAAGCGTCGATGAGCACTCCAACGCCGGGCCCGTCCATTGCCCCCGCTTCCCGACGCGGGCCATCGCGCTTGAAGCTGGTGTTCTGGCTCGTCATCGTTCCGCTAGCGCTCGCGGCCCTTTATTTCTTCGTCGCGCTCAAATGGAACTACTCGAGCGGCGAGCGCGCCGGATGGGTGCAGAAATTCAGCAAGAAGGGCTGGCTCTGCAAGACGTGGGAAGGCGAGATGGCCATGGTGACGATGCCGGGGTCCTCGAGCGAGAAGTTCATGTTCACGGTGTGGGACGACAAGGTCGCGGAGCAGATCAACCGCGTGATGGGCAAGCGTGTGACGCTGCACTACGAGGAGAAAGTCGGTCTGCCGACTACCTGCTTTGGCGAGACCCGCCATTTCGTGACCGGAGTGGCCACGGTCGACGAGATTCCCCTGGGGCCGGGCCTCGTCGTGCCGGTGCCTGGCGCGCCCGCAATGACACCGCCGGCGACGACACCGCCAGCCGCACCGACTTCGCCGCCGCCGGCGCCCACGCCAGCCCCGGCGTCCGAGTACACGCTGCCCTCGACCACGGAGGCGTCGCCGCCTGCTGCCACGCCGCCCGCGGCGTCAAAGTAGCGGCCGACTTCACGGCGCGGGGCGGCAGTCGATCGCGCCGCAGTAACGCGACGACTCAGACGGCCGGCAGGCGCTGGTACTGCTCGCGCACCTTGGCGAGCGTCGCGCCAAAGCCCGCGAGGCGCTCCTTTTCCTGCGCAACGACCGCCGCCGGCGCGCGCTCGACGAAACTGGCGTTGCTCAGCTTGCCTTCGGCCTTGCGGATCTCGTTCTCCAGCCGCGCGATTTCCTTGCCGAGTCGATCGCGTTCCGCGGCCACATCGACCTCGATCTTCAGCATCAGCCGGAAATCGCCAACGACCTTGATCGGTGCAGCGGCGCCGCTGGCCGCGACGTTCACGTCGGACACCACCTGCACGTCGGACAGGCGTGCCAGCGCCTGCACGTAAGGCGCGAAAGCCGATAGGATCGTCGCGTCGCCTGAAGCCAGCAGTGGAACCTTCTGCGCCGGCGAGAGATTCATCTCGCTGCGCAGGTTGCGCAGCGCGTCGACGATGGTTTTGAGTTGCGCGATCCGTCGGTCGGCCTCCGTGTCGACCTTTTCCGTTTGTGCACGCGGAAACGGCTGGACCATCACCGACGCTTCGTCAGTCGCCGCACGCTTGCCGGCGAGCGCCGACACCGGCTGCCATAACTCCTCGGTGATGAACGGAATCACCGGATGCGCAAGCCGCAGTGCCACCTCGAGCACGCGCACCAGTGTGCGGCGGGTGCCGCGCTGCTGCGCCTCGTTGCCGGTCGCCAGCTGTACCTTGGCGAGCTCGAGATACCAGTCGCAGTACTCGTTCCAGACGAAGCTGTAGATCGCATTAGCGACATTGTCGAGCCGGTATTGCGCGAAACCTTCGGCAACCGCCGCTTCGGTGCGCTGCAGTTCCCCGATGATCCAGCGGTCGACTGCCGAGAGTTCCACCGGCAGCGCTTCGTCAAGGCCGCAGTCGCGGCCCTCGGTGTTCATCAGCACGAAGCGTGTCGCGTTCCACAGCTTGTTGCAGAAATTGCGGTAGCCCTCGCAGCGCTTCAGGTCGAAGTTGATGTTGCGCCCGAGCGTGGCATAGGCCGCCATCGTGAAGCGCAGTGCGTCGGCGCCGTACGCGGCAATGCCGTCGGGAAAGTGCCTGCGCACCTTGGCCGCGACCTTCGGCGCATCTTCGGTCTTGCGCAGGCCCGTCGTGTTCTTCTTGACCAGCGCCTCCAGGTCGATGCCGTCGATGATGTCGATCGGGTCGAGCGTATTGCCCTCGCTCTTCGACATCTTCTTGCCCTCGGCATCACGCACGATGCCGTGGATATAGACATCCTTGAACGGCACGCGGCCCGTGAAATGGGTCGTCATCATCACCATCCGGGCGACCCAGAAGAAGATGATGTCGTAGCCGGTGACCAGCACCGTCGACGGCAGGTAGAGGTCATATGCCACGCGCTGCGCGCCGCTCGCCTGCTGCTCCACGTCGGGCCAGCCGAGCGTCGAAAACGGCACCATGGCCGACGAATACCAGGTGTCGAGCACGTCGGGGTCGCGTGTCAGCGGCTTGCCTCCAGCCTTGGCCTGCGCTTCCGCCTCGGAGCGGGCGACGTAAACATTGCCCTGTTGGTCGTACCAGGCTGGAATCTGGTGGCCCCACCACAGCTGCCGCGAAATGCACCAGTCCTGGATGTTTTCCAGCCACTGGTTGTAGATCGTGTGCCATTGCTCCGGGAAGATGCGCACATCGCCGCTTGCGACGACCTCGAGCGCGACCTGCGCGATCGACTTCCCAGGGTGGCGCGTGCCGGCCGGGGCCGGCTTGCTCATCGCCATGTACCACTGTTCCGACAGCGTCGGCTCGACGATCTCGCCAGTGCGCCCGCAGCGCGGCACCATCATCTTGTGCGGCTTCTCCGAGACCAGCAGTCCGGCCGCGCGCAGATCCTCGAGCACGCGCTTGCGCGCGACGTAGCGATCCAGCCCGCGGTACTTCTCCGGGGCGTTCTCGTTGACGGTGGCCGTCAGCGTGAAGATCGGGATCGGCGTCAGGCCATGGCGCTGGCCGATAGCGAAGTCGTTGAAGTCGTGCGCCGGTGTGATCTTCACGCAGCCGGTACCGAACTCGCGGTCGACATAGTCATCCGCGATGACCGGGATGGTTCGACCGGTCAGCGGGAGCGTGAGTGCTTGGCCGACCAGTTGTGCGCAGCGCTCGTCATCAGGATGCACCGCGACCGCGACGTCGCCGAGCATCGTCTCGGGGCGGGTCGTCGCGACGACTACCCCGGGTCCCCCATCGACGGTCGGATAGCGGATCTCCCACAGCTTGCCGTCTTCCTCCTCGGTCTCGACCTCGAGGTCCGAGACCGCGGTCTGCAGCTTCGGGTCCCAGTTGACGAGGCGTTTGCCGCGGTAGATGAGCCCCTGTTCGTAGAGCTGCACGAAGGTTTCCGTGACCACCTTCGACAGCCTGTCGTCCATCGTGAAGTAAGTGCGGCTCCAGTCGACCGAGTCGCCGAGTCGGCGCATCTGGTTGAGGATCGTGCCGCCGGAGTATTCCTTCCAGTCCCACACCTGCTTGATGAACGCCTCGCGGCCCATCGCACGGCGATCGACCCCGTTAGCCTCCAGCTGACGCTCCACGACGATCTGCGTGGCGATGCCGGCGTGGTCCGTGCCAGGCAGCCACAGCGTGTTGAAGCCCGCCATGCGGTGATAGCGGGTCAGTGCGTCCATGATCGTGTGGTTGAAGCCGTGACCCATGTGCAGCAGTCCGGTGACATTCGGCGGCGGCAGCTGGATCGAGAACGACGGACGCGACGGGTCCAAGCCGGCGCCGTAGTAACCGCGTGCCTCCCACACCGGAGTCCAGCGCGCCTCGATCGACGCGGGTTCGAAGCTTTTGGCGAGTGTGGTGCTTGCCGGCGATGCGATGTCGTTCATTGCGCTGCCGGACTGCCGGCCGTCGAAGGGGAAGACAAGAATTTTACGGGTGCCGCGCGCCGCGCGTGGCAAGCGGCTCAGCCGCGCTCGCGCAGGCGGGCAACCTCGGCAGCGACGGCCCGGGCGACGGTTTCACGCAGACGCGCGTCAAAGGCCTGGCGCAACTCCGCTGTCAGCGTCGTCAGGACACGGTCGATCGCCGGTTGCAGGCGCTCGCGCAACAGGCGTCCGGCTTCGTCGGCAAGCACCGGTTGCAGTTCGCGGAACACGGCGTCGCGCAGCGACTGTTCCAGACGAATCCAGTCCACTTCCGGCGCGGGAGCGGCCGCGATCGACGAGCTGTAGGTCGGAACCGCGGGCGGTGGGACCGGCCGGGCGGCCGGGCTGACGGCGGACGGTGCGACCGCGGGGCGCGCTGGGATCGGCGTCGCGACCGGTGGGGGAGTCGGTGACGGCGGGGCTGGAGGAGGTG
>Ga0209254_10004297_pt1 | contig 13061 bp, 9 predicted proteins | sample FrelakmetDIP11DI_FD_187148 | JGI IMG/M metagenome (GOLD analysis project Ga0209254, IMG submission 187148) | Freshwater lake sediment microbial communities from the University of Notre Dame, USA, for methane emissions studies - DIP11 DI (SPAdes)... | ecosystem: Environmental > Aquatic >...
CCTCGGTCATGCCGTTGTGCCGGAGCAGCGCGTCGACGGTCGGTTCGCGCCCGCGGAAGGCGCGGAAGGAGTCCATCGCGGGCCGGCTGCCCCCCACGGCCAGGATCTCCTCCCGGAAGCGCCGGCCGGTCTCCGGGTCGAGGACGCCCCGCTCCTCGAACAGGCTGTAGGCGTCCGCCGACAGCACCTCCGCCCACTTGTAGCTGTAGTAGCCCGCGTCGTAGCCGCCGGCGAAGATGTGGCTGAAGCTGTTCGGGAAGCGGTTGTAGGCGGGCGGCACGACCACCGCGACCTTGTCGCGCACCTCGCGCAGCACGTCCATGTAGGTCCGGCCGCCGGCCGGGTCGAAGTCGAAGTGCAGGCGCATGTCGAACGTCGAAAACTCGATCTGCCGCACCGTCTGCATGCCGGCCTGGAAGTTCTTCGCCGCGATCATCTTGTCGAACAGCGCGCGCGGCAGCGGCGCGCCGGTGTCCACGTGCGCCGTCATGTGCGAGAGCACGTCCCACTCCCAGCAGAAGTTCTCCATGAACTGGCTGGGCAGTTCGACGGCGTCCCATTCCACGCCGCGGATGCCGGAGACCCCGAGGTGGTCCACCCGGGTCAGCAGCAGGTGCAGGCCGTGGCCGAACTCGTGGAAGAGCGTGATCACGTCGTCGTGGGTGAGCAGCGCGGGCTTGCCGCCGACCGGCGACGGGAAGTTGCACACCAGGTGCGCGACCGGCGTCTGGACGTGGCCGTCGTGCCGGCGGCGCACGATGACGTCGTCCATCCAGGCCCCGCCGCGCTTGGTCTCGCGGGCATACGGGTCGAGGTAGAACTGGCCGACCAGCGCGCCGTCGCGGTCGAGGATGCGGAAGAAGCGCACCGTCGGGTCCCAGACCTCGGCCTGGTCGGGTTCGATGCGCACGCCATAGATCGACTCGACGACGCGGAACATGCCCGCGAGCACCTTGGGCTCCGGGAAGTACTGCTTGAGCTCGTTGTCGGAGAATGCGTAGCGCCTGACGCGCAGCTTCTCGGACGCCCAGGCCACGTCCCAGGACTCGACTTTCCCGAGGCCGAGTTCTTCCCTCGCGAACGCGGCGAGCTCTTCCCAGTCCCGCTTCGCGAAGGGGAGGGCGCGCGCGGCGAGGTCATCGAGGAACGCGAGCACGTGCGCCGGCGTCTCCGCCATCTTGGGCACCAGCGACACCTCCGCGTGGTTGGCGTAGCCGAGCAGCGCGGCTGCTTCGCGGCGCAGCGCGAGAATGCGGCCGATCCGCGGCGAGTTGTCCAGCTCCGCCGGACCGAGCTCGCTCGCTCGCGTCGCCGAGGCGCGATAGAGCTCCTCGCGCAGCGCGCGGTTGTCGGCGTACTGCATCACCGGGAGATAGGAGGGCGCCTGCAGGGTGAACTTCCAGCCGCGCCGGCCGTCCTTTTCGGCGGCCTCGCGCGCGGCGGCCAGCACGTCCTCGGGAATGCCCGCGAGCTCGGCGGGGTCCTCCACGTAGCGCTTGAACGCATTGGTCGCGTCGAGCACGTTTTCCGAGAACTTCGCCGACAGCGCCGCGAGCTCGTCCATGATCGCGGCGAAACGCTTCTTCGGCTCCTCCTCGAGCTCGGCGCCGCCGAGGCGGAAGTCGCGCACCGCGTTCTCGACGATGCGGCGCTGCGCGGCGTCGAGGGTTGCGAATTCTCCCGAGGCGGCCAGCGCCTTGTACTTGCCGAAGAGCGCGACGTTCTGCGCGAGCTCGGTCCAGTACTGGGTGATCTTGGGCAGGTTCTCGTTGTAGGCCTCGCGCAGCGCGGGCGAGTCGAGCACCGCGTGCAGGTGCGCGGCCATGCCCCATGCGCGGCCGAGGTGCTCGTTCGCGTCCTCCAGCGGCCGCACGAACGCGTCCCAGGTCGCGGGCGTTTCCGGCCCGACCAGGGACTCGACCAGCGCACGGTTCTCCGCGAGCAGCCGGTCGACCGCAGGGGTGATGTGTTCGGGCTTCGCCTGCGCGAACTTGGGCAGGCCGGAGAAATCGAGCAGCGGGTTCATCGAGGGCTCCTGGTACGGCAACGGCTATGGTTGTTGGAACTCGGCCGCCCGCAACGTGTTGGTGAGCAGCATGGCGATGGTCATCGGCCCCACGCCGCCGGGCACGGGCGTGACGGCGGCGGCGCGGCCGAGCATGGAATCGAGGTCGCAGTCGCCGGCGAGCTTGCCGTCGGGCAGGCGGTTGATGCCCACGTCGATCACCACCGCGCCGGGCTTGATCATCGCACCCGTGACCATGCGCGGCCGTCCTACCGCCACCACCACGATGTCCGCGGCGTGCGTATGGGCGCCTATGTCCGGCGTCTTGGAATTGCAGATGGTGACCGTGGCGCCCTTCTGCAAGAGCAGGTGCGCGACCGGCTTCCCCACGATGTTGCTCGCGCCGACCACCACGGCGTGCTTCGCCCACGGGTCGATCCCCTCGTCGGCGAGCATGGCCATCACCCCTGCAGGGGTGCATGGCACCAGCCGCGGATGCCCGGTGGCGAGCAGCCCCGCGTTCATCGGGTGGAAGCCGTCCACGTCCTTGTCGGGGGCGATTGCGTTCACCACCTTGTCCGCGGAGATGTGCTTCGGCAGCGGCAGCTGCACCAGGATGCCGTGCACGGCCGGATTCCGGTTCAGGCGGTCGACGTGGTCGAGCAGCTCGCGCTCGCCGGTGGCGGCCGGGAGCTCGATGTGGGTGGAGTGGATGCCGACCTCCTGGCAGGCGCGCACCTTGTTGCGCACGTAGACCTTCGAGGCCGGATCGTCGCCGACGATGAGCACCGTGAGGCCCGGCGCATGGCGGTGCACGGCCAGCGCGGCGACGCGTCCTTTGAGGTCTTCGCGGAGGCGGCGGGCGAGCGCCGCGCCGTCGATGAGCCGGGTCTGCATGGGGAAAATGTTGGGCGAAGGAGCCGCGATCTTAGCACCGGCGGTTGTGCCGGCCGGGGGACTGCCGTACCATCCGGAACGCCATTTTATTGACCGAAATAGGCGCGTCCGGCTGGCCGGGGTGCGGTTTGGCGCTCGAAACGGCGGCGTATTAAGCTTCCTCCCCACCACGTCGAGGCCGGCGCCGCTCGCGCGCGCAGAACGCCCATCTCCGGAGATCCGCCATGTCTGCCCTGCCCGACTTCAACGCCGCGAACGACCCCGACGTCCTGGAAACGCAGGAGTGGCTGGACGCGCTGGAAGCCGTCCTGGAGCGCGAGGGGCCCGAGCGCGCGCACTACCTGCTGGAAAAGCTGGTCGAGAAGGCGCGGCTCTCGGGCGCGTACCTGCCCTACCGCGCGCAGACGGCCTACATCAACACCATCCCCGCGCATCTGGAGGCACGCTCGCCCGGCGACTACGCTCTGGAGGAGCGCATCCGCTCCTACTGCCGCTGGAACGCCATGGTCATGGTGGCCAAGACGAACAAGGGCGAGGGTGATCTCGGCGGCCACATCGCCAGCTTCGCCTCAGTGGGGACGCTGTTCGGCATCGGCCAGAACCATTTCTGGCACGCACCCTCGGAGGACCACGGCGGCGACCTGGTGTACTTCCAGGGCCACTCCGCTCCGGGCGTGTACGCGCGTGCGCTGCTCGAGGGCCGCCTCACCGAGGACCAGCTCCTCAACTTCCGGCGCGAGGTGGACGGCAAGGGCGTGTCCTCGTACCCGCACCCCTGGCTGATGCCGGACTTCTGGCAGTTCCCCACGGTTTCCATGGGTCTCGGGCCGATCCAGTCGATCTACCAGGCACGCTACCTCAAGTACCTGCATGCGCGCGGTCTCGCGAACACCGAGGGCCGCAAGGTGTGGGTGTTCTGCGGCGACGGCGAGATGGACGAGCCCGAGTCGCTCGGCGCGATCGGCATGGCGGCGCGCGAGAAGCTCGACAACCTGATCTTCGTCGTCAACTGCAACCTGCAGCGTCTGGACGGACCGGTGCGCGGCAACGGCAAGATCATCCAGGAGCTCGAGGGCGACTTCCGCGGCGCCGGGTGGAACGTCATCAAGCTCGTCTGGGGCTCGTACTGGGACCCGCTGCTCGCGCGCGACAAGGACGGCGCCCTCCAGCGCGTGATGGAGGAGACGGTCGACGGGGAGTACCAGAACTACAAGGCCAACGACGGGGCGTTCGTCCGCAAGCACTTCTTCGGCAAGGACCCGCGCCTGCTGGAGATGGTCTCGCGCATGTCCGACGAGGACATCTGGCGCCTGAACCGCGGCGGTCACGACCCGCACAAGATCTATGCGGCCTACCACAACGCGGTGAACCACCAGGGCCAGCCCACCGTCATCCTGGCGAAAACCATCAAGGGCTACGGCCTCGGCCGCCAGGGCCAGGCGCAGAACCCGACGCACCAGCTGAAGAAGCTGGACATGAGCACCATCCGCGAATTCCGCGACCGCTTCAACATCCCGATTCCGGACGACAAGCTCGAGGCGCTGCCGTTCTACGTGCCCCCGGCGGACTCGCCGGAGATGCAGTACCTGCATGCGCGGCGCAAGGCGCTCGGCGGCTTCCTGCCGACGCGCCGCCGCAAGTCGGACAGCGTGCCGGCGATTCCGGAGCTCGCCGCGTTCGACCAGGTGCTCAAGGCCACCGACCGCGAGATCTCCACCACCATGGCGTTCGTGCGCGTCCTCACGGCGCTGGTCCGTGACGGCAACCTCGGCAGGCACGTGGTGCCGATCGTGCCAGACGAGGCGCGCACCTTCGGCATGGAGGGCATGTTCCGACAGCTCGGCATCTTCGCGGTGGAGGGGCAGAAGTACACGCCGGTCGACAAGGACCAGGTGATGTACTACCGCGAGGACAAGGCGGGCCAGATTCTCGAGGAGGGCATCAACGAGGCCGGGGCGTTCAGCTCCTGGATCGCGGCGGCGACCAGCTACAGCGTCTCCAACGTGGTCACCGTGCCGTTCTACATCTTCTACTCGATGTTCGGCCTGCAGCGCATCGGCGATCTCGCCTGGGCGGCGGGCGACCAGCGCGCGCGCGGGTTCCTGCTCGGCGCCACCGCGGGCCGCACCACCCTCAACGGCGAGGGCCTGCAGCACGAGGACGGGCACAGCCACATCCTCTCCTCGGTGATCCCCAACTGCGTCTCCTACGACCCGACCTTCGGCTACGAGCTGGGCGTGATCATCCACGACGGCCTGCGTCGCATGGTCACCAACCAGGAGGACGTGTTCTATTACATCACCGTGATGAACGAGAACTACGTCCACCCGGGGCTCGAGCAGGCGGCCGATCCGGGCACGCGCGAGGGCATCCTCAAGGGGATGTATCTGCTGAAAGGCGGGGAAGGGAAGAAAAACCCGCGGGTGCAGTTGCTGGGGAGCGGCACGATCCTGCGCGAGGTCATTGCGGCGGCGGAGCTCCTGGAGAAGGACTGGGGCGTGGCCTCCGACATCTGGAGCTGCCCGAGCTTCACCGAGCTGCGCCGCGATGGCCTGGACGCGGACCGCTGGAATCTCCTGCATCCCACCGAGACGCCCCGCAAGAGCTACGTCGAGTCGCGCCTGGCAGGCACCAGCGGTCCGATCGTCGCGTCGACCGATTACATGAAGAGCTTCGCCGACCAGATCCGGCCGTTCGTTCCGAAGGGCCGCGCGTACCGGGTGCTCGGCACCGACGGCTACGGCCGCTCCGACACGCGCGAGAAGCTGCGCCACTTCTTCGAGGTCAACCGGTACTGGACCGCCATCGCGGCGCTGAAGGCGCTCGCCGATGAAGGCACGCTCAAGGCGTCGGTCGTGGCCGACGCGATCAGGAAGTACGGGATCGATCCCAACAAGCCGAACCCGGTCACGGTGTGACCGGGCTCTGGAGGAGGGAGAAGGGGGAAGGGGGAAGGGTCTAGTAGAGCTCTAGGCATCTACCCTTCCCCCTTCGCCCTTCCCCCTTCACAAGAAGAGGAAAAGAATGGGCGCCATCCAGGAAGTCTTCGTCCCCGACATCGGGGACTTCAAGGACGTCGAGATCGTCGAGGTGCTGGTGAAGGCGGGCGATCGCGTCGCGCCGGAGCAGTCGCTGATCACGGTCGAGTCGGACAAGGCAACGATGGAGATCCCGTCGCCGGCGGCGGGCGTGGTGAAGGAGCTGCGCATCAAGGTCGGCGACAAGGTGAACGAGGGCTCGGCCATCCTCGTGCTGGAGAGCGCGGATGCGTCCGCTCCTGCCACCGCGGCTGCTCCGCCGGCATCGCCGCCGGCGAGCGCCCCGCCGCCCGCGCCAGCCGCAGGCGGCGGCCTCCGCGAGGTCGCGGTGCCCGACATCGGGGACTTCAAGGACGTCGAGGTGGTCGAGGTGCTGGTGAAGCCCGGCGACGTGGTCGCTGCGGAGCAGTCGCTGATCACGGTCGAGTCGGACAAGGCGACCATGGAGATTCCCTCGCCGGCAGCGGGCGTGGTGAAGGAGCTGCGCGTCAGGGTCGGCGACAAGGTGAGCGAGGGCAGTGCAGTGCTCGTGCTGCAGGAGGCTGCGGTTGCCGGCACCGCGCCTGCCGCAGCGCCACCCAAGGCGGCGGCAGCGCCCGCACCTGCTGCCGCTGCCGCGGCGCCGTCCCGCCAGCCTCCGGTACGCGTGGAACCTGCGGCCGAGGCGGCGGGCTACAAGCCGCATGCCTCGCCGTCGGTGCGCAAGTTTGCGCGCGAACTGGGCGTTGACCTGTCGCGCGTGCGCGGCAGCGGTCCGAAGGGCCGCATCCTGGAGCAGGACGTGCAGGCGTTCGTGAAGGGCATCGTGACCGGCGCGGCGCCCGCACCCGCGGCCGGAGGGCCGGTCACCGCGGGGAGCGGTCTCAACCTGCTGCCCTGGCCGCAGGTGGACTTCGCGAAGTTCGGCCCGGTCGAGACCCAGCCGCTGTCGCGCATCAAGAAGATCTCCGGCGCGAACCTCGCTCGCAACTGGGTGATGATCCCGCACGTCACCAACAACGAGGAGGCGGACATCACCGAGCTGGAAGCCTTCCGTGTCCAGCTCAACCGCGAGAACGAGAAAGCGGGCGTCAAGGTGACCATGCTCGCGTTCCTGATCAAGGCGGTGGTTGCGGCGCTGAGGAAGTATCCAGCGTTCAACGCCTCGCTGGACGGCGACAACCTGGTGCTCAAGAAATACTTCCACATCGGCTTTGCCGCCGACACGCCGAACGGCCTGATGGTGCCGGTGATCCGCGACGCCGACCAGAAGGGCGTGTTCGACCTCGCGCGGGAGACCGCCGAGCTCGCGAAACAGGCGCGCGAGGGCAAGCTCAAGCCCGCCGACATGCAGGGCGGCTGCTTCTCCATCTCCAGCCTGGGCGGCATCGGCGGCACGCATTTCACGCCCATCATCAACGCGCCCGAGGTCGCCATCCTCGGCGTGTCCAAGTCGCAGACCAAGCCGATGTGGGATGGCAAGGCCTTCCAGCCCCGGCTGATGCTGCCGCTGTCCCTGTCCTACGACCACCGCGTCATCGACGGCGCCGCTGCCGCGCGCTTCAACGCTCTCCTCGCCGCGCTGCTCGCCGATTTCCGGCGCGCCATGCTCTGAAAGGGTCGACCGCGATGCCCATCATCGACGTGAAGGTGCCCGACATCGGGGACTTCAAGGACGTCGCCGTCGTCGAGGTGCTGGTGCGGCCCGGCGATTCGCTCGTGCCCGAGCAGTCGCTGATCACGGTCGAGTCGGACAAGGCGACCATGGAGATTCCGGCGCCGGCGGCGGGCGTGGTGCAGGCGCTCGCGGTGAAGGTCGGCGACAAGGTGAGCAAGGGCAGCGCGATCCTCACGCTGGAGGCGAGCGAGGCGTCCGCTGCCGCGGCGCCCGCGCAGGCGGCAGCCAGGCCATCGGCGCCCCCGGCGCCGGCCGCCGCGCCGGCTGCGTTCGCGGGAGGCGCGGACATCGAGTGCGAGATGGTGGTGCTCGGCTCCGGGCCGGGAGGCTACTCGGCTGCGTTCCGTTCGGCCGACCTCGGCATGAAGACGGTGCTGGTCGAGCGCTATCCCAGCCTCGGCGGCGTCTGCCTCAACGTGGGCTGCATTCCTTCCAAGGCGCTGCTGCACGTCGCGGCGGTGATGGAGGAGGCGAAGCACTTCGCCGACCTGGGCATCGAGTACGCGCCGCCGAAGGTCGATCTCGACCGGCTGCGCGCCCACAAGGACAAGGTGGTCGGCAAGCTGACCGGCGGGATCGCCGCCATGGCGAAAGGGCGCAAGGTGGAGGTGGTCACCGGCGTCGGCACCTTCGTCGGTCCCCACCACCTGGCGGTCGAGACCGCGGCCGGGCGCAAGGTGATCCGCTTCGCCAACGCGATCATCGCCGCGGGCTCGCAGGCGGCGAAGCTTCCCTTTCTACCGGATGACCCGCGCATCGTCGACTCGACCGGCGCGCTGGAGCTGCGCTCACGGCCGCAGCGCCTGCTGGTGATCGGCGGCGGCATCATCGGCCTGGAGATGGGCACGGTGTACTCAACGCTGGGCGCGCGCCTCGACGTGGTCGAGATGCTCGACGGCCTGATGCTCGGTGCCGACCGCGACCTGGTGGGCGTCTGGCAGAAGCACAACGCGGGTCGCTTCGACAACATCATGCTCGGCACGAAGACCACCAAGGTCGAGGCGACGCCCGCGGGCCTGAAGGTCTGGTTCGAAGGCGCCAAAGCGCCCGCCGAGCCCCAGCTCTACGACATGATCCTGGTGTCGGTGGGCCGCACGCCGAACGGCAGGAAGATCGGCGCGGAAGCCGCCGGCATCGCCGTGAACGAGCGCGGCTTCATCCCCGTCGACAAGCAGATGCGCACCAACGTGCCGCACATCTTCGCCATCGGCGACATCGCCGGACAGCCCATGCTTGCGCACAAGGCGGTGCACGAGGGCCACGTCGCGGCGGAGGCCGCCAAGGGCGAGAAGGCCTTCTTCGACGCGCGCGTCATTCCCTCGGTCGCCTACACCGACCCGGAGGTCGCGTGGGTCGGCCTGACCGACGACGAGGCGAAGCAGCAGGGCGTGAAGGTCGAGGTCGGCCGCTTCCCCTGGGCCGCCTCGGGGCGCGCACTGGCCAACGGACGCGCGGAAGGCTTCACCAAGCTGATCTTCGACGCCGCGACGCACCGCATCGTCGGCGGCGGCATCGTCGGCACCGGTGCCGGCGATCTGATCAGCGAGGTCGTGCTGGCGATCGAGATGGGCGCCGACGCGGTGGACATCGGCAAGACCATCCATCCGCATCCCACTCTCGGCGAGACCGTCGGCATGGCGGCCGAGGTCCAGGAAGGCGTCTGCACCGACCTGATGCCTGCGCGCAAGCGCTGAGCATGCGCGGCGGAACGGCCCTCCTGGCGGCGTGGGCGGTTGCCCTTGCGGCCGCGGCCGCGGCCGCCGAGCCCGCGCCCCGCGGGCTGCCCAATCCGATTCTCGAGCCTGCGCAGCGCTGGGCGTTCGACGGCTTCTCGGTGCGCCCGCCGGAGGAGCGGGACTGGTACAGCCTCTCTCTCTCTCGCACGCGGATGGTGCTCGCCAGACGCGGGCCATCGGGCGAGGAGGGCGCGTTCGCGACCGTGGTGGCCGAGCGCATCGACACGCCGCTGCCCACGCCGGAGGCGTTCCTCGCGGCCATGCGAGCGCGCCGTGCCCGCGATATCGACGCAACGCGCGTCACCGCCGTGCGCCACGAGGAAACGCTCGAGTCCGCGCAGCCGCCCTGGTGCACGCGTTACCACGTCCAGGCCAACGAGGTCGTGCCCTGGTACGCAGCGGCGCGGGTGACCGAGGTGCTGGGGCGCGCGTGCCTGCACCCGGAGGTGGCGGGCCTGGTGATGGATGCCGCCTACGCGGTCCGCGCACCGTTCATGGGCGAGACCGGAGACGGGCAGCGGCTCGCCGCGGACTTTCTCGCCAGCCTGCGCATCCTGCCGGCGCCGACGACGGCGACCGATCCTGCGGAGCTGCTTGCCGCCGCGCGGGCTGGTGATCCGACCGCAGCGTATCGGCTCGGCGCCGCGTACGAGCGCGGGCGCGGCGTCGAACCTGATCCGGCGGAGGCCGAGCGCTGGTACCGGGAAGCGGCGCGCGAGGGGGAAGTGGACGCGCTGTACAACCTGGGCGCGTTGCTGGAGCGGGGCACGGGGCGGCCGCGCGAGCCGCGCGCCGCGGCCGAGTTCTTCCGCCGTGCGTCCGACCAGCGCGACGCCCAGGCGCAACTCAACCTCGGGCTGCTGTACTACAAGGGCGACGGGGTGCCGCGCGACTACGCGCTCGCGGCGGCGTTCCTGCAGCTCGCTGCGCTGAACGGCAACGCGCGCGCCAAGGAACTGGTCGCGCGCCTGAAGTTTGCCGACTGAGCAGCCGCCGGCGCGGCGTCAGCCGAAGTTGCGCCGCAGGCCTTCCATCAGCGAAGCGAGTTCGTCGCCGCTCGCCTTCTGGAGTTGCGGCTCCATCTGGCCCTGCGGGGTGAGCTGGTTGATCAGCTCGGGCAGCAGCGCGGCCAGCCCGCCCGCGGCGACGTTGCCGTCTTCCACGCCGAACTGACGCCCCATCTGCTGGATCTGCCCCTGGCCGAAGATCTGTCCGAGCACGTCCGGAGTGATGGGCATGTTCTGGCCCTTGCCGACCCAGGAGTCCGCCTGCTGTCCGTAGCCGGCGCGGGTGAACTGCGAGAGCAGCGCCGGCAGGCCGCCGGGATAGTTGGAGACGAACTGCATGGCCATCGCGAGCAGCGCGCTGCCGCCGGCCATGCCCGCGGCGTTTGGCGTCTGCGCCTGCGGCGCGGCGTTGCCCATCTGGCCGAGCACATCGCCCAGCACCTGATCCAGCAGACCCATGGAGCCCCTCCGACTTCAGTAGAAACGATATCCGAAGACCGCGCCGATCGAGCCGACATTGCGCTCGTATGCCGCGCCCAGCCCCGTCGGGTCCGCGAACATGCGGTCGACCCCCACGGAGGTATTCACGAACAGATTGCGGTCGAGGCTGTAGCGCCAGGACAGGCGCAGCCCGGCGTCGCGCAGCCCGGTGCTGCCCCCGGAGAGCAACAGCGGCTCGCGTGCCGTAACCTCCTGGCCTGCGGTGGGTGCAAGACCCGCCCCGGCGCCGATGCCCAGGCCGCCGGAGACGACGACCTCGTGGCGCTGCGCCACCGGCAGGCCATAGCTCGCGCCGAAGTCCACCCGCGACGCCAGCGGCTGCGCCGCGATGAGGCCCTGCTGCACCGCGGACGACAGGGTCCAGCGCTGGATCCTGACGTCGACCGCTGCGCCGGCGTCCGGGGCCAGGCCGAAGCGCGCGGGCAGCGTCGGGTCGGCGGCCTGCGGCAGGCGAAGCCCCGGCGTACCGGCCCAGCCCCGCGGGACGAAGGTGAAACCCTGGCCGCCGATCGGCGTAAGAGCGATCTGCACCTCGGCGGCGGTCCCGGTCTCGGCGTGAGCCGCCTGGAGCGCGTGCTCCGCGGGGCTGGCGCCCGGCAGCCGGAGGCCGCTCTGCGCATGCGCCGTGCCGGAGCCGGCCGCAAGGACCAGGGCTGCGGCGAGCGCGCGGGGCAGGAAGGTGGCGAGGTCGGATTTCATCGGTTCCCAATTCTAGAGCACTGGCCGGGGCGCTGCGCTAGTTCTTCCGGCCTGCTCCGCGGGCCGCAGCCAGGGTGCATCGGCTACACTCGCGTTCAGGACAAACCATGACCCAGGACGAGCTCAAGCGCCAGGTGGCACAGGCTGCCCTTGCATATGTCGTGCCCGGCGCAGTGCTCGGCGTCGGCAGTGGCAGCACGGCGGAGCGCTTTATCGACGCGCTGGCGCCGATCGCGGAGCGGATCCCCGGGGCGGTGGCGAGCTCGGAGCGCACCGCCCAGCGGCTGTCGCGCCACGGCATCCGCCTGCTCGACCTCAACGATGTCGAAGAGCTGCCGGTCTACGTGGACGGCGCGGACGAGATCGACGCCGGCCTGGCGATGATCAAGGGGGGCGGCGGCGCGCTCACCCGGGAGAAGATCGTCGCCGCGGTCGCGCGCAGGTTCGTCTGCATCGCCGACGAGTCCAAGCTGGTTGCGCGCCTTGGGCGCTTTCCGCTGCCGGTGGAGGTGATCCCGATGGCGCGCGCGCACGTCGCCCGGGAGATCGTCCGGCTGGGCGGCGAGCCGCGCCTGCGCGAGGGCTTCGTCACCGACAACGGCAACGTGATCCTCGACGTGGCCGGCCTCGCGATCGATGACGCGGCCGCGCTCGAGACCGAGCTCAACAACGTCGCCGGCGTGGTCACCAACGGGCTGTTCGCGCGCCGCGGCGCGGACGTGCTGCTCCTCGGCACGGCCGGCGGGGTGCGCACCTCCACGCGGCCGTGATCCGGCCCGCTGCAACCCGATTGTCACATTGAAGGTTCAACATCCCTGCCATGAACGCGAGAAGGCCATGACCGAACACACCTCCAAGCAGTTCGACCAGGAGCTCGAAGCCGTGCGCACCTCGGTGCTGCAGATGGGCGGGCTCGTCGAGGAGCAGATCGAGCGCGCCATCGACGCGCTCGCCTCCGGCGACATGGCGGCGCTCGAGCGGGTGATCGAGACCGACCATCGCGTGAACGCCATGGAGGTTGAACTGGACGAGGCGTGCAGCCACATCATCGCGCGCCGCCAGCCTGCTGCCGGCGACCTGCGGCTGATCATCGCGGTGATCAAGACCATTACCGATCTCGAGCGCATCGGCGACGAGGCCGAGAAGATCGCGCGCATGGCGCGCCTGATCCACTCCGCCGAGCGCATGCACATGCCCAAGCTCGAGATCCGGCACGTCGCGTCGCTCGCCACGCGCATGCTGCGCAGCGCGCTGGACTCCTTCGCGCGCCTCGACTCCAAGGCCGCGCAGGACGTGGTGATTCAGGACGACGCAGTCGACACCGAGTTTCGCTCCATCCTGCGCCAGCTCATCACGTTCATGATGGAAGATCCGCGCACCATCAGCCGCTGCCTCGAGGTGCTGTTCATCGCCAAGGCGCTGGAGCGCATCGGCGACCACTCGAAGAACATGGCCGAGTACGTGATCTACATGGTCGAGGGCCGCGACGTGCGGCACATGCGCTCGACCGCGCCCTGAGCG
>Ga0209254_10004298_pt1 | contig 13061 bp, 11 predicted proteins | sample FrelakmetDIP11DI_FD_187148 | JGI IMG/M metagenome (GOLD analysis project Ga0209254, IMG submission 187148) | Freshwater lake sediment microbial communities from the University of Notre Dame, USA, for methane emissions studies - DIP11 DI (SPAdes)... | ecosystem: Environmental > Aquatic >...
AGTGATGCCGACCGATCAGCACACCAATCAGCATCGTGGTCGCCATCTGGACATAGAAGCCAAGGTTGCCCCACAACCCCCAGACGTTGTCGTAGTTGTGGACGAACTCTCGCAGATGCTCCTGGGCCGCGTCGAGAAACGAGCCCTGTCCGTACGCCAGGTTGTTGGAGGCTTCGAACGCTTTGGCTTCCGCCACCCGGCGCGCCGTAATCTCGGGTGTCATCAGCAGCAGCCGGGTGACTCCGGAAAACGCCGGATACAACAGCAGCAGCGTGATCAAGCCGATAACCATCCGATCGCTGGCGTGCCGCAGGACGAGCAGCAAAGGCAGACCGAGCACGGCGTAGACATGCAGCACGTCGCCGGTCCAGAAGAACGCTGCGTGCGCCAATCCCGCCGCCAGGAGCACGAGCAGCCGGCGAAGGTAAAGCGGGGTGGCGTGCCCCGGCGCCATTTCCTGCATACGGGCGAACTGGATGGTGAAGCCGATGCCAAAGAGCAGGCTGAACATGCTGTTGAACTTGCCGGAGAACAGCATGTCGCGCACGACCTCGGCCGCCCGGTCGACCGGGGCACTCCAAAGGTGTGAGCCGTCGGCCTCGGCGAAGAACGAGTTGGCGAAGCCAGGCATGTTCATGATGAGGATGCCGAGCAGCGCAAAGCCGCGAACGACATCCAGAGTGAAGATGCGCTCCGATGGAGACAGCGGGCCTTCGAGTCGGCGCATGGCGCCTCCTTCATACAAGCGCTGCTTCGCGGCGCGCCCGTCGAGGGCGTTTCGCCATTTGTTGCCCCTCGAGGGGGCTGTGTCACGGCCCGCGACGCCTTGCGCGCGTCGCCGCAGTCCTGCAATCTAACGGCAATCGACGGGGTCGTGCTACAAGTTTCGTGTCCAATTTCGGACAGTGGGGACGGAATGCGGCCATGACCTAACCTGAAGTCGATCTTGTCAGCTGCGCTGGAAGCGGACTACATTGCCGCGCGGCAATCGTAGGTAGAGGTGACCCTAGGGAAACCACAGCGGAGGTATCTCATGACATGTTCAAGCTCCTGGTCGGTTATAGCGACATCGATATTCTTGGTCACCGCAATCGGTGCTCCCGCGTTCGGTCAGGAAACGGCGAAGCACGCGGTGACTTCCGCAAACAAAGTGCTCGTGGACAACGGCCGCGTGATTGCCGGCGAGGCAACCTGGGCGCCCGGCACGCAGAACGCCAACGTTGTAAGGCCTGCTCGGGTGATTCGCGGTCTCGTCGGCGGCACCCTGACCGTGATCTACGCGGACGGCCGGACGGACAAGCGGACTTTTGAGCCTGGCGCGGTCTACTTCTTTGAGGCGGACACGGTTGCGAACTACTTGAGGAATGACGGCACATCCGAGGTAAAGCTGTACTACGTCTTCCTCAAGTGACCTTCAAGGCAGGCCGCCGGTAACGGCGGCTGCGTTACGAGCGGACACGTGAATGTCGGACCGGATCCGGCGGCTTTGAAGCGGACTAACCTTGCGAGTTCCGAATGCAGCGGAGTTGCCATGCGCCAACTAATCGCCTCGACAACCGATCAAGTTCCAGTGAATCGGTTTCGCCGGTCCGTCCTTGTCGCCGGCGCCACCTGCAGCGCGCTCGCTGCCTGCAAAAGTGCCCCGCTTGCCCAAGGGGACAGCGACTACCCAGCCATTGGCCTGCGCCTCCTTGTCACTTTCCCCGCGTTTCGCGCTGAGCTGAACATTCATTCGACCTCGTCTCTAACTTGGTACCTGCTCAACGCAGACGGAAGCAAGGGGCGAAGCGAAACGGTCAATGCACGCATGCAGCCCATAACTGGAAAAGCCTTCTTGGTCAGTTGGCAGGAGGCGAACAAGACCACCGTTGTGCAGGTGCAAGACTTCGACCGCGGCGTCATATTCACCAACATCACCCGCCCAGACGGCACCTTCCTGCAGGCCAAGGGAACCTTCACTTTGGCGTAGCGCTCTGCTCGGGCACCCTAGGTGAGGCCCAACTCAAGACTGAGCGGCTGCTTTCGGCAAGCCAATCGCTTCCGCTTTCAGGAGCGCGCGAGGACCGCTTTGGGCCGCGATCTGCCGATCGCACCGATGTCAGCTTTCTGCGTGAAATCGATGGCGGCTTCCGAGTAACGCCGGTGTCAGCAAGGGGTCGACGGCCGCCAAGGATCACATCCCGCGCGTCCGCTACGCTAGATCCAACGCCGGCGCCCCTCGCTAGCGAATTCTGGATGAACCGCGTCCGTGACGCGGTAGACGCTTTCACCCGCAAACAAGCCCGGCTCCGGGCCAGTATCCTTGCCGGCGATGTACGAGCGTCACTTCGGGCTGAAGCAACGGCCTTTCTCGATCGCGCCGGATCCGCGTTACCTCTTCATGAGCGAGCGGCACCGCGAGGCGCTCGCGCACCTGCTGTATGGCGTACAGGGCGGCGGCGGCTTCGTGCTGCTGACCGGCGACGTCGGCGCCGGCAAGACCACCGTGTGCCGCTGCTTCCTCGAACAACTGCCCGAGCGTTGCAACGTCGCCTACATCTTCAACCCGAAGCTGACCGTCGAGGAATTGCTGAAGACCGTCTGCGCGGAGTTCCGCATCCCGTACCGGCACGAGGGGCCGGGCGTGCCGACCGTCAAGGACTACGTCGACGCGCTGAATGAGTTCCTGCTGCGCACGCACGGCGTGCGGCAGACGAACGTGCTGATCATCGACGAAGCGCAGAACCTTTCGGTGCGCGTGCTGGAGCAGCTGCGCCTGCTGACCAACCTCGAGACCAATGAGCGCAAGCTCCTGCAGATCATCCTGATCGGGCAGCCGGAGTTGCGCGCGATGCTGACACGGCCCGACATGGAGCAGCTCGCGCAGCGCGTGATCGCCCGCTACCACCTCGAGGCGCTGACGGAGGAGGAGACCGGGCACTACGTCAGCCATCGGCTGAGCGTCGCGGGATTGCGCCAGGCCAATCCCTTCGATCAACGCGCGATCCGGCGGGTGTTCCGTTATTCGCGCGGCGTGCCACGCCGCATCAACCTGCTGTGCGATCGCGCGCTGCTGGGCGCCTACGCGGACAGCAAGCCCACCGTTGACCGCCGCATCATCGACAAGGCCGCCGAGGAAGCGCTGGATGCCGTCGATCTAGGCAAGATCCGGCGCGCGCGCTTCGAGCGTGCGTCGCTCGTAGGCATCGGACTGGTGGTCGGCGCGGTGCTGGTCGGAGTGGTCGGCCTCTCGCTGAACAGCGTCGAACGCGCCGCGCCGCGTACTGACCTGGCAGCGGACGCTAGCCCCGCCCCGACAGTGGTCGCCGCCGCGCCCGCGGTTGCGCCGGCGCCGGAGCCGGACCCGACGCCATTCAAGCAGGTGACCGTGGAGCCGGAGCCCGCGAAGCCGGCGCCTTTCGACCTGCGCAAGGGCTTTGCGTCGCTCGTCGGGGCTGACAAGGAAGCGTGGCAGGAGCTGGGGCGCGTGTGGAACATCGATCCGGGCGAGGGCGACCCCTGCGCGGCGGCAGAGAAGCAGCAGGTGCGCTGCTACCGCACCGGCAACGCGACGCTGGCGCTGATCCGGCAGCTGGACCGGCCAGGCGTGCTGACGCTGCGCGACGCAGCCAACCGCGCTGCGTACGTGATGATCAGCGGACTGTCGAATGACACGGCGACGCTGACGATCGACGGCGTGGACCAGACCGTCCCGCTCGTCGTGCTGGCCGACTACTGGCGCGGCGAGTATGCGACCTTCTGGCGCCCGCCGCCGTACTACGCGGGCACCATCGTGGACAGCCGCTCGGGAGCCGCGCAGTGGCTCGCGCAGCAGCTCGCGACCGCGCTGGGCGAGGCCGGTCCGGTCGGTCCACGGCTCGATGCTGCCAAGCTGCAAAGCTGGATCCATCGCTTCCAGCTCGCGCAGGGGCTGCCGTCGGACGGCAGCGCCGGACCTATCACGCTGATGCAGCTCAATCGCGCCATCGGCGCGGACGAGCCGCGCCTGCAGAAGGCGAGCTAATGTCGTTGATCCTCGACGCACTGCGCAAGGCGGACGCGGAACGCGAGCGCGGCTCGGTGCCGAGCCTGCACTCCCAGCCGGTGGTCTCACCCTCGGTGGGAGCATTGTCGAGGCCCAAGGTGCGTCCGAACTGGCTGTGGATCGCGGTCGGCGCCGCGCTCGGCTTGGTGGCGGCTGCGACGTGGGTGATGACCGGGCGCAATGTGCCTGCCCCGAGCGCGGTGACAACGAATGTGGCGCCCGTGCAGCCGAGCATGCTCGAGATCACTCCCGCGAGGCCCCCCGCGGTGACCGCCCCACCGCCGCCCGCCGCCGCCACCGAAGCGCAGCCCATCGCGGAGCCCGCGCCGTGGCGTCAACCGGCCGAGATCAAGGTCCCGCGCGCTGACGCGAAGAGCGACGCTCCGGTGAGAACGCTCGGCAACGTGCTGCCGGCCGAGGCGCCCGTTTACTCGCGCGAACAGCTGCCGCCGGAGATCCGCGCAGCAGTCCCGCCAATCGCGATCGGCGGCAATGTCTATTCGCCAGACCCGACCGCGCGCTCGCTGATCGTCAACGGCCGGCTGTTACGGGAAAGGGAACGCCTGACCGATGAGCTTTCGCTGGAGGAGATCAAGCTGAGAAGCGCCATCTTCAGGATTCGCGGCTATCGCTTCGAGGTCCTGTTCTAGCGACGGCCCGCCCTACTTTTTCTTCAACCCGTCGAGCAGTTTCCGAAAGGGCTTCTCCGCGCCTGAAACCGTCTTCTCCGGACCGGTGAGCTTGAAGAACACGTTGCCACCCGGTCCCTCGACGATGGCGCCGAGAAGTCGGAAGCCGGGCTTGGGGGTGGCAGGTCCCATCATCGAGCCGCCGGCGTAGGTGCCGCGCACGTCCACCGCGGTGGCCGGCAAGCCGGCGATCGTCTCCTTCTTCACCTTCGCGTCCTTCGCCGCCGAGGTGCCATCCGCTTTCTGGAACTGGTCGATCCAGCGCTTCACATTGGCATCCACGCCGCCGCCGCTGCTCTCGCCGAAGTAGAAGACGGCCAGCTCGGCGGGCTCCGGATCGCCCTTGGCCGCGGGAATGCTGTAGGTGGCCGCACGCATGGGCCGCTCGCCCTGCGACTTCCATTCAGGCGGAGCGGTCCATGTCAGGCCGCCGGCCTGCTCGGCCCGGGTTATGCCCGCCACGGCGAGGGTCAACATCAGTACGGTGATGACGTGTTTCATGAGGTGAGCGTAACTGAAGCAATGTGACCGCACGTGAACCGACGCGCGTTCGCACCGGTAATGCGCCGACCGAGCGTCTGGCAACAGACCTGAGCGGTGACCGACATCCGTCAGGTGATTCGGCGCGCAGCCGTACTCCGGGCCGCGAGCTACGGCGCACCCAGTAGCAGGTAGATCGACCAGCGACCCGGCCCGACGCCCACCCCGAGGTAGCCCGGCCCGAGGAATGTCACGGCGGCAAGAAAGGACGACACCGACCACCCGGGACCGCCCGCGGGCAGGTTGTCCGCGCGATCACTGATGCGTCCCACCTCGACGGAGCCACCGACGAAGACCCCGGAGCCCAGCAGATCGGGCAACGCCAGCGTGCGGTTGTAGTACATCAGCCGGCCGAAGGTGTACTGGCGTCCCGCCAGTTCGTTCAGGCGATAGGCCGAGAGCCGCAGCGGCCCGCCCAGCGTGAACGACTCATACGCCGGCATGTCGGAGTTGAGCGCGCTTCCGCCGCTGACCCTGAGGTTGAACGAGTGCGGTCCCCAGCTTTTCACGACACGCCCGCCGAGTTCCACGCGGTTGTAGGAGACATCCGAGCCCAGGCCCGTCATGGCGCTGTAAGCCGTGCCCTCTGCACCATAGCCTTCGCGCGCGAACCACGCCTGGTCGGTCTGGTCGACGAACAGCACCGCGCGCAGGCCGGCCGTTGTTTCCCGCACCGAAGGCAACAATGGCGAGCCGGTGTCCACGCGCGCGTGCACGTTCGACCAGACCGCGCCGGCGCGTAGCTGGCCCCAGGTGCCGAGCCGCGCACCGCCGTCAAGGCCACCCTGGATCAGGGTCGTCCGATAGTCGGCGACCTTGTCCTCGTCGATGAACACGCCGCGAGTCTGGACGCCCGCATAGAGATTCGGCGCCACAAACCACTGGCCGACTTCATTCAGCGGCTGGTAGAACTCGGTGCCAAAGAAGCTGTTCTGGCCGATCTGCGCTTCGCTGACCCACTCGGCGCCAAGGTGGTTCAACCAGGTGCGACGATATTGCACCATCGCATTGAACTGGTTGTCGCCGGCGAAGTCGCTCGCCAGCGCCAGGCCAAAGCGCACGTAGTTCGGCCCCCACGATTTCTCCGTCGGCTCGATGAGCATCGCGCGCGGGCCACTCTCGCCGCCGACGATGCGATAGCTGATTGCCTCGTAGTCTCGGGTACCGAAGATGCGTCGCAGGTCGGCCGCGACCTTGTCCTCGGTCAGCGGCTCGCCCGGCGCGCTTTTGACAAGCTCCCGCACGACGGCGGGGTTCGTACGATTGAGACCCTCGATGCGGATCTCGTCGACCTTGCCGAGCGGCTTGGCCTCGGCCAGCTGCTGCGCACGCAGCGCCGCGTACTGCTCGGGCTGCAGGCTGTAGCGCCGTAGTTGGGGCGCCAGGGCACGCGTCGCCTCCTCGCCGATGCGGATGGCGTCGCGCGATCGGTCAAAGTTCGATGCTGAGATATCGCCCAGATCAGGCGCGATCAGCACATCCTGTGGCGTCAGGCTCTTCAGCTGGTCCCTTACGGTCTGGAGGCCGATGAAATTGATCATCTGCGCGGTGACGCTGCGCGCCGAGGTGATCTGGTCGCGGCGCAGCGGCGGCGTGGAAATGTTGACGGCGATGACAACGTCGCCACACAGCCGACGCGCGTTGTCGATCGGCAGGTTGTCGGCCAGACCCCCATCGACCAGCAGGCGACCGTCGATTTCCACGGGCGCGATCGCTCCCGGCACCGACATGCTGGCGCGCATCGCCTGCGCCAGGCTGCCGTGGTCCAGCACTACCGCTGCCCCCGTCTCCAGGTCGGTGGCGATAGCGCGGAACGGCACCGGCAGCTTGTCGAAGTCGGTGATGGCGGCGGCCGGCTGCGCCATTTCCCGGAAGAACGATTCGATCGATACGCCCGCGATCACGCCGAAGGGCAGCGCCAGCGATCCATCGCGTATGCCCAGTTCGAAGCCAAACAACGGCTTGTAATCGTCCAGCTTGCGGCGCACTGCAGTCTCGCGGCGCGGCGGGTTGTCACGGAAGATCTCCGCCCAGTCGGCCTCCAGGACGATGCGCTCCATCGTGTCGACTGAACGGCCGGCGGCATACGTGCCGCCGACGATCGCGCCCATGCTGGTGCCGACGACGCAATGCACCGGCACGTGCAGTTCCTCGAGCACCTTGAGCACGCCGACATGCGCAATGCCGCGCGCTCCGCCGCCGGACAACGCCAGCGCGACGCGCGGCGTTGACCTGGCGGCGGTCGCCACGGCTTCACCCGCGGCAGAAGCAACGGCGACCGCCGACAGCAGCGCTGCGCCCACGATCAGGCTGCAAGGAAGGCGGCCCGTCCTCATGCGGCCGCGGTGAACCGTGGCTTCAGAGGGTGCATTCGCCCGATCTCAACAACCGGCCGTGGTCGCATTGCGCCTTTCGCACCACGTCCCCCTGTCGGCTGCGCGGCGGACTAGATCGCGAGGCGGGTGACGCGATTGCCGTTCAAGCTCAGATTGCCCATCAGGCCGCTGTTGGTCATCACGAACCCGATCACTTCCTGGCGCGTCGTCGTCGTGTCGAGCCGCGCATTCGCGCCGACATTGATCATCGACACGTTCGCGTCGGCACCGACGGTCCAACCGCTGCTCGCCTCAAAGCGCTTGAGTGCCTCGTCGGTCATGAAGAGGATGAACACGGCCTGCGACTGGGCGCCCGCCAGCAGGCCGGCGGAGGCCTCGGTCATGCGGAAATACCCGGCCGAACTGCCGCCCTTGCGCAGCACGCCATGACCGCTGCCGCCGCCGACGATGAATCCGGCCGAGACGAAGGTCGGGAACACGAGGTAACCGCGTGCCGACGCGACCAGCTCGCGCGTGCCGGGCTGCTGCGTGTACAGACGTGACAGTGCGCTGTCGGCCGCGGAATCGATCGCCTTACGCTGATCGGCAGGATCCGCGGGAGCACTGGAAGTGGTGGTGCATCCCGCCACCGTGAAGACTGCGAGTCCGGCCGCCGCGATGACGATGCCGCGTCTTTGCTGATCCATGGATTTAATTCCCTTTCCTTGTTGTTATGGCCGCCGTCAGCGGCCGGGTAGTGCGGGCATTCCAGGCAGGCCACCGAAACTGGCGAACCCGCCTGCGATGCAGCCGCGTGAATGCATCACTCGCCGCACAACAAACGCATGCGGCGCTCGGCGATACTGAACTCGTCGTCCGTTGCGGCCGCGAGCACCTGGTCCTTGGCCTGCTCGCAGGCGGTGGCCTGCTGCACATCGGCGGGCGGCGGCGGCGCCGCCTTGGCGGGTGCCGCCTTGGCGGGCGCTGCCGAGGCTGCGGGCGGCGGCGCGCAGCGGCTGTCAGCCACGAGCCTGATGTTGGCGAACTGGCCCTGCTCCACGGCAACGCAATCACCGATGCGCTTGCCGGCCTGATCCGAGACCACCCGCACCGTGGTGGCGCCGACCAACACGGTGTACTCGAACGCCTGCGACCTGCCCGCAAGGTTGCCGACGCCGCGCCCGGCTGCCGCGCCGCCGATGCCGCGCAGGGCACGGTTGCTGCCCGACTGACCGCTGCCGGTCGCCAGGCCGATGCCGCCGCCGACGAGTGTGCCGACCGCGCGTGAGGTGCTGTCCGTGACCGTGGTGGCCTGCACGTTGGTGATGCGGCCGTACTGCACGCGCACCTGCGCCGCAGCGTCTGTAGACCATGCGAGTGCCAGCGCAGTGACGCCGAACACCCCCAGCAATGAGCGATTCATCAATCCTCCTGTTGTGTAAGCCCGGCCGGTAAGGCCGGAATGACTGAAACGAGCCGCAGCGGACGCAACGCGGCGCGCTGTGGGAACGGGATAAGTGCAGCCAACGAATTCACCGCGGAGTCAGTACCACGTGCCGATGGAGACGCCGAGACCGACCGCCGTGTTGCGGAAGTTATAGTCAATCATGCTCTCGCCATAGCCGCTGAAGAACTGCAGGTAACCGCGCAGGTCCGCAACGATCGGAAAGCGCAGGTCGAGTTGTGCCGAGCCCCAGCTGGGCGACGAATTGAACGTCGTGCGCAGCCGCAGCGTCGACGTGAACTGCTCGTGCCACTTGTAGAACGCGAGAAACTCGACGCTGCCAACGTAGTCGACGATGTCAGGGTTGTCGTCCTTGTCGGGGTTGCCGTCGATGCGGTACCAGGGCTTGATCTGCAGCACGAACGGGCCACGCTCCAGGGCCGCCATCGCATACACACGGTTCCAGCTGCGTGACAGCGGATCGCCGCGACCGTTGGACTGGTGCACGAGGCCGAGTGCCAGCAGCCGGCCGCGCAAGCCGAGGATCGTGTAGTCCGTGGGCATCGTCCAGATCAGCTCCGGTTCGTAATTGGTCTCGCGGAACGGCCGCGACAGGTCCTCGTTGTAAACCTGCCAGAAGCTCTTCTGCGTGTAACCCAGCCACAGATCGGACGTGCCGCCGAACATGTTCTGCCACAGCTTGAGTTTGAAACTCAGCTGGAACTCGACCTCGGTGTTATCGAGCGGCTCCGGCAACACAGGGGCCGGCTGCGTCGGCGTGCTCGGCGCGTCGTTGACATTGCTCGACCACACGCCCGGCAGGATGTAGTTGGGCCGGTAGAACGTGAACCTGAACGTGCCGCGCTTGTAGCGGTCCTCGAGCTCCCAGCGTTGCGCGATCAGCGACTGGCCATCGGCCAGCGTGCCAGTCGGCTGCAGGTCTGCCAGTGCGGAGGCCGGCGCGGCAACAACGGGCTCCGACGGCGGGCGCGGCGCGGAGGCGGCGGCCGGCGATGTCGCCTCAGCCGCAGCGGCAGCGCGGTCGTAGCAGGCCAGCCGTGCCGCCGGGTCGGCAATGGCGCGGCACTTCGCATACGCATCCTCCCCCTGCACGGGTGCTGCGGGCGCGGCGAGCGCCAGCAGCAGCAGCGACCCGAACGTGCGTCGGCGGGATGGCATCGGCAGTTTTCCTCTCCTGCAGGGCGTGCGGTTGTCGCGCGGCGCGGTCGCGCAGATGCGCGCGATTCGCTGCAACGCTCCCGAGGCGGCGGATCGTATTCCGGAAAACTCGCAATCCGCGCGTGCTTGGCGCAGCGACTGCCCAGGCCCGTCCCGCTGCTGCCTTGGTTCGTCTATGCTCCTAGCCCTTTTTGCCAGATTCACTGGCAGGCCGTGGCAAAGTTCTTAAAAGCGGTCTTGGGCCAAGCGCCGAAAGGAACAAGGCTCACATGACACCTGCATTGACGACCCGCCGGCCATGGGCCGACCGCTCGGCGTTGCACCAACAGGTCTTAGCAGAGCGCCGCGGTCGCGTCGATGACTTCGGTGCCGCTCCATGACGGGCTACCCGCGGGGAGCAGCCCGCATGAAGTCGGACGAGCTGATTCATCGTCTGCCGCGTCGCTTGACGATGCGCGAGTTGCGCGTCTTCGTCGCTGTGCTCGAGCACCGCAGCTTTCGCAAGGCGGCCGCCGTGCTGCACCTGAGTCAGCCTGCCATTACCAAGGCCGTGGCGAGCCTGGAGGACCTGCTCGGCGTGAGACTGTTCGACCGGCATGCCGCCGGTGTCCAACCCACACTGCAGGCCCAGACGTTCGCTCCGCGTGCGATCACGGTTTTCGACGAACTGCGCCGCGCAGCGCAGGACCTCGCGCTCGTCTCGCACGGCGCACAGGGTTCGCTGCGCATCGGGATCACGCCCATGCCGGCGATCCCGTTTCTTCCCGTCGCGGTCCGGCGCCTGTCGCAGGCCCACCCCGGCATCTTCATCTCGGTCGTCGAGGCGCGTGAGACGGAACTGCTCGACCGGCTGCGCCGGCGCGACATCGAGGTAGCGATCCTGCGACTTTCGCTCGTCGAGCCGGGCGACGACATGGATGCCGTCTCGCTTTTCGAAGAGAAACTGTGCGTCATATGCGCCAACGACCACCGGCTCGCCAAGCGCAAGAAAGTCACCTGGGAGGAACTGCTCGAGGAACGCTGGGTGATGCCGCCCGCGGACTGCTATTTCTTCGAGCACGTGATCGTCACACTCGACCGCGCGGGCCTGAAGGTACCCCGACACTTTGTCGAGACGTTTTCGATCAACATGCAGTTCAGCATGATGCTGCATGCCCATCTGCTGTCGTTTGGCATGCGTGGACAGGTCGAGTTTGCGCCCGGCCTGCACGTCGCGACCCGGCTTCCGTTCGAGCTGAATGCGGTTCCGAAGCCGATTGCCGCCGTCACGCTGAAGTCACACGACACCACGCCGATCGCGCGCGAACTGATCGCGCAGGTCCGCGCAATCGCCCGCCACTGAAGCCGACATCGAGCGGCGGTCGTCATGGCGCTCGCTTAGGGCATTCGCGGCCGGCCACAGTTCGACGCCGCGCGCCGCGGGGCCTGCATGCACTTTAGTGCCGGAGTCCCCACTGTTTTCTTTTTCCTTATCACCCGATAAGAAGTTTCGCAGCCTGGGCCCCTGCGCCCTTCGCGGTGTTTAGCATCGCGAGCCACTTGCTACGTCGCACTTGCGTATGCCGGCATCCGGAACCCGCGGGAGCTCGCGCCGAGTCCGGTTAGGATGACGGCGCCGCCGCCACTGAAAGCCGTCACTGAAAGATTGATTCGATGCGAAAGACAATTCCACTCACTCAGCGGGCTCGCACACGGCTCGGCATTGCCGTTGCACTGGTAGCGACCCTGGCGGCCTGCCAGCGCGGTGCGGAGCCGCCTGCGCCGGAGATTCGCCCCGTCCGCGCGATGACGGTCGGCAAGGGCGACAGCGGCGGTTCGGTGTCGCTCACCGGGACCGTGCAGGCGCAGAACGAGATCAATCTGGCCTTTCGCATCGACGGTCGCCTGATCGAGCGCACCGTGGAGATCGGCGACAACGTGCGGCCGGGGCAACTGATCGCACGGCTCGACCCGCAGAACGAGGAAAGCAACCTGCAGACAGTGCGCGCACAGGTGGCCGGCGCCAACGCGCGCTTGCTCGAAGCGCGCAGCAGCTACGAGCGCATGCGCGACCTGGTGAGCGACGCGGCGGTATCGCGGGCGCAGTACGAACAAGCCGAAGCGGCGCTGCGCTCGGCCGAATCGCAGGTCGACGCGCTCAGGGGCCAGATGGATCTGGCCCAGAACCGCCTCGGCTACACGCGCCTGGTGTCCGACGTCGCCGGTGTCGTGACCGCGCGCGGGCCTGAGCCCGGCGAAATCGTCTCGCCCGGTCGCATGATCGTGCAGGTGGCACGCGAAGGCGCACGCGATGCGGTGTTCGACGTGCCGGCACGCGTCAAGGACAGCGCGCCGAAGAACGTCGAAATCACCGTGGCGCTCACCAGCGACCCGAGCGTGACGGCTACAGGCCGGGTGCGCGAGGTCGCGCCACGCGCCGACCCCGTCACCGGCACCTTCGCCGTGCGGGTGCGCCTGATCGATCCGCCGCCGGCGATGCGGCTGGGAAGCACGGTGACGGGTCGCATGAACGTTGCGACTGGTCCCTTCATGGAGATCCCTAGTTCCGCCGTCAGGCGCTCGGAAGGCCGTTCATCGGTCTGGGTGGTCGATCCGAAGACCGGAGTGGTGTCGATGCGCAACATCGAGGTGCGCGGCGCCACCGCCAGTCGCGTCGACGTCGCCTCGGGTCTTGCTCCGGGCGACATCGTCGTCACGGCCGGCGTGCAGGCATTGCGTCCGGGTCAGCAGGTGCGCGTGCTCGGAGCCAAGCAGTGATCGGCCCGAATATTTCCGAGTGGGGGCTGAAGCGCCCTTCGCTCGTGATATTCATGATGATTGTCGCCGTGGTGGCGGGAACGCTGTCGTTCCTGCGGCTCGGCCGCGGCGAG
>Ga0209254_10004299_pt1 | contig 13060 bp, 13 predicted proteins | sample FrelakmetDIP11DI_FD_187148 | JGI IMG/M metagenome (GOLD analysis project Ga0209254, IMG submission 187148) | Freshwater lake sediment microbial communities from the University of Notre Dame, USA, for methane emissions studies - DIP11 DI (SPAdes)... | ecosystem: Environmental > Aquatic >...
CGGGGCGGCCGCGCGTTTCCCATTGCCATGAAACCCAGCATCCGCAGCAAACTCGAACAACTCGCCGCTCGCCTCGATGAGGTCGACGGCCTGCTGGCCGAAGAGACTGCGGCGCGCGACATGGACAAGTTCCGCAAGCTTTCGCGCGAACGCTCCGAGGTCGAGCCTGTGGTGGCGCTCTACCGCCGCTTCCTGCAGGCCGAGGGCGACCTGGCAGAGGCCGAGGGCTGGCTGACCGACCCCGAGATGAAGGCCATGGCGCAGGAGGAGATCGCCGCGGCGCAGGCCAGGCTGCCGGAGATCGAGCTGGCGCTGCAGAAGCTGCTGCTGCCGAAGGATCCCAACGACGACAAGAACATCTTCCTCGAGATCCGCGCTGGCACCGGTGGCGACGAATCGGCCCTGTTCGCCGGCGACCTCTTCCGCATGTATTCGCGCTACGCCGAACGCCAGCGCTGGAAAGTCGAGGTGGTGTCGCAAAACGAGTCCGACCTCGGCGGCTACCGCGAGGTGATCTGCCGCGTCGAAGGGCAGGGCGCCTACTCGAAGCTCAAGTTCGAGTCGGGCGGCCATCGCGTCCAGCGCGTGCCGGCGACCGAGGCGCAGGGCCGCATCCACACCTCCGCCTGCACCGTGGCGGTGATGCCCGAGGCCGATGAACTCGTCGCGATCCAGATCAATCCCGCCGACCTGCGCATCGATACCTTTCGCGCTTCCGGTGCCGGCGGCCAGCACATCAACAAGACCGACTCGGCGGTGCGCATCACCCACATCCCCAGCGGCCTCGTCGTCGAGTGCCAGGACGACCGTTCGCAGCATCGCAACAAGGCCCAGGCCATGAGCGTGCTGGCGGCGCGTCTGGCCGACATGCAAGAGCGCGAGCAGGCGCAGAAGATTGCCTCGACCCGCAAGTCGCTGGTTGGCAGCGGCGATCGCTCCGAGCGCATCCGCACCTACAACTTTCCCCAGGGCCGCGTCACCGACCACCGCATCAACCTCACGCTCTACAAGCTGGCGATGGTGATGGAGGGCGACCTCGACGAACTGGTCGGCGCGCTCACCGCCGAGCACCAGGCAGAGCTGCTGGCGCAGCTCGCTGAGTAAATGTGGCCCGCCCCTCCCAGCCTCCCCTCGCGGGGAGGAGCCCGCAAGCTCGCTGCGACCGAAGGAAGTGCAAAGCCGCTCGATAAATGGGCGCGACTTCGTGAGGGCGGGCAATGGCGTCGGTAACCATCGCCGGCGCGCTGGCGGCGGCGCGACTATCCATCCCCATCGCCGAGGCACGGCTGCTGCTGCGCCATGTGCTCGATGCCAACGCCGCCTGGCTGGAGGCGCACCGCGACGATCCGCTGCCGCGTAGCACGGCGGAAGCCTTCGCCGCCCTGGTCGAGCGCCGCGCCTGCGGCGAGCCGGTGGCCTACCTGCTGGGCTTCCGCGAGTTCTACGGCCGCGAGTTCTCGGTGACGCCCGACGTGCTGATCCCGCGGCCGGAGACGGAGCTGCTGGTCGAGATCGGACAGAAAAAACTCGGCGCTGGCGATACGGTGAGCCGCGCGGCGACGCTGCTTGATCTCGGTACCGGCAGCGGCTGCGTCGCTATCACGCTGGCGCTGGAACTGCCGCAAGCACGTGTCGCCGCCGCCGACATTTCCGCTGCGGCACTGGCGGTCGCGCGCGCCAACGCGACGCTGCTCGGCGCCAATGTCAGCTTCATCGAGAGCGACTGGCTGGCCCGCTTCGGCGACCGGCGCTTCGATGTCATCCTCTCCAATCCACCCTATGTCGCCGCCGCCGACCCCCACTTGACGGAGGGTGACCTGCGCTTCGAGCCGCTGTCCGCGCTGGCCTGTGGCGCCGATGGCCTGGATGCCATCCGCCGCATCGTTACCGATGCATCACGCCACCTCGAAGCGGGCGGCTGGCTGCTGTTCGAACACGGTTACGACCAGGCCGATGCCCTGCGCGAACTACTCGCCGCTGCAGGTTTCACCGATATCGAGCAGCATCGCGACCTGGCCGGCATCGTTCGCGTATCGGGTGGGCGTTGGCCGGGTGCTTGACGAATTATCAGGAAGCGCTAAACTAGTACCCGACAATTTCAATCAACTATTCGGAGCAACCCCGATGGACGTCAAAGACAAGATTCACCAGACCGTGACCGGCAACCCCGTGGTGCTGTTCATGAAGGGCACGCCGCAGTTCCCGCAGTGCGGCTTTTCGGCCAAGGCCGTGCAGATCCTCAAGGCCTGCGGCGTCGACAAGTTCGCCACCGTCAATGTCCTGACCGAGCCCGAGATCCGCGCCGGCATCAAGGACTACGCCAACTGGCCGACTATCCCGCAGCTGTTCGTCAACGGTGAATTCATTGGTGGCAGCGACATCATGATGGAGATGTACCAGGCCGGCGAACTGCAGCTGAAGCTTGCCGGCATCGCCAAGGCAGCCTAACCCCGCAGGTCCGCCAGCAGCCGCGCGATCATCCGCTTGGCCTGGCCGAGGTAGCCGGCGCCGAAGATGTTGTAGTGGTTGAGCACGTGGTAGAGGTTGTAGAGCGTCTTGCGCGTCTCGTAGCCTTCCGCCAGCGGCCACGCCTCGCGGTAGGCGGCCTGGAAGGAATCGGGAAAGCCGCCGAACAGTTCCGACATGGCCAGGTCCGCTTCGCGGTCGCCGTAATAGCAGGCGGGATCGAAGATCACGGGGGTGCCGTCGGGCAGCATGCCGGCGTTGCCGCCCCAGAGGTCGCCGTGCAGCAGGCTGGGCGCGGGGTGGCCGGCGACGAAGAAGGCGGCGACCTTTTCCACGAGTTCCTCGCCATCCTGCATTGTCAGGCGGTCCAAGCCCTTGCCGCGGGCCAGCATCAATTGCGGCCGTAGCCGCCGCTCGGCGAAAAAGCGCGGCCAGCTGTCCATCCAGCCGTTCGCCTGTGAGCCGAGGCCGATGAAATTGTCGGTCGGCCAGCCGTAGCGGTCGCCCGTGTGCCGGTGCAGGGCGGCGAGCTGCCTGCCCAGCGTTGCGCCGGCGGCGCGGTCGAGCGGGCGCAGTTCGAGGTACTCGAGTTCGAGGTAGGGCTGGCCGTTGGCGACGCCGACGGAGCCAGCCTGCGGCACGCGCACGCTGCCGCTTGCGCGCAGCGCGGCGAGACCTGCGCTTTCGGCCTCGAGCCGCGGCAGCGTGTCGGCGGTCTTGGTGTGGATGCGTTCGATGATGCGCCCCGAAGAAAGTCCCCTTGCGGGACGGCTTAGTTCGAGGCGAGCCGCGAATTGGCGAGCGACAGGCGCGCGGCCATGACCTGCAGGAAGGACTGGTAGAAGTGCATGCGCGTGGCGTCGGAAGCGTGGCGCAGCGCCTGGCCTGCGATGGTGACGACGCGCGCGGTGGTCTGGGCAACGACATCGGCGCCGCGCACGTGATGGCCGCCGCCGACCACGGCCATTTCGCCGAAGACCTCGCCCGGAGAGAGCACGTTCAGCGTGCGGCCCTTCTTCACCACGCGCAGCTCGCCCTCGAGCAGGAAGCAGAAGGAATCGCCGTGCTCGCCGTCCTTCATCACCAGTGTCTCGGGGGTGACCTCGTCCCAGCGCGAGAAGCGCACGACTTCCCATATCTCGACGTCGGAGAAATCGTGGAAGAAGTCGATGGCGCGCAGCGATTCGAACTTCTCGGAATCGGGGAACATGCTCTGGCGCGAGGCGATCTGCTGGTTGCGGAAGGCCTGCGCCAGGTCGTGAGCGAACTCCTCCCAGTTGGCATAGCGGGCGTCGAGCTCCTTCTGCATGGCGCGGGCGACGATGGCGTCGAGGCTGGGCGGCAGGTCGGCGCGGAAGGTCGAGGGCGGCGGCGCGTCGGAATTGCAGATCGCGTAGATCATGCCGAAGTTGTTGTTGGCGTTGAAGGGCAGGCGGCCGGTGAGCAGCTGGTACATGACCACGCCGAGCGAGTAAATGTCGGTCTGGTGAGTGAGCGGCATCTCGCGCACCTGCTGCGGCGACATGTAGGCCGGCGAGCCGACGCCGGAAACCTGGGTCCGCGTCTCGTCGCCCGCGCTCTGGATCGCCGCGCCGAAGTCTGAAATCTTGATGTCGCCGCTGCCACCGGCGCCGGTGTCGGCGGCCGCCAGCAGGATGTTGGCCGGCTTGATGTCGCGATGGGTGATGCCCATGCGGAAGGCGTAATCGAGGGCGCGGGTGCACTTGAAAATGATCTCGACCAGGCGCTCGACCGGCAGCAGGTTGTCGGCGCGGCAGAACTGCTCGAGCGTGCCGCCGGGGACATACTCCATCACGATGTAGTTCTGCTCGTCGCTGCCCTCGCCGGCCATCACGGCGTCGAAGATCTGCACGATGTGCGGGTGGAACAGCTTGCCGGCGAGCGAGGCCTCGTTGATCAGCAAATGGCGGTAGATCTTGCCCTTCTCGCGGTCCTTGAGCACTTCGGGAAAGATGACCTTGACCGCCACCTCGCGGTTGGCGAAGGAGTCGTAGCCGAGGTAGACCGTCGAAGTCGCGCCCTCGCCGAGTTTGCCGCGAATTTCGTATTTGCCGACGCGTTCGATGCTCATGTGCCGGTCACAGGGCCAGAGACGTCAGCCGGGTATTGGCCAGGTCGAGGCGGTCGACCAGGATGCGCAGGAAGGCGCGGTCGAACTGGTGGCGCGTGTTCTGCGTCGCCTTCGCCAGGGCCTCGGTGCCGACGACGATGACCAGGCCCTCGCCCATCGCGGTGACGTCGGCCATGCGCGCGCCGCGTTCGGGGCTGAGGTAGGCCATCTCGCCGAAGCAGTCGCCGGGGGAAAGCACGTTGAGCAGCTTGTTCTGCTTGGTGACCTTGACCTCGCCCTCGGCCAGCACGCAGAAATGATCGCCGCGCTCGCCCTCGCGCATCAGCACGTCACCCTGGTGCAGCCGTCGCCATTGCGACAGGTGCAGCACTTCCCAGATTTCGACGTCGGGGAAGTCGCGGAAGAAGGACAGGCTGCGCAACAGGTTGAACTTGTCCGAATCGCCGACGCGCGCATCGCGCATTTCCGCCATGTTTTCGCTGCGGAAGACTTCGGCCAGTTCGAAGGAAAAGGCGTCCCACGTCGGGTAGCGCTTGTCCAGTTCCTTTTCCAGCGCCTTCATGACGATGGCGTCGAGGCAGGCGGGCAGGTCCGGGCGCTGCTGCGACGGCGGAATCGGGTCGCCGTGGGTGATCTGGTAGACCAGACTGAAGTTGTTGGTGCCGCCGAAGGGCAGGTGGCCGGTCAGCAGCTGGTAGAACACCACGCCGAGGGAGAAGATGTCGCTCTGGTGGTTGAGCGGATGCTCCATCACCTGCTGCGGCGACATGTAGGCCGGCGAGCCGATGCCGGAGACCTGAGTCTGGTCGGAGGATACGGTCAGCGCCGCGCCGAAGTCCGAGATCTTGACGTCGGTGCCCCCGGCATGAAGGATGTTGGCCGGCTTGAGATCGCGGTGGATGACGCCGAGGCGATGGGCGAAGTCGAGCGCGCGCGAGCACTTGAAGATCATCTCCACCACGTCCGGCACCGGCAGCAACGTCTCCGGCTTGGTGTGGGCCTCGAGCGTGCCGCCCGCCACGTATTCCATGACGATGTAGCTGGGGTCGGAGTCGGCGACGGCGTCGAAAATCTGCACGATGTGCGGATGCACCAGCTTGCCCGCGAGCGAGGCCTCGGTGATGAACAGCTTCTTGGAAATTTTGCCGCCTTCGCCGTCGGAAAAGACGGAGGCGCGCACCGCCTTGATCGCCACGTCGCGCCCGGTGAAGGGGTCGTGGCCGAGAAACACCGTCGCCGTGGCGCCTTCGCCGATCTTCTTGATGATCTCGTACTTGCCGAGCTTCTCCATCACAGGCCTTCCCGCAGCCGCGCGATGGCTGCCCGGACCTGCGCCGGCGCGGTGCCGCCGATGTGGTCGCGCGCCGCGAGCGAACCCTCGACGGTAAGCACGGCGAAAACATCCTCGCCGATCAGCCCTGAAAAGGCCTGCAGGTCGGCCAGCGCCAGGTCGGCCAGATCGCAGCCGCGCTTTTCCGCCGCCTGCACCGCGCGCGCCACGGCCTCGTGGGCATCGCGGAAGGGCAGGCCCTTCTTCACCAGGTAGTCGGCGAGGTCGGTGGCGGTGGCGTAGCCCTGCTTGAGCGCGGCGCGCATCGCCTCGGGCTTGACCTTGATGCCCGGCACCATCTCGGCGAAGACGCGCAGGGTGTCGATCAGGGTGTCCGCCGTGTCGAACAGCGGCTCCTTGTCTTCCTGGTTGTCCTTGTTGTAGGCCAGCGGCTGGCCCTTCATCAGCGTCAGCAACCCCATCAGGTGGCCGAAGACGCGGCCGCTCTTGCCGCGGGCCAGCTCCGGCACGTCGGGGTTCTTCTTCTGCGGCATGATCGACGAGCCGGTGGTGAAGCGGTCGGCGAGGTCGATGAAGCCGACGCGCGGGCTCATCCAGAGGATCAGTTCCTCCGACAGCCGCGACAGGTGCACCATGACCAGCGCGGCGGCGGCGGTGAACTCGATGGCGAAGTCGCGATCCGACACCGCGTCGAGCGAGTTCTCGCACACTGCCTCGAAGCCGAGCTGCTTCGCCACGAACTCGCGATCGATCGGAAAAGTGGTTCCGGCCAGCGCGGCGGCACCCAGCGGCAGGCGGTTCGTGCGGCGGCGCACGTCCTGCATGCGCTCGCGGTCGCGCCGCATCATCTCGACGTAGGCCAGCAGGTGGTGGCCGAAGGTGATCGGCTGCGCCACCTGCAGGTGGGTGAAGCCGGGCAGCGGCGTTGCGGCGTGCTGTTCGGCCGTGTCGACAAGGGCGCGGATGAAATTGGCGAGCAGGCCGTCGATGGTGTCGATGGTGTCGCGCAGCCACAGGCGGATGTCAGTGGCGACCTGGTCGTTGCGCGAGCGGCCGGTGTGCAGGCGCTTGCCGGCGTCGCCGACCAGCGCGGTCAGGCGCTTCTCGATGTTGAGATGCACGTCCTCGTCGTCGAGGTTCCAGGTGAACTCGCCGCGCTCGATTTCGCCCTGGATCTGTGCCATGCCGCGCTCGATGGCGGCCAGGTCCTGGGCGGCGATGATGCCCTGCTGCGCCAGCATCCTGGCGTGGGCCAGCGAGCCGCGTATGTCCTGCGGTGCCATGCGGCGATCGAAGAACACCGAGGCCGTGTAGCGCTTGACCAGTTCGGAAACCGGTTCGCTGAAGCGGCCCGACCAGGTGCCTGCTGTGTCTGTCATAATAAAATTCTGAAAATTCAGAGAGTTTGTGAGGCTCGGTGAGCCATATTCCATGAGCGAAAGTATACGGGAAAACGCGCCGGAACCCCGTCTGCCGGACTGCTGCAACCTCGGTGTCTGGTTGCGGGTGTTGCTGGCGGTCAACCTCGGCGGTCTGGTCGCGGCCTTCGCCCGTGCCCCCGCCAGCGGCATGTTGGGTGAATTCGTCGAGTCGGCGGCGCTGCTCGAACCGGTGGCGCTGGCCAGCCTGCTCGCGCTTTGCGGCGCACGGCGCGTGCTTGAACGCCTCGATCATGCGGCCGCCGTTGCCCTGGTGTTCGGCATCGTGCTGGCCCTTACAGCCCTCTTCCACACCTTGTTCCTGGCGCTGGGCGAAGGTGAGTTGTGGCGCGCCCTGCTGTGGGCGGCGCTGGCGACGCTGCTGCTGCTCGGCTACTTCGACCTGCGCGCCCGCGCGCAGTCGCCGGCATTGGCCGAGGCGCGGCTGCTGGCGCTGACCGCCCGCATCCGCCCGCACTTCCTGTTCAACTCCATCAATGCGGTGCTCGGCGTCCTGCGCAGCGACCCGCGCCGCGCCGAGCGTGCGCTGGAGGAAATGGCCGACCTGTTCCGCGCGCTGATGCGCGACAACCGCGACCTGGTGCCGCTGTCCGACGAACTGGCGCTGGCGCGACAATACCTCGACCTGGAAAAGCTGCGCCTCGGCGATCGCCTGCAGGTGCGCTGGGAGATAGACTCCTGCCCGGTCGATGCGCTGGTGCCGCCGCTGATGCTGCAGCCGCTGCTCGAGAACGCGGTCTACCATGGCATCGAGCCGGCCGAGCAGCCGGGCGAACTGCTGGTGCGCATGACCGGCGACCGCCAGCGCCTGATCATCGAGTTGTCCAATCCCGTGGTGGCGGGCGGCGATCATCACAAGGGCAACCACATGGCGCTCGCCAACATCCGCGAGCGGCTGATGCTGTTCTACGACCTCGAGGCGCGGCTGGAAATCGCCGAACGCGCGGGCCGATACATCGTGCATATCATCCTTCCCAACCGCAAGCCATGAAGCCCCTGCGCCTCCTGATCGTCGACGACGAAGCCCCAGCCCGCGCCCGCCTGCGCGACTTGCTCGACGACATCGCGGCCGAGCTGCCGACCGCGGTGGTGGCCGAGGCCGGCGACGGCATCGCGGCGCTCGAGTGCATCGAGGACATCGAGCCTGGCGGCATCGACATTGCTCTGATCGACATCCGCATGCCGCGCATGGACGGCATCGAGCTGGCGCAGCACCTGGCCCGCCTCGCGCTGCCGCCGGCGGTGATCTTTGCCACGGCCTACGACCAGTACGCCGTCAAGGCCTTCGAGCTCAATGCCGTCGATTACCTGCTGAAGCCGGTGCGCGCCGAGCGCCTCGCCGCCGCGCTGCAAAAGGCCCGTTCCGTGCCGCTGCCGGACGCGGCACTGCGCCAGCTGGCGCCGCAGGGGCGCCGCCACCTGCGCTGCCCCGAGCGCGGCCGCGTGCTGCTGGTGCCGGTGGTCGAGGTGCTCTACTTCAAGGCCGAGCAGAAGTACGTGACCGCGCGCACCGCCGCCCGCGAATACCTGCTCGAAGAATCGCTGACGCAACTGGAACAGGAGTTCGCCGAGCGCTTCGTCCGCATCCACCGCAACTGCCTGGTCGCGCGCGACGCGGTGGCCGGCTACGCCCGCAAGCCCGCTGGCCAGTCTGTTGCAGAGGCGGAGAGCGAAGCCGCCGAGCTGCATTGGGTGCTGGAGCTCAAGGGCGTGCCCGAACACCTGCCGGTCAGCCGCCGGCAGTGGGCGCAGGTCAAGGCGCTGCTGGGTATCTGATGCCGCTGCTCTCGGGTACTCCGGCCGCCGTTCCGCCATCCGCTCCGGCGAGGATCCGCAGCGGCGAGGAGAGCGTACTTTGCTCGACCGCCCTGCTGCGTAGGAGCTTCATGAGCGCGTTTCATGCTCGACCGCCTTGTAGCGCAGTTGTTTCATCAGCGCCGACTTTTCTCGGCCATAGAACATGACCCCCAATGAACTGTCCCTGCAGCTTGCCGGATTGCGCCCGCGCCTGCTCCGTTTCGCGCGGCTGCAGTTGCGTGACGACGGCGCGGCCGAGGACGCGGTGCAGGAGGCGTTGCTGGCCGCGGTCGAGAACGCCCGGAACTTCGAGGGTGCCTCGGCGGCCGCGACCTGGGTCTTCGCCATCCTCAAGAACAAGCTGATCGACGAATTCCGGCGCCGCGGCCGCACTCCGGTCGTTGCGGCTGACGATGAAGTGGCGCTGGAAATCCTGCTGGAGGAACAGTTCGATGCGCGCGGCCATTGGCGGGAGCCGCCGCCGGCCTGGTCCGATCCCGCCGCGTCGCTGGAGCAGACGCGCTTCTGGGAGGTTTTCGAGGCCTGCATCTCGGGTCTGGCTGAGCGCCCGGCCCGCGTTTTCGGCATGCGCGAACTGCTCGGCATGGAGACCGAGGAAATTTGTAAGGAATTGGGAATCAGTGCGTCAAATTGCTGGGTGCTGCTGCACCGCGCGCGTCTGGGGCTGCGAGATTGCCTGTCCCGGCGCTGGTTTGGAGAAAACTGATGCTTTCATGCAAGGACAGCACGGAACTGATTTCGCAGGGCATGGACCGCCGCCTCTCGCTCTCCGAGCGTATGGGGCTGCGCCTGCACCTGCTGATCTGCCGTGGCTGCCGGGCAACCGAACAGCAGCTGGGTTTTCTCCACGACGCCGGCGCGGCGTGGCGGCAACACCATGATTTACCCTCAACCCAGCAAGGAGACTCCAAATGAAGAAAAAATCCAGCAACCTCGCCCTCGGTACGGTCATCGGTACCGCCTTCGTCGCCGGCGCCGCCCTCAGCCCCATCGCCAATGCCGCCCAAGGTGACATGAGCCCCTTCGGCATGCAGAAGCTCGACGGCGGCTACCAGCTGGCCCAGGCCAAGACCGACGACAAGAAAGTTGACGGCAAGTGCGGCGAAGGCAAATGCGGCGCCGACAAGAAGACTGTCGAAAAGAAGAAGGCCGCCGAAAAGAAGGTGGACGGCAAGTGCGGCGAAGGCAAGTGCGGTGCCGCCGCGACGACGACCAAGGCCGACGACAAGAAGAAGGACGGAGCCTGCGGCGGCGCCAAGGCCAAGGACGGTTCCTGCGGCGCCAAGAAGTAAACGCGGAGTACTTTCGCATGAAATCCCCCGGGACCACTCCCATGAAATCCCCCGGGATTTCGGGCGCCGGCCTCGGCTTCAGGCGGGAGCTCATTCCCGACCTGAACGTCGGGGTGCCGGACGCCATCTCCTTTTTCGAGCTGGCCCCGGAAAACTGGGCCGGCATGGGCGGCCGCTCGGCGAAGGATCTGCGCGCCTTCACCGAGCGTTTTCCCTTCGTCTGCCATGGCCTCTCGCTCGACCTCGGCGGCCCGCGCCCGCTGGACGAGGCGCTGCTGCGCCGGATCAGGGCCTTCATGCGCGAGCATGGCATCTCCCTTTACACCGAACACCTGTCGTGGTGTGGCGACGACGGCCACCTCTACGACCTGCTGCCGATCCCGCTGACCGGCGATGCGGTCAAGTGGGTCGCAAGCCGCATCCGCCGCGCCCAGGACATCCTCGAAATGCGCATCGGCATCGAGAACGCCTCCTACTACGTCGCGCCGCCCGGCGCCGAGATGAACGAAGCCGAGTTCATCCGCGCCGTGATCGAGGAAGCCGACTGCCTGCTGCACCTCGACGTCAACAACATCTACGTCAACAGCCGCAACTTCGGCTTCGACCCACTCGCCTTCATGGACGCGCTGCCGCTCGAGCGCACCTGCTACCTGCACATGGCCGGCCATTACGTCGAGCCCGACGGCCTGCTGGTCGACACTCACGGCGCCGGGGTGATCGACCCGGTGTGGGCGCTGCTCGCCGCCGCCTACGCCCGCGTCGGCCCGTTGCCGACCTGCCTCGAGCGCGACTTCAACATCCCGCCGCTGGCGGAACTGGCGGCCGAGGTCGGGCGCATCGCCGCGGCGCAGGCGCGCTTCCCCGCACGCGCGAGGGCCGCGGCATGACGGCCGCCTTCCAGGACTTCCAGCTCGCCTTCGGTCGCCACCTGCGCGACCCGCGGCGCCAGCCGCGCCCGGCCGGCGTGCCGGCGCGCCGCGCCGCGATCTACGGCGAGCTGGTCTACAACAACCTCGAAGGCTTCCTGCTCGCCTGCTTCCCGCTGACGCGGCGCATCCTCGGCGAGCGCCGCTGGCCGCGGCTGATGCGCGCCTTCTTCCGCGAGGCGCGCTGCCACACACCGTACTTCCGCGAGATCCCGCGCGAATTCCTGCGCTGGCTCATGGAAACCGAAGTGCTGCCGGTCGCCGTACCGCCCTGGCTGCGCGAGCTGGCCCACTACGAGTGGGTTGAGCTGGCGCTCGACGTCATGGAAGCCGAGGCGTCGCCGCACGACCCAACCGGCGACCTGCTCGACGGCATTCCCGCGCTGGCGCCGGCGCTGATGAACCTCGCCTACGCCTGGCCGGTGCAGCGCATCGGCCCGGACTTCAGGCCGCGCAAGCCCGCAGCCACGCGGCTTCTGGTCTTCCGCGACGCCGCCGACGCAGTCAATTTCATCGAGCTCAATCCGGTCAGCGCGCGCCTGGTCGCGCTGCTGCAGGAGGGCGGCCGCAGCGGACGCGAGGCCTGCCTCGCCATCGCCGCGGAGCTCGCTCATCCCGATCCGCAAACGGTGCTCGCGCACGGCGCGGAGAAGGCGGTGTTCTCGCCCGCCGCCGACCTCAAGTGGATCAACGCCGGCGTCCCCGGCGTCGACACCGCGGTCGTGAAAGGCGACATGAAGAAGGGGGCGAGCCACTTCTACCTGAAGTACGCCGGCGGCTTCGCGGCGCCCGTCCATCACCACTCCCCGGATCACTTCGCGACGACGGTGACCGGAAACCTGGTCCTCGTCGTGGACGGCAAGGAGCACCGCCTCCCGCCCGGCTCGTACTTCGCCTTCACCGGGAAGGCGAAGCACGCTGTCCGCTGCGAGGGGACCGAGGCGTGCGTGATGTTCATCGACGCCCGCGGGCCTTGGGACGTCGTGATGGCGAAGCCGAAAGCCGGGAAATAGGTGGGTTTGCGGCCGGCGCCGCGGCCGGACCCCGACTGGCGCCGGGATAGCGCGCCGGCGCGCGTCAGTTGAGTTTCGCGCCGGAGGCCTTTACCGCGGGCGCCCAGCCGGTGACCTGCTCCTGCACGAACTTCTGGAAGTCCGCGGTCGACATCTTGCGGATGGCGAAGCCGAGGTCGTTCAGGCGCTTCACGAAATTCGGGTCGTCGAGCGACTCCTGGATCGCGGCGTGCAGCCGCGTCACGACCGGGGCGGGCAGTCCGGCCGGACCCGAGATGCCGATGAAGTTCTCGGCGACGAGGTACGGCATGCCTTCCTCGACCACGGTCGGCACGTCGGGCGCGATCGCCGCGCGCGCGCGCGAGGTCACGGCGACCGGGCGGAGCTTGCCGGACTTGATGTGCGGCACGTTCTGCGGGAGCGTGTCGAACGAGAAGCTGAGGCTGCCGCCGATCAGGTCGGTGATCATCGGCGCGCTGCCCTTGTAGCCGACGTGCTCGATGCTGAGCCCGGTCTCCTTCTTCCACATCTCGCCGAGGATATGCCCGATCGAGCCGATGCCGCCGGAGCCGAAGTTCACCGGGTTCTTCTGCGCCTTGATCCAGGCGACCAGCTCGTTCATGTTCTTCGCCGGCACCGAGGGGTGCACCATGATCACGTCGGGCACCACCGCGACCAGGCTCACGTGCGTGAAGTTCTTGATCGAGTCGTAGGGCGGCGGCG
>Ga0209254_10004300_pt1 | contig 13059 bp, 10 predicted proteins | sample FrelakmetDIP11DI_FD_187148 | JGI IMG/M metagenome (GOLD analysis project Ga0209254, IMG submission 187148) | Freshwater lake sediment microbial communities from the University of Notre Dame, USA, for methane emissions studies - DIP11 DI (SPAdes)... | ecosystem: Environmental > Aquatic >...
CATCGGATAGCGGCCGGTCATCAGCGCCGCACGGGCAGGCGTGCAGTCCATTATCACGGCAGGGTCTGGGAAAGTTATTGGTTCGCATGGCTCATTAAACCTATAGGTTATGGTGACAACAGGTTTATTCGTACCATCGATTATATCTGGTACAACACGGATTTCCTTCACTAGTTCCACGACCGCTCGCCTGCGCTCTTAAAAAGAGGCATGCTCAATCTGCTCTCCAAGTTTCTGGAGTCGCTTAGCAACATTAATTAGATCGTCCTCAAGATTAGTGGAACGCAACTTCTCGGCCTCAAGCATCGCTCTATAAGAAATCATGGCTTCTAAAGACCTGCGGTTCTCACCCAGGACTGTATCGAGTGCTTTCAGATCAACTTCTTTGCTAGAGGCAGCAATTTTGATCAGGTTCATTTCTTGGTGTTTCAGTTCTGAAATCTGGTCTTCGATTGTCCGGATTCTATCACCAAGGTCGTTATCAACCGGCTTTTTCTGTGCGCGAAGTTGCGAGATGGCAACCTCCGGGTTCTTACAGAATTGCTCAATATCCTCCCATACCACATCCTGAATGGTTGCACCATCCAGGGTCAACGAAGGGCATTCTGTTACACCCAGCTTGCGCCACTGGGTCTTGCCATTACACCTATAGTAAACCCGTTCCCTGGAGCGGTTCGGACCCACCCTGGAATAACTCCCACAAAAAGTTTTCTCACAAAGACCACACTTAATTATTCCCCGGAGCAGATACGTTCTTTGAGTATCGCGGGATGAAAACAGTTGGTTGCCTTTTAGTACCTCGCCTGCTTTCGTGAAAGTCTCTTCAGAGACGATTGGCGGGCAATAACCTGGGACATGGTCGTTGGGACCGAGCTTGTTTGATCGCTTCCCCCATTCCCAGCGACCAACATAGGCTGGGTTTCGGATCATATTTCGTACCCTGCCTGCTGTCCATTTTCCAATTGTTTTTTCAGCGCTGCGTTTGCCTTTCTTGCGCAGTAGCCGACCATCTTTTTGGTATCGCGTTGGGATATCCAACGCGTTCAATCGCTCTGCGATTTGAACGCAGCTTATTCTTTCCTCAAAACACCATTCAAAGATCTGACGGACTACCTCTGCCTCATTATTTTCGATTTCAAGCCGTTTTGTATCTGGGTTCAGCCGGTAACCATAGGCAATAATCCCGCCGGAATACTGGCCCGACTTAACTGCCCTGATCATACCGTCTTGGGTGCGTTTTAAGATTTCTTGGCGTTCTTTCGATGCAACAGCGCCTTCAATTTGAAAAATAAAATCATCCCCACGAAGTTGCTGTTGCTTTTCTGCGCTCCAGCAGTCTATTCCTAAGTCGTCAGGCGTTTTTATGCTGAAGCTGGGGGAAAAGTTTGCCTGTCGGCTGAAGGTTGTTGGTTTTATCCCCCCACGGCTAACGGCAAACAGCCGTCACCATACACTCATAGTTCGCCAGCGCTTGCGGGGATATCACCCGCCCGTATGGGCAGGCGGATGGCATCAAAACAAACCCCCGTCCTTCGCCATCCATCCCCTCCCGCAGTGCCTGCTCGACCTTCTTGCGGAACGCTTTGGTCGGCAGGTTCTCGATATCGCTGGCTTCCAAGTTACCGAACAGCGTCAGTTGCTTCCCGTAGTGCTGGCGCACATAGCTGAGCTCCACATCCCCCTGCGGCGGCGGCTCGATCGGATCCAGCCCATCGCAGCCCGTGGAGACGATCTCGTCCAGGATCTGCCTCAACCGCCCATGCGAGTGGATCCTTGCGTACCCACCCCAGCGCTGGATGCTCTCCACCATCGGTTTGTCATATCGCACCACATACTCCCTGAACAACCTGGGCGGCAGATAGGGCGGTGAGGCGTATTCCGGCCCATAGATGCGCCACAAGCGGCCCGGCAAGGTATGTGCGACCGCCTCCGTTCGGGCGTTTAGGATTAAAGCGCAGTGCTCTAGCAGCTGGTGGAACAGCTTTGACTCGCGCAGGGCGATCACGGTGTAATCTGCCATCGGGAACAGCTGCGCCGCCTCGCACAGCGGATCGGTTGTGTCGATCATCACGATCCCGCTGTCGCCCAACGCCTCCTCCGCTTCCAACACCGCGCTCACATCGGGCTTGCCGGTCGAGGTCGGGAGGGGGATTTCCAGGAAGGCCTTCAGATCCTCGACCTCCTTGAGCAGATGCTCGATAGTCCAGACGGTATTGACTTCCGGGTCGCGCCGAGTCAGGCTGGTCAAGTCGCGCTGCCCGGCTCGTACGTTCCGCCGCTGGAACAATCGCCCCTGCTCGTCGTACCAGCTTTGGGTTGTCGTGAGCTCATCCAATGGATCGGGCATAGTCGCGATAAAGGGCACCGTCCGCATCAGAATCCGGTCGGTCTTCTCGCGCGCCAGCTCGATCAGTGGCCGCCAGGAGGGGTGGTTGAAGATGTTGAAAGGATCGCTGTCGTCTGGCTTCTCATCCAGCCCGTTGATTTCATAGAATGAGACCGGCGGGCGATCGACTGTCTCCCCCCGGATAGAGGCCATCAGGCGTTGGCGTCGGTTCATCTTGCTCTCTCTGCCGGCTACGATACTGCTAAGACCAGCTTCTTCACATCCTCGGCAAAGCGCTGGATGAAACCCTGTAAGTATTCCTGGATATCACTGGCTGGGTCCTCGATCAGAGGCGTCAGGTCCATTCCGGTCGCCATCCCTTCCATCACATCCACCGCGTGCGATGCGAAGTAGGTAGCGTTAGCACATCTGCGTCCCATCGTCGCTAGATCGTAACGTTTGCCACCGCTGATCTGCGAGTCATAAACCCCCAACAGAGCCAGTTGCAGGTTTTCCTGAGCGGTGGTGTCGAAGACCACCTTTTCCTCGTCATTCATCCAGCCCAGGTCACGCCACACCTCGCAGCCATACAGCTTCTTGGGTTGTTCAGATCTGGGCAGCTTGCGGATCGCCTCGATTGTGCGCAATGCCACGGCAATATGGGTAGGGTGCTTGTCCGCCAGGTTGTGAGTGTAGACCACTTCCGGCTGTGCGGCTTTCAGTAGACTCATAATGTCTTCAATCGGACCTTTGTCAGCCGCATTCTTGACCACCGTGCTGGGAAAATCCAGCAGCGCCTGGGCTGCGTACTCACCCACCGTGGCGGCTTTCTTTTGCTCACTCACCCGGATCAGCCGCATTTGCTCGTCGGTGAAGTCCTTGTAGAGCCTATCGCGGGGCGAGCCGGCGCCGTCAGTCACCGTCACACCGGTGAACCATCGGTCGGTCTGCCCAAAGCATTTCAGGATGCCGTCGATTGCCATGATCTCGATGTCATCCTGGTGTGCCGCCACCGCCATGTGCGTGGTGCGCCGCAGAGCCTTTCCCTCATCCAGCCCGTCGGGTACGAATAACTGTGCGTTTGGACGTATGAATTCCATCGGTCGACCTTTCCATCATCTGTTAGTTAAATTGCCACCGGATATGTCCGGCCTGCTGGTAGTGTCCGCTCCGGTGGTTATCTCCGGCAGGCTGGCAGCCGCAACCGACTGCCCTAACCTGCGACTCAATTCATCTGGCAATTGCAGGTTGATCCGTCCGGCGTGCTCTGGGAACTCACCGCGCAGCACCTCATTCGCACCCTCCAGAATGATCTCGCCGCCTTTCCCGGACGTAACCCTGCCTAAGATCAACATATTCTCGAGCTCATAGAAGCTGGCATAGTGTGCAATTGCATAGCCCAGGTAGATACCGATGCATTCCCATATCTGCCGTGCGCCACTGTGCCCGGCCTCCAGCTTTTCTTGGACTAGCTTGAGCTTCTGCGCCGGCGATAGCTCAGTCGGGATCTCGATCCCCACCCTGGGCGCCAGCCGGAATACACATTGCTGCGACATATACAGCGCGCCCACCCCACGGTCGCCCGACCACTCGTCGATAGAGGCCTGCGGGTTGTAATCGATCGGGGCAAACGCCAGCTCATTAAGCCAGTTGGTGATGTTTCCCTTCGGGGTGACATAACCGGCTGCCAGGCTGGAGCCAAAAGCTGTGCCCAAAACGGCATTCTTCTCAAGCGACATCGAGCCAGCTAGCGCTGAAACCTCGCCATCGTTCACGATTTCCAGCGGTACGCCCATATCTTGCCGGATTTGCAGGAACAGGTTGTGTACTTCATCGTAGCGGGCTTTGGGGATACCACGGAAGAGAGAAGCCACCATCGGGCGGTTATTGACGATCACCCCTGCCGAGCTGCCACCGATGGCATCCAGCCGCGGCAGTTTTGCCAGCGCCATTTTCAGGGCACCCATGATCTTTTCTCGGTGGTAACTCAGGTCGCTCTGCTCGCGCGGGTTCCATTCGATCTCCTTAGAGAAGACTGCCTCCCCGTCGATCACTGCCGATACTTTGATATCCGAAGCACCCAGGTCAAAGCCGATCCGGCAGCCCTCCAGATGCCGCCCGAGCGACTGCTCACTCTCATTCTCCGCTGGCACAGCCTCGGGTTTGCAGGCGATGATCGTGAACGTCTTTTGATAGACATCCTCGCCCATGAAGTGGTAGTCAAAAGCGCGCGCCCCGTCCGGAGAATAACATCGGCGCAGGGTTTCCCCGATCTCGCCCGGCCCGCCGACATAGACACGCCACCCGCCGCGCTGCCAGAGCAGGAACTTCAAGATCCGCTCACTGTAATAGGCGTTGTGGACGGCCCAAGGGTGGTCGGCAGTAAAGACCCGCGTCTCGAAGCGAGAAACTGACCCATTTGCTCGTTCCAGTCCAAATACCAGCGGCATTCCTTTGCCGCTCTTATCGATCTCCTGCTGGAATATCCGGTTGAACAGCGCCGCCGGTCGGAATGCCGGTTCGAGCGGCGGGAGGAATTTCGCCTGCACAGGGATTTGGGAGTTAGGTGTCATGTCGGATGCAAACCTCTCATATTGTGCCTGTCTGCTTGTGCTTCACATCAAACCGAATTCATGGCTCAGAAGCAGGCTGGCAGCTCCCAGGATGACCACATCTTTGCCCAGGCTCGAGGTGACGATTTTGGTGTCTTTCGCCAGCGCTGGCAACGAACGCTGGGTCACTTTTACATGGATCGCGTGTGTCAACCGCTCGCCATAGCGCGCCAGGCTGCCCGCAATGACGATCTGGTTGATATTCAAGCCGCCTACCAGGTGCGAAACCGCGATCCCCAGGATATAGCCGGTCTCATCGATCAAAGCCTGGATGGCTGGATCACCGGCTTCGAACGCCTGTAAGACCGTTTCGGCAGTGATCTCATCTGGCTGTGAGACCAGTTGGTTCAAGACCGAATGCCTGTTGTTGCCTGCGATGCTTTTTGCACTTTTCACCAGGGCTTGCGTGGAAACTGCCGTCTCCAGGCAGCCGTAGTTCCCGCACCGGCAGCGTTCGCCATTTTCGACGATCTGCACATGCCCGATTTCACCCGCGCCGGAGTTATCCCCGTAGAATAATTTCCGGTTCAAGACGATGCCTGCTCCGATCCCGCGCCCGGCTTTGATCAAAGCCAGGCTAGTCACTTTGTGCGGGTTATCGAATATGTATTCAGCCAATGCCGCCACCTGGCTGTCGTTGGCGATGTAAATCGGCAGGTTGAACCGCTCACGAAGCAGATCCCCCAAAGGCAGGTCGAACCAGTCCAGGTTCACTGCCGTACGCACAACCCCTTTTTCAGGATCCATCAACCCTGGTGTGCCGATCCCGATACCCAGGATCGGTCGGTCGGTTAATGTCAGCAATTTCTCAATCAGTTCATAGACCAGTGCCAACGCTGCCTGCCCATCCCGTTCTAAAACTGGTGAATGCACCCGGTGGATTACCTCACCGCGTAGATTGACTACAGCGCCGCGGAATTCGCTTTCTGCCAGGTCGATCCCAATCAGATGGCGCGAGTCCTTGACCAGACTCAACAGAATCGCCCGTTTGCCTCCACGTGAAGGGGAGACACCTGTTTCGGCGACCAATCCCTCGGCAATGAATTTATTCACCACATCCGAGACGGTCGTGCGGGTCAGCTCGGTCAGACGCGAGATCTCCACACGGCTGATCTCACCGTGGTTATAGATAGTGCTCAGGACGAGCCGGCTGTTATGGATTTTCGTTTCTTCCTGAGTAGATTTCTTCATTTTGGTCATATTGAGAGAAACTAAGTTAGTCCAATGGATTTACAGAGTTTGAATTCTATTTTATAATTGAATATGACTTTCGTCAACGATTTCGTGGAATTAGATTCAAAACGTTAGTGGTCCAATCGAGAGGAGGTGGTTTGACCCAATAGAAGCACCAAGAAACACATCTGTCTTTCGGATACTATCAACCCTAATTGACTAAGAAGGATAAGGAGAAGATAATGAAGAAGTGGTTGTCTCTGTTTTCTGTTTTGATTGCTGTGAGCATGATCCTGGCCGCTTGTGCACAACCGGCTGCCCCGACTGAAGCTCCAGCCCCGGTGGCGACTGAAGCACCCGTGGTAACCGAAGCGCCTGCTGCTGAACAGGTTTCCCTCACTATTGAAAGCTGGCGAAACGATGACCTGTCCATCTGGCAGGATACGATTATCCCGGCCTTTGAGGCGAAATATCCGAATATCAAAGTCACTTTTACCCCAGCTGCGCCAGCCGAGTATAACGGCATATTGAATACGAAGCTGGAAGGCGGCACAGCAGGGGACCTGATCACCTGCCGGCCTTTTGACGCTTCACTTGCCCTGTTCCAAAAAGGGTATCTGGCGTCGCTCAATGATCTGCCTGGTATGGCAAACTTCGGCGATGTCGCTAAGAGCGCCTGGATTACCGATGATGGCAAGGATGTCTTCTGCGTCCCGATGGCTTCCGTCATCCACGGTTTCTTCTACAACAAGGATGCTTTCACAGCTGCCGGTATCGACAAGGTCCCAGAGACTGTTGATGAGTTCTTCGCCGATTTCCAGAAGATCAAAGACGATGGCACGTACACTCCAATTGCCATGGGTACTTCCGACTTGTGGGAAGCTGCGACCATGGGCTTCCAGAATATCGGCCCCAACTACTGGTTAGGCGAAGAAGGACGCCTGGGATTGATCAAAGGCACCGGTAAATTCACCGACCAACCCTACATTGATACCTGGGCTCAACTTGCCAAATGGGCGCCTTTCATGCCCTCTGGCTTCGAAGCCGTGAAATATCCTGACTCTCAGGTGTTGTTTACCTCTGGCAAAGCTGCCATCTACCCGACTGGCTCGTGGGAAATTTCCGTGTTTGAGAAGGACGCTACCTTCCCGATGGGCGTCTTCAAGCCGCCAGTACTCACAGCAGGTGACCAGTGCTACATCAGCGACCATACTGATATCGCCCTGGGTATGAACGCTGCTACTAAGCACCCTGCCGAGGCTAAGCAATTCCTGGATTGGGTTGCCAGCCCAGAATTTGCCGAGCTGTACAGCAATGCTCTGCCCGGCTTCTTCACACTTTCGAATGCCCAGATCACTTTGAAGGATCCGTTGGCTCAGGAGTTCATGAGCTGGCGCGGTCAGTGCAAGTCGACCATCCGTAACTCATACCAGATTCTCTCGCGCGGCGAGCCGAACCTGGAGAACGAGTTGTGGCGTGTGAGCGGGGCTGTCATCAACGGCACGCTGACCCCCGAACAGGCTGCCCAGGAAATCCAGACCGGCCTGGATAAGTGGTACAAGCCTGCACAATAAGACCATAGATAAATTATAATGAGCCTGGTAGTAGCCTGAGCCGCTGCCAGGCTCATTGTTTTCTTGTTGGAGGAGCTGCCATGCAGACAACTCAAGCCCGCAAACCATTCCCCACCCATATAATCGTTTTTCTGGCTCCCGCTGTCATTATCTACACAATTTTCATGATTTATCCGCTACTAAATTCGTTGAGGCTCAGTTTCTTTTCAGTAAACGATCAAAAAGTGGCGACCTATGTCGGCTTACAGAACTATATTACGTTGTTAACGAACCCAGATTATTCTAAGAGTTTTTGGAATGCTTTCCAGAATAATCTGGTCTTTTTTGCGATTCATATGCTGGTGCAAAATCCAATCGGTCTGTTGTTAGCAGCTTTGCTTGTTTCGGGTGGCTGGGGACGGCGATTTTACCGCACAACTCTCTTTATGCCCACTGTGCTTTCGGTGGTCATCATTGGTTTTATCTGGCAGCTGATCTTGAATCCATTGTGGGGTGTGGCAGAAAGTATTTTGGAATTTCTCCATCTAGGCTTCCTCTTCAAGCCCTGGTTGGGATTGCCTGCGACTGCACTCACGACCGTTTCGTTGATATCAGTCTGGCAATTCGTCGGGATTCCCATGATCCTTTTTTACACTGCCCTGATCGGCATCCCAGAAGAGCTAGTCGAAGCCGCCCATGTGGATGGTGCCAGCGGGTGGCATATATTCTGGCGGATCAAATTCCCGTTGGTCTTGCCGACCCTGGGTATCGTCGCGATCCTGACTTTTGTTGGGAATTTCAATGCCTTCGATCTGATTTATACAATGAAGGGTGCTCTGGCAGGGCCAGCCTTTTCTACCGATATTATGGGCACCCTTTTCTACCGCACATTCTATGGCCAACAACTGCAACTAGGGAACCCCACCATGGGGGCAACCGTTGCTGCGATGATGTTCTTGATCATCTTAACTGGCGTCTTAATCTACTTATTCCTGTGGCAGCGGCGTATTCAAACCTACGAGCTGTGAGGTGACGCAATGTTAAACGAAGCCCATCAAATCCCCTCTCACGCAACGCAACCTTCCTTTTTATACCGGCTACACCGGGTTATCGATCGCTTAATTCCCCATCTGGTGCTGATCTTTTTCACAGTGCTGGCATTGTTCCCGATCGCTATGATCGTTATCAACTCGTTCAAGAAAAAGCCGGCTATCTTCGGCCAGCCCTTCGCTCTTCCAACCGCCAAGACCTTCAGCCTGATCGGTTATGAAACTGTGCTGGTCCGCTCCAATTTCCAGACCTACTTTCTGAACAGCATTATCGTTACCTTCCTAGCCCTGATCCTGACTCTCTGGATCGGGTCGCTGGCGTCATTTGCCCTGTCGGAATACTCGTTCAAGGGTAGCACTTTGCTGGCTTTGTATCTCTCATTTGGGATCATGATCCCGATCCGCTTGGGTACGATAGGCATTCTGCGCTTGATGGTCTCGTTAAACCTGGTTAATACGCTGACCGCGTTGATACTGGTATATATCGCCCAGGCTTTGCCAATGACGGTCTTCATCCTGACGCAGTTCATGCGCCAGGTGCCGCGCGACCTAAAAGAAGCCGCCCGCCTCGATGGAGCCAGTGAGTATCAGATTTACTGGATGGTTGTGCCGTTGGTGCGCCCGGCGTTGGGAGCGATTGGTATCTTCACCATGATCCCGATCTGGAATGATCTGTGGTTTCCTTTGATCCTGGCGCCGAGCGCCAAGACCGCCACCATCACGTTAGGTGTGCAGCAATTTCTTGGGCAATTTGTCAGCGATTGGAATGCAGTGTTATCTTCCCTGACCCTGGCGATGGTGCCGATCTTGATCTTCTATCTGATCTTTTCGCAGCAGATGATCCGCAGCATTACCGCTGGGGCAATCAAATAAGCCAATGCATCTGCAATTTCCCAGATGATCCTGGATAATAACTCCTGTAAACGAAAGGAGAGAGTTTATGCGAGTAGGGATTGTTGGTGTGGGTTTCATGGGTTCCACCCATGCGGCAGGCTGGGCTGAAACTGGCGCCGAGCTGGTTGGGTGTGTTGCTGAAACAATAGAAGAAGCTCGCTCCCTGGCTGAACAGTGCGGTTTAAAGATTTACCGGGATGTGGCATCTTTGTTAAACGATGTGGATGTAGTGGATATCTGTACACCTACGCACCTGCATGCGCAAATGATCTTACAAGCCGCCATAGCCAGGAAACATATCGTTTGCGAAAAACCGTTGACCCGTACTTATGCAGAAGGACAGCAGGCGATCCGCGCCTGTCAGAACGCCGGGGTGAGCTTGTTGGTTGCGCATGTGGTGCGCTTTTTCCCTGAGTACGCGTTAGCGCAGCAGTCTGTTGCCCAGGGACAGATCGGGAAACCAGGCCTCATCCGCCTGAGCCGGGGCAGTTTCCGCCCCAAAAAACCAGTGGGCAACTGGTTCCTGGACGAGGCGAAATCGGGCGGCATCTTGATGGATTTGATGATCCACGATTACGATTACGCGCGCTGGATTGCCGGTGAGGTTGAGAGCGTATTTGCGAAGAAGGTCTCTACCGGTCGGCCAGATGCCAGCGTGGATTACGGCATGGTCATACTGAAACATGCCAGCGGCGCGTTGAGCCATGTGGCGGGCGCCTGGGCTTATCCGCCTCCCACATTCCGTACGCATATTGAAATCGCTGGTGACGCGGGGTTGATCGAATTCGATTCAGATGAGACGGCTCCAATCCGCAATCTGGTCCTGCGGACCCGCCAGGGCGAGGCGTCCGATGTCGGTCTGCCATCCAGCCCGACCAGCGAAAGTCCCTATACTACGCAGATCAAAGAATTCTACCGGGCGCTGGTCGAGGGTGCTTCGGTGCGGGTGACCGCTGATGATGGGTTGGCAGCCGTACAGATAGCTGAAGCTGCGCTTGAATCTGCCCGGACCGGACGCGCTGTTCGTCTGGCAGGGAATTAAGGAGTCGTATCCATGAAAATCGGGATCCTGAGTTTTGCTCACCATCATGCCGATGCATATATCCACAACTTGCGTCTCCTTCCAGGCGTCGAATTATTAGGGGTTGCGGATGTTGACGCCGAGCGTGGCCAGAATTATGCGAAGCGCTCTGGCTCGAAATTCTTTCCCTCCTATGCTGATCTTTTAGAAGCAAAACCAGACGGTGTGATCATCTGTTCAGAAAACAACCAGCATCGTCCGCTGGTGGAGATGGCGGCTGCTCGCGGGGTGCATGTATTATGCGAAAAGCCGATTGCTACCACTATTGCGGATGGACGCCTCGAAGTGGAAGCCTGCGAGCGCGCCGGAATAGTTTTCATGACGGCTTTCCCCATGCGCTTCAGCCCACCTCTGTTGGAGATCAAAGCTCGTCTGGATGCCGGCGATTTTGGTTCGGTATATTGTTTCAATGCCACAAATCAAGGTGAGTTGCCGACCAAATACCGGCAATGGTTTGCCGATCCAATCCTGGCTGGCGGTGGAGCGATCGCAGACCATACGGTGCATTTGGTGGATATTATGCGCTGGTTTTTGCATGACGAGATCGCCCAAATTTACGCTCAATCCAACCGGATTTTCCACGCTGATGAGGTGGAGGTGGAGACCGGCGCTTTGGAGATGATCACTTTCAGAAACGGTGTCTTTGCCTCAATTGATTGTAGCTGGAGCAGACCGCCTTATTGGCCAACCTGGGGCGGCCTGACTATCGAAATGGTTACGGAACGTGGCGCAGTCATTGTCGACGCTTTCCGGCAGAACCTTACTGTTTATAGCCATGCCTTGCAACGTCCTACCTGGTCTTATTGGGGTTCGGATATGAACCAGGCGATGATCAGCGAGTTTATAGCTGCGATCCGCGCTGACCGTCCGCCATGTGTGACCGGATTAGATGGCTTGCGAGCGGTTGAGGCAGTAGTGGCTGCCTATGAGTCAACCCAGACTGGTCAGCCGGTATCCCTCTAACTGGTCTGCTTCAGAAGCTTGTACATCTGTTTTGGGATATAAATCAACTTGATGAATAAGCTGTATATTTGGCCCGATCAACCCCGCCATCCTGCACTGACCTGCCCCCCAAATCCTGGTTCTTGTCTACATTTCGTGCTCTAACTAGTGAATGAAGTCCTGGGTAAGATGAGTGCATGGCACTTATCGAACTCCCCATCCATTTCCCCGACTTTTATGTAGCTGAAACGTCAAATGTAATGTATGGAAAGGCTAACTTTGACTCGCTCCGCCTGCGGTATCTTCAGCCCCCATAACCTTTTAGCTAAAGCACGAAAAGTGGACAAGTGTGAGATTTCGGGGGGCAGGTCAAACGCGGGTATGCTAATAATTGTAAACCCCTCTGGTTGGCCAAAATACTCACTGAGGTAGAATCGGGGTAGGTTGTCTCTCCTTGCCGGCAGGGTTTGCTTCTCGATCCTGGTAATGGCTCGCGCTGGTGCGAACTAAGCCGGATATTGAAGAACAGGGATCTCCAAATTAAGTTCTAACTACTTACGCATAATCGGGAAAAAAAGTTTGTAAGCCATTGACATATTGAGCTGGAGGCTTCCTCCTGATGAGAGGGAGCTATAGCTGGCGACTTCAATGTAATAGTCAACATCGGCGTTTACATGGAGATTGACCTGCGACTGCAAGCCCATGCCCAAGAAGTCATTGTTGCAGGCTTTACTGACCAGCGCCGCGTGTGAACCTGTCCAGACGCCCAGGACGGTATCATAGTCGCTGCCATGTGTTGTGATGGATAATTCTCCGGATGCGGGCGGGGTAAAACGATACCAGACTGTGTGATAGCGCTGCCCGCTGCTTGGGATGCAAGTGGTCGTGAAGGTTGGATCATCCGCAGCTGTGGTCGCGCCGAGGATAATCAAGTTATCGACGAATGGCATTGGACTGGTGGTGATCGCATTGTTGAAGTCATCCTGAATTACTCTAGGGTTGATGGTGAAGTTCACCGCCGCGGAGGTGCCGCCGCCTGGAGTCGGGTTGAACACTGTGACCGGGATGTTGCCAGCCGAGGCGATGTCGGAAGCGCTGATCGAGGCGGTCAACTGTGTGCTCGAAACGAAGGTGGTGAGGCGGTCAGAACCATTCCAGCGAACTACTGAAGTGCTGACGAAGTTGCTGCCATTGACCGTCAGGGTGAAGGCAGCTTTGCCGGCGGTCGCTGATGAGGGGTTGAGATTCGTGATGGTAGGGACCGGGTTTCCAGACGGGATACCGACCGCATAGTACGGATATTTGTGAATTGCACAATTATCATACATAACATTGAAATATCCATTGGTTCCCCAGGATGTTCCCCAACTGTTCTTGACAATCCAATAGCCTCCAGGATCGTTGTAACCCACGATAATTACTGCGTGAT
>Ga0209254_10004301_pt1 | contig 13057 bp, 10 predicted proteins | sample FrelakmetDIP11DI_FD_187148 | JGI IMG/M metagenome (GOLD analysis project Ga0209254, IMG submission 187148) | Freshwater lake sediment microbial communities from the University of Notre Dame, USA, for methane emissions studies - DIP11 DI (SPAdes)... | ecosystem: Environmental > Aquatic >...
AAGCACTGAGCAAAGGGGACGCACCCCTTCATATTCGTGAAGGGGTGCGTCCCCTCCGGTGTATCGTCGCCGGCATGGACAATGAATCCACCGTGGGCGCCCCCGCAGGGCTGTTTCGCCGCCTCGCGGCACTTTTCTACGACCTGCTCCTGGTGATCGCGCTCGGCTTCATCGTGACCTTCGCGATGTTGCCGTTCACGCAAGGAGAGGCAATCCTCACCGAGACGCAGGGATTCCTCGGGCACGCTTACCACGCATCGCTGGCGGTGCTCGTGTTTGCCTACTTCGGCTGGAGCTGGACCCGCAGTGGGCAGACGCTCGGCATGCGGGCCTGGCGCATCCGGCTCGAGTCCGGGAACGGTGCGGCGCTCAACTGGTTCGATTCACTCGTCCGCTTCCTGTTTGGCGCGGGGCTTGCCTGGCTCGCGGTGTCCGGCGCCTGGCATCTCTCGCGGGGGGCCGGATCGACGCTCGCCCATGTGGGCGCCGCGGCCTTCCTGGCGCCGCTCGCCCTGAACTACGTCTGGATTCTCTTCGATAGCGAGGGCCGGAGCCTGCAGGACCTCGCCGGGTCGGTGCGTACGCGGCGAATCGCCTAGCGGGTCCGCAGGATCGCGACTGTCGCGACCACTATCAGCAGCAGCGTGGGTCCCCAGGCGACCAGGAGCGGATTGAGGTTGTAGACCTGGCCGCTGTTCTCGAGCGTCTGCGTGAGCAACACGAACAGTACGCCGGCCATGATGCCGAGCACCGTCCGGGCGCCGGCGCCCGCCGAACGCAGGGGCCCGAACGCGAACGGCACCGCGAACACGCACACCGCCACCGCCGCGACCAGGCGCGAGATGCGCGACCAGAACGCGATTTCCCAGGCTGATGAATCGAGGTCGTTCGCCTTCAGGTGCTGCTTGTAAGCGTAGAGATCCTGAAGCGGCATCGCGCCGGGCTGCGTGACCGCCATGCCGAGGAAGTCCGCGTTGAAGCTGGATTCAGTCACAAGCCGCGGCAGCGTACGCGCCTCGACGCGGTCCTGCCCGAGGCGGCTCTCCTGGTAGTTGGTCAGCACCCAGCGTCCGCTTTCCTCCTGGGTCGCGGTCTCCGCGCGGCCGACGAGCACCAGGCGCCGCTCTTCGTCGAGCTCGTAGACATACACGCCGCCGAAGAGATTCTCGGCCGCCTGGCGACGCACATTGATGTAATAGGGGCCCTGGCGGATCCAGGCACTGCGGCTGCCGGTGAACTCGAGCTGTGAATAGCGGCTGAAGATCTTGTACTGGCGCGCGTACTGGTCTGCGGGCGGCGCGAAGTACTCCCCGATCACCCAGAGCAGGGCCGCGATCACCAGCCCAGCGAGCCCCGCGGAGACCGCGATGCGCCCGACCGACACGCCTGCCGCACGCACGACGGTCAGCTCGCTGTCGCGCGCGAGGCCGCCGAGCCCGATGATCGCCCCGATCAACGCGCCGATCGGCAGCAGCTGGTAGGCCTGCTGCGGCAATTGCAGCAGCGTCACGAGGAAAGCCCCGGCGACGTCGTAGCTGCCCTGGCCGATGTCGTCCTGCTGGCTGATGAAGGTCACGAGCGTCATGAGCGCGAGCAGCACCGCCATGACCATCAGCGTGTGCAGCAGCACGGTCTTCGCGAAATAGCGGTCGAGGATCGTCACGTGACGTACCGCCGGCGCCGCATCCAGCGCGTCACCGGGCTCTGCCGGTGGATCAGCACGAAGCCTGCAACCAGGACCAGCGCGTGCACCCACCAGGTGCCGACCTGCGGCGCCAGGCGGCCCTTCTCGATCCACACCTGGGCCGCGGACAGCAGGTTTGCATAGACGAAGTAAAGCAGGATCGCCAGCGCCACGCGCGCGTAGCGCCCCTCACGCGGCCGCAGCGCCGCGAGCGGCACGGCGATGAAAGCGAGCACGAGCACCATGACCGGCAGCGAAATCCGCCGCTGCAGTTCCGCGATGTCCACCAGGGCAGTCGAACCGATGAGCTCGCGGCTCGGCTTGCGTTCCGGAACCGTGCGACCGGCGCCGGGTTCCGGAACGTCCACCGGGATGCCGTGCTCTGCGAAGCGGATGCGGCGGAAGTTCGCCTGGCCCGGCACGCCCTCGATGCGCTCGCCGTCGTGCAGCACCACGACCTGTGTTCGCCCGCCAGAGAGCACGCGCTGCTCGGCCCAGGCCGCGGTCGCGACCTCGACGCGATCGCCATCCAGGTGCTGCATGAAGACGCGGATCAGCCGCCCGTCGTCGCCGCTCGCCTCCGCGTAGAACACCGCCTTGCCGTCCGCGTAAGTGCGGAAGGTGCCGGGCGTCAGCAGGCCGAACTCGGCGTCGCGCATGCCGCGGCCGCGCAGTTCCTCGGCCCCGTTGCGGGCATCCGGGCCGACCATGAAGGTGAGCCAGGCAAGCCCGGCCGCGACCGGCAGCGCGAGCGCGTACACCGGCAGGTACAGCCGCTCGGGGCCGATGCCGCAGGCCTTGACCGCCGCCATCTCGCTCTCGTGGTAGAGCCGGCCGAGGGCCAGCATGGTGGCGAGCAGCATGCTGATCGGCACCAGCACCATCAGGTTCTCGAGCGTCGTGAGCCCGATCAGCGCGATCACGATCTCGTGCGGGAATCCGCGATCCGCGGCGATCCCGAGGATCCGCGCGATCTGGTAGCTCACCAGGATGGCGAGCAGCACGACGGTCACAGCCGCGAGGGACATCGCGACTTCGCGCAGTACGTAGCGGTCTATGGTGGCAAACAAGGCCGGTTCTTGCAGGGTTTCGAAGTCGTTTTCGATTAAACTGGTCGGAACACGGTAAACCAGCGCGAGGGCGCGCTCAACGGGCATCGGCCCGCGCGCGCTCCGGGGGATCGAGCATCATGCAGTTTCACGTCGTCAAGGCCGGCAGCGCGCGCGCACGTACCGCCTGCGCCATCGTCGGAATCCACGAAAACGCGGCCATGAGCGACGCAGCACGGCGCGTCGACCGCGCCGCCGGCGGCGCAATCGCGCGCCTGCTGCGCCGCGGCGATTTTTCCGGGAAGGGCCCCGAGGTCTTCCCGATCACCGCGCTTCGGCGCGGATCGGCTGAACGCATCCTGCTGGTCGGACTCGGACCCAAGTCCTCCTACGGGCGGAAGGCCTACCGGCGTGCCGTGTTTGCGGCCACGCAGTGGCTGGCAAGGACCGGTTGCGCCAATGCCGTATCCTGGCTTGCTGCCGACCCGGTACCGGGGCTCGACGCCGCCTACGCCGTGCGCCACGCGGTGGAGAGCGTCAGCAACGCGCTCTACCGCACGCCGGACCTCAAGACCGCGAAAAAGCCGCCGCTGCCGAAGCTCGCGCGCTTCGGCATCGTCGTGCCGGACGCCGACTCCGCGGCAGCGGAACGCGGAATGCGCGACGGGCGCGGCGTCGCCGCGGGCATGGCCTTCATGAAGGACCTCGCCAACCTGCCGGCAAACGTCTGCACTCCGCGCTATCTCGCCGAGGCCGCCAGCGAACTCGCGAAGGCGCACGAGTCCGTGCGTGCCCGCGTGCTCGACGAGCGCGAGATCCGCAAGCTCGGCATGGGGTCCTTCCTCTCGGTGACGCGCGGCTCGGACGAGCCACCGCGGCTCATCGTGCTCGAGTACGAGGGCGGGAAGAAGGGCGACGCACCCGTCGCACTGGTCGGCAAGGGCATCACCTTCGATACTGGCGGCATCTCGCTCAAGCAACCGCCTGGCATGGACGAGATGAAGTTTGACATGTCCGGTGCCGCCTCGGTATTCGGGACCTTCAAGGCGCTCGCGACGATCGGCGCGCCCATCAACGTCGTCGGCATCATTCCGACCTGCGAGAACATGCCGAGCGGTCGCGCGACCAAGCCGGGCGACATCGTGACCTCGATGGCCGGCAAGACGATCGAGGTACTGAACACCGACGCCGAGGGCCGCCTGATCCTCTGCGACGGCATTACGTATGCGCGCCGCTTCAAGCCGCGCGCCGTGGTCGACATCGCGACGCTGACCGGCGCCTGCGTGATCGCTCTCGGCGCGCATTACTGCGGGCTGTTCTCGCCGGACGAGAAGCTTGCGGCTGCCATCGCCGCCGCCGGCGATCGCGCCGACGACCGCGCCTGGCGCATGCCGGTCGCCGAGGAGTACGCGGAACTGCTGAAGAGCAACTTCGCCGACATGGCGAACGTCGCGGGCCGGGAAGCGGGCGCAATCACGGCGGCCTGCTTCCTGTGGAAGTTTGCCGACGGCCTTTCCTGGGCGCACCTCGACATCGCCGGCAGCGCCTACCTGACCGGCGCCCACAAGGGCAGCACGGGAAGGCCGGTGCCACTGCTCGTCGACTGGCTGCTGCACGGAACCTGAGCCCATGTCGGCGACCCAGGTGGACTTCTACGTCCTGGCGGGCAGCAATCCGGCGGACCGGCTGCGCTTCGCCTGCCGGCTGGTCGAGAAGGCCTGGCTGAAGCGCCACCGCGTGCGCGTGCAGTTCGACCCGGGCGGCGAACTCGAAGCCTTCGACCAGATGCTCTGGACTTTTTCGGACCGGAGCTTTGTGCCGCATCGCCGCGCGGGCACCGCTGACGACGCGCCGGCGCCGGCGCTGCCGCCCGTCGTGATCGCGGATGGCGGCGATGCCGATCCCGCGGACGGCGACGTGCTCGTCAACCTGGCCTCGACGGCACCGGCTTCACTCGCCGGCTGGGCGCGCATCGCCGAGGTCGTCGACGCAGACGTCGGGCGGCGAAACCTGGGCCGCGAGCGCTACCGCGCCTATCGCGAGTGCGGCCTCGCACCCGCGACACACGAGATGCGGGGCGAGCCGTGAACCGCGAATCCGCGCGCGACCTGCCGATCCTCACCGACGTCGTCGAGCTGCACGCGACCGGCAGCTTTCCCAAGCCCGAGCGCGTGCCGGAAACCAACAACCCCTACGCCGCCGGCCTGCTCTCGGAGGAGGACGTTGCCGCGCTGCAGGCGATGCTCGTGAGCCGGACCCTCAACCTCACGGACGAGCTGCTGCACGCGGCCACACGCGACATCGAAGCCGTCATGTTCGAGCGCGTGATTGATCGCCTCCGCGCCGCGCTGCCGGACCTCGTGGCCGCGGCGCTGCGCGAGCAGCTCGCCTCGGGCGAGGACTGACCCCGCCACTGGGCGCATGGACAAGACCTACACGCCGCAGGACATCGAGGAGCGCATCTACCGCCGCTGGGAGGCGCAGGGGCTCTTCGCGCCGGCAGGCGCCGGCCCACCCTTCTGCATCGTGATCCCGCCGCCGAACGTGACCGGGACGCTGCACATGGGCCACGCGTTCCAGGACACCATCATGGATGCGCTGACGCGCTTTCACCGCATGTCCGGCGACCGCGCACTCTGGCAACCAGGCACGGACCACGCCGGCATCGCGACCCAGATGGTCGTCGAGCGCCAGCTGGTCGCCGAGGGCAAGAGCCGCCACGAACTCGGGCGCCACGCCTTCCATGCGCGGGTCTGGCGCTGGAAGGAGGAATCCGGCGGCACCATCGCGCGCCAGATGCGCCGGCTCGGGTGCTCGGTGGACTGGAGCCGCGACCGGTTCACGATGGATCCCGGCATGTCGCACGCCGTGCAGCAGGCCTTCATCCGCCTGCACGCCGAGGGCCTGATCTACCGAGGCAAGCGCCTGGTGAACTGGGACCCCGTGCTCAAGACGGCCGTGTCGGACCTCGAGGTCATCGCCGAGGAGGAGAACGGCACGCTGTGGCACATCCGCTACCCATTGGCGAACGGCCAGGGACACGTGACCGTCGCCACCACGCGCCCGGAAACCATGCTCGGCGACGTCGCCGTCGCCTTCCACCCGGACGACGAGCGCTACCGCGGCCTCGACGGGGTGATGCTCACGCTGCCGCTGGCCGGCCGCACGATTCCGCTGCTTGCCGACGAGTTCGTGGACCCCGCATTCGGGACTGGCTGCGTGAAGCTGACGCCAGCGCACGACTTCAACGACTACGAGGTTGGCCAGCGCCGCGGGCTGCCGCTGCTCAATATCCTGACCGCCGACGCGAAGATCGGCGATGAGGCGCCCCCCGCCTACCATGGGCTCGATCGTTTCGAGGCGCGCAATCGCATCGTCGCCGACCTCGAGGCCGCGGGCCTGCTCGAGAAAGCCGAGTCACACCGGCTGACGATCCCGCGCGGCGACCGGAGCGGCGCCGTGATCGAGCCGTGGCTCACCGACCAGTGGTACGTGCGCATCGCGCCGCTGGCTGCACCCGCGATCCGCGCCGTCGAGGAAGGGCGTATCCGTTTCGTGCCCGCGAACTGGGACCGGACTTATTTCGAGTGGATGCGCAACATCAAGGACTGGTGCATCAGCCGCCAGCTCTGGTGGGGCCACCGCATCCCGGCCTGGTATGGACCGGACGGTACGATCTACGTGGGCGAGAGCGAGGAAGATGTCCGTCGGCGGCACGGCATTCCGGCTGCGGTCGAACTGCGCCAGGACGAGGACGTGCTCGACACCTGGTTCTCCTCGGGCCTGTGGCCGATGTCGACGCTCGGCTGGCCGGAAAAGACGAAGGAGTTCGAGTCGTTCTACCCGACCAGCGTCCTCGTGACCGGTTTCGACATCATTTTCTTCTGGGTTGCGCGCATGGCGATGCTCGGCCTGCACTTCACCGGCGAGGTGCCATTCCGCGAGGTGTACATCCACGGCCTGATCCGCGACCACGAGGGCCAGAAGATGTCGAAGTCGAAGGGCAACGTCCTCGACCCGCTGGACATCGTCGACGGCATTGGCCTCGAGGCGCTGGTTGCGAAGCGCACCACGGGGCTCATGCAGCCACAGCTCGCCCCGGCGATCGAGCGTGCCACGCGAAAGCAGTTTCCGGACGGGATCGCTGCCTACGGCACCGATGCGCTGCGCTTCACGTTCGCCTCACTCGCGACGCAGTCGCGCGACCTGCGCTTCGACCTCGGCCGCGTGGACGGCTACCGCAACTTCTGCAACAAGCTCTGGAACGCGGCACGCTTCGTGCTGATGTCGACCGAGGTGCCGCTGGCAGATGGCGAGGAGACGCACTCGCCTTACGACCGCTGGATCCGCTCGCGACTCGCGGCGACGATCGCTGCCGTGCACGCGGGTTTCCGGGACTACCGCTTCGACCTCGCGGCCCAGGCCGTGTACGAGTTCACCTGGTACGAGTTCTGCGACTGGTACCTCGAGTTTGCGAAGCCCGTGCTGCAGTCGAGCGACAGCCTCGATGCAGCCCGTCGCGGCACCCGCCGCACGTTGCTGGCGACCTTCGAGTCACTGCTGCGACTGCTGCATCCGCTGATGCCCTTCATCACCGAGGAGATCTGGCAGCGGGTGGCGCCGCGCACGGGCGTGGCAGGCGTCGAGGGCGACTCGATCATGCGCCAGCGCTTCCCCGCTGCGACCACGGATGCCGTCGACCCCGCAATAGAATCCGAGATGCGCTGGGTGATGGACTTCATCCTCGGCGTGCGCCGCATCCGCGGCGAGCTCGACATCGCGCCTTCAGTGCCGCTTGCGGCGCGCCTGCAGTCCGCCTCTGCCTCCGACCTTGAGCGCTATGCGCGGAACGAAGCCGTAATCCGCCGCCTGGCCGGCATCGCCTCGGCGATACCCCTCGCCCCCGGAGAAGCGCCGCCGCAGGCCGCGGCTGCCCTGCTCGGCGAGCTGCGCATCCTGGTGCCGATGGCAGGCCTGATCGACGTCGAGTCGGAACTGGCACGACTCGGCAAGCGCCGCGGCAAGGTCGAGCAGGAGCTGGCTCGCGCGAACGCCAAGCTCGGCAACGAGAATTTCGTCCGCAATGCGCCAGCCGAGGTGGTGACCCAGGAGCGCGAGCGGCTCGAGGGGTTCAAGCGTGAACTGGCGCAACTTGCCGAGCAGCACGAGCGGGTAGCCTCGCTGCGATGAACGCAGAACTGCACGTTGGCGACTCCGTTCGGGCCCCGCTGCTCGCGGCGCTGGCGAGCCTGAACCAGGTCCTGCTCGGCAAGGACCGCGAGGTCCGCCTCGCCCTCGCCTGCCTGCTGGCCCGCGGGCACCTCCTGATCGAGGACATCCCCGGGGTGGGCAAGACGACGCTCGCGCATGCGCTCGCTCGCGTCCTCGGCCTCTCCTACCAGCGCATCCAGTTCACCAGCGACCTGCTGCCCGCGGACGTCATCGGCGTCTCGATCTATGATCGCGCGAGCGGACGCTTCCGGTTCAACCGCGGGCCGGTGTTTGCGCAGCTGGTGATGGCCGACGAAGTGAATCGCGCGACACCCAAGGCGCAGAGCGCGCTGCTCGAGGCGATGGAAGAGCGCCAGGTCACGGTCGACGGCGAGACGCACCCCCTCCCGGAGCCGTTCTTCATCGTCGCGACCCAGAATCCCTCGTTCCAGATCGGCACCTTCCCGCTGCCTGAGTCGCAGGTCGACCGCTTCCTGATGCGCATCGAACTTGGCTACCCGGCGGCCAGCCACGAACGCGCGCTGCTGCGCGGCCGCGACCGCCGCGACCTGCTCGCCGACCTGCCGCCGGTGCTGGACGCCGCGCAGATCCCGGCGTTGCAGCAGCGGGTCACCGAGGTGCACGCGAGCGATGCACTGCTCGACTACGTGCAGGCGATCGCGCGTGCTTCGCGCGACGGCAGCCGGCACCAGGCCGGCCTCTCGCCGCGTGCTGTCATCGGCCTGCTGCGCGCGGCGCAGGCCTGGGCTTTCCTGCACGGGCACCCCGGTGTCCTGCCCGAGGACCTGCAGGTAGTGCTGCCATCGGTCGTCGGCCATCGCCTGCGCCCACGCGACGCCGCCGACACCCGTGGGCCCAGCGAGATCGCCGCCGCACTCATGAGCACGGTGCCGATCCCCTGAGGGCGGCCCACCACTCCGCCGCGTACACCGCCAGGCGCGCCTTGCGTGGCTGGGTGCACGGCTGGATCCGCCAACGCCAGGGCCCCGATCACGAGGCGGTGACGCTCAAGCGCGGCCGCATCTACATCCTGCCGACCGGACTCGGCGCCGCCTTTGGCGTGATGCTGATCGCGATGCTGCTGGGCTCGCTCAATTACGGCAACAACCTCGGCCTTGCGCTCACCTTCCTGCTCGCGGCGCTCGGTGTGGTCGCGATGCACGCCTGCCACCGCAACCTCGAGCAACTCGTCGCACGCCCCGCGGGCACCGAACCGTCGTTCGCGGGTCAGGACGCCGTGTTCCGCATCGCCCTCGCCAACCCCGGACCGCTGCCGCGCAGCGATCTCGAGGCGACCGCCGTCGTGACCACGCCGCCCGCGCACGTCCCGGCCGCTGGCGAGGTGGCGCTCGCGCTGCGTGTACCGACGCGGCGCCGCGGCAGCGTCATCCTCGAGCGCGTCGAAATTGCAACCCGCTACCCCTATGGCCTGTTCCGCGCCTGGGCGGTGCTGCATCCCGAAATGACCTGCCTGGTGTACCCGCGTCCCGCGGCCAACGCACCCCCGCCACCGCGGCGGGCCGCAATCGCGGGCGGCGGCGCCGCGCGGCGCGGCCAGGACGACTTCGCGGGGCTGAAGGATTACCACCCGGGCGACCCGCCGAAGCACATCGCCTGGAAGGCCTACGCCCGGGCCGATGAGTTGCTGATCAAGGAGTTCAGCGGCGAGGCGGAAGCGACGCCAGTCTTCGACCTCGCCGAGGTGCCGGGCGCCGATCTCGAGGCGCGGCTCGCGGTACTGGCGCGCTGGATCGTGGACGCGCACGCACGCGGGCTCACCTTCGGCCTGCGGCTGCCTGGCGAGGAGATCCCGCCTGTGCCCGGCGACGCGCAGCGCGCTCGCTGCCTGGCCGCCATCGCGCGCTTCGATGCGCCCGCGCCTGATGTCGCCTGAACGCACGGAGAGCTTCCGGCGGCTGGCCTGGACGACGGCCGGCCTCACTGCAGCGCTTGGCCCGCACCTCCTGCGCCTCGAGCCCTGGGTCACGGCCTTCGTGCTGGGAGTCGCCGCCTGGCGGCTCGTCGCCGAGCATCGCGACTGGCGGCTGCCCTTAACACTCGTACGCGGACTCGTCGCGCTCGCCGCAACGATCGGCGTGTTTCTCAGTTACGCGACGATCGCCGGGCTCGACGGCGGGACGGCGCTGCTCGCGCTCATGTCGGCCCTCAAGCTGCTCGAGACGAAGGACGCCCGCGACCACACGGTCCTGATATTCATCGGCTGGTTCCTGTGCCTCGCGTCCTTCCTGTACGCGCAGGATGTCGCGACCGCCGCCTGGGTGCTGCCTACCGTGTGGCTGCTCGCCGCGGCACTGCTGCGCGTGTCGTTGCGTGACCGTGGCGGCCCGCCACCGCGGCCGTTCCGCACTACGGGCGCCATGCTGCTGAAGGCTGCCCCGCTGGCGCTCATGCTGTTCGTGTTCTTTCCGCGCTTCGCGGGCAGCTTCTGGGGTGCGCCCTCGTCGGAACGTGCACAGACCGGGCTCACCGAGGAGATGTCGCCCGGCGACATCTCCGACCTGACGCAGAACGACGTCGTGGCGTTTCGCGTGCGCTTCAAGGGCGGGGAGCCGCCGCCACCGCGCGAGCGCTACTGGCGTGCGCTGACGCTCAACCAGTTCGACGGATACACCTGGCGCCGCGGCGACTCGCAGTCCTTCTACCCGCCGGTGGTCAACCATTCCGGGAGCCCGATCGAATACACGGTGACGATGGAGGCGACCGCGCAGCAGATGCTGTTCACCCTCGACCTGGTCGAGTCCTGGACGCCGGGACTTGCGGTGCAATCCTGGGACTTCAGCCTGCGCTCGCGCCGGCCGATCAATGCCGTGCTGCGCTACGACGCGCGCTCCTACGGCGATTACCGTGCGGGCGTCGAGCTCTCGCGATCGCTGGAGAACCTGAGCCTGCAGCTGCCGCCGGGCCGCAACCCGCGCACGCTCGAACTGGCGAGCCGGATGCGAGCAGCTGCCGGCAGCGATGCCACCTACCTGCAGTCGGTGCTCGATCTCTTCCGCGAGCAGGAGTTTTACTACACGCTGACGCCGCCGGGGCTGGCGCGGAACTCCGTGGACGACTTCCTGTTCAACACGCGGCAGGGGTTCTGCGGCCACTACGCCTCGGCGTTCACGACCATGGCACGCGCGGCGGGCATCCCGGCGCGCGTGGTTGCGGGATACCAGGGCGGCGACTGGAACCCGCTCGGCGGCTACCTGATCGTGCGCCAGTCGCATGCCCATGCCTGGTCCGAGGTCTGGTTGCCGGAGCGCGGCTGGACGCGCGTCGATCCGACGACGGCCGTGGCACCCGAGCGCATCGAGCGAGGCATCGACGCGTCGTTCGCCGGATCGGAAGCGCTGCCCGGCGCTTTGCGCCGCGAGTCGGATTTCCTGTGGCAGGCCGGTATGCTCTGGGACAACCTGAATGCCGAATGGAACGACTGGGTCGTGCAGTTCGACCGGGCCGCGCAGGAAAGCGTCCTGTCCAGGCTTGGCTTCGACGACCCTGACTGGCGCGCATTCGCGACCGCGCTCGCCGTCGGTCTCGGGATCGCGGTCGGTATCCTCGTACTGTGGCTTGCGATCGAGCTGCGCCCACGCGCCATGGATCCCGCGGCCGCGGCCTATCGCCGCTTCCAGAACCGGCTCGCGCGGCGCGGCATCGAGTGTGCAGCTGGCGAAGCTCCCCGCGATTTCGCGCAGCGCGTGCGCAGACTTCGCCCGGACCTCGCGCTGCCGGCGCTCGCGATCACTGAGGCTTACCTGCGGCTGCGGTACGGTCCTATGCCGGTGGCGAGCGACCTGCGGCTGCTGCGCGCTCTCGTCACACGCTTCAGGCCGTGAGTATCGAATTCGCAATCATGCTCGCCGGCGGCCTCGCCGTGCTGGCATGGATCCTCCTGCCGCCGATGTTCGCTGCGCGCCGGCGCGGGATGCTCGTCGAGCGGTCGCTATCCAGCGCGGAACGCAGGTTGCTAGCGGAATACTGGCCCGGTTATGCGCGCATGCCACCCGTCCTCGCGTCGAGGCTGGATGCCCTGACGGCCGTCTTCGCCGCCGAAAAGGATTTCGTCGGCTGCGGCGGCCTGGTCGTGACGCCGCCCATGCGGCTCGCGATCGCGGCGCAGGCCTGCCAGCTGGCGGTCGGGCACGAGGGTCCACCCTACGAGTCGCTGCGCTCCGTGCTGGTCTATCCGTCGCAGTTCGTGGTGCCGGGAGAGTGGCACGACGAGGACGGCGTCGTCACCGAGGAGTCGCGCGTGCTCGCGGGCGAGTCCTGGGACGTCAGCCGTGTGATCCTGTCCTGGGAAGACGTGGACAGCCGCGGCGCGCCGGGCGAGGCCTACAACGTCGTCTTCCACGAGTTCGCGCACTACCTGGACCACGAATCCGGCGGCGCACCGTGGATCGCAGGCAGCGACGCGCGGCGGCGCTGGATGCAGTTGCTCGACGGGGAACTGGAACGGCTGCGTGCGCAGGCGGAGGCAGGTGAGCGCAGTTTCCTGGATCCCTACGCGGCGGAAGACCGTAGCGAGTTCTTCGCAGTCGCGAGCGAGGCCTTTTTCGAGGAACCGGCAGCCTTCGCGCGCGAGCTGCCCGCGCTCTACCGCGCCTTCTCAGACGTTTATCGTCTGGATCCGGCCGCCTGGTGATCCCTCACGGACACTGCTTGCGCCTGCGCCGCCGCCGCCCACGACCATGCTGATGACGTTCAGTGTCAATGCGCCCCACGGATGTCATCGTGCTCTGCGATTGAGGCCCACGTCAGCGATCCAGGCCGTCCGGATGCGCGACGCAGACCGGCGTGCCGGATTCGCCGCGCGCCAGCGCCAACGCATAGTCGAGCTCGCGGTCGCCCTCGCCGCTTCGATCGCCCCCAGTGGCCGGCGCAGGACAAGGCTGAAATCGCTCGCGCGGCGCGCCGCCGACGTGGAAGAGTTTTTCGCCCGGCACGCGCACCGTGATACCGCTGTCAGGCAGCGAGAATTCCTCCAGCGCACCCAGCAGGCCCGCCATCGGCTGCCCCACGACCGGCGCCTGCCGCGCTGCGTGCAGGCCAATGGCGATGCCTTCGCCCATGCTGCCGGTCCAGG
>Ga0209254_10004302_pt1 | contig 13057 bp, 12 predicted proteins | sample FrelakmetDIP11DI_FD_187148 | JGI IMG/M metagenome (GOLD analysis project Ga0209254, IMG submission 187148) | Freshwater lake sediment microbial communities from the University of Notre Dame, USA, for methane emissions studies - DIP11 DI (SPAdes)... | ecosystem: Environmental > Aquatic >...
CCGGGGCAACGGGGTCGGGACATCCTGCGTTTGAGTCTTTGGGGCACGATCCAGGGTCTCGCCGCCTGGGGCCTCTTGGGGCTCATCCTGTGTTGGTTACTCGCCCGGCGCCGGGGCAGGACCCTGCGGGAGATGATCTACCAGGTCCGACAGGGACACACCGAGGTCCCCTGGCGAGCCGCACTCATCACCCTACTGGTGATGCTCCTGTTGGCCTTCGCGGCCGCCAATCTGGCCCTCCAGTATCACATCCTGGGGACGGATAAGGTGGGGGAAGACGTCTTCTACCAGGCCCTGAAGTCCATCCGCACCGGGCTCATCATCGGCACCCTGACTACCCTGGTGATGCTGCCCGCAGCCATACTGCTCGGGATCATGGCGGGCTACTTCCGGGGTTGGGTCGACGACATCATCCAGTACCTGTACACCACCCTGAACTCCATCCCCGGGGTGCTGCTTATCGCCGCCGCCATCCTGATGCTCCAGGTCTACATGAGCAACAACGCGGAGCGCTTCGAGAGCCTGGTGGAGCGAGCGGACCTGCGGCTCCTGTTCCTGTGCCTGATCCTTGGCGTCACCAGTTGGACCGGACTCTGCCGGCTTCTGCGGGGGGATGCCCTGAAGCTTCGGGAATCCGATTACGTGCAAGCGGCCGCCGGTCTCGGGGTGGGCCACTTCGTCATCATCTCCCGCCACATACTGCCCAACGTACTGCACATCGTCATGATCACCCTGGTGCTTGATTTCAGCGGGCTGGTCCTGGCGGAGGCGGTCCTGTCCTACGTGAACATCGGGGTGGACCCCACCATGAACAGCTGGGGCAACATGATCAACAGCTCCCGCCTTGAGCTGGCCCGGGAGCCGGTGGTCTGGTGGTCCCTGGCGGCGGCCTTCCTCTTCATGTTCGCCCTGGTGCTGACGGCAAATCTGTTCGCCGATGTGGTGCGGGACGCCTTCGACCCGCGGTTGCGGGGGGTGAGGTGAGCCCGGCCGCGGCGCCCCTCTATCAGCGAACCCAGATCCTGGTCGGCGATCAGGGCATCGCCCGGTTGCGGTCCGCCCGAGTCCTGGTGGCCGGTCTGGGTGGGGTGGGCTCCTTCGCCGCCGAGGCCCTGGCCCGCGCCGGGGTGGGGAAGCTGACCCTGGCGGACCATGATCGAGTGGCCGGCTCAAACCTCAACCGCCAGCTTGTCGCCCTGGGCTCTACGCTGGGCCTGCCCAAGGCCGAGGTCATGGCCGAGCGCATCCGTGACATCAATCCGGACTGCCGGGTGACCCTGATCCAGCGGTTCCTGGAGCCGGGCGATATGGCCGGTCTGTATGGGGCTGGCTTCGACCAGGTGGTGGACGCCATTGACAGCCTCACGAGCAAGGTGGAGCTGATCGCCACCGCGCTGCGGCAGGGGGTGCCCATTGTCAGCAGCATGGGGGCCGGAGGGCGGCTCGACCCCACCCGCCTGCGCGTTGGTGACCTGATGGACACGCGGGTCTGTTCCCTGGCCCGGGTGGTGCGCTCTCGGCTGCGCCGGCGCGGCATCGGGCGGGGGGTCACCGTGGTGTGGTCGGATGAGCCGCCGCTTGCCCCCTTGCCGCCCGAGGACCTGGGGGAGGGGCGACCGCGGGCGGTCAACGGCACCGTCAGCTACATGCCGGCCCTGTTCGGCCTGACACTGGCGGGTATCGTCGTGAATCGACTCCTTGAGGCAGGTCTTTCGGGTCAGCGGGGGCGTGATCCCGGGACCTGTGGGGAGGATCTGTTCCGCGAATGAACGCGAATGAACGCGAATGGGGTCACGGGGCGGGGAGTCCTGTCCGAGGACTCAGGGAGTCTCTAGCCAGCGGTCCAGGCAATGCCTGCGCTCCCAAGGCCTCATTCGCGTTCTTAGGCCCGGTCCAAAAACAATGTGAACGCTCTTGGCACGTTCCAACTTCGCTACCGGGGATACGGCGGGACGCCCTGGCCACGTTGTTTTTGGACCTTCGCTTAGCCTCTTCGCGTTCTTCGCGGACTCACTGCCGGACCTGATATGGACGCCGGACAGCCCCTCGCGCCTCAGCCCATCTCCCTGGACACCCTAAGGCGCAAGTATGCCGCCCCGGGTGAGCCGGACGCGGACGCGGTGCGCCGCCGGGTGGCACGGGCCCTAGCGGCCGGCGAGGCGGACCCGCCCCACTGGGAGCGGGTCTTCTGCGAGACCCAGAGGGCGGGTTTCATCCCCGGTGGACGCATCAACGCCGCTGCCGGGACCGACCTCGAGACCACTCTCGTCAACTGTTTCGTGCAGCCCATCGGGGACAGCATCAGCGGCCGGGAGGGGGACATCCCCGGCATCTATCCGGCCCTTCAGGAGGCCGCCCTGACCTTGCGCCGCGGCGGTGGGGTGGGGTATGACTTCTCCCCCCTGAGGCCCAAGGGGGCCCTGGTGCACAGCACCCGCTCCCTGGCCAGCGGCCCGGTCTCCTTCATGCGCCTTTTCGACCGCTCCTGCGAGATCCTGGAGTCCGCCGGGGCCCGCCGCGGTGCCCAGATGGCGGTGCTGCGGGCGGATCATCCAGACATCGAGGCGTTCATCCACGCCAAGGACGCCCCGGGCGAGCTCGAGAACTTCAACCTCTCGGTGGCGGCGGACAACGCCTTCCTGGAGGCTGTGGTCGCGGGCCGCACCATCGAGCTGATGCACCGAGCCGAGCCGGGAATGGCCCTCAAGGGCTCAGGGGCCTATCGCCGGGCGGATGGGCTCTGGGTCTACGGCCGGCGCCGGGCCCGGGAGCTCTTCCAGGCGCTGGTGGGTTGCGCCTACCGCCACGGCGACCCCGGGGTGCTCTTCATCGACCGCATCAACCAGGAGAACAACCTCGGTTATCTGGAGACCATCGGCGCGACCAACCCGTGCGGTGAGCAGCCCTTGCCCCCCTACGGCTGCTGCTGCCTCGGCTCCTTCGACCTGACGCGCTTCGTGCGCCGACCCTTCAGCTCCGAGGCCCGCTTCGACTTCGAGGCCTTCAAGGCGCTGGTCCCGGCGGCGTTACGCCTCTTGGACAACGTGCTGGACCTGACCCTGTGGCCGCTGCCGCAGCAGCGGGCGGAGGCCCTGGCCAAGCGCCGTGTCGGGCTCGGGTTCACCGGCCTCGGGGATGCCCTGATCCTGCTTGGGCTCCCCTACGACAGCGTCCGGGCCCGGGAGACCGCCGCGGCCATCGCTCGCGAGCTGCGGGACTGCGCCTATCGTGCCTCGGTGGAACTGGCCCGGGAGCGGGGGCCCTTCCCCTTGTTCGATGCGTACCGCTATGGTGCCAGACCCTTCGTGCGACGCCTCCCCGTGGACATCCAGACTGCCATCCACGCCCACGGGATCCGCAACAGCCATCTCCTCTGCATCGCACCCACGGGGACCATCTCCCTCGCCTTCGCGGACAACGCGAGCAACGGCATCGAGCCCGCCTATGGCTGGTCCTACCAGCGGGGGGTGCGGGTCGGAGATGAGACGCAGGTCTACCGGGTCGAGGATCCTGCCTATCGGCTCTTTCGTGCCCGTTTCGGCGAGGGTTCGACATTACCGAGGGCCTTCGTCTCGGCCCTGGAGGTTGGGGCGGGCACTCACCTGGAGATGGTGGCCGCCGTTGCCCCCTACGTGGACGCCGGGATCAGCAAGACCCTTAACCTGGCCCCTGACTACCCCATGGAGGGGCTTGCGGACGTCTATCTCCAGGCCTGGCGGATGGGCTTGAAGGGGCTCGCGACCTTCAGGTCAAGCCCCCTTCGGGCCGGTGTGCTAGGTGCGCAACTCTCGGAGGGACCCGTCGACCAAGAGCCCCAAAGCGGTCCGCGCTGCCCCCGCTGCGACGCCGCTGATCCAGACGCCGGGGTGGTGGACCCCTGACAGGCGCGCAGCCAGAAGGCCTAACGGTCAGTTCCGCGGGAGCGCCGTGCAGTGCGGGTCGGGGGCTGTTTGCTTGAACCCGTGGGGGCTCTTGTCCTAACCTCAGGCCATGAACGTGACTGGCCTGTCGGCGCTTCGAGGGGGGATTGCGTGCCGCCGGCTGCCCGGCTGGGCTTCTTTGGCTCGGCCGGCGACTTGGCTCGGACCGCGATCGGCCATCGGTTGCAGGGACTGGGAGGGTGCCCGTGGCGCGCATCCTCAGCTCTGACCCACCGTTCGCCCGACCGGGTGCTGACAACCGGAGCCTACCCCCGGCGCCCCCCGGGGTTCTGGAACGTCTCGCGGCCGAAGGCGGGGTCGTCTTCAATGGCGACAGACCCTGGGATATTCGGGTCCATGATCCCGATCTGTATCGGCGCATTCTGCGTCAGGGCTCTCTGGGCTTCGGGGAAGCGTATATGGACGGTCTCTGGGATTCGGAGCGCCTGGATGAGACCATGACGCGCCTGGTCGGCGCCTGCGTCGGCGAACGGCTGCCCGGGGTCGCGGCCCTGAGGGCCGCCGTGGCCCAGCTCGAAGATCTGGTGTTGAACCGCCAGAGCCGGCGCCGCGCCTTTCAGGTGGGCGAGCGCCACTACGACATCGGTAACGACATCTACAGGGCTATGCTGGACTCCAGCATGAGCTATAGCTGCGGCTATTGGCGGGACGCCCGAACCCTGGAGGAGGCCCAGCGGGCCAAGCTGGATCTCATCTGCCGTAAGCTGGAGCTGGCGCCGGGTGAGCGCCTGCTCGACATCGGCTGCGGATGGGGCGGACTCGCGGAGCATGCGGCCCGCCACTTCGGTGTCGAGGTCCATGGGATCACCATCTCGCGGGAGCAGCTACCGCTCGCCCGGGAACGGTGCCGGGGGCTTCCGGTGGAGATCCGGCTGATGGACTACCGGGATCTCGACGGCTGCTTCGACAAGATCGTGTCGGTGGGGATGTTCGAGCATGTGGGTCTCAAGAACTACCGGACCTTCTTCCGCACGGCGGCCCAGGTGTTGGCGGACGAGGGGCTGATGCTGCTGCACACCATCGGGTCCCGGGTCAGCATGCGGGGTACCGACCCCTGGGTCCACCGCTACATCTTCCCCAACGGCGCACTGCCGTCGGTGCGGCAGCTAGGCGACTCCATCGAGCCTTGGCTGGTGCTAGAGGACTGGCATTGTTTTGGACCGGACTATGATCGCACCCTGCAAGCCTGGTGGCAGCGATTCGATGCCGCCTGGCCGGACCTGCAAGGGGGCCAGTACGATCTGCGCTTCTACCGGATGTGGAAGTACTATCTGCACCTTTTCATGGGTTATTTCCGATCGCGCCGGGGGCAACTCTGGCAGCTGGTACTGTCCAAACCCAGCCGCCGCGCGCTCTACCGGGCACCCCGTTGAGCCTAGCACTTGAGCCTTTCAGGGCCCATCCGCGGGGACGATGGCGGGGACTGCCGGTTCGCGCCCGGCGTTCGGATCATTCGCGCGCCGGGTGACTCCCATGCCGCCTGAACAGCGTGTCCCAGGAGCCGCCCCAGAGAAGGGCCCGTCTGGCGGTCCGGCTCGCTTCGAGTGGAGCGAGGACGGGCTTACCCTCCGGCTGCTGGGTAGTTGGACCACCGCCGCCCTCTCGACGCTCGATGGCCTTTGGGGTGGCCGTGAGCGACCCGTGGGGACTGTCACGATCGATGCGACCGGGCTGGCGGGTCTCGATACCGCCGGGGCCCTCCTGCTCCATCGCCTGCGGGAGGATCTCGAGGGCCAGGGGATCTCGCCCCGACTCGTGGGGCTCGATGAGCGCCGGGCTGACCTGCTGGAGCTGGTGGTGGCCCGGGCCCAGCCCCGATCCGCCGGGCTGCCGGGGGGCGGGATTCACCGACCCAGGGGACTGGAGCGGGTTGGTCGTGTGACCCTAGACTGGGCGGGGGAGGGCATGGCGATGCTGTCCTTTGGCGGTGCCGTCTCCTTGGCGTCTTTGCGCGCCCTGGCCAGCCCCCTTCGGGTGCGCTGGCGGCAGGTCCTGCAGGTGGTGGAGCAGGATGGGGTCCGGGCCCTGCTAGTGCTCGGGATGCTGTCCTTCCTGCTTGGCGTGGTTATCGCCTACCAGTCCGGGGTCCAGCTGCGGGTCTATGGGGGCAACCTCTATGTCGTGGATCTCGTCACCATCACGGTGTTGCGGGAGCTGGGCCCCATGATGACCGCTATCGTGGTGGCAGGCCGCAGCGGGTCTGCCTATGCGGCCCAGATCGGGACCATGCAGGTGACCGAGGAGGTGGATGCGCTGCGCAGCATCGGGGTGGCGCCCCTGGACCTCCTGGTGCTGCCCAAGGTGATCGGTCTGATCATTGCCCTTCCTTTGCTGACGATCTTCGCGGATGTGGTGTCGGTTGTGGGCGCCATGGTCATGTCGGCCCTGATGCTGGACCTGAGCCCCGGGGTCTTTGTTCGCCGTATCCCGGAGGCGGTCACCATCAGCTCCCTGATGACGGGGCTCGCCAAGGCCCCTGTCTTTGCCGTGACCATCGCCGTGGTGGGCTGCTACCAAGGGTTTCAGGTCCGGGGCGGCGCGGACAGCGTTGGGCGCCACACTACCACCAGCGTGGTCCAGGCCATCGTGCTGGTGCTGGTCATCGACGCCGCTTTCTCCGTGATCTACAGCTGGATGGGAATCTGACCCTTGGACGGGGACCACGCATCGGAGATCGGAGGCTCGACCGTTCTTCCAGCGGACCATCCGGTCGAGATGAGTGGCATCCGGACCTGCTTCGGGCCCACCTGCATCCACGACAACCTGGACCTCACTGTGAACCGGGGCGAGATCCTGGCCCTGGTGGGGGCGAGCGGCTGCGGCAAGTCGGTCCTGCTCCGGGAGATGATCCTGTTGGCGCGTCCGAGCGCCGGGCAGGTGCGGCTCTTCGGGGAGAAGGTAGGAAGCCTTGACGGGGCCGAGGCCAATCGGCTGCGCCGGCGAATCGGGATCCTGTTTCAGCAGGGCGCCCTATTCAACTCGCTGACCGTGCTCGAAAACATCTCGGTGCCCCTGCGGGAGCAGACGGATCTCCCGCTTCCCCTGATCCGCGACATCGCGCTGCTCAAGCTGCGCTTGGCGGGACTTACCCCGGACGCCGCCCCCAAGTACCCTTCCCAGTTGAGCGGGGGTATGCACAAGCGTGCCGCCCTGGCCCGGGCCCTGGCGATGGACCCGGACCTCTTGGTGCTGGACGAGCCCGGTACCGGCCTCGACCCGGCTGGGGCCGACGCCCTGGACGAGCTGATTCGGGACCTGCACCAGTCCCTGGGGCTGACGGTGGTCATGACTACCCACGACCTGGACACCCTGTGGCGGGTGTCACACCGGGTGGCCTTCCTCGCCGAGCGGCGCATCCTCGCCACCGGTACCATGGAGGAGCTGAGCGAGTCGGCAGACCCCCGGGTCGCCTCCTACTTTCAGGGCCCGCGCGCGCGAGCCGCAAGGAGCATCAGTTGGAATCGCGGGTGAGCTATGCGCTGGTGGGGCTCTTCGTCCTCATCCTTGGGGGGGCCTTCGTGGCAATCAGCCTATGGCTGATGGGTGTCGGACCCCGGGGGGACTATCGGACCTTTGCCGTCTACCCCCCGGAATCCGTGGCTGGAATCGCCGGCGAGTCCCTGGTCCGATTCCAGGGGGTGGACGTGGGCAAGGTGCGGGAGGTTGGCGTGGACCCCCAGGACCCGCGGCGGGTGCGACTACTGATTGACGTGCGCAGGGACCTCCCTATCCAGGCGGATACCACGGCGCGCATCGCGACCCAAGGGCTCACGGGTCTTGTCTATTACATCGAGCTCAGCGCCGGCCAGCCAGGTAGCCCGCTGCTTGAGCCCGAGCCGGGGGCGGCCTACCCGGTGATCCACTCGGAGCCCTCCGACTTCGCCCGCCTTCAGCAGACGGGCACTGAGCTGTTGGAGCAGGCCAAGGGCGCGGCCGGTGAGCTCCGGGTCACCTTATCGGCGCTCAAGGAGCTCCTGGGAGAGCAGGAGCGGGAGCTGATCCGCGCGGCCATCGAGGATGCGGGACGCACCGCGGCACACCTGTCCGCGGCCAGCGCGATCCTGGGAGCCCAGCTTCAGCGGATCGGCCCTCTGCTTGATGACCTTTCCGGGTCCTTGAGCCGACTCGCCGACCGGGGTGGTGCGGCCTTCGACACGGCGGGAGAGGCTGCACAGGCCATCGGCCAGGCGGCGCACCAGCTGGATCGCCTGGCGGCGGAGGCCGCGCCGGGGGTCAAGACCCTGACACGGGACGGGATGCCGGAGCTGGTCGCCCTGCTGCGGGACCTCCGGGGTCTTACCGGGCGCCTGGACCGCATCGCCACGGACCTGGAGCAGGACCCCAACGTACTTCTCTACGGCCGGCCCCGGCGTCCCGGGCCGGGGGAGCGTCAGTGACCTCAGTCCACAAGTGTACGCAATTGAACGCGAATGAAGACATTGGGTTGGGTGGCAGTCTCGATGCGTCCTGAAACCTTGCCTCGCTGGCGGGCCCGTGGCGGTCTCTAGGGTAATGATTCTTCAAGCGCGGGTGCTCGCCGCCTTGTTGCTCGGCGCTTTGTCCGGCGGCTGCTCGAGCGTGCTGCCGACCCCCCCCGAGGCCCCGCCCGCGACCTTTGTGCTGGCCCCGGACCTGTCCTCGGTCCGGCCGGCAGTCCAGTCCTCAGAGTCCGGAGTAACCTTAATGGTTTCCCGCCCCGACCCGAGCGCCGGCTATGGGACTGCGCGCATGGCGTTCATGGACCAGGATTACCGGCTCGACTATTTCGCCGACCACCAGTGGGTGGACCCGCCGGCCGCCATGCTGGAGCCCTTGCTCGTCAAGGCCCTGGATGCCCACCCCACCTTCGGCGCGGTAAGCTTGGATGGCCACGGTATCCGCGCGGACCTGCGTCTGGACACCGCTATCGAGGCCTTCTACCAAGACTTTCGGACCCGCCCGAGCCGGGCCCGGGTCGCCCTGCGTGTGCGCCTCGTAGACCCCGGGGAGGGTCGGATCCTCGCCACCCGGCTGTTTGACGACACCGAGCCCGCCCCCGAAGATGCCGCCTATGGAGGGGTGCAGGCCGTCAACCGCGTCCTGGCCCGTTTGCTCCCCGAGATCGCGGACTTTGCCGCCCGCGCGACATCGCGCCTCGGGCCCCGCTCCGCAAGCAGCGACCTGGATAGGGTGGTGCGATGACCGCCCAGCGCCTACTCATCGTGGAGGACGATCCGGCCTTGGGCCAGATGCTGACCCTCCAGTTCGAGGACGCAGGTCTCCTCGCCGCCTGTGCTCAGCGCTGCGCGGAGGGGCTGCGGCGGATCCAATCCAGCCCCGTCGATCTGCTCCTGCTCGATCAGCAGCTCCCGGACGGGCGCGGGATGGACCTCATCGCCCCCGCCCTGGAGCTGGATCCGGAGCTTCCCATCGTCATGATGACCGGCCAGCACGACCTGGAGCTGGCCATCGAGGCGATCCAGCTGCCGTGATTGTACGTCCTTGCCGGGAGTGCTGGCGTCCGAAGCCTGGGATGCCGGGCGTTACCTGCGCGAGTCGCCCGATCAACCTTGAGCCACGTCTGCTGATCCCAATCTCTTTGCCGGCCGCTGCGACACGAGCCGCCGTTCCTTGCTCCACTTTCCCAAGCACCTGGAGTGAGTCGACGATGTCCCCCATTCAAACCCCGATCGGGGCCCTGCTCGTCCGGGCCCTCACCGCCCCCGGTGCCGCTACTGATTTAGTAGCGTTCATTGGCGTTTGTTTGCGGCCAACTGCCGACACGAGGATCAAGGCGGCCCGCCGACGAGCCGGGGTCGACGCCCGAGGCGCCGGCGGCAGGTCGCCGCATCAGCCCGTCCGGCTGGGCCTGTCCAGCAACTTCCCGATCAGGTCCATCGGCAGTGGAAAGACAATGGTGGACGATTTGTCCCCCGCCACGGTGGTCAGGGTCTCCATGTAACGCAGCAGGATCGCCTGGGGCTCCGCGGCCAGGATGTGGGCCGCTTCGGTGAGCTTCGCCGCCGCCTGCATCTCGCCCTGGGCGTGGATCACCTTGGCCCGGCGCGCGCGCTCCGCCTCCGCCTGCTGGGCGATGGCGCGGATCATGGATTCGTCCAGGTCCACGTGCTTGATCTCCACGTTCGCCACCTTGATCCCCCAGGCGTCGGTCTGGCTGTCCAGGATGCGGCGGATGTCGTCGTTGAGCTTTTCCCGTTCGGCCAGCATCTCGTCCAGCTCATGTTGGCCCAGCACCGAGCGCAGCGTGGTCTGGGCGAGCTGACTGGTCGCGGCCAGGTAGTCCTCCACCTGGATGATGGCCTTCTCCGGATCGATGACCCGGAAGTAGACGACCGCGTTGACCTTCACAGAGACGTTGTCGCGGGAGATCACGTCCTGGCTCGGCACGTCCATGACGATCACCCGCAGGTCCACCCGCACCATCTGCTGGATGAGCGGCACCACGATGATGAAGCCCGGGCCCTTGACCTTCCAGAATCGGCCCAGGGTGAAGATGACGGCCCGCTGATATTCCAGCAGGATCTTCACCGCCGCCGCGAAGAAGGCCACGACGAGCAGGACCAGGACTCCAATGGCCTCGATAGGCATGATCAGACCTCCTCTGTTGGCGAAAGGGGTAAGACGACCAGGGTCAGGCCCTCTCGGCCGACGACCCTGACCCTTTGACCGGCGGCGATGGGTACGGTGCTGCGGGCGGTCCAGACCTCGCCCCGCAGATGCACGCTCCCGTCCTCGGGGAAACCCCCAAGGGCCTCGCCGACGGCACCGATAAGCTGCTCAGAGCCGCTCACCACGGCCCGGCGCCGCGACCGGATGGCCATGCCGATGACCACGGCGAGGAGCAGGGCGCTCAGGACGGCGAAGCTCAGGACCAAGGGGACCGAGAGCCCCAGGCCCGGCACCTCCGTGTCCACCAGGATCAGGGAGCCCACCACGAAGGCAGCGATGCCGCCGATCCCGAGGGCCCCGAAGCTCGGCATGAAGGCCTCGGCGATCATCAGGGCCAGACCCAGCACCATCAGCGCCACCCCGGCATAGTTCACCGGCAGGAGCTGGAAGGCATAGAGGGCGAGCACCAGGCTCACCGCCCCCACGGTCCCGGGGAGCACGGTGCCGGGGTTGGAGAACTCATAGATCAGGCCGTAGATCCCGATGAGGAGCAGGATATAGGCCACGTTAGGGTTGGCGATGATCCCCAGCAGCCGGGTGCGCCAGTCTGGGGTTAGGACCACCGGGGTCACGCCGGCGGTGGCGAGTCGCACCTCACCGGCCGCCGTGGTGACCCGGCGCCCGTCCACGGCGGCGAGGAGCGCCTCCACATCCGGCACCACCAGGTCCACCACCCCGAGCTGGAGTGCCTCATCCGCCGGCAGACTGGCCGCCCCGCGCACCGCCTGCTCGGCCCACTCGGCGTTGCGGCCCCGCAGCTGCGCGAGGCTGCGCAGATAGGCGGCGGCGTCGTTCACGAGCTTATCCTTGCTCGCATCGCCGGTGGACTTCTCCGACGGCGCCTCTTCGCCCTCGGCCGGCTTCTTGGGCTCCGGGTCGAGCCCCGGCAGGCCCCCGATCTGCACCGGGGTGGCCGCCCCCAGGTTGGTTCCCGGGGCCATGGCCGCGATGTGGCAGGCATAGAGGATGTAGGTCCCGGCGCTGGCGGCTCGGGCCCCGCTCGGGGCCACAAAGCCCGCCACCGCCACCGGCGAGCCGAGGATGGCCTTGACGATGGCGCGCATGGACGTGTCCAGGCCCCCTGGGGTGTCCATGCGCAGGATGAGCAGCCGCGCCCCGCTCGCGGCCGCTCGGGCGATGGTGCGCTCCACGAAGGCGCTGGTGGCGGGGCCGATGGCGCCCTCCACATCGATCACCAGGGCCTCGCTGCTGGGGGAGGGCAGCACGGAATCTGACGCCTGCACCCCCCCGACGAGCGCGAGCCACAGCGCGAGCCACAGAAGGAGCAGAAGGGGCACCCAACGTGCGGACATGACGGCCTCCCGAGGTGTCTGCCCTTAAGGTTAGCCGCCGCGGCTGGGATCCGCTGGAAAGGTCGGCCTAAGGGCATCTCCGGTGGCCCAGGGCTCGGGCCCGGCAGACCTGAGCCGGAACGAGCCCGTATGCGAATGCCTCACGCGAGGGGGAGCGTGCCCTGCCTCCACCGCCGGGGCGGTCGCCTCTCCGGGCCGGCCGCGCAAGGAGCTATACTCGGACCGGCCCCACCCGGAGACCGATCATGGCGACCCAGCCCAAGCCCTATTACAGCTTCGAGGACTACCTAGAGGCGGAGCGTGCCTCCACCGACGCCAAGCACGAGTACGTCGCGGGCCAGGTGTTCGCTATGGTGGGCGCGACCTACAACCACAACCTGATCACCGCCAATCTTGCTCGGAAGCTGGGAAACCAGTTGGAATCCAGTCCCTGCACCGTGCTCTCAAGCGACATGCCCCTACGCATCCAGACGGCGGACACCTGTGCCTATCCGGATGTGGTGGTCCTGTGCGACAGGCCAGCCTTCTATGACCTGCGCAGGGATGTCCTCACCGACGCCTCCCTGGTGGCTGAGGTCCTCTCGCCGTCCACCGAGGGCTATGACCGCGGCGAGAAGTTCGCCCTCTATCGGCACCTGCCGGGGCTTCGCCAGTATCTGCTCATTGCCCAGGACCGCCTGGCCCTGGACCTCTTCACCCGCCAGCCGGACGGGCGCTGGCTTCTTGAGGCCTACACCGACCCGGACGCGGAGATCCCGCTCGATTCCATCGGCTGCACCCTGCGCTTGGGCGAGGTCTACGACAGGGTCGAATTCGCGCGGGCGGAAGACCCCGCAGCCTGAAGCGAAGTGCTGGCCCAGGCACCGAGTAAAGGTGTACGGCGTCGCGGTGGAGCCGCTTCGCTTTTTCCACCCTGCCTCGCTCAATGGCTAGCAGACCTATAAGAAAACAAGCTCCGACGCCTGCCGAACAGCGGCGGGCTCGGGTTGGCAATGATGTTGGGCCACGCACCAAGGGTTAGCGATGGACTTCGAATGGGATGAACCTAAAGCCAAAGCGAATCAGAGGAAACATGGCATCACATTCTGGGAAGCGACAGAGGTCTTCGGCGATGAACTGTCATCGTTCGTTGTC
>Ga0209254_10004303_pt1 | contig 13055 bp, 10 predicted proteins | sample FrelakmetDIP11DI_FD_187148 | JGI IMG/M metagenome (GOLD analysis project Ga0209254, IMG submission 187148) | Freshwater lake sediment microbial communities from the University of Notre Dame, USA, for methane emissions studies - DIP11 DI (SPAdes)... | ecosystem: Environmental > Aquatic >...
ATCCGTCATCCCGACGCGGTAGACGATTTTCCAGATGCCGGCGCGTTTTTCCATGCGGTCCATGTAGCGTCCGCCCACCCAGAAATCCATCTGTGTGTCGTAGGCATTCGCCGCCGCCTGCGGATCGCCTTTAGCGCGCATGCGGTGATAGGCGGTGAAATACGCTTCGGTATAGGCCGATAAGCCATCGGCTTCGACCTCGATGAAGATGTTGCCCAACTGGTGATGCGTGTGGGTGTGCGTCGCCAGCACACCGAGCGCGAAGGCGACGAAATCGCCGGGCTTGCCGGGCTGCGACGCTCGCGACGGATCGCTGCTCGGGCCTTCGAAGCCGTGGCGGTGCTGGGAGTCCGCGTGGAACACGCTGCGCAGCAGCGCCTCATCACAATGATCGATCGCGCGACAATACGTCATCATGACTTGCGCGCACGCCTGTTGATCGAGCAACTGTTGTAGATGTGGATCGTCAACGGTTGCGACCTGCCCCGCCTTCATCATTCGTTCCATGTTCAAAACCATTACTCCTGCGGCACGTTCATTTCGGCGCGTTGACGCCGTCGGTCTCGAGCGCGTAAGGCGCATGCTCTTCGACCTGACAGTAGAGATGTTGGAAATGCCAGCGGCCGGCAATACGCACGTATTGCTCACGGTACCAGCCGATAATGCGGCGGTATTGCAGGCTGTGGTCGGGGCGATAGCCGGTGTACAGCATGATCAGCCGCCAGTGACCCGTGGCGCGGTCGCCATCCACGTCAATGATCGGATTGATCGCATGATGGCCCGAGTTACGAATCGTACCGCTGCGACCGAGGCCGCCGAGCAGCGATTTGATTGCGTCGCGGCCTTCGGCACGACCCATGGTGGACGCCTCCCACACGGCATCGTCGGCAAACAGCGGGCCGAGCGTTTCCGGATTGTGAGCGTCGTCGCATGCGGCGCAGTAGCGCGCCTTCAGCTTGCGGATTTCTTCGATGTCTTCAAGCACCTGCAGGCGCTGTTCGATCGTACCCATCATCATCTGCCGGTTGATCGGCGCGCCGATCAGCCGGTGTGCATCGATTGGGAAATGACCGCAAAGCCGTTCGATGCGGCAAGCCGCTTGCCGACCACGGCTTGGTACTCCGGTGAGTTGTACCAGGCCTTGGCGGCAGCGGTCGTCGCGAACTTGATGATCACCGTCTGCGGGCCCGGCGGTTTGCCTTCGATGGTTTCCGCCGCGACATCGAACGACACGACCTCGGCGCCGTGTTTTGCGAGCGTGGGTCCCGCGCCCTGTTGATACGCACGGTAGCCGGCGGGATCGGTCACGACGTACTGGGCAATAAAATACGCGGCCATATGCAGTCTTCCTCTGGTTTGAAAAATCGGTTTGATGAACCCGGATCCTAGGGGATGTCGCAACGCGACACCACCCACACGCGTGTGCTTGGCATGCACTGAGACGTTGCGGGACTGGCGCGCCGACACCGACATGGGTCAATCTCTCATCTTCGACAGGACACCACGAACATGCCATACGATCTGACCCAGCCGAGCGACCTGACGCTGCCTCCGGGCGATGCGCGCTGCCCCGGACCCAGCACCAAGGACATCATCCTGCGCGACGTCGGCGGGGCTCCCGCCGCGCTGACCGCGGAGTCTTATCACTTCCTCGGCGACGCCGACATCCCGTTCGCACGCTACACGTCCCAGGCGTTCTACGATCTCGAGATCGACCGGATGTGGTCGCGCACCTGGCAGTGGGCGTGCCGCGAAGAGCACATTCCCAATGCCGGCGACTACGTGGTCTACGACGTCGGCCCGTATTCGGCATTCGTGATCCGCACCGATGCAACCACGATGCGCGCCTTCGTCAACTCGTGTCCGCATCGGGGCATGCAGCTGTGCGACGCGGGATCGAGCGGTAGCGGGAAACAGTTCGTGCGCTGTCCGTTCCATGGCATGTCGTGGAATCTCGATGGCTCGTTGCGTGAAATTCCCTGCCGCTGGGATTTTCCGCATGTTCAGGATGAGACGTTCCGCCTGACGGAATTACCTTGCCGCAGCTGGGGCGGCTTTGTTTTTATCAATTTCGACCGCAACGCCGCCCCGCTCGACGACTATCTCGAAGTGCTGCCGGCGCATTTTGCCGATTGGCCGCTCGAGGATCGTTACGTCTCCCTGCACATGGAAAAGGTCCTGCCGGGCAACTGGAAGATGGCCATGGAGGGTTTTCTCGAGGCCTACCACGTGCTGGCGACACACCCCGAAGGTTTGCGCACCGCGGGCGATGCAAACGCGCAGTACGACATCTTCGGCAAAAACGTCACGCGTTTTGTTCACACGATCGGTTATCCAAGCCCACATCTGAAAAAAGCGCTGTCCGAACCGGAACTGTTCGCAGCCCTCGGCCACGATCCGAAAGACCTGCCGGCCGGGGTCGGTGCACGGCAACGTCACGCCGAACTCGCGCGGCAGAATCTCGGTCAAAAGCTGGGCGTCGACCTCAGCGCCGTCAGCACGAGTCAGCTGCTCGACTCGATCGAATACCACCTGTTTCCCAACGCGTGCTTCTTTCCAGGCATCAACATTCCGCTGATCTATCGGTTCCGGCCACTCGACGTGGACCACTGCATCCACGAGATCCTGCTGCTGCAACCGGTGCCGCGGAACGCTCCACGACCACCGCCCGCCCCCGTGATCAAGCTCGGCATCGATGATTCGTACACAACCGTGCCCGCCTTCGCCGCCACCGGCCTGGCTTACGTGCTGGATCAGGACACCGACAACTTCCGTCGCCAGCGCGCCGGCATCAAGGCGGCGTTCAAGCAGGGCCAGACGCTCGGCAACTATCAGGAAGCACGCATTCGCCGGTTTCATCTGACGCTCGATGAGTACCTGGCTTCCGCACCGGCGCGATGAGCACGCCCGCCGAATTCAACCTGATGGACGACGCGACACGCGAGTGTCCGTTCGCCTACTTCAATGCCATCCGCCGCGACGCGCCGGTGTACTACATGGCCGAACTCGGTGCGTATTACGTGTCACGTTACGAAGACGTGCGCTACGTGAAGAAGCATCCGGAGATCTTCTCGAACAACATTTTCGAACTCGGCGGACGCCGCGCGCGGGTACGTAACATTGCCGAGGAATACCGCGCGCAGAACGGTTGGCGGCGCGTATCCACGCTGCAGCGCACGGACCCACCGCTGCACGGCACCTACCGCGCGTTGATCAACCATACCTTCACGGTGAACCGCGTCAGAACCATGACCGCGTACATCGAGACCGTCGTCAACGATCTGATTGATACGTTCATCGACGCCGGACAGTGTGATTTTGTCTCGGCATTCGCGGTTCCGCTGCCCTGCACCGTGATTGCCGACCAGCTCGGCGTGCCACGCGAAAAAATCCCGGATCTGAAGCGCTGGTCGGATGCGATGCTCGCGCCGGGCGGCGGCTTTACCGACGACGCGGCCGCGCTCAAGTGCGGCAAACTGGTGGTCGAGGCGCAACAGTTTTTTGCGCAGGTTATCGAAGCGCGCCGCGCGGATCGAAAGGACGACATCATCTCGGACCTCGTGCACACGCAGGTCGAGGACGGGGCCAACGGCGTCAAACGCCATCTGGACATGTTCGAACTGCAGGATCTGCTCGATCAGCTGCTGACCGGCGGCAACGAGACGACGACCAACGCGATCGGCTCCGCGATGCGGCTGCTGCTAGAGCGCCCCGGTCTCGCGGTGCGGTTGCGCGACGATCCAAAACTGTTGCGCAATTTCATCGAAGAATCGTTGCGCTACGAACCGCCCGTGCTGCATCTGTGGCGGATCACCACGCAGGACACCGAACTCGGCGGCGTCAAACTGCCCAAGGGGTCCAGCGTGGCACTCGGCTATGCATCGGCCAACCGCGACGAGTTGGTTTTCGGCGATGGCGAGACATTCGACGTCGACCGCAAAAAAGCCGGCGGACATCTGACCTTCGGATCAGGTCCGCATCACTGCCCCGGCGCGGCGCTGGCGCGGCAGGAGATCTTTTCGGCGTTCACCGTACTGCTGCACCGCCTCGATAACATCCGTCTGGCCGATCCCAACGATCCGCTACCGCACGTGCCGAGCAGCTTTTTACGTGGCCTCGCGAATCTCAACGTCACCTTCAATGTTCGCAGCCGCGCCCGGTACAGTCCCGGCGCATCGGTGTACTAAAAATGCAGCAGCGTCTCGACGGTAAACGTATCGTAATCACCGGTTCATCGCGTGGTCTCGGGCGCGCGTTCGCGATCGCATCGGCCGCCGCGGGGGCACGCGTGGTGATCAACGGCACCAACACCACCGCGCTTTCCGAGGTCGAAATGACGATCCGTTCGGGGGGCAGCGACGTACTCGCAATCGCCGGTTCGGTGACCGAAGAACTGGTATGCGAGTCGCTGATCGAAGGTTGCGTCAGCCATTTCGGTGGCGTCGATGTGGTCGTCAACAACGCCGGCGTCGTGCGCGACCGAACCTTGATGAAAATGTCGGCGGACGATTTCGACGAAGTCATCGCAGTCAATCTACGCGGCGCATTCCTGTGTACCAAACATGCCGCGCTCGCGATGCGCGAAACCGGCGGTCATATCATTCAGGTCATCTCCGCATCCGGACTGTCGGGTGGTTTCGGCCAAGGTAACTATGCGGCCGCGAAGGCTGGCATGGTGGGGTTGATGCGAACCGCAGTACTCGAACTCGGCAAGCTCGGCATCCGCAACAACGCGCTGTGGCCGATCGCCGAGACGGATATGACCCAGATCGTCTTCGAACGCACGCGCGCGATGGCGCAGCAACGCGGCGTTGTTGCACCCGCACCGGTCGAGATGGGCTTTGGCAAACCGGAAGAGGTCGCGCAGGGCCTGGTGTGGCTCGCAAGCGACGGCGCGGCTCACCTCGATGGCCAGGTGTTGACGTTCAACGGCCGCAAGACTGCGCTGTGGCAGCACCCGTCGGAGCAGCACATCACGTTCCGCGATACCGCCTGGAGCGTCGACGCTCTCGATGAACACTACCGCCACATCGAACCATTGCCGATCTACCGGCCGAAGATGGTTCCGGATCCCGGCACTGCCGGCCGTTGAGACGAGCCGCATGACCATCGCCGTCGTCAATCATTCGGCAAGCTCCGCTCAGATCACCAATTTTACTAAGGAGCGTTACCTCGACGCCGCCTTCATGACGCGTGAGTGGGCGCATGTGTGGCGACGCGGCTGGTTGCTCGCGGGGCTCACGAGCGACGTGCAGCACCCCGGCGACTTCTTCGTTTTCGAGATCGGTGCCGAACAGATTCTGATCGTGCGCGGACGTGACGGCTCGGTGCGCGCCTTCTTCAACGTGTGCCAACATCGTGGTAATCGACTCGTCGACGTGGAGCGCGGCCACGCGACGAACTTCCGCTGCGCCTACCACGCGTGGACCTACGACACCGATGGCGCCATCAAAATCGTGCCATATATGGAACGCTTTGCGAATGGCGTGCCGACCGCCGAACGATCGCTTCGCGGCGTGCACATCGACGTGTGGGACGGCTTCGTGTTCGTGTCCCTCGAGGCGCAACCGCCACCGTTGCGCGATTTCCTCGGACCTGTCATCGAGCAGCTCGCGCCGTATCGATTCGAGCGCATGACGCTCGTCGAAGACCAGACCGTCGAACACCAGTGCAACTGGAAAGCCGTGATCGACAACTTCAGCGAGTTGTACCACGTCGACTTCCTGCATCCACAACACCGACGTATGGTCGATTGCTGCAACGACACGGTGCATCTGTTCACCGGCGGTCACACCGGCCTGGCCGTGAAAGGCGCCACGGTCAACCCTCGATTTCCCGTCCCCGACGAACCGACCGATATTCAGGTCGCGCAGATGCGCAGCCTCGACCTCGATCCCGCTGCGTTTCGGGGACGCGTGCTCGACGTGCGTCGCGCTGTGCAGCTGCGCAAGCGGGAGATCGGCCGTGATATGGGCTACGACTACAGCGCGTTCGACGACGACCAGCTCTCCGATGTGTGGCAGTACAACCTGTTTCCGAACGTCATCCTGTCGTTCACGCCCGAGCATTTGTGGCTGATGCGCGTGCGGCCGCACCCAACGGATCCGCAACGCTGCTACTTCGACAAGTTGAGCTTTCTGCTGTTTGCAGACCCGCAGCTGAGCAAGGCAACGCGCGACATCGGCGGCCCCGGGCGCACTGCGACATCGTCGAGCGGACGCCGATCGGAGAACTACGTCAGACCTACGCGCGACTGCTTCGATCACCAGGCCATCCTGCGCCACGAAAAAACCATGACGATCACGATCGATCAGGACATCGAGCTGCTCGGTCACGTGCAGGCCGGCATGAACTCAGCCGGCTTCACAAGCGTGTGGCTCAACGATGACGAGCTGCGTGTGCAGCACTTCCATAACCGCCTCGACGAGCTGCTCAGCTGAACGCCGCCGCACCGCACCAGAGCGCCGAACCAGAACACTTCTGGTCGTATCTGCGCAGTAAAGAGATCGACTTTCTGCCATCTGGCGCATTGCGCTGGTGGCTGCTCGGTTTGATCGTGCTCGGCTGGGCCGTTGAACAGTACGAAGGCTTGAAGACCGGGCCGGTACTCGTGTACGTGCTCGAGGAGTTCGATAAGTCACTCACTCAGTGGGGCTACGTCGCCGCGGCCGCGGGCCTCGTTTACAGCGCAGGTGCCGTGTTGCTCAGTCGCGCGGCGGATCGATTCGGTCGGCGGCCGCTGATGATCTGGCCGGTGGCCTGCTACGCGGCAATCTCGGTGTGCGGCGCACTGGCGCCGAGCTTCATCGTGCTGGCGAGCTTGTCGATGGCCGGCAGCTTCATGATGGCGGGCATGAACCCTGCGGTGCACGCGGCGTCGCGCGATCTAACACCCCGGATGGGGCGCGCGATGGTGTACTCGTGGGTATCGCTCGCATTCACGATCGGTGCGTTGATGTCCACGGCGGTGGCCGCGCAAACGCTGCCGATCTGGCCCGGTTGGCGTTCACAATATTGGATCGCCGCGGTGCTCGGCGCGGTGACTGCCTCGATTATCTTCGTGTTCTATCGCGACTTGTCGGCGCGCATCCGCGGGCGGGTCATGCAGACGATTGAGCCGATCGACGTCGGGCACGCCGAAACGAACATCACGAACTCGAATCACTATGACCAGGGTCGCGCGATCTATCGAAGCCCGCGGCTGTGGCTGCTGTCGTGCACGATCGTGTTCTGGTCGCTGACGTATGTGACCGTCTCGGGCTATGTACCGACCTTCCTGACGCAGCACTATCACATCGAACCCGCGCAAGCCGCCGGCATCACCTCGTATTTCTGGATCGTCTTTACATGCAGCGTGTTCCTGTCGGGCTGGCTGTCGGATCGTCTGCGGGTACGCAAAACAATCACCGCGTTCGGCGGCATTACCACCGGGCTGTGTTTTCTGCTCGGCGCACAGTTGCCGGTTGGAACACCCAATGCAACGTTGGCGCTGGTCTGGTCGATGACCGGCTTCTTCGCCGGCTTCATTTATCCCGCCTGGTGCGCGATTTATTCCGAAACCGCCGAAAGCATCAGTCCGCATGGCGTCGGACGCGCATTCGGCATCACCGCAACACTTGCGCCGATCTCGGGTCTGTTTCTGAATCTGGGATTACCGCGCGTTGTCGAGATCTGGGGATGGCCGACCTGGATGACGATCGCGGGGTTTTGTTGTTTTGGGGCGGCCGTACTCGTATCGTTCGGTGAGGGGCCCTGGTGGGTGCCGCGCGCGCAACGGCGAACCATCGCCGGCGCTGTCGCTGCCATCGAATAAAACAAACACGCTCGGACGCAATCGGAGATACCAACATGCTCGATCTCATCATCCGCAATGGTCGCATCATCGACGGCACGGGCAGCCCCGGCTTCAGCGGCGACATCGGCATCAAGGACGGCCGCATCACCGCGATCGGTCGCGTCGATGACACAGCAAACCAATCCATCGATGCGACCGGTCGCGTCGTCAGCCCCGGCTTCGTCGATGTTCACACACACTACGATGCGCAGGTGTTCTGGGACGGCACGCTGAGCCCATCGTGTTACCACGGCGTCACGACGATCTTCGGCGGCCACTGCGGCTTCAGCATCGCGCCGCTATCGAAGGAAGCGGCGCCGTATCTGCTGAACATGCTGTCGCGCGTCGAAGGCATGCCCGCAAACAGCCTCGCAGAGGGGGTGCCGTGGGATTGGGAGACCTTCGGTGAATACCTCGGCAAGCTCGACGGAAAACTCGGCGTGAATGCGGGCTTCATGGCCGGCCACAGCGCGATCCGTCGGGTGGTGATGGGTGAACGCGCGGTCGGTCAGAAAGCAACGCCTGCCGAACTCGAGCGGATGAAAGCGCTGCTCGCACAATCGCTGGCGCAGGGTGCGATGGGTTTTTCATCGACGGTATCACCCACGCACAACGACGCTGACGGCAATCCGGTGCCATCGCGACATGCAAGCCGCGAAGAGCTGATCGAACTTGCGCGGGTGTGTCGCGACTACGAGGGCACGTCGCTCGAATTCCTGCCGGCTGTCGGCCGCTTCTCGCAGGAGATCAAACAACTGATGTCGGATCTGTCGACCGCCGCGCAACGGCCGCTGAACTGGAACGCGTTGAACGCCGGCGATCCGGAAACGATGGCGAATCAGCTGTCGGCAACCGACCTTGCGCGCAGCAATGGCGGCGACGTACGCGCGCTGACCATTCCGCAACCCATCACGCTGCGCATCAATCTGTTTGCCGGCTTCGTGTTCGATGCGCTGACCGGCTGGGACGGCTTGTTCCAGATGTCCATCGACGACCGCATCAAGGCGCTGAGCGATCCGGAGAAACGCCGCTCACTCGACCAGAGCGCACGCGCATCCGGACCGCTGCGGGGTCTCGCCGATTGGGCGCAACTGACGGTGCACTCGGTCGCCAACGCCCAGAATCGCCCCTTCGAAGGTCGCAAGATCGGCGACATCGCCATCGAACAAGGCAAGACGCCATTCGACACGATGCTCGATCTGGCGATATCCGAAGGCCTGCGCACCTCGTTCATGCCGCCCGCCATTGGTGGCGAACCGGCGCTGTGGAAAGTCCGCGGGCAACTGTGGGCCGACGAGCGCACGGTGATCGGCGCCTCCGACGCAGGCGCCCACCTCGACATGATCGATACGTTCGCGTTCTCGACCCAGGTGCTCGGCAACGGCGTCCGCGAACATGGGGTCATCGGACTCGAGCAGGCGATCCATCAACTGACCCAGGTGCCGGCGGAACTATTCGGCCTGCGCGAACGGGGTCTGTTGCGCACCGGCTGGCACGCCGACATCGTCATATTCGATCCGCAGACCGTGGGCTCGGGCCCGGTGCACATGCGTCCAGACCTGCCGTGCAACGAACCGCGCATATATGCCGACGCCTATGGCATCGATCACGTTTTCGTCAACGGTGTGCAGATTATTCGCGACGGTGAGCACACTCAGGCGCGCCCCGGCACCGCGCTGCGATCCGGCAAGGACACGTATACCCCCGTCATGATGACCCGCCCTGTCAAGGCGCCTTTGACGGCACAGCCGAGTTGACGTTGAGCCCAACGCGCGTATTGTGCCGCCGGGCGTCGGACCGCAGCCGACGCCGCGACCGCGTCACGTAATTTGTCCTGAACCATGCCCCTGGCCTCGCTGTCCGAGGTAGACTGCCCGCGCGTCCCAGCGCCAATGGAGAAACGATGACTGATGCTACAACTCGCGCCCCGATCGATTGGGTCACGACAATACTGTTCTCAGCCACGTTCGCGGTCGCTGTCACCGCCGTGCCGCTTTACGGCTGGTTTGTGGGCTATTCAACCGCCAGCTGGATCTGGTTCGGGATCTTTCTAGCCGCCACTGGATTATCGATCACCGCCGGATACCACCGCCTCTGGTCGCACCGCTCCTATGAGGCACATTGGACGGTTCGTTTGTTCTTCATGCTCTTCGGCGCGATGGCGGTGGAGAACAGCATCTATATCTGGGCCGCAGGTCATCGGCCGCACCACCGCTTCGTCGACGACGAAGACATCGATCCGTATTCGTCGCGTCGGGGCCTGTGGTTTTCGCACATCGGCTGGATGCTGCGCCGCTATCCCAGCGGCGAACCGGACTTCAAGTACGTCAAAGACCTGGAACGCGATTCCATCGTCATGTTCCAGCATCGCCATTACGTGCCGATCGTGCTCGCGATGAATTTCGGTCTGCCGCTGCTCGTCGGCTTCATTTCGGGCGACATATGGGGCGCATTGCTGCTCGCCGGTGTGCTGCGTCTGGTCATCAATCACCACGTGACGTTCTTCATCAACTCACTGGCGCACGCCTGGGGCAGTCAGCCATACACGGACCAGAACACTTCGCGTGACAATCCGATCCTCGCTTTCTTCACCTACGGCGAGGGCTATCACAACTTTCATCATCTGTTCGCCAATGACTTCCGCAACGGTATCCGCTGGTGGCATTGGGATCCGACGAAGTGGCTGATTCGCGGCATGTCGTTCCTGGGACTGACGCGCAAACTGCGGATAACACCGGCGATCGCGATCGAGCAAGCTCGCCTCGATATGCATTTCAGTCGCGCGCAGCGCAGCGTTGCGCAAAAGGCCGCTCGCGGCGACGGCTTTGCCGTAGAACTGCGCGAACTGATCACGCGTGAGTACGAAGCGTTCACCGCCACGCTCGCCGAATGGTCAGCTGCACGAGATTCATGGATGGCATCAACCCGGGAACACGTCGCCGAACAACTCGAACGATTCCATTTCACCGCCTACGCGCGCGAAATCGAAGCACGCCTGCGTGCCCAACGCCGGCGCCTCGAGCAGCTACCGCTCTATTGATTTAACCGGATCCGCACCGCCTGACGCAGCTTACGTTGCGGATCGCGCGGCCTTGAAATCAGGGTCGCGCTTTTCCAGGAACGCACTGATCGCTTCTTTGTGCTCGGGTGACGCATAACACTGCGTCAAGGCGGCGATCTCGCGCTGCTGCACCAATCGTGTGTCGCCTTCAGCAATATTTTGCGTCAACAGTTGTTTGACCATCCGCAGTGCCGCCTGCGGGTTTTCACCCATCGCGCGTGCAGCCGCCCTCGCCGCCGCCATCAGATCCGCGGGTTCAACTACCTTGTCGACCAGACCAATGAGCTGCGCTTCTTCACCGGTGATCGTTTTGCCGGTCAACATCAGCTCGCTCGCATTGCCGAAGCCGACGCGCAACGCCAGATAGTGCGAGCTCGCAAGCTCGGGCACTAACCCCATCTTGATGAAACGCACGCTGAGTTTGGCGCCGCGCGCCGCAATCAACTGATCCATCGGCAACACCTGAGTAAGACCCACACCGATCGCCGCGCCGTTGATTGCCGCAACGATCGGCTTCGAGCTGCGGATCAACTCCACCCAATCGCCCGTGCGCGCACCCTGGCGTGACGGTTCACGTTGCTCGGTCTGCGCTTTGAACACCGCCTCGATATCGGCGCCGGCGCAGAATCCGCGCCCCGCGCCGGTTACGACAATCGCGATGACGTCGTCGTTGGTATTGGCCTGGGTGATCGCGGTCGCGAGTTCACCGCCCATCTGGTAAGTCCACGCATTCAGCCGCTCGGGGCGGTTCAATGTAATCGTTAGAATGCCGGTGTCGATGTTCGTCAGGATCGTTTCGTAGCTCATTGTTTACCCCTCACTCGATTCAAAAAACGTGCCCGCAACACCATCACGTCGCGCGGCGTATTGCTGGACGTACCACGCTTGCTCGGCCTTGCAGCCCGCGAGTGTAATGGCACGCCTAACGGATGCTGTCAACGAAACCCGTCTGCGCCTCGGGTCTGTCATAACGCGCCGGAACCAAACTGCGCAGTGCGTCGAAGCTCTTGCGCACCCACGCATCGTAGATTCCCTGCGAGCTGCGGCGGACATTGACCTCGTGAATGGATATCGCCAAGTCTTCAAAAGGCAAGGCCTGTTCTTCGAGCAGCACCACGTACTGTTCACGCTCGAGCGCCGACAGCCCTACCGGCGGCGCCGAAGCCATCAATTCACGCGCCAGCGCCGCATAGGTATCGGCAATCTGATACGTCGACGCTGTTGAGAATTCCGCCACCCCGTAGCCGGACACGGCTTCAAATGCAGTGACGGTTGCCTTGAGCGCGCCTTGCTTGCGCGCCAGACTCTTCGCCAGATCGCCGGACAGCGTCGTCGTGTCGAAGCTGTGCCGCGTCTCGAGCGCGAGTACGAATTGGGCATTCGCCGCGAGGTAACGGCCACGATCCGTCAGATCGTTGCCGAGACGCTTGCCGCGATCGATCTGCGCGCGCAGCCAGTAGTCGCGATTTTTTTCATCGCCCAAGCGTTCGTACAACACATCGAGGTGGTGTGCAGCTTCCAACGCCAGATCTGCGGGCACCGGGTAGGTGGCCACATAGTTTCGAAATCCCGCGATCGCGTTGGTCGGATCGTCGCCGACGTACAGCTCGGCGGAGTGAAACAGCGCCTCACGTCCCATATCGGTGCCCGGATTGGTCACGGCCACGCGGTGGAACTCGTCCGCGGCTTCGTGCATCCGGCCGCCCTTCTCATAAAGCACGGCGAGCCGCGCAGTCCGATCCGCATCGAGTGCGTTGTCGGGATACCGCGCGCGAAACGCCCGCAACAGATCGGCCGCCTCGCCCCAACGCTGCGCCGTCTCGTAGACAGCGACGGCATCGAAGTGACCTTGCGCCGCCAAGTCCGAACCCGCGCCGTCACCGGCAATACGCAGATAGTTCCGCACGGCGCCATCTACGTCGCCGCGTTGTTCGTCCGCTTCTCCCTGCTTGTAGATCGCGGCCTGCAGTTTTGCCCGTATGGCTGCGGTTTCCTGCGCGGACCCGCCCGCCAGCAACAGCGCCTCCCGATACCGTGCCTCCGCTACATCGAAGCGAGCTTGTTCGAACGCGACGTGCGCCACGATCAACGTTGCGCTGCGTGCCACGGGCGGCGCCAATTGACCATCACTACGCAACAGATCCTCGGCAAGGCGCGTGG
>Ga0209254_10004304_pt1 | contig 13053 bp, 5 predicted proteins | sample FrelakmetDIP11DI_FD_187148 | JGI IMG/M metagenome (GOLD analysis project Ga0209254, IMG submission 187148) | Freshwater lake sediment microbial communities from the University of Notre Dame, USA, for methane emissions studies - DIP11 DI (SPAdes)... | ecosystem: Environmental > Aquatic >...
TGTCATCTTTGGTTCCCAGCATTGCATGCTGCAAAATCCATACGCCCTCTTCGTAGCAGGCTTTTTCGGTTACCGGGCAATGAACATTTTTATAATCAACATTTTCGGGAATAGCATAACACATAAAGTTTTTTTGTTGGAATACCGGCTGTTTGTATAATGGTTCCGGATATCCCATAAACGATGGCACTCCTTCGGCAGCCAGCATTTCGGCAAATTCCCTTTTCGGAAGATAGTTAAAATATTTTTTATCATATCTGAAAATATAAATATGATAAGTGTGCAGGGTTTCTCCATGTCCGCGGGTCAGGGGAGAAATTCCTTCAATATTTTCGAGAAGGGAATTCAGATAAAGGCCGTTCTCGTTTCTTTTCCAGGTTTGTTCTTCCAGTCTCTTGAATTGTTCCGATAACAGGGCAACCTGTAACTGTGTAATACGGTAATTGCAACCCAGGTGATGATGTTCGTACCATTGTCCGCCTTTTATGCGGCCCACATTGCGCAGGGAATCCATCATCGTGGCAAGCTCATCATCATTGGTTACTGCAATACCGCCCTCGCCACTGTTCAGGTTTTTTGACGACTGGAAACTGAAACAGCCTGCATCACCAATACTTCCAAGCTTTTTGCCCTTATATTCGCCACCGTGAGCATGACAAGCATCTTCAATGATTCGCAGATTGTGTTTTCTTGCTATACCCGATAGTGCATCCATATTGCATGCCTGACCGGCAAAATGCACAGGAATAATGGCTTTGGTTCTGGGAGTGATGGCTTTTTCAACAGCCACCGGATCCATATTGTAAGTATCGGGCTCAATATCAACAAAAACCGGTACGCAATTGGCCTCGACCACTATCGAAGCAGTGGCAATAAAAGTATAGGGTGGAACAATAACCTCATCTCCGGGCTTTACTCCGCAAGCTATTAATGCCAGACGAAGGGCAATAGAACCATTGGCACAACTTAAAGCATATTTGGTTCCGCAAAATGATGCAAATTTCTGCTCAAATTCAAGAATCTGCCCATCGCAGTTGGGATTTCCCCAGGCACCGCTTTTTACAACTTCGGCAACTGCCTTTACTTCCAATTCATCGAAAATTGGCCAGCCGAATTTTTTATCTATGGTTTTTGGCCCTCCAAAAAGGGCTAAATCTTCCTTTTTCATAAAAATATATATTATTGATGTTTATAACATAAGTTTTACAATTGTTAATTAGCGAATTTTCGATTCAATGAACTGTAACTGTTCTGCTTTCTCTTCCAAGTTGAGTAAAAGCCTTTAATTTAATTGTATTTATCTTTTCAATGGGTTTTTCGTAAACCGGAGAATTAATTGTAGGTTCTGAACCATCATAAGTATAGTGGATTTTCAATCCCGGAAAGGCAATATTGGCTTTTACCATTCCATTTTCTACAACAGCGCCTGGTAAAGGAATCCTATATTTGAATCCACCAAACAGTACATCGAGTTTTGGAAGTTCCCGCTGACCAATGCGGTTGGCCAGTTCGTTCCATCCCAATTGAATTTTGGCAATCCTGCTGTTCAAATTGGCATCGTTTTCCCAGGCAGGGGCAGCGGCCCACGCCTTTTCGGCAAAGGCGAAGAGTTTTGGTAAAACATAGTATTCCATCATGTCCTGACCTTTAACGGTTTCTGTCCATAACTGAGCCTGGAGACCCATTATGTTTTTGCGGTTTTCAGGTTTTAAACGTTCTTTACCGGCATAAGCTTCTTCTTCATCGGTAAAATATCCCAAATCATTAAAGAAAGTTGATTTGTAAACATCGTAAGGACAAATAAGATACGGATCAATGGCATCCTGGAATCCGCCCCAGTATAAACCATACTCTTCAGGATCGGTATTGTAAGCTAAATCGAAATACAAATTGGTCACATTACACAAAACTGCAGGATATCCTGCATTAGCAATACGATAGCCTAAATCGACATTATTGTCGGTATTATCCCAAACAAGAGGAATCACATTTTTACCCACAAATTCAGTATTGATTGCAATATTGTTTTCCGAATCTTTGTTCAGCACTATTTCTTCCCATCCGGTTACTTTCACGTTATATTTTGCCAGAATCTCAAGCGATCTGCGAAGAAAATAGCTATGTAATTGACGTGGATTTTTAATTTCGGGCAACGACTTCATTAATTCGATGGATCTTGGCGATTTGCTCCATGCCCCGCTTGGCACTTCATCGCCACCGGTATTGAAAGTAGTTAGTTTTAGACCGGCTTCGTCATACATTTCACTGATATCTTTTATAACAGTTTCGTAGAAGTAGTAGGCAGATTCGTTAGCCACACATACAATATTATCATTGTAGCGCTGTGCCGAGGAGTAAACTGACTTATCGTCCGGATCAATAAGCCTGAATTCTTCAGCAGCTTTCAGGTCGCCTTTTGACATATAATACCGGTAACGTGCCTCCATAGATTTGATGGCTGCGCGGGCATGGCTGGGGAAACATATTTCGGGTACAACCTCAACATGGCGCATTGCTGCATATTTAATGATTTCTTTAAACTCTTCGCGAGTGTAATAACCTGTTCCCTGAGGATTGTTCGTAAAAGGTCCTGAACCGAATGATGGAGTAAGACAGGTGTCGCTAACCAGTGTATGGCCACGTTTCGATCCCATTTGGGTGAGTTCAGGCAAGCCATTTATTTCGAGGCGCCAGGCTTCGTCTTCGGTAAGCCTGATATTTAAAATGTTTATTTTATAGTGCGAGAGCAAATCAATCAGTTTCAATACTGCTTCTTTTTTCTGGAAATTACGGGAAACATCGAGTAGGAAACCACGGTAAGGAAAGCGGGGAGCATCATTAATCTCAACAGCTGCTATTTCTACATCAGAGTTTGACCCGGAAAACAGACCTTCAGGCAAAACAGAAACAAGACTTTGGATTCCGTAGAATACTCCTGAGGCATCAGATCCGGTAATTACAATGCCTTTATTCTGATAAGCTTTCAGGTTATAAGCTTCTTCCGAAACTCCGTTGACCTTTATTGCAGAGGTTTTCAAAACAATACGATTTGGACCTTCTTCAGTACCTTCATAAACAGGAAGTTTGCTTCCGGTTAAGTTTTGTGCAAAAGCTGCGACATATCCTGCTTCATTTTCAAGTCCTTTTGCATAATAAACTGATGTACTCTCATTGAGTACTACCTTTCCGTTTCCGGTCTTAATTTGATATGGGGTAGGTAAAATTTTTCCTGTATTTTCACTTTCAAGTTTTGTTATGTACTGATTTTTGTAGTATTCCGTTGCCGGAGTTGTGTAATAGGAGGAATCGGGAAAAATTTTGCTTAAATCATCAAAAGGATTGATTGTATAATTCTTCATTTCAACAATTTCGGGTTTTTCTGAACTTTCGTTCAGAACGATATAAAGTCCTGCGGGTGCATCACCATATTTAATCATAACACCATCGTATGAGTATTCAAATTTAAGACTGTCGCCGGCAGAAATTTTAAAGTTTCTACCCGGAACAAAGCGGTAAAAATCACCGTTGATGTGCTCTACCCAACCCATACTGGAATCCTGCATTGGAAGAGGCATAATTGTATTTTGGTTGAAGTACATATTCCAACCTTCTCCACTGATGGCTTTTTCTCCGGAGCTGACAAAAGTGAATGCTGCACGGCATTTTTCTTTGATGTGTGGTGAGTTTTCAAGTAGTTCCCACTTTACTTTGAGATCTGATGATAATTGTCCTCTGCGGCTGGATAATTCTGTGCAGGATATTAGCAATCCAATTACAATGATTGCAGCCGGAAGGAAAATGCTGCGGTGAAAATAGTGTGATTTCATAAAAAAGCGTTAACGTAAACGCAAAGATAGAATATTTTCCTAAATTTGCATCTTAAGCTGTTGTTTTTATGAAAACCCATGATTATCCCGGGATCAAAGACATTGCCCGACTTGCGGGTGTATCCATCGGCACTGTCGACAGGGCTCTGCATAACAGGGGGAGGGTTGCTTGTGATACAAAAAGAAGAGTTGAAGAAATTGCCCGGCAGATCGGTTATAAGCCCAACCTTATGGCACGTTCGCTTGCAAGAAAGAGCAGGACAACAGTAGCGATACTTGTTCCGGATCCGGTGCAGGATGAATACTGGCAGCAAGTGTGGTCTGGATTTGAAAGTCTTTTTTCCATATCCGAACACCAGGGAATTTATGTAAGAAAATTCTTCTACTCGCTTGACGATCAGGATCTATTTAGCAAATTCGCCGAACAAATCATTAACGAAAAGCCTGATGGGCTGATTATGGCCCCTAATTATCCGGACAGTGGATTAAAACTATTCAAAGAATGCGAGAAAGCCTCCATTCCGGTTATTATTTTTGACACCAATCTGCCTGAAATAAATCCGTCTTGTTTTATTGGCACCGATTTGTACCAAAGCGGAATGCTTTGTGCGCAGCTTTTGGAAATGATAACTCACAGGCAAGGCAATTTTGCAATTTTTCACATCGACGCACCCCTTTCTTATTCTCACGATATGCTTGAAAAGGGGAAAGGTTTTAACGACTATATTAAAAACAATAACTCAAAAAGATCGTGCTTAAGTTTTATGATTGACAGTCAGCATAACATGGAAGCTCAGCTGGACGCTGCATTTAAAAATAATGTTGCCGGTTGCTTTGTAAGTACTTCTAAAACATGGATTATCGGTGAATATTTAAAGAAACGGAAACATGCTGATATTAAACTTGTAGGATTTGATTTGATCTTGAAAAACATCGAATTGCTTAAAGAAGGATGGATTGATTTTTTAATTAATCAAAATCCACAGCAGCAGGCAAGAAAAAGCCTGAATACTTTTATCAACCATTTTGCCTTTCATGAAGAAATAAAAGCGGATGAATACTTCCCGATTGAAATTATAACAAAAAGTAACCTCATGTCTGTTTAGAAATCTTAATTATTCCCTGTGAAGCGTCTGCATAATTATATTATTGCTTAGGATGATATTGAAACAGAATAGGGAAACAAAGCACCAGTATGTTTATTTGGGTTTTTATATTAATTTCATGACCATAGCGAACCGGAACAAAATGAACACCTTTCGCCGGAAAATACTGAACCAGAATGTTAAATACCGATATGAATAAAACATTTATTAAGGCTTTCTCTATCATCTTAGTTTTTGTTTTGTCAATTGCAATAATAGGATGCTCTGCACAAGCTGATAATACATTAAGCGAAGAGTTTAAATCTCCTCCGGAGTCCTCAAAACCAGGAGTATATTGGTATTTTATTGATGGAAATTTGTCGCGTGAGGAGATGACGAAAGATCTGGAATCAATGAAGGAAGTGGGTATCAGCAACCTTATTTTTCTGGAAGTAGGGATTGGAGTTCCCCGTGGCCCGGTTGATTTTATGAGCGAAGAATGGCAGGATTTATATGTACACGCTGTGAGAGAAGCAGAACGGTTAGGAATAAAAATATTGCTTGGTGCCGGCCCGGGTTGGTGCGGCAGTGGCGGTCCGTGGGTAAAACCTGAAGAATCGATGAAACATCTGGTTTTTAGTGAAACCGAAATTGAAGGTAATAAGGAAGTAAATATTGAGCTTCAAATACCGGAGCAACGAAGTACACCCTGGCACAAAATGAAAGATCCGTATTACGAAGATGTAGCTGTTTATGCCATTCCAAATTCGGCAGTTCCTGTAATTGCAGATATTAATGAAAAGGCTCTTTATGAAAGAGATCCCTATTCATCCAAACCAGATGTAAAACCTTATTTGCCATCACTTGCCAATTATGCTGAGCCGGAAAAAAGTAAAATTCTTGAACCTTCTGAAATAGTTAATGTAACAAAATACCTGCAAGCAAACGGGCATTTGGTTTGGGAGGCTCCTGAAGGAAACTGGACCATAGTACGAATGGGGAAAAGAGTAACCGGTGCAGGCACTCGTCCTGCGCCCGAGCCTGTAATTGGTCTTGAGAGCGATAAACTGAGTACCCGTGCTTTTGAAAATCATCTTAAAAATTTTACTGATATTTTGCTTGAAAAAACTGCTCCCCGGAAAAAGGATGCCGGGTGGACCGGTTTTCACATCGATAGCTGGGAAAGCGGTGCACAAAACTGGACCGATGATTTGGTTAATGAATTCAAAAACAGGCGGAGATATGATCCTGAACCCTATTTACTCGCTTATACCGGGCGGGCTGTTAAAAGTGTGGAAATCACCGAACGCTTTTTATGGGATTTACGCGTCACCTGTCAGGAGTTGCTTTTGGAAAATCATGCTGAATTTGCCCGCGATTATGCACATAAAAATGACCTGGAACTTACCATCGAACCTTACGATATGAATCCGGCCGGCGACCTCGATTTGGGTGCAGTTGCCGATGTGATTATGGCTGAATTCTGGAGTAAACGGTTTGGTTTTGAAACTTCTTATGCGGTTCTGGAGGCCACATCCATTTCGCACATAACCGGGAAGCCGATTGTGGGAGCCGAGGTTTTTACATCGAATAACAACGAAGCATGGCAAGAGTACCCATGGTCGATGAAAGACCAGAGTGATTGGGCGCTTGCCCACGGAATAAACCGTTTTGTTTATCATACTTTTGCCCATAAACCTTTGGGAGATGAATACCGCCCGGGGATGACAATGGGACCTTACGGAGTGCATTGGGATCGCGGCCAAACCTGGTGGCCAATGGTTAATGCCTACCACAAATACATTAGCCGTTGTTCGCACATGATGCAGCAGGGAAACGCCGTTGCAGATATTCTTTATCTGACACCGGAAGGTGCACCAATGGTTTTTACGCCTCCGGCTGATGCCCTGGAAGATAACGGTGCAATCCCCGATAAAAAAGAGTACGGATTTGATGGTTGTTCACCAAAAATGCTAATGGAAAGAGCAACGGTAGAAAAGGGGAAGATTGTTTTCCCCGGAGCATCTTCGTATGAAATAATGGTATTGCCAAAATTCGAAACTATGACTCCTGAATTACTAAAAATCATTATCGCCTTGGTTGAAAAAGGAGCAAAAATAATTGGAACGCCTCCTGTTAAATCTCCTGGTTTAATGGATTATCCAAATTGCGATAATGAAGTGGAGGAACTAGCTAAGAAACTTTGGGGCTCACTTAACACTCCCAATGATAAAAGCGAAATAAAATATGGCAAGGGCTCAATTTATTGGGGAGGCGAAATGCATAATCTGTCCTCAGACGAATTATATCCTTCCTATAAAAACACCCTTGAAATTTTATCTGAATTGAATATTCCTGCAGATTTCGAGTCAGCCAGCAGCACTATTCGTTTTGGGCATCGTAAAGCCGGCGATAAGGATATTTATTTCATCGCAAACCGCACGAATGATTTTCAAAAAACAGCCTGTGCTTTCCGTTCAATTGGCGAGCCTGAACTATGGATAGGCACTACCGGCGAAACCCGGAAAATCGTCAATTATTCCGTTAAAAATGGATTGACGACAATCCCGATGGAATTCTTCCCCTTTGAAAGTTTCTTTGTTACTTTTTCAACCAAAAGCGAAAAAACGGTTTCAAATCAAAATGAGAATAACTTTCCTGTTTTTTCAGAAGTCCAGACAATTGAAGGTGCGTGGGATGTTTCGTTCAATCCAGAATTTGGCGGACCAGAAAAAATAAAATTTGATGCGCTTCAGGATTGGACAAAGAACGAAATGCGAGGAATAAAATACTATTCAGGTATTGCTACCTACCAAAAGATGGTTCAAGTCGATAATTTGGAAAATAAGAAATACTACATCGACCTTGGTGTTGTAAACGACATTGCACGTGTAAAACTAAACGGAAATGATATGGGTGTAATCTGGTGTGCTCCATGGCGAATTGACATTTCGGAGGCACTGAAAGAAGGGGAAAATGAATTGGAGATTGAAGTTGCCAACCGTTGGATAAACCGTTTGCTGGGCGATCGGCAAGAACCCGATGCAAATGTACGGACCGTAAAATTCGAAAACGGATTATTGGGAGGACAGGAATTTACCACAGGCAGGTACACTTTCACTATTAAACAGGCAATGGGCTCATTTAATTTTACGGAGCCGTTGCCTTCTGGTCTGCTGGGGCCTGTCCGTATATTGATAGTTGATAATTACAAACATAAATCCAGATAAACTATAAAAATGACAAAAATAGGATTGTTCGGAATAGGCCTTGATACCTACTGGGATCAGTTTGATGGATTGTTGGATAGATTGAAAGGCTACCAAAAACAAATTGCCGGTAAAATAGAAGGATTTGGTGCCGAAGTGATTGATGCCGGGCTGGTAGACTCACCTCTTAAAGCAATAGAAGCAGGTGATTACCTGCAAAAGAGCGATGTGGATATCGTCTTTATATATGTTTCCACTTATGCTTTGTCGTCTACCGTTTTGCCTGTAGTGCATAGGTTGAATTGTCCAATTATTATCCTAAACATACAACCTGTTGCCGCTATCGATTATGAAAATTTTAATAAACTGGGTGATACTGGTAAAATGACGGGTGAATGGTTGGCTCATTGCCAGGCTTGTTCGGTTCCGGAACTTGCAAATGTTTTTAACCGTGCCGGTATTGGTTATGAGTTTGTAACAGGCTACCTGGCAGAACAAGCCGTGTGGGACGATATCCAGGGATGGATTGAAGCCGCTAATGTAGCCGCAGCTATGCGCAATAACCGTTTAGGAGTTCTGGGCCATTATTACTGTGGGATGTTAGATGTATATACCGATCTCACTAAACAGGCAGCAACTTTTGGCACACACATCGAATTACTTGAAATGTGCGAAGTGAAAAAATACCGCGACGCAGCCACCGATGCCGAGGTGGAAGCAAAAATAAAGGAGTTCCACAGTACATTTGAAGTTGTAGATACATGCGAAAAGGAAGAAATTGAGCGTGCTGCCCGCACATCTGTTGCTCTCGACAAATTGGTTGAAGCGCATAACCTGGGTTCGATGGCTTATTACTACGAAGGTGAATCAGGAAATGATTACGAAAACATAGTAACCTCTGTTATTGCCGGAAATACCTTGCTAACTGGTAAAAACGTTCCTGTAGCCGGCGAGTGCGAGGTAAAGAATGCCCAGGCCATGAAAATTATGGATTTGTTTGGAGTTGGGGGCTCTTTTTCAGAGTTCTATGCGATGGATTATAAAGACGACATCGTTATGCTGGGGCACGATGGTCCTGCACACCTTTCCATTGCCCAGGGAAATGTGCAGTTAGTTCCGCTTCCTGTTTATCATGGCAAGCCAGGCAAAGGGTTATCCATACAAATGACTGTAAAACATGGTCCGGTAACTATACTTTCGGTTGTTGAAGGTAAAGATGAGGTATTCCTGTTAGTGGCAGAAGGCGAATCAGTTCCCGGACCAGTTCTGCAAATTGGAAATACCAACAGTCGCTACCGTTTTCCCATTGGCCCAAAAGCTTTCATTAACGAATGGTCGAAACAAGGCCCTGCCCATCACTGTGCAATTGGCGTTGGGCATATAGCCGATAAGATTGAAAAGTTGGGGTATATACTTGGTATTGATGTAGTAAAGATTTGTTAGACATTCCGATTTGGTATTTTCTTAATGGACGACTAACGTCGCCCGGATGCATTGGGTCCACATTTTTACCGGACGTAATCCGGTTGATTTAATTCTCATTTCTTCATTATCATAGCAATGGCTTCAGTTGCAGCCTTACCTACAACATCCCTGTATGATTTTTCTGATTGTGCCGCTCTAAGAAAAGAAAGTTGATGCTTCCCTCCGCATTTCCCAATAGATCTTAATGATTCTGCCTTTACTGCATAACTGTCTTCAGACTTGAACGTATTCTCGAAGAGTTTAATCATTTTGGGATCTTTCAGATCCCCCAGAAGCCTTATTGCTGATAACCTGACTTTCGAATTTTCGTCCTTGAGGCAAAGCTTGAATAATTCAGCAGACTTCAACCCAGGGTATTTCCCGGCATTTTCAAGTGCCGCCTGTCTGACGGCCCAGAAAGCATCGTGAGTGGCGATTCTGATCCATAGTGCCAGGGTGGATTTATCGCTGCTGAAAGTCCTGAGTTCATTTACTGCAGTCAATCGTCCAATCATATCATCATTTTCTGCCTGATATAGCAATTCCAGCAGCGATTTCTTAAAGGTAATTTCTTTTAAAAGATAATTCCCTTCATCAAATCTAACCAACAGGGGTTGAGCTGCAAATTCAAAATCGAAAGTCTCTGTTTTATTCTTCAACCAAACTTCCTTAACAATTTTCTTGCCGTCAACCACGAAACCAAGGTTTACCGGTATGGTATAAACAGGTACTCCGGGAATTGAGTCCTGCCTTTGCACTATTGTCACTTTCAACGTTTTTTTCGTTTCATCCCATATTTTAGTTACCTCAAAAACAGGGTGGCCGGGGCTGAAAATGTACTGATCGAAAAACCAATCCATGTTTTTCCCTGTGACTTCCTTAATAGTCTTCATTAAGTCGTGAGTATCAACAGGTTTAAATTCATTCTGATGGAGGAATGTGCTGAGGGTCCTGAAGAAGGCATCGTCTCCCAGAATATATCGAAGCAGGTGTAACATACAGGCCCCTTTTGGATAAGTATGGCTATCGAAGTTGTCGCCCGGATCGTTATACCTGTTAAATACTATTGGACGCATATACCTGTTGTGTGCCTCATTAAGGTATTGATTTTTTTTGCCAAGCAGATCAAAAGCTCCGGCATCTTCTCCCTTATCAAACCTTGTATACAGGTAATCAGAGTATGTCCCGAAACTCTCATTAAGCCAGGTATGTTCCCAGCTGCGCAAAGTGATCAAATCGCCCCACCACTGGTGTGCAATTTCATGTGCAATAACCCTTTCACCGGAGTAGTCTTTTTCTGCTATGGTGTCCATTACAATTCCTTCTCCCAGAATAGTAGCTGATGTAGCTTCTGCGCCTCCACCCATGTATGATGTTATAACCTGGTCATACTTTGCCCATGGAAATGGATAGTTGTAAAGGTTATTGTAGAAATTGATCATATACGGAGTTTTCCTGAATGTGGTTCCTGCATCTGCCTCAAGTCCTTTATAAACCCAGTAATTAATTGGAAGTGAACCTAATGAATCTTTAAGAACCGCATAATCTGCAATGCTCAGATTAATCAGGTAGGTTGAATGCGGCAGTTCCTGATTCCAATGATAGGTCACTGTACCCTCCGAATCATTTTCTTTTACACTAACAAGTCTTCCGTTTGACAACACCTTGTATTTTTTATCGACAGTTACAATCATTTCGGTAGTTACCTTATCATTAGGGTAGTCATAACATGGTATCCATTGCCTCGCTTTATTCGGGAAACAGTCGGTTGAAACCATTAATGGATTTGTTGCAGTAGCTTCTATGAACTTTATTCCGGGAGCCGGTTTATTAAGTGTATATTTTACAGTTAATTTGATAATTTCAGAATGGTTATATTGTCTCCCCAGAACGATAAGAACCTGGTTGTCTTTCTGTTCAAAGGGCAGGATTTTGCCATCACCGTTTATTACATTTTCCACAACCAGATATTCGGCATCCAGAACACACTTATCGAAATTATCATTAAGTGGTGAAAGAGTTACCTGGTTTTCCCCGGTGAGTATCTTTTTATCAAGATCAGCATTCAGGATTATTTTATAGTGTATTGCGTCAAAATCGCGAGACCGTTCAGACTGAACAGGACGTTTATATATATCAACCTTTTGGGCAATAGTAAATTGAAGGAAAAGAAGCAGGATTGTAAAAGTTAAAATGGGTTTCATAATTTTTAGCCCTCCATAAGGTGATTATCTGTTTTTTTTCATTGTGTTTTCAACTTCATTAACAGTTCTTGGCAGCCCTGCAGAGAGCAACTCACATCCATCTTTGGTTATTAAAACGGTATCCTCCAGCCTGATTCCAATCTCAATATCGGCATAGATCATATTTATGTCACAGGCGAAAACAAATCCTTCCTTCAAAACTTCGTCAGATCCCAGAAATGTTCCCATGCCATCATGAACAGCCATACCTATTGAGTGGTTATATCCCCCTAATCTGATTAATCCTCTAAATCTTTCTTCCTCCGGATTATATCCATTATCTGTGAGGTATTTCTTAACATCCTGACCGACCTGCCCAAAGGTAATTCCAGGTTTATAGCTTTTTATACAGACTTCTCTGATCCCATTTGCGAGTTCATAAAGCTCTTTCTGCTTTGGCGTAAATTTACCGTTAGCAGGCATTGAAGTGGATATATCAACTACGTAATATTTATAAGTGGGACCGGCATCAAGGATAATGAAATCACCCTCCTCAAATGTACGGTTATACCTGTTGTAGTGCCCATAAGGCATATTCTCCCCCGACATTATTATTGTAGCGTAAGCAATTTCCTGTGCATCTTCTTTTTTACAGGTATATTGAAAAAGGGATGCAAGATATTTTTCCTTTACATTGACAGCTACGGCCTTCATAAAAGCGAGATGTGCTTTTACTCCTATTTTTCCTGCTTCCCTCATTATTCCAATTTCCGCAGGTGATTTTATTTTTCTAAGATCCGAAACAATATTTGAACAATCTTTCACTACAGCATCCGGGAATTTTTCGTGAAGTTTGCTCACAAACTGCAATTCGCGTGTAAGCCTGCCATCCCATTCGTTTTCAGTCATTGATTTCCTGAGACTGTTTGCCTTTTCGACCGAGACCTCTCCAATAAGTTCATCTGCCCTGAAAAGGGTATAAATAGTCCGTGAATCCTTTACCAGAGATGTCAGAACTGGGGTGAACTTGTCGTATGGAAGAACATTTTCGATTCCGGTAAATCGCCCGGGATCATTTACAAGGTCCATTGAAATGCCTTCACCTTTCGCTTCATCTTCAGTAATTGTGCAAAAAAGTGTGCTTGTTCTGTTAACCCCGTCAATTATAAGGATGACATTGGGAATTTCCAGCCCGGTGAAATACATTATATTATTATACTGGAAAAACTGACTGACACCCTCAGGGAGGGGAGCGCCTCTAAAGATTGCTACACCTTCGGGGATA
>Ga0209254_10004305_pt1 | contig 13053 bp, 10 predicted proteins | sample FrelakmetDIP11DI_FD_187148 | JGI IMG/M metagenome (GOLD analysis project Ga0209254, IMG submission 187148) | Freshwater lake sediment microbial communities from the University of Notre Dame, USA, for methane emissions studies - DIP11 DI (SPAdes)... | ecosystem: Environmental > Aquatic >...
CTGCTGGTGTCAGCCAACGATATCGTCGGCTACTTGAACAATCAGGTCAGCATTTTCATCCTGTCGCGCACCCTCGGCCCGACCAGCGTTGGCCTTTTCAATAAAGGGAAAAGCCTGGCCACAATGCCCCACAGCTTCATCACGGGCTCGGTTTACCACGTGCTGTTTCGCTCCATGGCCGCCGAGCAGGACAACCTCGACAAATGTCGCTACCTCTTCTTCCGCAGCATCGCGTTGGTGGCTGTGTATGCCACACCTTTCTATGTTGGGCTGCTCTGGCTGTCCGAACCGTTCATTCGCGGCATTTATGGTGAGAAATGGGTTGCTGCCGCGGGCCCCTTGATGATCCTCGCTTTCGCCTGGCCCTTCTGGCTACTGGAAACCCTATCCGGCGCCGTGCTAGCCGCACAAAACTGGCTGGATCGTGAGTTGCCTGTCCAGATTGCGACCTTGATCATCACCGCCCTCAGCGTCATCATCGCGCTGCCTTTCGGCATCGAAGGTGTGGCCTGGGCCATCGTCGGGGTTGCGGTTTATTCAGCGCTTCACCTGTACTGGCTGGCCACGCGCTGTCTGCGCACCAGACTCGGCCATTTTCTGCAAGCTATTGTCCCAGCCATTCTGCTGAATTCCTTGCTCGTCCTGACGTTGACGCTCGTAGACATCGGCGTGCCGGAAAGCATTCGAAAGCACGACCTAGCCTATCTTCCACTGATGGCCATGGCCGGCGGTCTGGTCTACGGGCTGAGTTTTCTTTATCTTCCTTTCATTACACTTCAGGCTGAGCAGCAACGTTGGAAAAACCGTTTGCGTATTAAGCGCAATTAAATGATCACCGGATTGAATTGACATGCCCCAACATCTACAACCTGAAATCGCAAACCAAACACTAAGACCTTTTGAAAAAATGTCATTTGAACCTCATTTTATGGATGGAGAGTCGGTCGCGCCAGACGATGAAGACGCTATAAAGCCGACCGTCGGCAGCGCAATATCGGGTCGAAACTTAAGGGCGCCCCAGACAAAATGAATACATGCCGAATCTGTTGCACCGTAAGCGATCACCCACGCTTCCAACCCAAAGAGCAAATGTTTGGATGGGGTGATACTTTTGATTATTTCAAATGCAAGGAGTGCGGCTGCCTGCAAATCAGCGATATCCCGGCGGACCTAAAACGTTATTACCCCTCTGATTATTATTCGTTGTCCATCAAGCCACCCACTGAAATCAGCGGGTTGGCACGGCGACTTAATTGGCATCGCCTTCAGTACCGTCTCAGCGGTGCCGATGCCGTTTGGGAGATGCTTGCCTGGCGCATAAATAATCTGTCGCCCTCGGTCGCTCAAGTCTTACCCTATTTAAAACCCCTCACAAACACCGGGAAAAACTTGCGGTTTCTTGATGTCGGATGCGGTGAACATTCGGAATGGCTTGGCGCACTCGCGCAATGCGGCTACAAACGACTCACCGGCAATGATCCCTACCTGTTACACCCCGGAAAGCGCGGCGGAATTTTCTACAGCAACGCACCGCTTGAAACGCTTGAAGGTGAATTCGATCTCATTACCTTGCACCATTCGCTGGAACACATTCCTGACCAGCACGGCACCATGCTGCAACTTCAACGACTGTTGGCGCCAAACGGCCTCTGCCTGGTGCGCATTCCCTTGGTCGACAGCCAGGTATGGGAAGACTATGGCTTGGACTGGGTCGAGCTAGATGCGCCGCGGCACCTCTACCTGCACACCAAAAAGAGCTTTGCCCAAATGTGCGCAAGCGCTGGTTTCTCGGTTGACCACATCTTGTTCGATTCGACGGAATTTGAATTCGCCGGCAGCGCACAGTACCGAGCGGGTATATCGCTCACGGCACCCAACTCGTTCTGGGGCAACCCTAACCAAGACATCTTCACCGAAGCCCAGATGCAGTCGTTCCGGGCCATGGCCAACACGGCCAACCTGACAGGAAAAGGTGGTCGGGCAGCTTTCTACCTGAGAAAAAAAGATGCCTAATTCAAACCGGATGCAATCATGAAACTGGCTGCCCTTTTTTGGTTTTACAAGGAAGTGGATATCTGTGTGAACCGGCTCAGGATATTGCGCAAGCACAACCCGGATATCCAAGTTTTCGGGCTGTTCGGTGGCAACCCCGATCAGGCCAGCGCGTTTCAAGACAGGCTGTCGCCTTACCTCAATGATTTCTATGCATTCACCCAGGACAAATCGCCCCACTGGAAGTGGTATCACGGCGACCAGATGATCGTGGACTGGTATCGCCAGAGGGGTGTTAGCTTGAGTTGGGATACGATATTCGTCGCGCAGTGGGACATGCTCGTATTCGACAGACTCGACCGCTTGTTTTCCATGCTGAAGAAGGATGAACTACTCCTCTCGGGCCTCCGCCCTGTCAAGGAAGTCGATCCTTGGTGGTATTACGTCCGCCCCGGCTCAACTGAGCGTGATGAATACGAGCGCTTCATTGCTTATATTCGCGAAAAACATGGATATGACGATGAACCGCTCTGCTGCGAATTCATCGTGTCCTGCTTGCCTAGAAGTTTTCTGGATAAGTACCAAGCCATTCCAGAACCTGAACTAGGCTTTCTTGAATACAAGATCCCGACTTACGCACAAATTTTTTCCACACCTCTGCGTCGCGACCACCCCCACCAGCCATGGTGGGGGGATGCGCCAGGCGCCGATACCGTGCCACACCTTGCACGCGCATTGAACTCGGAAACAAAGAATGTGCCTTTACGCATTATCGAGGCGCATCGTCTTTGGCCATTAGGGTGTCGCATTTTTCACCCCGTGTTTGACGTTTACCCCGAGGAATGGATGGATCGCTTGCGCCTGATCGGTTCCGAAATTTTGCAGGATGAAATCAAGAAACGTTGGTGGCGCTGGCATCACAAGCGTCAGATCGAGAAAGATACGGGAATTCCACCACAGCCATAAGCATGAATCCTCTATCGCGTTATTTACATTTACGTGCGGGACAACATGGGCCGCTCATGCTCATGTACCACGCTGTCACCCCGGGAAGTGGTCGACCCGGCTGGCCGTGGGCCGTTTCCATGCGGCAGTTCCGCGATCAACTCGATTTTCTGGCCGCTGAAGGCTATGCAACGCCAACCATGGGCGAACTTGTTGCCGAGCCGAATAAGTGGACAGGGCGCACCGCCGTCATCACTTTTGATGATGGTTACGTCGACAATCTCGCCGCCTGCGATGAACTGCAAAAGCGCGTTATGCGCGCCACTTGGTTCGTCGTTACCGGATCAATCGGCGAATCACCCAAGTGGCCCGCCGACGGCCGCCCGGAAGGAAGGCTGCTAAATGCATCTGAGCTGCGTGAGATGCAGTCACGCGGCATGGAAATAGGTTCGCACACCGTAAACCACGTGCGCTTAACCGAATTAAACGATGCACAGTTAGCAGGCGAGTTGGCCATCTCCAAGGTCGCGCTGGAAGACCTGCTTGGCACCTCGGTCGGCAGTTTTGCCTACCCGTATGGCGCATGGGATGCGCGCTGTGCCGAAGCCGTGAAACAGGCTGGCTACGCGGCAGCCTGTACCACTCGTACTGGATGGGCGTTGCGGGATAACGACCCCTACAGGATCAGGCGCCTGACCGTGTTCAACAGCGATACCTTGAGCCGGTTTGCCCGCAAGCTCTATTTCGGTAGCCACGAAGTCGCTTGGCGCGATATCGCAGCGTATGCCTTGCGCCGACTGCGGGGAACCTGAGCGAGCAGATGATCCCGAGCGTATCCATCGTCATGCCCTGCCACAATGCGGCTGGACATTTGCCAGCCAGCGTCGGTAGTGTGCTGGCGCAGACCCTGGCCGGCTGGGAACTGATCACGGTCGATGATGGCTCGACTGATGCCACCTTGGCCTGGCTCCAGGGGCAGAGCGATCCCCGCATCCACCCGCAGAGTCAGCCGAACCAAGGCGTCAGCGCGGCTCGCAATGCCGGGCTCAAGGTAGCGAGGGGCCGCTATGTCGCCTTTCTGGACGCTGATGACACGTGGGCTCCCACCTTCCTGGAGAAAATGGTGGCCGCCCTGGATGCGCGTCCTGACGCAGTGCTGGCATATTGCGGCTGGCAGAATCTGGGGCTGCCGGGTGGACGAGGCGAACCATTCGTGCCGTCCGATTACGAGTCGCCCGTAAAAGAAGAGACGTTGTTCGCAGGCTGCCGATGGCCCATCCATGCAGCCCTCGTCAGGCGCGACGCAGCTAGCGCGGCCGGCGGTTTCGACACCACCCTGAAAAACGCCGAGGACTATGCACTGTGGCTGCGCGTGGCCACGACCGCACCGATTGTGCGGGTGCCGGAAGTGCTCGCGTACTACCATTTCCACGGCATCGGTCAGGCTTCCGACAACCGTGCGCGCGCTGCGCTGCAGCACTTGCATGCCCAGCGAAAGTACCTGGCCGAGCACCCCGCTTTTTCCACTACGCTTGGCGATGCGCGCATTCGTGAGCTGACCTTGGGCGCATTATTGAAACAGGGGTATGCATGCTATTGGCAACGAGACCTTCCCGCTGCCAGAACCATTTTTCGCACAGTGATGAAACATCGCTATGGGACACTCGCGGACTGGAAATACATGTTGCCGGCCTGGCTGCCACTATCCTGGCACGCCCGGCTGATGAGGGTTGTCGATCGCAATTCTGTGCACGCCCATCGTTAGCTGCCAAGCCAATCTCGACATATAAGAAATGACCACGCTCACCGTTGCCTTCTGCACCTACAAGCGCGCCGACCGGCTCGACAAGCTGGTCGCCGCATTGCGCGCGCAAAGCTGTCCGGTGCCGTATGAAATCCTCGCCGTCAATAACAACAGCCCCGACAACACCCTTTCCGTACTCGCCGACCTGCAAAAACAGGCGGGGGCACCACTGCGCATCGTCACCGATAACACACCGGGCATCGTTCCAGCTCGCAACCGCGCCATCGACGAAACGCTGAATAGCGAGGTGCTTGTCTTCATCGATGACGACGAACTCCCGCACCCAGGCTGGCTGGCGGCGGCCTGCGACGCCATCATCAACGAGAATGCCGAGTGCGTAGGCGGACGCATCCTGATTGATTTTTCCGGCGCCACTCGCCCGGTATGGCTTGACGATGAAATCGCCGGGTTTCTCGGACAACTTGACCATGGCAAGGATGCATTCTGGATCCTGGACGAAAAGACCCCAATATGGAGTGGCAATATCGCCTATGCCAGCAAACTATTTCGCAACGATCCCTCACTACGATTTGACACACGTTACAACCGAGTTGGCCGCCCCTTGGGGGGCGGTGAGGATCAAGCGATGTTTCAACGGCTGCTCGCTCAAGGAACAAGACTGCGCTATCGGCCTGAAATGGCGATTTGGCATGGCGTGGATAACTGGCGGCTCAAACGACGCTACTTTCTAAAGCTCCACTACCTGGCGGGGCTGCGCAAAGGACTGCACGAGCTGCCCATCTATTCCAACAGCTTTTTGGGCGCCCCCCCATTTCTGATCAGGCAGGCGATGGGGCACGTCGCACGCGCTTTTTCGCTGTGGATGAGCCGTGCACCCGGCGCGCTGCGCCAGGCCATGAACGCGACCCACGCCCTTGGCCTGATCGCGGGCTATCGACAGCGCCCCAAGGACACATCACCGCATGACTGAGCGTCGCTTTACTCTTATAGCCACAGTGCGCAACGAGGCCGGGACGATTCGCGATTTCGTCGAATCCTTGTTGACACAAACCCGCAAGCCTGACGAAATCCTGATCGTTGATGGCGCGAGCACAGACGGCACCCGCGAAATTCTTGAGGACTACGCTGCACGCGGCCAACTGCGTGTGATCTCGCAGCCATGCAATATTGCAGAGGGCCGAAACCTTGGCATCGCCGCCGCAACAGGCACCCACCTGGCGGTCACCGATGCGGGATGCCGCGTTGATCCCGACTGGCTCGAACAGATTGCCCGCTGCTTCGATGCAGACTGCCAGCCCGATGTGGTGGCGGGAAACTTTCGTTTCGAAACGCATACCCCATTTGAAGAGGCCGTCATTCGCGCGACCTTCCAGCCCAACCGCGACGACACCGAGACCGCGCGCTATTACCCGTCGAGCCGCTCGGTGGCATTCAGCAAGGCGGCTTGGGAAAAAGCGGGGGGCTACCCAGAGTGGCTCTACGCTGCCGAGGACACCCTGTTCAACATCCGCATGCGGCAGTTGGGATTTCGCTTTGTCTTCTGCCGCGATGCCATCGTGCGCTGGCGCCCGCGCGAAACCTGGCGCGCACTGGCTCGCCAGCGCATCAACTTTTCGCGAGGCAACGCGCGGGTTGGAATCGGCACCGCGGGATATCTCACCAATCTCAAGATTCACTCGCAAGTCGTGGCTGCGCTGCTGGCTGGCGTGCTCCATCCGCTTTTCATTCTGGTTGCCTTGGGTTTGTTTGGCTGGCACGTTCGCCAACATTTATGGCCACAGGCGGTTGCCACGACGGACCCGAACGACTGGAAGATGCGCTTGCGCGTGCTGGCGGTGATGGAGTTCGTCCGCCTGGTCAACTTGTACGGCTTTCTGCTCGGCCGTCGCGACCGGCAACGTGACCCCAGCTATGTCCAGCGGCAAGTGGATTACATGGGCGTGGCCACGGTCGACAGCCTCGACTTCGACGACGCGCCAGGAAATTTCCGCAAGAAGTCGCTCAATCTGCCGAGTGACTGGGGGATGGTGCGAGTGGAGCTGCTCGCGATCCTGACAGCATCGAGCGGCATCCTCGCGTTGATCCTGTCCGGGGATTTGCTCTGGCAAGGGATCCTGCCCGCCGGGGCGGTGGCCGCCGTGGGGACACTCGCTCTGCTTGCAAAATCACTGATGGATTTCACCCAGACCGGCCCCCGCATTCGCGAAGAAGTGCTGACCTATTACCGCCGCTACACCCTGCTGGCACTGGCGCGGCTCTCGGCCTGGGCGTTCGGCATCATGCTCTTTACGGCCAGCATGGGGGTTCTCGTCGCGGCCATGCTGGCGGTCAGCCTTGGCTGGCCGTGGACCACCGGACTGGCCACGCTGGCGGCCTTGCTCGGGATTCTTGTCGCATTTCTGCTGCAGTTCTTTCGTGCGCTCCGCTTCAACCCGGGCTTGCTGGTTGCGTCCATGCATTACCGCATGAGCCGTCTCTACGGCCTGTGGCACTGGATGACACCGCGCACCATCGGTGCCATGCAGTTCGTCGGCCTGCTCGTCGTCGCGGCACTCATTGCCGGCGCCTCATGGCAACTGGCGGGACAGGGCTTTGTGAGCGAGTTGATCACGTTGTGGGCCGCGGTACTCTTTTTTGCAGGCGCTATCGGCTGGGCGGGCTGGCAGCCGGAGGCGCGGCCGCCTCGCCATGTGCCACGACGCGACGCGGGCACCCCACCCAATATCCTGATGATTGGGTCGGATACGCTTCGGGCCGACCGTCTCGGTGCGCTCGGCTATCGTCGCACATTGACCCCCCATATCGACCGACTGGCGCAGCAGGGCGCCCTGTTTGCCAACTGCTACGTACCGTGTGCTCGCACCGCGCCCAGCCTGATCTCGATGCTGACCGGCACCTGGCCCCATACCCACGGCATCCGCGACAACTTTGTACCTGACGAGGACACCCGCCTCAAGGCTGATGCGCTGCCATATCTGTTGAAGGCGCATGGATATCGCTCGGCAGCACTATCGGACTGGTGCGGCGGCGACATGGGAAAGTTTTCGTTCGGATTCGATTACACCGACCTGCCGCACGACCAGTGGAACCTGAAGTATCTGCTCCGCCAGGGCCCTAAGGACTTGCGTCTATTCGTGTCGTTGTTCACCCACAACCGCCTGGGGCGACTGCTACTGCCGGAAATCTATTACCTGGGTGGCGTGCCCCTCACCCAACAGATGGGAAAGCGCGCCCGCCGGTTGGTGTCTCGACTGGCTCAATATGCCGAACCGTTCTTCCTCAACGTGTTTTATTCCACCACGCACCCGCCGTTTGCATCGGAGTGGCCCTGGTACGAGCGTTTTTCCGATCCCGGCTACAAAGGCGAGTCCAAGTTCGCTATGGCTCGACTGACTGATCCTTTCGACATCATCCGCCGCCAGGGCGCCCCGCGAGAGGAATTCGACCTCGACCAGATAATTGATCTATATGACGGCTGTGTCGCCGAGTTCGATGATGAAGTCGGAAAAATGCTGGCCCACCTCGAGCAATGCAACCTAGCCGACAACACGATCGTGGTGGTTTATTCTGACCACGGCATGGAGTTCTTCGAACACGACACTTGGGGACAGGGCAATTCCGCCGTAGGCGAAGCCAGCCCCCGCATCCCGCTCGTCATTCACGATCCACGCCTCCCTGGCCGCGGCAGGATCGATAGCGTGGTACGTTCAATAGATCTTGCCCCAACGCTGCTCGAACTCATTGGAGTCCAGCCACAATCCGACATGGACGGTGTGTCCCTCGCGCCGTGCCTGGCAACATCCGTTCCTTGCCCGGAACTCGATGCATTCAACGAAACCGGCATCTGGATCGCGGATATCCCGGGACTGCCCGACACCCACCTTCGCTACCCGGATCTGCTGGAACTGATCGAAGTGCCGAACCGGATGAGTGGAACGCTTTCCATCAAGCAACAGTATTGCGCGACGATTCTCGCCGCCAAAGACCGCATGATTCGCCGCGGGCGCTGGAAGCTTGTGCATCAACCACTGGATGACGGTGTATTGCAGAGGCTTTTTGATCTGGAGACCGATCCTGAATGCAAGAATAACGTGCTTGACCAGCATCCGGACATAGCTCATGCCCTGCAGATCGCGCTCTCGGACTGGATTGCCTCGGGTTACGCCAAATGAACAATGCTGCGCAGCCCCGGGTTTCCGTCATTCTGCCGACGCACAATCGGCCTGAGCTACTGCGTGAGGCGCTTGACAGCGTGTTTGACCAGACATGCTCCGACTGGGAGGTGATGATCGTTGACGATGCCTCCACCCCAGCCGTGACGCTCGGCCCGCAGGATCCCCGCGTCCATATAATCCGACACGCACATGCACAAGGTGGCGCCGCAGCAAAGAACACGGGCATTGAACATGCGACGGGCGAATTCCTGGCTTACCTGGACGACGACGATTGCTACCAACCACACTACCTCGAGCGGGCACTCGACGTGCTTGACCATCACTCCGAGCTCGACGTGGTTTTCATGGGAGTGACCTGGTTCGGCAGCAATGGTGTATGGGGGCAGCAAAACTATGACGAGGCAATGCAGAAGTTCCAGGCTGCGGCTGGTGGACGAATGTCCGGCACGCTCACCGTGTTCGGCGAGGGTGTGATACCTGCATTGCTGAAATCGGTGCCGATGGCACTTCAGCGACCTGTCGTACGCAGGTCCGCACTTGACCGCATCGGAACCTATCGACCGGATTGCCTGCTGTGGGATTGTGACTGGGCGATAGCCGCCGCATTGAACTCACGCACAGCTTTGCTTTCAGAGCAACTATACCGTCAGCGTGCCGCTGGGCAGGGCTATTCATCCAAGCGCGACCGTACCGTCGAGCAATTGCAGTCCGGCATCGACATCAAGGACAGGCTGTGGCAGCAAAGTCGCGCTGGACAGCACCAGCAATACCGTGAAATTTTTCACCGGGCTGCCGCCGACGCCTGGTTCGATCTTGCCTGGCATTACCATCGACAAGGAAGCCGTTTACAGGCGATACAAGCCCTGTTTCAAAGCGCACGCCGGCATTTAGGGCCTGCCCACCTTAAACTGTTCACCCGGCTAACACTACCGACGTTTTTCAGCAAACTGAAATCATGAGAGATCATCTTGATACTCGAATTGATTCCGTCCGGGCGTTTGTATTTATCTTGCGAGAGAGAGCATCAATGACCATCACATCAAGGCTAATCGCCCCCATACTCGGGCTATTTTTCATGGTCCTCATCATGAGCCTGAGCTATGGATTCCAGTACCGCTTCGAGGGCGTAGCACTGGAAAACTATTTCCGCGGTTGGACTGTAGCCTGGTTTTTGTTGTTGGTTGGATTGTCCTTCCATGTGCTGCGTGGTGGTCATGTGGGGTGGGGTTCACCGCCCAGTTGGCTGGGCGTTCTGCTCACTGCCATTGCCCTGGCGATGACCTGCTTCTTCTTTTTAAGCAAGGCCGCGCCGGCAGCCGTCTGGATGGCCTGTGCATTGCTCCCCGCCGCGCTGTCTCTCGCCATCTCTCGTCGCCATCCAACGTCCGCCATCGTCATTCTGGTAGCCACCGGTTTCGCAGTGAATCTCTATTTGATTGCAATGGTGCCCCACACCGCAGGCGCCAACATGCTGGAGATCATCGAAGCGGCGGCAGCTGATTTTCTTACCGGGAACAACCCCTACCATGATTATCCAGGCATCTCCCACCTGCCGTTTGGATACCCCCCGGGGTTATGGCTGCCTTACGTACCGTTTGTGTGGCTTGGTCTCGATACCCGCATTCTCAACGTTCTCCTCCTTGCGTTCATCATCTGGCTGTTCTGGCGAAAAATGGATTTGCAGCCCTCGGAACGGACGCCGATGCTCGGCGTCATTCTATTTCCCATCCTCCTGTCGCCGTTTGTGACGCAGATGATGGTACATGGTCACGTATGGCCATACTGGGCGCTATTGATGATCATGGTGATCATGCTTTTGAAAGAACGTTACCTGGCCGCCGCTATCATCTTTGGTCTTATGCTCGCCACTCGTCAGCCCGCGCTATGGCTGGTATTTCCTTTGGCGGGTTACCTGGCGAGCAAGCTGGGGCTCGTGAAAACGATACAACATGCCTTGATCTCACTCGCCGTTTTTTCAGCAATGTTGGCGCCCTTTGCCCTGACGGCTGAAAAAAGCCTGATTCAGATCATGTATTTCGGCATATCCGACTACGTCACGATCCAGCCTCATTTGAGCTCGGAGGGTTGGCTCAAGCTACTTGACCAAAGAGAGTTGATGCGCCCACTGCAGGTCTTGGTCCTTGTCGCCTCGATGGTCTGGCTGTATTTCAAGCGGGTAAGTTTCCCGACATTTCTAATGTTGGCAGGCTTGGTTTACGCATGGGCGGTTTTCTTCAACATATACGCGGTCCGTTATGTCTATCTGCCCGCATTTTTCCTATTAGCCTCTGGGTTGACCCTCAAGCTAGCCAGTTTGGAACGAGGGGGGCGGCAATGAACACTCCGTTATTGGCCGGGGGCGTGCTTCACCCGAAAACCGATCTTGCGGCCGGACAGCCCCCGATTATCAGCATCATCGTTCCCGTATACCGTTCCCAGGACACTCTCCCAGAACTGCACCGCCGCATCGCCGCCGCTGTCGAGCCCATAGACCCGAATTTTGAACTGATTCTGGTGGAAGACTGTGGCGGAGACCGTGCCTGGGAAGTCATACAGGACTTGGCACGCACGGATTCCAGGGTGAAGGGTATTCAACTCAGCCGAAATTTCGGGCAACACGCGGCCACCATATGTGGGTTCGCCCATGCAAGGGGGCAATGGATAGCAACCCTGGATGATGATCTGGAACAGGCCCCGGAGTATCTTCCGGAACTGTACAAGAAGGTTCAGGCTGGCCACGATCTTGTGTACGGCGTCTACCCCGAGCGGACCCACAAATCCTGGCGTAACGTCACCTCCCATGTCGCCCGGTGGCTGTTCAACAAAGCCATCCCGTCATTGAACTACGCCTATACCAGTTATCGATTTATCCGTGGCGACCTCGCCCGCGCCCTTACTCAGTTCGACTCCCCATTCCCTTTCGTGGACGGGTATCTGTCCTGGCTGACCAATCGCTATGCCACCGTCGAAGTCCCCCACGGGGCCCGCGCCCACGGCACCAGCAACTACACTTTCCGCAAGCTTCTGACACACACCATTAACATCTTCGTCACCTTTTCCGACCTGCCCCTCCGGCTCGCTTCCTGGATCGGACTGCTGTTTTTCCTAATCGGAATGGGTTGGCTGGGCGTCATCATGGTGGGCAGGTTGTTCGGATTGATCACGGTAAGCGGTTTTGCATCGATCATGGCCGCCATCATATTGTTTGGCGGCATACAACTACTCATTCTGGGGATCTTCGGGGAGTATCTGGGGCGGATGAATTTTAAGTCTTCCAGAAAGCCGCTGTTCCTAGTTGGTCACACCACCGATCCAGCATACAAAGGCTGAATAGCCATGCACATGTTGATTTACGGTTCCAAGGAGTTCGCCGCAACAGTGGCCGAACTTGTCCGCCACTGTGGGCATGATCCGATCGGGATGGTTGACGATTTCAATTCTGGGCCAAACATACTTGGAAATTTCGATACCGTCGTACGTACATATCCACCATCCCAATATGGCATCGCCATGGCCATTGGCTACTCGAATATCCCGGCCCGCTGGGCCGCCTGGGAAAAGATTCGGTCAGCAGGTTACTGTGCGCCTGCGCTAATTCACCCGCGCGCCTATGTCGCCGATACCGCCCGGGTAGGAGAAGGTGCCATGGTCATGGCGGGTGCCATCGCGGACGTGCGCGCCGAGATAGGTGACCTTGTCGTTCTATGGCCGGGGGCGTGCGTCAATCATGATGCGAGAATCGGCCCGAATACCTTCGTTTCTCCGAACGCCACATTGTGTGGCTTTGCCAATGTCGGTGCCCACAGCTTTATCGGAGCCGCTTCCGTTATTGTGGATCACGGTCAAGTGCCTGAGGCGAGCTTCGTCAAGATGCTTTCGCGGTTCACCGGAAAAGATCAATGAAAACCGTCGTTGTACTGCAATCCAATTACATCCCTTGGAAGGGCTATTTCGACCTGGTCCATGACGCCGATGAGTTCATCTTTTACGACGACGTTCAATTCACCAAGAGTGATTGGCGCAACCGCAACAAGATCAAGACTCCGCAAGGGGCAGAGTGGATCACGGTGCCAACTGGCACTGACAAGGACAGGATGATCTGTGAGGTGGAGATCCAGGATGCCTCGTGGCAGGCGAAGCACTGGAAGACGATCCGGCATAACTACGCCAAGTGTG
>Ga0209254_10004306_pt1 | contig 13051 bp, 13 predicted proteins | sample FrelakmetDIP11DI_FD_187148 | JGI IMG/M metagenome (GOLD analysis project Ga0209254, IMG submission 187148) | Freshwater lake sediment microbial communities from the University of Notre Dame, USA, for methane emissions studies - DIP11 DI (SPAdes)... | ecosystem: Environmental > Aquatic >...
ATCTTTCACATCGGCGCCACCGCGCTGCCGATCACCGCGCTGGTCGGCTTCCTGATCGGGGTGGTGCTGGCCTACCTCACCTCGCAGCAGCTGCGCCTGTTCGGCGCGGAGATCTACATCGTCAACATCCTGGGGCTGTCGCTGATCCGCGAGCTCGGGCCGGTGCTGGCAGCCGTACTGATTGCCGGGCGCTCCGGCTCGGCCATCACCGCGCAGATCGGCGTGATGCGCGTGACCGAGGAGCTCGACGCGATGCGCGTCATGGGCATCCCCCAGGGCTTCCGGCTGGTCATGCCGCGGGCGCTGGCCATGGCGCTGGCCATGCCGCTGATCACCCTGTGGACCACGGTGTCGGCGCTGGTCGGCGGCATGCTGGCGGCCGATCTGGTGCTGGGCATCACACCGTCGTACTTCATCAACAACCTGCCGCGCGCCGTGATGGTCAGCAACCTCTGGCTGGCCATGGGCAAGTCGGTGGTGTTCGGCCTGCTGATCGCGCTGATCGGCTGCCACTACGGCCTGCGCGTCAAGCCCAACACCGAAAGCCTCGGGCAGGGCACCACGGCCTCGGTGGTCACCTCGATCACGGTGGTGATCCTGATCGACGCGCTGTTTGCCGTGATCTTCAAGAACATCGGGATCTGACGCATGACACCCTTGCCCGCCACCGCACCCGAAATCGCCGCAGCCGCCGCGCCGGCCCTGGTGCGACCGCCCGTGGTCGAGATCAGCGGGCTGTGGTCGGTGTTTCATACCGCGGGCGTCGATGTGGTGGTGCACAAGGACCTGAACCTGACGGTGGCGCACGGCGAGGTGCTGGCCATCGTGGGCGGCTCCGGCAGCGGCAAGACGGTGCTGCTGCGCCAGATCCTGGGCCTGCAGACGCCCTCGCGCGGCAGCGTCACGGTGCTGGGCAAGCCCGCGGCGGTGCTCGGCGCCAAGGGCGCTGCCAGCCGCGTGGGCATGCTGTTCCAGCACGGTGCGCTGTTCTCGGCCTTCACGGTGCTGGAGAACATCGCCTTTGCGCTGCGCGAGCTCAGGTGCCTGCCCGACGACCTGATCCGCGACGCCGCGCTGCTCAAGCTGCAGATGGTCGGCCTGGATGTGAAACACGCCCACAAGATGCCGGCGGAGCTGTCGGGCGGCATGATCAAGCGCGTGGCGCTGGCGCGCGCGCTGATCATGGACCCGCCGCTGCTGCTGCTCGACGAGCCCACGGCCGGGCTGGACCCCGAGAGCGCCGACGCCTTCTGCAACCTGCTGCGCTCGCTGCACCACGAGCTGGGCCTCACCGTGGTGATGGTCACCCACGACCTGGACACGCTGTTCGAGCTCAGCACCCGGGTGGCGGTGGTTGCGGACCAGAAAATCATTGTCAACGCCCCGCCGCGCGAGGTGATTGCCTTCCCGCATCCCTTCATTCATGATTTTTTCCTCGGCGAACGGGGCCAGCGCGCGATGGAATTGCTGCGCGAATACCCCTTCACGGTGTAAAAAGGAACCCCTATGGAAAACAAAGCCCATGCTCTGGCCGCCGGCGCCTTTGTGCTGGTCGTGGCAGCGCTGCTGGTGGCCATGGCCTGGTGGCTCAGCCGCGAAGGTGGCGTGCGCGTGAACTACGAGCTCAGTTCGCGCGATTCCGTCTCTGGCCTGAACCTTCAGGCCACGGTGCGCTTCAAGGGGGTACAGGTCGGCAAGGTCACCGCCATCAGCTTCGACCCCAAGGTGCCCGGCAACGTGCTGGTGCGCATCGCGGTGGATACAAACGCGCCCGTCACACAGGCCACCTTTGGCACGCTCGGCTTCCAGGGCGTCACCGGCATCGCGCATGTGCAGCTCGACGACGGCCCCGGCCCGAAGACGCCGCTGGTGTCGGTGGACGGCGAGGTGCCCCGCATCCCCATGCGCCCGGGCCTGGTGGGCCGCATCACCGACCAGGGCACCCATTTGCTGGTGCAGGTGGAAGAGGCCACCCGGCGCATCAACCAGCTGCTGTCGCCGGAAAACCAGAAGCTGCTGATGGCTGCGGTCGGTAACGCGGGCGACGCCGCCCAGGGCTACCGCCAGCTCGCCGACGACCTCCGCGCCATGATGCAGGCGCCGCCTGGCGTGGCGAAGGTTTCGGTGCCGGAGTTGCTGAACACGACCCGCAGCACCCTGCAGTCGCTGCAGGCCACCTCCGACGAAACCCGCCAGACGGTCAAGCGCCTCAACGAAAAGGGCGGCGCGGTGGACCGGCTCGCCGAAGGCGTGGACGCGCTGGCCCAGAGCGCCGGCACCCTCAACGCCACCACGCTGCCGCGGCTGAACCGCATGAGCGAGGACGCCACCCGCGCCGCGCGCCAGCTCGGCCGCACCGCCGGCAACCTGAGCGAGAACCCGCAATCCCTGTTGTACGGCAACGGTCCCGTGGCGCCCGGCCCGGGAGAACCCGGCTTTTCCTCCCCCATGTCCGCACGTTGAGAAAGCCTCCGATGAAAGCGCTGCTGAACAAGACTTCTTTTTTGATAGCTGGTGAAGGCCGTCGCACGCTGGGATGGGCGGGTATTTGCCTCTCAATCCTGCTGCTGGGAGGCTGCAGCGCCCTGCCGGACAGACCGGTGCGCCCCGCCGTCTACGACTTCGGCCCCGGCCTGGCGGCCAAGCCGGTGTCCGCGCCGGCCGAGGCCTTGCCGCCGCTGCTGCTGGCAGATATCGAGGCGCCGGCCGCTTTTGATGGCACAGCGGTGCTGTTCCGGCTGGCCTACGCCGATGTGCAGCAGCTGCGCCCCTACGCGCAGGCGCGCTGGAGCATGCCGCCGGCGCAGCTGGTGCGCCAGCGCCTGCGCGACCCGCTCAGCCAGCAACGCGTGGTGCTCAGCCCCGCCGAAGGGCCGGCCGCGGTCATCCTGCGGCTGGAGCTGGAGGAATTCACCCAGGTGTTCGACGCGCCCGATCGTTCGGTGGGCCTGGTGCGCTTGCGCGCCACGGTGCTGGAGACCGCGGGCGGGCGCGAGCGCCTGGTGGCCCAGCGCCGCTTCACCGTCCAGCGGCCGGCGCCCAGCGCCGACGCCCCTGGCGGTGTGCGCGCCCTCACCGCCGCCAGTGACGCGGTCATCGAAGAGATCGCGCAATGGCTGAAGCAGTTGCCGGTGGGCACGCGCTGAAGCGTCCCCTGCCACCGACCCGGCCCGCAGCACAGCCATGACCCCGCTTGAAACCAGCCTGGAGCAGGCCGGGCTGGAGCTGACAGGCACCGGCGTCAAGCTCTCGGCTTTCGGGCCCCACTGGCTGCACGACAGCCCGCTGCTGGAAGACTTCACGCTTGACGAGGCTGACATCGTCGGCGCCGGCATGCTGGGCGTGCGGGCCCGGGCGGGCCAGGTGCTGTTGGCTGAAGGCCAGGTGGGCGACTGGATGCTGCTGGTGCTGAGCGGCACCGTGGACGTGACGCGGCGCGTTGGTGCGGAACACGAAGAGGTCATGCGCCTGGCGGTCATCCGTGCCGGCACCGCGGTCGGCGAGATGTCGATGCTCGACGGCGAGCCGCGCTATGCCAGCTGCACCGCCATCGATGCAGTCGAGTTTGCCGTGCTCACGCGCCGGGCCATTGCCCGCCTGATCCACGACCACCCAGCCATAGGCGCCAAGTTCGTCGTCAAGCTCACGCAGCTGCTCGCCCGGCGACTGCGCAACACCACGCAGCAGATGACCCGGATGCTTGAAAAACAATAGCAAGTTACGTCGGTTTGACGCTGGCTGAGTGCCAATTTGGCTCAATAATGTCCCTGCAATGACCCACCCAGCCTCCCCATGAGCCATGAGGGAAGTGTCGATTTTTTGGGTTTTGGAGGAGATTGATTTGGAAGTCAGTTCTTACGAGCAGCGTTTCCAGCGGTTTATTGATGCGGGCGAAGACCTGTCCGTCGCAGTGGAACAGGCAGCGCTGGCGTACCTCGACAGCAAGCCAACTCGAAACGGCAAACTGCTCACCCGTGCAGAGCGCCACGCCGCGTTCTGGTCCAGTAGCTTCCTGACCGACCTGCCCGCGCGAGCATGGCAGTCGCAATCGATGATGCTCGCGCTGGCGCAGTACATGGGGCAAGAGCGCGTGTCCAACATGACCATGCTCGCCAACGTGGCTGCGGTTGCGCCGGACGTGCTGGTCCGCGCCGTGCGGTGTTCCGGGCTGGTGCTCAATCCAACTTCACCCAGGCGAACCGAGCTGGGTTTTCTGGCTGCCTCCAACCCGCTGATTGCGGAGTTGTGCAAGGTGCTGGACATTTTTGACGTGGCGCACGAGGAACGCAAGAGCGCCGTCTTGATGTGGCAAAGCAAGCTGGCTGAGTTGTCGTCATTGGAGTTGGTGAGCTATGCCAGCCTGTATGCGTTCGAACATTGGGTGCCTGCTCAGTTCAACATGGCCAGCCCTTCGACCGACGCACAAGCAAACGGCAGTGATTGGGATGCTGTCAACGACATCCTGCTCTGGAAGCTTGCCAGCTGCACTGATGACTCGATTGGGTTGACCGATGCCATCATCGTCAGATCGCTCGCCAAACACTTGTCGCCTTTTTTGTTTCCGTCCCCTAGCGGCGCACCTGCCCGGCGCGACTTGCGCGATGCGTTTGCCAACTTGCTGGCAGCGCAGATGGAGTTGAACAGCTTTGTGTCGCAGTCGGCCAACGCTTTCAGCTACGACCACAGCGTTGAGTTTGTGCGGGTGGGCGAGCAGCTTGAGATCAGTGAGCTGGATGCTCCAGCCCGCGCTGCTTGGCAGCGCAATGGCCGCAAGCTGGCCGCCCTGCACAACTACTGGTACTACCGCGCCATGGATGCGTTTGTGGATTCCGGCATGGCGACGAAGCAGATTGGCAGCGCGGGAAACCACGGTCTCAACCGTTTGGCCTACACAAGGGCAATGCGCACGCAGTTGAAGTTGACCGATGTTTATGGCGTGAGCGATACCGTCACCACTGATGCGGGTGACACGGTGCCGCTGTTTCAGGCGCTGCTGTCGTTGGAGTTGATGAGCGTGTTCTTTCAGCGGGATTTTCTGGAAGCTTTTGCGACCCATCTGCGCACTATGGGGAGTTGGGCTGCTGCCCTGACCGTGCTGGCCGCGAAGGGAATGATGGATGGAGACCAAAATCGGGTCGCGCTGAGATTCCCGCTGACATGGTCAAACCGCGATATCAAGATCGCCAACATGGTGGGCTGGACGGTAACGCCAGCGCACCCGCAAGGCAACCCGCGCCATGCGGCGGCGGTAGTCGACTTCTGGACCAGCGACTGGACCAAGTTAGCCACCCAATTGCGCGACGGCGCCGCGGGCTTGAAGCCGGATCTGTTTGAACGCCCGATTCTGAAAATGGGCAATACGCTGGTGCAGTTGCCATGGGTGGTGGGCCTGCAAAACAACAGCACCGCGGCCATCAACAACCTGCGGCGTTTGGGTGCGCGGCGCAATGAGGCGCGCGCCGAGACCCAACGTATAGAGACCCATTTGGGTGCCATGCTGGAAGAGCGCGGTTTCAAGGTGGTGTTGAACTGGAACCCGCCGGTGGGGCCAGACGGCAATGCGGGTGAGGTGGACGTGATCTGCGCGCGTGATGCCACTGTGCTGGTGCTGGAGGTGAAGTCCACCTACCTGCGCCGCAGCCAGCAAGACGCATGGCAGCACGAGACCACTACGCTGCGCAAGGCGGGTCAGCAACTACAGCGCAAGGTGGCTGCCGTGCAGCTGGCGTTGGCCAATGATCCCGAATTGGCGAAACAACTAGGGCTGGAACCTGGTGCGCCAGCCACCCACATCTGCGGCTGGATCGTGGACACCAGCATCGAGTGCGACCACCAGCGGTTTGGCGGTTTCCTGAAGATTTCTTTGGAAGAACTACTGATTGCGCTGCGTGATGACCGGCATTTGCTGCATGACCCGGATGGGATGTTTACGCAGACCGCGCGAGTTGCCCACCCTGAGCCCCAGAGTCTTTACCCCGAAGGCTTTAGCGCGAGCCGCTTGGTAGAAGTCGTGGGGACGCAGGCGGTGTGGGCGGGTATTTGAGGTTTGGTTTGCCCATTTATTTGGGGCCTTCTTGCAATCATTCAGCTGTGCAAGGCCGCCAAGGCGAAGCGCTCCTGGAGCACCGCGCGAAGGTGGCCACGGTCACCGGCGCGGCTTCGGGGTCGATGGCGGCGCGCAGTGCCGCGTTGATCAGTGTCTGATGGCCCTGAGCTTCCGCCTCGGCCCGGGCTCGAAACGCCGCGATCACATCGTCGTCGAGCATGAAGGTGATGCGGCCCCAACGCCGGCAACCGCTTCTGGGGCTGCAGCCGCTATGGCGAGACCAAATGCAAGGGGACGCGGGCGCTGGGCTGAGCTAGTGGTTCCGGGGTTGGTTTGTTTTTGATAGCGAACTGTGACCATTCGGCGCTGGGAACGGGCCAATAAATCATCAAAGTGGCTGCGCCAGCAGCCCCACCAGCTCCTGCAAGCCAATGGCCTGGGCCCCATGGCGCAGGGGGATGCGGTCGGTGCCCGGGTACACCACGTAGCGCTGCGTGATCTCCAGGTCGTCGCAAGCAATCGCAAAGCCTTTTTCCGGGCTGGGCGCCATGGAGCGCTTGACCTCGATCGCCATCTCGGGCTTGCCGCCTTGCTCCAGCACCAGGTCAATTTCTGCACCGACCTGTGTTCGGTAGAAGGTGGGCACACGGCGGTTGCCGGCGGCCTGAATCAGGTTCTCGATGCAATGGGCTTCAAAACTCAGGCCGCACACCGGGTGGCCCAGCACATCATTCAGGGTTTCCAGCTCCAGCAGGCCGTGCAGCAGGCCGCTGTCGCGCACATACACCTTGGGGGACTTGACCAGCCGCTTGCCCAGGTTGCCGCCCCACGGGCGCAGGCGGCGCACCAGTTGCAAGTCCACCAGCAGGTCGATGTAGCGGTCGATGGTGGGGTTGGCCACGCCTAAAGCGCTGGCAATGCGGGCCTGGTTGAGCACGCTGCCCTGGTTGTGCGCCAGCATGGTCCACAGGCGTCCAATGGTCTCGGCCGGCAGGCGGGGCGCAAACATGGGTACATCGCGCTCCAGGTAGCTGCGGATAAAGTCGCGCCGCCAGTCGAGGCTTTGGGTGTCGTCGGGTGCCAGCAGGCTGTCGGGAAAACCACCCCGCAGCCACAGGGTGCTGTCGGTTATGCCGGCGGCAGCGACCTCGATCACGTTGAGCGGTGCAATGTCAAGGTAGGCCACACGCCCAGCCAGGGTTTCGCTGGACTGCCGCATCAAATCGAGCGCTGCCGAGCCCAGCAGCAAGAACTGGCCGCAGCGAATGCCCGCTTGCCGGTTGTCGTCGATGATGCCGCGCAAGATTTCAAACACGCCGGGCGCGCGGTGAATCTCGTCCAGGATGACCAGCTTGCCCTGCTGGGCGCGCAGGTAGGTGTCGGCATCTTCCAGCCGCAGGCGGTCAGCAGGGCGCTCCAGGTCCAGGTAAACCGCGCCACCGGGCCAGTCTTTGGCCAGGGTGCGGGCCAGCGTGGTTTTGCCCACCTGGCGCGGCCCCAGCAACACCACGGCGGGGACTTGCAGCAGTTTTTGGCGGACGATGGATTCGAATTGGCGACCTATCATTATTGAAAGTATAACTTTAAAAGTTAATATTTCGATATAGAATTGGCTTCAGCAGCCAGCAGATTGGGGGAATCTGGCCCCGCCGACCAGCGCGTCAGGCCCTCAAGTACCATCCCCCCGAACCCAATTCACCCCTTTCGCCCACCCCGGGCCCCAACGGAGAAAGCCATGTTCAGTCATGTGATGGTCGGTGTCAGTGATCTTGAGGCCTCAAGGAAGTTTTACGACGCGCTGCTCGGCACGCTGGGCATCGGCCCGGGCGTGGCCAACAAGGCGCGCTATTTCTACCGCAGCCCCACGGGCACCTTCGGCATCACCATTCCCATCAACGGCGAACCGGCCACGCATGCCAACGGCGGCACCATCGGGTTCACCATGGCGTCTCCCGAGCAGGCGGATGCCTTCCATGCGGCGGGCGTGGCCCATGGCGGCACCACCTGCGAAGACCCGCCCGGCTGGCGCGAGGGCGCGGCGGGCAAGCTCTACCTGGCCTATCTGCGCGACCCCGACGGCAACAAGCTCTGCGCGCTGTACCGGCCCCCCGCCAAGTGAGGCCTTCCACGGCCCGGCTGCCTTGCCTGGCCGCTGCCGCACAATGGCCTCCATGTCCATGCTCCCTGTGTTGAATCCGGGTCCCGCTGCCACGGTGCCCGGCCGCCGCTGGCTGCTCGGCGCCACGCTGGGTCTGGTGCTGGCCGCCGCCGGCTGCACGGGCCCGACGGGGCCGCGCAGCGTCTCACTGTCGCTGGCGCAGATGCAGGACAAGCTGGCCACGCGGTTCCCTCTGCGCTATCCGGTGGCGGGTCTGGCCGAGCTGAACCTGCAGACGCCGCGCCTGGTGCTGCGGCCCGAGCGCAATCGCATCAACGCCGTGGTGGCCTTGGAGGCCAGCGGCCCCGCGCTGCGGCGCAAGCACACTGGCAGCCTGGACGTGGACTTCGCCCTGCGCTTCGAGCCCTCGGACCAGACCGTGCGCGCCACGGAACTGCAGGTGAACGCCCTGCAGATTGATGGCCTGCCGGCGCAGGCCTCCACCCTGTTGGCCGGCCTGGGCCAGACGCTGGCCCAGCAGGCGCTGCGCGAGGTGGTGGTTTACCAGGTCCGCACCCGCGATCTGGCATTGGCCGAGAGCCTGGGCTTGCAGCCCGGGCGCATCATCGTGACGGCGCAGGGCCTGGAGATCGAACTGGCCGCTAAGCCCCAATCCTGAGGAATCCGACATGCGCAAAGAAGAGGCTCGACAGAGCGAATTGAAGAAGATGGAGCTGTGCGAACCGTGCGCCGGCATCCAGCGCAACTGGCGCCGCGCGCCGGGGCACGCCGAACTGGTGCAGCGCGGCAACCGCAAGGAAGAGCGCGGCAGCGGCACCGTCACCATCACGCGGTACCAGTGCGACCGCTGCGGCACCGCGTGGGAGTACGAGAACGACAAGGCCAACCTGCACGCCGGCTGGTCGGTGGTGGGGCGACAGGCGCCTTGACGTTTGCTGCCCAGAGCCTGCGGCGCCGGGCATGTGCCGGGCATTTGGTCGACAATGCCACGCCCGGCTCTCCCCGCTCGCTTCAAGGACGATTCTCATGACCTACCCCAACACCCAGCTCTTCATCAATGGCCAATGGCAGGACGCCGCCGACGGCAAGACCCTGGCGGTCTTCAACCCCGCCACCGGTCAGGAAATCGGCCGCGTGGCCCATGCCGGGATCCCTGACCTGGACGCGGCACTGGCCGCCGCGCAAAAGGGCTTCGAGACCTGGCGCGACCTGCCCGCCATCGAGCGCAGCAAGATCATGCGCCGGGCCGCCGCCCTGATGCGCGAGCGCGCCGGCGCCATCGCCCTGCTGCTGACGCAGGAGCAGGGCAAGCCGCTGGCCGAGGCCAAGGGCGAGACCCTGGCCGCCGCCGACATCATCGACTGGTTTGCCGACGAAGGCCTGCGCGTCTACGGCCGCATCGTGCCCTCGCGCTTCAACCTGGCAGCGCGCCAGATGGTGCTGAAAGACCCGGTGGGCCCGGTGGCGGCATTCACGCCCTGGAACTTTCCCATCAACCAGGTGGTGCGCAAGCTGGGCGCGGCGCTGGCCTGCGGCTGCTCGATGATCGTCAAGGCGGCCGAAGAAACCCCGGCCTCGCCGGCCGAGCTGATCCGCGCCTTTGCCGACGCCGGCATTCCAGCCGGCGTGCTGGGGCTGGTGTACGGCAACCCGGCTGACATTTCCAACTACCTCATCCCGCACCCGGTGATCCGCAAGATCACCTTCACCGGCTCCACGCCGGTGGGCAAGCAGCTGGCCGCGCTGGCCGGTAAGCACATGAAGCGCGTGACCATGGAACTCGGCGGCCACGCCCCGGTGATCGTGGCCGAGGACGCCGACGTGGCGCTGGCCGTGAAGGCGGCGGGCGGCGCCAAGTTCCGCAACGCCGGGCAGGTCTGCATCTCGCCCACGCGTTTCCTGGTGCACGAGAGCCTCCAGAACGACTTTGCCGTCGCGCTGGTCAAGCACGCCCAGAGCCTGAAGGTGGGCGACGGCGCTGCCGAGGGCACCACGATGGGTCCGCTGGCCAACCCGCGTCGGATCACCGCCATGGCCGAGTTCACGCAGGACGCACTGAAGCAGGGCGCCACCGTGGCGCACGGCGGCGCGCGTATCGGCGATGTCGGCAACTTCTGGCAGCCCACCATCCTGACCGGCGTGCCGCTGTCGGCCAAGGTCTTCAACGACGAACCCTTTGGCCCGATGGCCGCGATCCAGCCCTTCAACACGCTCGATGAAGCCATCGCCGAGGCCAACCGCCTGCCCTTCGGCCTGGCGGGCTACGCCTTCACCAAGTCGCTGAAAAACGCCGACCTGCTGGCGCGCAGGGTCGAAGTCGGCATGCTGTGGGTCAACATGGCGGCCGCGCCCTCGGCCGAGCTGCCGTTCGGCGGCATCAAGGATTCGGGCTACGGCACGGAAGGCGGGCCGGAAGCCATGGATGCCTACCTCAATGTGCGCGCCGTGACGGTCATGAACGTGTGAGAAAAAGACTTCGAAGTAATCAGCGCCCCAGTGCCGGAAACAGCTTGTGCAGCCCCTCGGCCATCACCTCGACCGCCAGGGCGGCCAGGATCAGGCCCATCAGGCGGGTCATGACGTTGATGCCGGTCTTGCCCAGCACGCGGGCGATCGGGCCGGCCAGCGCGAAGCTCATCGCCGTGGCCATCGCGATCACCGCGCCGTAGCCCACCAGCGTGGCGAGTTGCCAGTAGGTCTTGGCCCGGTCGGCGTAGATCACCACGGTGGAGATCGTGGCCGGTCCGGTCAGCAGCGGGATAGTCAGCGGCACCACCGCAATGCTGGCGCCCATGGCCGCCTTGGCTGCGCCATCTTCCAGCTCATGGCTGGCGGGTTTGGCCTCGGCCGGCTGGGCGTTGAGCATGTTCAGCGAACTGATCAGCAGCAGCATGCCGCCACCGACCTGGAAACTCGCCAGCGAAATGCTGAAGAAGTCGAGGATCTTCAGTCCCAGCAGCGCGCTGGTGCCGATCACCGTGAACACGCTGATCGCCGAGATCCAGATGGTGCGGATGCGTTGCTCGCGCGAGAAGCCCTGCGTGTAGTGGATGAAGAACGGCACGATCGCCAGCGGATTGACGATGGCCAGCAGGGTGATGAGGGGCTTGAAGTCCATGCGGCATTGTCAGGCCAAAGGGCGCATGGCGGCAGCGCGGTCAGCCAACTTGGACGGGGTAGCTCCAGAATTCCGTCGCCTGAACATGCCCCAGCCCTCCATGTGCAGCACCGGCTCGCCGTGCTGGTTGACCATGTCCCACTTGGTGCGCACCAGGCCCACGTCGGGGCGTTTGCTCATGGGGCGCGACTCGACCACGGTGTGTTTCAGGTGCAGCGTGTCGCCGGGGAACACCGGCTTGAGCCACTTGATGTGCTCCAGACCGGGTGAGCCCTGGCTGGAGGCCTCGCACAGGAAGTTCGTCACCATCAGCCGCATCGCCATGGCGCAGGTGTGCCAGCCGCTGGCGCACAGCCCGCCGAACACCGAGTCCTTCGCGGCTTCGGCGTCGAGGTGGAAGGGCTGCGGGTCGAACTGCGTGGCAAAAGCAATGATCTCTTCGGCGGTCGGCGTGATGCTGCCCAGGTCGCGGACCGAGCCGGCGGGCATATCTTCCCAGTAGTACTTGATGATTTTTTCGGTCATGGATTGGCGTTCAGGCAAGCCTGATGGGGGAGAAGAAGGACGAGACAGAGCAGGGGAGTCAGCGCCCGCCGGACACATCCAGCAGGCTCATGGTGGTGTAGCTTGCCGCATCCGAGAGCAGCCAGACAATCGCCTGCGCGACTTCGTCGGCCGTGCCGCCACGCTGCATCGGCACCAGATGCTGCAGGTCCCGCACGCGGTCGGGCAGGCCGCCCGAGGCGTGGATCTCGGTCTCGATCAGCCCCGGGCGCACCGCGTTGACGCGGATGCCCTCGGCCGCCACCTCCTTGGCCAGGCCGATGGTGAAAGCGTCGATGGCGCCCTTGGCGGCCGCGTAGTCCAGGTACTGGCCCGGCGAGCCCAGCCGCGAGGCTGCGCTCGACAGGTTGACTATGGCGCCGCCCCCACCGCCATGGCGCGTGCTCATGCGCCGCACCGCCTCACGCGCGCATAGCAGGCTACCGATCACGTTGATGTCGAACATGCGGCGCCAGCGCGCCACGCTCATCTCATCGAGCCGCGCTGTCACGTCGACCACACCGGCGTTGTTGACCAGGCCATTCAGGCGACCGAGTTTCGCGTCGATGGTTTCGAACATGCGCAGCACCTGCGCCTCGTCCGCCACGTCGGCCTGCACCGTGATGGCGTGGCCGCCCGTGGCACGGATTGCGCGCACCACCTCGTCGGCGGCCAGCGCGTTGGAGGCGCAGTTCACCGCCACCGCCCAGCCTTGGCGCGCGGCAAGCAGCGCGGTAGCCGCGCCGATGCCGCGGCTCGCGCCCGTCACGAGCAGTACTTTGTCCTTGTCCAAGACCTGTCTCCCGCAAAATGTCGCCGACCCGGTTACAACACGGGTCCGCATGCATCATTAAAACAGTTCATGAAATCTTGTGGGACAGTCCAAGAGTGACACGCAGTGAACTTTGCTCTGTCCCCAACGATTCAAAATCTTGTGGGACAGTCCAGGAGTGATACGCAGTGAACTTTGCTCTGTCCCCAACCCTTCAGGAAACGCCATGAGTCGCTCAGTTGACTATTATTTCGCCCCCCAGAGCCCGTGGACCTACCTTGGCCACGAGCGCTTCGCCGCCATCCTGCGCGCCAGCGGCGCGGCGGTGCGCGTGCTGCCCATCGACCTCGGAGGCAAGGTGTTTCCCATTTCCGGCGGACTGCCTGTGGGCAAGCGCGCGCCCCAGCGCCAGGCTTACCGGCTGGTGGAACTGCAGCGCTACAGCGAGTTCCT
>Ga0209254_10004307_pt1 | contig 13051 bp, 13 predicted proteins | sample FrelakmetDIP11DI_FD_187148 | JGI IMG/M metagenome (GOLD analysis project Ga0209254, IMG submission 187148) | Freshwater lake sediment microbial communities from the University of Notre Dame, USA, for methane emissions studies - DIP11 DI (SPAdes)... | ecosystem: Environmental > Aquatic >...
AGTTATCCCCCCAGGCCCAGAGGGTTCCGTCTTGTTTGACGGCAAGGCTGTGCTGCGCTCCTGCTGAAATCGCCGTGATGCCAGTCAAATAGCCCGTGGCATCAGTGGAATCAATGACCTGAACGGCAGTGGTCCTGATCTCCTGGGTACCATCGCCAAGTTGCCCGGCAGCATTGAGGCCCCACGCGAAGACCGTTCCGCTTTCCTTCAGGGCCAGGCTATGACCGCCCGAACCTAAGGAATATAGCGTTCCCACCGCTATGGCTGTGACGTGCGTCAAATAACCGATCGGATCGGATGTGTCGACGACCTGAACCGGAGTGAGGCTATTCTCCAGTGTTCCGTTCCCAAGTTGGCCTCTTGCGTTTACGCCCCAGGCCCAGACCGTTCCGTCGTCTTTGAGGGCGACTGAATGGCATTCTCCTCCTGCCACAGCGATCGCTTTCGCAGTCTGCCCAAAACAGAAAGTCGGTAAAATCATTATGAAAAGGACGACGAATAGGCAGTAGCTTGATCTCTTCATCTCGCACCTCCTCAAAACATGGAGCCCCACTTCAAGGCAAGACTTTGAGACTCGTTAATCTATTGCAGGACTGTGGAGGTAGTCTATAAAGGCCCGATGTGAAAGTCAAGAAGAATTTGAAGACTTGAAGAGGGGTTGAATAAGGCGGGGCATTCTCTGCCCTGCCCCAGAATATTACGGGTGAAGGCACCCGCCCACAGAGCAGGGCTTCCGGGTAATGTGGGTATTGATTATGAGGTCGGCTTTGACTCCACTGCGGGAGTCCGTTACCGCCCTTCCCCCCTGCAAGGCGGAGCATCCAGTCGACTTGCCCGTGGGCACGAACCTTCTTCCGGAAATCAGTCCTCTTGCCCCTTTAGACGACTGGCGATTACCTGAGCCAGGTTAATGATCACCTTTATCCCCATCTTGGGTTCCTTATGAATGACATAGTAGAAATCGGGGCTCTTAATGACCAAAACCCTGGAAGGAGTCTTATGACGAGGCGGAATCTTTCCAATCACCAATTGAAGCTTTCCGCCTTAAAGGGCGGCGCTCCCCGGGAAGGTAATTTATTATTTATTGTGCCCCTTGACCCCGCCTTAAAGGGCGGCGCTTGAGGGGCACTTGCCGGTCAAGACTTCTTTGCAAAAGAAGTACAATACCATTACAATACATAACCATAAGAGATGGCGAACCAGAAGATATTAACGCGTGATTTCATTCTCTGTTTTTCCGCTCAATTCACCTTCACATCCGTTTTCCACATCCTGATCCCCACCCTGCCGATCTATCTCTCAAGATTGGGATCTACAGAGGCGGAGATCGGTGTCCTGATCGGAAGCCTCTTTGTGTCGTCACTGATCCTTAGACCCTTTGTTGGAAGAGGCCTCGTCAAAATTCCCGAAAGACACTTCATGATTGCAGGGGCCGTCATCTTTGCCCTCGCTTCCGTCGCTTATATATTTGCCCCTCCGTTTTGGCCATTTCTCTTCGTGAGATTTTTCCAGGGAATCGGCATCGCCCTCTTTTATACTGCTTCATCCACATTCATCGCCAATATTAGCCCTGAGGCTCACAGGGGGCAAAGCCTCAGCTACTTCTATCTGGCCTTCAACATCTCTTTTGCATTAGCTCCATCCATCGGGATGTTCCTCATCAATGCTTTCACCTTTAACATTCTCTTTTTGCTCTGCCTGGGTATCTCTCTAAGCTCACTTCTCCTAACCACTCGCCTGAGAAAAAGACCGATGGAACCCGTAGAGGATCCATCCAAGCAGGATGAACCCTTTTTCAGTCGGGAGACCATTCCACCAGCGATCATGGCCTTTCTTGCCCACATAATCTGGGGAGCTCTAACTGCCTTTTTTCCTCTTTATGCCATCCAAAATGATGTGGCCAACCCAGGGTTCTTCTTTGCTGCCTATGCCATCGTGCTTATCTTGGGCCGTGCCCTGGGCGCAAGGATTTTAGACCTTTACAGCAGGGAAAAAATAATCCTGCCTTGCCTCACGACGTATATTATTTCGATGATCGTTCTCGCTTACTCTAAAAACCTTTCGATGTTTATTCTGGTCGCGGTGATCTGGGGAAGCGGAAATGCCTTTCTGATGCCTACCCTCGTGGCCTATGCTCTGGACCGTGCGGTCTCTTCGCCTGGGACAGTGATGGGGACGTACACAGCCATAAGTGATTTGGGGGTCGCTCTAGGCCCGATCATCATGGGTGTCATCCTCCGTTTCACCAGCTATCCCACCATGTTTCTATGTTTGGCTCTCGTTGGCGTCGCGAATGTCAGTTACTTCTATTTTTTCGTGAGAAAAGGGAAAAGCGAAGGATAGGAATTAATTCAGCGTCTGTCGTGAAAAATCTATTTTGGACAAAAGTAATGGCTCCTCATGTTTTTGAAAACGGTGTCGTCATCATGCTGACGGCATCTGTGTTTTTTGCGATTTTCGACGCATTAGCAAAGTACCTCACGAATTCATTCTCTGTGGGGGAAATCGCCCTCGCTCGGTTTGCTTTCGGTCTCATCCCAACATTCCACACCCTGTTTAATGAAAAATCCTGGTTTGAAAAGCGTGATTTCTTCCTCTTAATTCTCCGCGGACTATCAGGCATCGGCACTTTCTATCTCACGCTTTTGGCCTTCAAGATTGACACTCTTTCAGTGACGATGATCCTTTTCTTCACGAGCCCTCTATGGTCACTTCTTCTGAGTGCCTATTTCCTGGATGAATCCCTCACCTGTGAAAGGATAGCGTGCATTGCGTTTGCTATCTTCGGGATAAGCATTCTTGTCAACCCCTTAGGGAATGGATTTACACTCAGTCACCTGTATGCTCTTGGGGCCGGAATCTTAGGGGGCGTGAACAGTGTTTTAGCGCGACACCTAAGAGCCCGCAACAGTGCGCGGGTCATATACGCTTTCCAATGCATGGTAGGAACTCTATTCAGTCTCCCTTTGGTTGTCCACAATCTTCGCGTACCGGAGTTGACCCAGGGAGGCATTCTATTGATCTCTGCAGTCTTCGGATTCCTGGCTCAGGTGATGATGAATTATGGCTTTCGTTTTATCCGTGCTCCGGAGGGGGGAACGTTGACGATGTTCGAGGCCGTCCTCACGGCGGCCCTGGGAATTGTTCTGTTCCAAGAACCTTTTTCTCTTAGATTCGTCCTGGGTACGGCGATGATCCTTGGAAGTGGGATCTATCTAGGACTTCGGACGGGAAAAAGCGTGATCGCAGCTGAAACCTTGGTGGACCCCAGATAAAGAAGAGGGCTGGTTAGAAAAATCCAGCCCTTGCTTGTTCTACTACATGGTTTCCTTTTGTCCTAATGGCTTAACGCCACCTCTCAATAGGCTTTCATTTGTTTTTCCATTGCGCCAGAACGGATGTAATAAATCCCCGCTTTCGTCGAATCATCATATCGCAACGCCATTGTCGCATCCTCGCTATACCACAAATATTCATCCGTGTTAATAAACGGTTTTGCACCTCGCCCATACTTGTCAAATACAGTCATCTTCAAAGCCTCCCAATCGGAGGGCCCCTGGGTCATCACCATCCCGACGTAGAACGTTCCTTCCCAAAAACCATACTGTATCGGCAGCACTTTTCCATCTATTAATCGGAGCCCGTCACCCTTCTTCGTATAGAAGGTTATCCCGCCATGCCTTGGGTCTGTCCTCACATAGATCATATCTTGGAGGCTCAATAACTCCGTCCTCCACTTGACCCCATTAAATCCAGCGGGTTCGTAACCCCGTGCGAAACCAACAGCCTTACAGTTCTTATCAGGAATGTAAACCGGGGGCGGAGTGAGGGTATGTTGACAACCTAACGCCAGAAGGACAGCAAAACCGGTCAAGAGTCCAATAGACTTTTTCACTGTGAATCTCCTTTCCATATCAAAGGATGCCCATGAGTGACAGCGAGTTTCGACTTAATTGATTTCCATCCAACAAGAATGCCAAGTCTAAATCGCCGTTTTATATAATTCCAAAGGTAATTAATGTCAACTCGTGTCAATCCACGTAACCCTGCAGAGCAGTCTTTTGTATGAAACGAAACCTGTTTGAAACTTTTCTTTAAAATAAGACAAAAATGCAGCTTTTGTGTGAGACTAAGTACTAATACAAACGCATTCATTTGATTGTCTTTATCTCTCGGCCGCTTCGCCCTATACACCATGCGGTGCACGGCTTCGCTCGAGTTCGCTAAGTTCGTAGAGCAATATTTGCCATTTGTCCTGTTTTTTGGACGAAAAATCAGGACAACACTTAGCTCCTTCGGAACCTGACGAACCCAATAGAGGCCAGTTTGAGTCGAATCGTCCTCTCAACGATTCGACTCAAAGACTCCAGCCCTCCGTGATCTCTGTGGGCTCTGTGAGAGACACAGTGTCATTGGGTTGCGGTTACGCTGCGCTGTGGGCTCTGTGAGACAAAAAAGCGGCTCTGAAAACAATGGAGGACTGACTGTAGAAACAAAAAATCCACCGGGCTTGCGGTACCCGGTGGATCTCTTGGGGTAAAGGTTAAGGGGAAAGAGATGTTTTATTCGAGATAACAATAACTCATTTACATTAAAGGAAGGTTAAATCCAGATTAGAGTTTTCTAATCCTTTCCCCTGTAAATCCGGCTCGACCGAATGGTTTTAGGGGGCCAAATTGATCGTAAAGACGCCGTCGCTTACATCTTCTCCCACAACCCTCCTGTTAACATCCCTGAGCTGAACCTTCACCTTGCACTGGTCTTTGATCTTCCCCAGCATCGACAGCGTCCAGACATGACTTCCAGGATCATCCGTCTCGCTCCCGATCAGCTTCCAGGACTTCCCTCCGTTTTTAGAAAGGTATACGTTCACCTTCGTCACCGGTGCCTTCGTCTCATGTGCAGTCCACGTGATGCCCCACACATTTCAGAAACAAAAAAGGGCCAGATCCTTGGACCTGACCCGTATCGAACAAACCGACTCGCTTCAAATTAAACCTCGGGCCTCTCGTCTACTCCATTCAATAACGCTTTGTACTTGCCAAGGTCTCCTTTGTAGAAGGATTGCAGCTGCAACCCATATCGGTACTTTCCCAATCTTCCTCTTGTACGGCTTGCCCAAACAACTTTCGCGATAGCCTGAATCGTTTCCACCTCTGAATTTACCGGAGCAAAGATCTTGATTTTGAACAAATCCCCAATCTGCAGTTTTTCGGGGAGATAGACCTGGAGTCCTCCTTCGTTAGCATCGGCCAAGGTTCCACCGTGGTCTTCTCTATCGACGAGCCGTGAGTAATCGAAAGAGAGTTCAACCCTTCGTCTGGGCTGTCTCCTTCTTTCAAAGATAGCGATGCCTTCTCCCGGCTTCAAAATGTTCACCTCTGACATGGATTTAAGGCGTCTCAAATCTAGCACATTTGCTTGCTGAAGTCAAAAGAAGGTGAAGACTTGAAGACATAAACTGAGCAGGACGACCTATGAGCAGTTGCACTCAGGGGCACCCATTTACCCCAGCCTTGTCAGGACATAAATCGAGCCAACCAAGGTAAAAACAAGACAAATGGAGACAATGACGATCGTTCTCTTGACTTTCTTCCAGTTGATCTGACTCAGCTTCGTCTCAGCTCTTTTGCGGGACTCCTCCAAGACCATCGGGGGAATGATCTTGAAAAGCACGAGATAGCCGTATCGAAGAACGACAAAGTCGTCAAGCTGACCAAGGAAGGGTAGAAAATCGGATATGATATCCATAGGGAAAAGGACGTAGGCGAGCGGAACGAACATCACCAGCCGAATGTACCACGGAATCTTCGGGTTCCTCACGATCAAGTAAAGGAGGTACCCGTTCCGAAGAATCCATTGGAAAAGCTGTTTCCCCTTTTCGATCACTTTCATGATGTCAGGAAGCAACCTTAGGATTTCTTGTTTTTCTTCAATCGCTTTGAGACAGGGCGCTGCCTGAGGAGAACATAGGTGGCTCCTGCACCGCCGTCAACAAATCTTGCGCTTGAATAGGCAACGACCCATTTTCGCCAGGGTCCACGGGTCAGCCATTCGATCACCTTCTTTTTCAAAACAGGTTCCGAAGGGGATGAAAGACCCCGACCATGGATAATGAGAACCCCTCTTTTCTCAGTTGTGATGGCCCCCTTGATGAACTTCTCGAAGACCTCTCTTGCATCCCCTGCTGTGAGCCCGTGAAGATCCACATGGGCTTGAATCGAGTAGTCTCCGCGATGGAGACGCTTGGCGAACTCTGGATGAACATTATAGCCTGTGCCTTCAACGTATTCGGGTGTGTTTGAGACATCGAACCCTGTCCCATACCTCACGAGGCTCTCGAGTTGAGCCAGCGCTTCTGCGTCCTCCTTTACCCTCGATTCCGGTGGAGGGTCTATGTGAACAATTCGTTCAACTCGGTTGTCTCTTGAAATCGGAGTAACACCCTCCATCGCTTTTGAGAAGAGCTTTTCATCAGAGTCAGGGTTCGGCTCGGATTGACGGTCCAGAACTTTCGTCTCTTTGGGGGGAGACAGCGGAAGAGGTTTCTTTTTTAGGAGGTCCTTAATATCTTCGAAGGGGTTGTGCGTCAATGAAGGCTTGTCGGACTTCATAATACACCCCTGACGTTTTCGAAAAAATGGAATAACCACTTTTATTTTAAGCGAAAAAGGTCTTGAGAGCAAACAGGTATGGGCGTGAATCCTTCAGTTAATCTTGGGGCCGATAGGCCCAGAGGTCCATTTGCCACCTCAATGTCCCTGTGATAGAATCCGGTCAACTCTCTGGTTGTTAAGAAATTCGATCCGAACGGAAGAATTTGGACTTTCCAGAAAGGAGGCACTCACATGCCGAATGGCCCAAGCCCGAAGGAGATTAAAATCACGTTTCCTGAAGCGGTGCAAGGTGGCGCCTATGCCAACAACATGGTCGTTGCCCACACCAAAGAAGAATTCATCCTCGATTTCTTGATGGTCGCTCCCCCCGCGGGTATCGTGACTGCCAGGGTGATCGTCAGTCCGGGGCACATGAAGCGGATTCTTGAAGCCCTTCGGGACAACGTGTCGAAATACGAAACCTCTTTTGGAGCCATTCAGAAAGCAGAAGAGCCCAAAGGAAGAATCGGCTTTTCATGAACCACCTGACGTCACGGTTTGTTGCACAGGGTTGGCCATCATGATAGGGTGACGTGAAGCTCTACGCCCCAAAGGCGGGATTTACGGGGCACTTGGCGGCCAGGAAGACGGGGAAACACGACGCAGTTTTTCAAGATTCCTGCGGGCACTCGCGTGGTCAGGGTCTAGTTGCAAGGCCGCCTCGAACTCTTTCATCGCCTCTTTGATCCGACCCTGCTGGACCAGTACAACACCCAGGTTGTTGTGGCTGCTCACATCATATGGATTGAGCTTGATGGCGTTTTCAAATGCTTTCTTTGCTTCTTCGGTGCGTCCCCCCCGCGCCAGCGTGACTCCAAGGTTGTAGTGGATCTTTGCATTGTTGGGTTCGAGATCGAGGGCCACCTGCAGCTCTTGCAACGCATCCTCTGGCCGATTCTGTCGATCGTAAATCAAGCCTAAGTTGAGATGGGCCTTTGCATCCTGAGGGTTGAGATTCAGGGTTGTTTGGAATTCCTTCGCCGCTTCATCGAAACGTCCCTGCCTTGCAAGCGCCAAACCAAAGTTATAGCGTGTCCTCGCACTGGCAGGGCTCTTCCTGGCGGTATCACCCCACAGCCGAACCGGGTCGGTCCATAGACTGTTCCTTGCAAAGGTCAAGACGCTAAGGAGACCGACAACACAAGCCAAACACACCATGACGTACTTCCTTCCCCTTCCAGATGTTCCTCCGAATCTTACGACTCCGAGAAATATGAGCGACACAGCGGCTATAAAGAACCCCAGGGAGGGAAGGTACATCCGGTATTCACAGATGATCATCTTGAGAGGAATAACCGTTGATTCCACAGACAGTGTGACATAGAACCAAAGGATTCCAAAGGAGATCATCCGCCAATCGCGCAGGGTGGATTTCGATTTGAGAAAGAGATAGACGGCCACGCCCAGCAGAGCGACGTGCAGGAGCAGGGATAGCAAGACCTCCGGAGTCAGCAAGTTCGAGAAAAGCGGATAATCGTAGTCGAGATTTTGATTGACAGGTATCAAGAGAAGTCTAAGATAAGTCACCATCACCCTGAATTGCGTCAAAAGGTAAGTTTCCTTTGCTACTCCCTTCGTGAGTAATGAAGACGGATCGAGAATCCGGTCCATCATCTGTCCAAGTGGCTTTTCGCCTCCGAGGAGCGTGAAAGGGACGATGACCAGGGTCAGAAGAAAAGGGACGAGAGGGATCCCCCGTGATGTGATAGATCCCTTAAAGAAAAAACATTCATAGAGAAGGAGGACGATCGGCAGGGTGAAGGCATTCTCCTTGGTCTTCATCGCAAGAACACACAAGAGAAGAGAAAGAGCATAGACACTGAGCCGCCCCCATGTCGACACGTCTTTCGCTTCCCCCTTGAGACGCCATAGGGCGTAACAGACGAGGGCCCCCACGTAAAAAAGGCTGACGAAGGACGCGTGTCTCTGAAAGATGTAGGTCACTGCTTCCGTCTGAACGGGATGGGAGACGAAGAGGAGCGCTGAAAAAAGAGCGATCGGGCCTGAGTGATTTCGGAGGAGGGTTCCTTTGAGAAAAGGGGTTGTGAAAGTCAATCGAACAAGGAGATAGACCAGCAACGCATTTAGGATGTGAATCGTCAAGTTGACGATGTGGTAGCCCAGAACATCAAAACCGTGGATCTGGTAATTGAGTGCAAACGTGAGGTACCCGACATAGCGAGTTCGGAGAAAGATCTCATAGTCAGCATCGATTCCTTTCGCCTTTGAGGGACTCGCGAAATACTCCAGGTCCCTGACAACCGGGTTTTGGACGATGAAATCCTCTTCGTCCCACTGAAAGGGGCTCTGGAAGGTGTTTGAGTAAGCAAGGAGAGCCACAAGAGCGATGAGGAGACAATGGAGGATCGGTTTTTGAATCCGTTCTCTTGATGGATTCGATGTCCTCTTATGCAGACCTCTGTCCACTGGCTTCGATTCGGAGGTTTCTCGCTTTTTTTGTTTTGAACGTTTTCCCATTTTCACGTATCCAACTGCTATCTAAGCTTTATCTGATAGTCGCCGCTTGCTTCCCATCATAGGGAGCCCTCTGGGCAGAGCCCGTGCCTGCACGCCGAAGTGTCTGCCTACCGGCAGACAGGCGTTACGGCACGCAGGCGTCCTCTTCTGCGCAGGCGGATAAAGCTGACATCAAAATATGTTGTTTCCGTGCTGTTATTGTAGCAGGAAAAAATGAAAGATTCACGAAAGGAAGATGCGGTTCGTTTAAATCGCTTTTAAACGAAAAGGGTGGATTTCTTGGCAGGTTGGCAAAAAGATTAGAATGCTCTTGCTTCTCTCACGATTTGTTTTCTATGTTTTTCCTCCTGTTCGATCTTCTTGCGATCCATCGCCGTCTTCTGGTGTGCAAGCTCCACCGAGCCCACAACGAGACGCAGGGAGTCAAGATCTCCACGGCCAAGGTGAACCCACGTTTTCTCCCCAATCCACGCGTACTGTTCCCTAGCCAACAGGGGGGCCTTCCTCTCCCCAAACTGTTCAAAACAGATGTCCTTCACGATATTGAAATTCACTAACTCGTCGCGAGAGCCGTCATAGTTTTTCAGAATGGAGACTCGTACCTCCATCAACCTCTCTTGCCAAAATACGTAGATGATCTGATGGAGTTTCGCTCCTCCGATCTCTAACTCCTCACCCTTTCTCGCATAGAACTTTCTGTCTCCGTTTTCCCAGACTTGAACCATGTCATTCACGGTGGAAATGTGTGTTCCCCACTTTATCCCCCTGAACCCGTCCGGCTCTGATCCAGGCTTGAAGTTTACGGGCTGGTCAGGCGGTGAGAAACCAAAGGCCCCCATCAAGACCACAAGAAGGATAAGGTATCTTATTTTCTTCATGTATTAGACCCTCCTCTTTTCGAATCTGACTTAGGATACTGCAATATCTTTGCCATTCCGATTTTATCTGCTGCCTTATTGATAACTTATTGAAACTACATATAAACTTTGTGCCCCCTCTGAAGCTGGGCTTCCGAATCCTTTGAGAGGTGACATGAATTGTCATCTCAGTAAGCAACTATTAATGATCTCGGTCTCACGGAAAAGGGAGATCTTAATCCGGGAGGGGCTTAACCTCGCTTCCCAGAAATCGGGGAAATTCTTAAGGATTGACTTTTCCAGCAGAGTGGTATAGGAAAAGAGTACTGTGCGAACAGACCTACCCAAAGACATGTCTTCATTCGTTAAATAATAGAGGGCATCTCCTCAAAGATTTAGGTCACTCATTCAGGGACAGCGGCTGGGGGAATTTTAATGACTCGATATCAGGACGAGGACGAGAGAGACAAGATTTCTTGGAGAGAGATTGATCGAAGGAGGGACCGGAGTCCCTACTTGCCCAAAGAGACACCGGAACACCGCGGGAGGCCCTCCCGTCAATCCGAATGGATGAAAAAACAATATCGCAAAGAGGCAGATAAACTTTTTCTAGGGAAAAAAGGAACCAAGAAGCATCAGAAAGCTTTGGACGAAATTGAGCGCACCTATGGAACAGATCAATTCGACTCAACCGTCAGAAGTTATCTCGAGGAATATGGTTTGCCCGGTGACTGGAGCACTCTCTCGCTTCTGCTCGACTATTCGGATGCAGAGAGGGTTCCCCAGGTGATGACGGCCATGAAGAATCTTCACGACTCGCGGACAGCTCTTGAAAAGCAGGGTTTCAAAGCCAAGCTCGAAATCCTGGCCATGACCTCAAGTAATGGTGACTTGAGAGACCTGGCCGAGGAGATATTGAAGACACTATAGAATCATCCCGCCCTTCATCCCGGTCCATTTTCTACATTTACAACGATGAGATTCTTGATCAGTGTCAAGAAGGAATTAACGGAAGGCTTCGTTTTCGTGCTTCAATCGATGCTTGGATGTGCCTGTCGATCAGGCTCTCGAGTTTACCCTTGTCCCAGCCGACCCAGGTCTCTTTCCCGTTAATGATAAAGGTGGGATATTTCCGAATCCAATGGCGGAGACACTTGACCATGCCCACTGGAGAGTGGGCATCGATGATCCTAATCAGAAGGCGGTGTTTATAAAGACCGGTGAGTTCCCGGATCCATTCGGAGAGCTGCGCACACTCTTCTCTCAAATCCTGAGGGTAACCTTCCAGAAGGTTCTCATTAAACTCCTTTTGTAGGCCTGCCTCATCGAAGAGAATCGCGCAACGATGACAGTGATCGTAAGAGGTCAACACGCGGCTAACAATCTCTATTAAAATTGGCTTCATGTTAAGGGTCCATCTTTAACCAAAGTTTAACAGAAGTATTCAACCTTTTTCAAATTCATCCAAAGCGTTTTCCTATGACTCTACCCCAAAGGATCCACCGAGAGTTTTCTTAATGTCGACGCGGGGCTTCAGATTCCAAGGTACCGCGATGATTCCTTGGGCGGTCGCCCCCTGATTTTTCGGGGGGCCGCCATCCACAACATATAACAGGCGGCAAGAATGCAAATGATCATTAGAATAAAGACATACAGATAACTCCTTAGGTGGTCATACATCACACCGGCAAACCAGGCACCAGAGGCACCTCCTAATCCAGTGAAGACCATGGTGGTTCCGAAGACCCTTCCGTACGTCCTTCCTCCAAAAAAATCAGCAGTGACGATAGGAGGGAAGGCTGCGGTGACCGCATACCCCATGCCAAAAAATAACGCATACAGGACCAGGATGCCGCCAGATGGGAAAAAATAGAAAACGATCAAACTGATCATTCCACATACGGAACTGAGCGCACCTAAGGTATAGGCCAACTCTCTTCCAATTCGATCGGATAATGTCCCCCAAAGAATTTTTCCTCCCATACTCGCAAGGCCAACGATCCCAACAATATATGAGGCAGAGAGTGCCTCCAGACCCTTGTCGACAAAAAAAACCACCTGATGGGTCAAGATGGATTGAGTTGAAAAGTTGCCCAATAAAAAGCAAAGAATGAGGAACCAGAACTGCTGGGTGACCATCGCCTGCCGAATTGTCCAAGGACGCGAATCCCACGCTCCATTTGACACCCAGGGATCTTTATCGGTGAGGTTAGAAAAGTTCCTTTCTACAGAGTGAGACGGTAACGGGGGTGGGCTTTTCCGTAGAAACACAAATGTCATAGAGAGAATGATCAAAGGGATCGAGATGGCCATGATCCGATAAGTCATCCTCCATCCAACGAGATTGATGAAATATTGGGTCAAGGGAGTGTAGATCAAAATTCCAATCCCTATCCCAGAGCCAATGATACCGGTGGCCAACCCCCTTCCCTCTTTGAACCAGTTTTGGATGAGGGTGGTATGGGTAACCCATCCACTAAAACCCACCCCAATCCCTGTGATGACGCCGAAAAAGAGATAGAATTGCCACCAGGTCCTAGTCAAACTGCATAGGGCAAGCCCTGCTCCCAAAGCCAAAGATCCCAGAACCATGACCCTCTTGGGTCCGAACCGATCCACCATACCTCCGACAAAAGGACCCACGAAAGAATGGAGAATGACGAAGAGTGAGAAAGCGCCTGCACAGATGGACCGGCTCCAGCCAAATTCCCTCAGAAGGGCCACAAAAAAGACAGAAAAGGAATACCAAATCCCATAGGACAGACCCAGAGTGACGAAACTAATGCCAACAATGATCCAACCATAATGAAAACGGCCTCGTTCTTTCATGGTCCTCGGTTTGCGTGACTTAGATCGCCATGACATCCTTATCTTATTCCTCGACCATTTTACACTTTAATGCCTCACCCCTAAAAAAGCAATTTATCCTTTGAATCTCTATGGATTTCTCAGCTTAAAATGTTTCTGGTTCGTAACCCTTCAGTCAAGGGTGGAAAAATGACAGGCGGACGGACCAGTGTGGTCTTCGAAGAAACCCTGTGCCTGCCTGCCGGTAGGCAG
>Ga0209254_10004308_pt1 | contig 13051 bp, 9 predicted proteins | sample FrelakmetDIP11DI_FD_187148 | JGI IMG/M metagenome (GOLD analysis project Ga0209254, IMG submission 187148) | Freshwater lake sediment microbial communities from the University of Notre Dame, USA, for methane emissions studies - DIP11 DI (SPAdes)... | ecosystem: Environmental > Aquatic >...
GGCTGGGGCGACAAATACTTCAGCGTGTTCCGGAATCCTCGCGAGGAGAAGGACGCCTGGAAGTCGAAGGTCTCAGCCGAGGATCGAGGCAAGATCGAGGACATCGTTGCGGACAGTGACGCCGTGGCACTTTGCGCGAAACTGGGAAGCTGGCAGTAGAACAACCCTCGCCGGACGCGTTTTCCCGCTTATTGCAGTGTCTCCAGATAGGCAACCAGGTCGGCAATCTGAGACTCGCTGTAGGTAGTCGTCAGCTCCATGGTCGTTCCTGGAGCGAAGGTTCCCGGACTGGCAATGTAGCTGCGCAGGGATTCGGGCGTCCATCTACCCATATCCAGTTTGGGTCGACTGTTCCGCAGTGCGTCGGAATAGACGAAACCATCCGCAGACGCGACCTTGCGACCCACGATTCCCCATAAGTTGGGTCCAAGACCCGACGCACCACCCTGCTCGAATGTGTGACACCCCTGGCACTGGCTGGCCAGCAGTTCACCCCTTGCGGGCGCGTCGGACTGGCCTGCCGACAGCTCGCTGGCGGGCTCGAGGTACACCAGGAAATCGTCGTCGGTCTTGAGGACGATGGACCCATCGGCGGTTTCGATGATGTCGCGGATTCGATGGCCTATCGGAATCGGCTCCGCGAAGACCGCCCTGTCCCCTTCGATCCGGACGCGATAGAGAGACGTGCCCTTCAGCGACGACGCGATCAGGTCGCCCTTCCAGTACGGAAACGCATCGCGTTCGACTGCGATCAGCTGCGAGACGGCGACGGACGGCACCCAGGCATACGTCGGCTTCTCGTAACCCTCATGCCGTCCCTGTTGCGGATTGCCGGGCCAGGTCATCATGCCGTACTCGGTGCCGTAGGTAACGTGCGGCGCCCCGTAGTCCTTGCCGTCGAGAAGACGGTTCAATTCGTCGCCGCCCTTGGGCCCGTGTTCAGTGGACCAGACCCTGCCATCCGAGCCCACGGCAAGGCCTTGCGGATTCCGGTGCCCCCTCGTAAAGATGCGCGACTCGCCGGTTACCAGGTCGAAGAGCATGGTCTTGCCATAGGAATCATCGACCGACGCGGTCGCGGCCGGCTCTTCCACTGCCTCGGACTCGGCCCCGAACCCACCGACCGACAACAGAATCTGATTATCCGACAGGGCGGCCAACCGTCCTCCCGCACCGATCGTGACTGCCCGCTTTCCGCCCTTGAGCTGGTTAAGTGTACGGCAAGGAGTCGTATCAAAGACCGTGCGCCATTTGCCATCGAGCCCCTTGCCGCCCGACAAGAGCCTATCCAGCGTCGTCTCGAGACTCGAAACCCGCAAGGCATAGCAGTCCTTGTCCGAATGCCAATAATTGTATGACGCGAGAATGCGCACCCCGTACGGCCCATTCTGCACGAGGATGTCTTTGACGCCGAACCGTTCGGGGGAAACCGTATTCTTGAAGTAAGGGTCCGACGTAAATTCAGATATGTTGACCGGGATTCCTATCTCAAGGGGGTGAAGATCCTTTGCCTTGTCGACAAACCAGAGTTTTCCATTCCGATTTGCGAGCAGGACTCCATCCCCGAGCGGGGCAATGCCCCCGTCCCGGCCCTCCGCAGGCACTGCAACCTTTTGCACCCGCAGGGAGTAGAGGTTCGTCTGGATAATCGTATGCGCCTGCGTTGAGTGGACCATTGCACGGAGCTTCTCTCGATGCTTGTGCGCCTGAATACCTGCGACGACTGCCGCAGCGATCGACAGGGTCCATGCAAGTACCCAGAAGACTTTTTTAGTTAACGACATGGTCACCCGCCCGCTACTGCATCAAACGCACTTCAGGAAATGTGGCGAAACCGTTCAGATCACTACTCACGCGACGAGGCGAGCGTTCTTGCCACGTCACATATGGACTGCGCATGCACTTGACAGATGACTGTAGCCGTCATGGGACGCGGTCACAAGAAAATCGGACGAACATTCCTTTGTTCCCCGCCGAATTACGGAAACAGTATGACGACGTCTGCTCGCCCACGACATCGAGACGATGCCTCATCCGATGACACGCCGACCACTGGCTAGAAATGTGTGCGCTCACTTGCGAAACCCAGCGGATTAATCTCTCCAATCAGGCGGCGTTGCGCAAGCTCCGGAGCCGGGCCTTCTGAATCTCATGCAGTCGATTGTAAAGCGGTCGACAGAGGGCCAAGGTCTCTTCTGAGAGGCGCGACTCGCTTCTGCCTACCGACTGCGAGTGCACGGCACTCACCATTTCTGGACGGAACTCCGCCCCAACGAACCTGCAGATCTCGCGCATGGTCTCGTCCGGGTTGGCCGCAAAATCCTCATATGCGAGTGGCAGCACGTTACTGTAATCCTGCAAGCCCTGCGAAAAGTACAACGTATTACGCAAGTACCAGAACAGCGCTGAAGCGGTATGCGGCGACATCGTCGAATAATCGAACCGCCGCAAGAATTCGAGGTCCGACGGCGACAATCCCTGCGCTTGCCACTTGTCGAGTCCCTCGCCTCTGGCGAGCCCCCTCAGGACCTGCAGATTGTGGTCGCCAAACATGGCTATCGAAGAGTTCACGCGATCCTCGACCCGACGAAACGCCCAGATCGCGACTGAGTTCGGTAGCAGGTCCAGAAATTGCCGGGCACGGTGGGAATCCGTCAGCGGCTTGAAAACCACAAACTTATGGTGCGAAGAAAGGACGGTATTCCGGATGTAGTCGTCGCTCTTGATGCGGAAGTTCACCATCGCCTTCGACGATTCCCCGAGTACCTCGAAGTCCATAGACTGCTCGAGGCATTCGAGCAGCATCGTCGTTCCAGAGCGCTGCGCTCCAAGGATAAACACTGCTCGAGCATTTGGAGAATGGTCGTTCAGAATTCGCCAGCAAGCCCTACGAAACGCCATTGCGTTTCGCTCGATGAAATTCCCGGCTTTCGCCGCAAGACTGGCTATCACTTAATTCTCCAGGCAATGATCGCTACGACCCTTCGCGTCGTTTCAACTCACTGCCCCATCTAATTGGCCTTGACCCGGCAACCAACTCACGGATGACTACGACACCCGCGCGTTGTTCAGAGGCGTTTCGTCACGGCAGAATCTTCTATAGAGGTCTTCCGCCACGCTGTGACCCAGTTGGCGATTTGGACTCCCCCCAAAGACGGATGACCGCTCCGGGCTGGTATCGCGGTATAGGGCTCCCGGTCTCGCTCACCCCGTTCGCATGCTCCGATACACCGCCGCCGTGGCACTTGCCACGGCGTCTGCACGATATCGCCTCTCGGCGACCGATTTAGCGGCCGCCCCTAGCCGTTGGCAGAGTGTCGGATCGTCGCAAAGTCTTGCGAGCAACCCGGCCAGTGCGCTGACATCGCCCGGCTTGAAAAGAAGTCCGGTTGCACCGTTCTCGACCTGGTCGCAAATGCCGCCGACCGTTGTCGCAATAACGGCAAGCCCGGCCGCCATCGCCTCCTGCACAACCATGGGCGCCGTCTCCTGATACGACGCCAGCACGAGCCCTGACGCACGACTGATTTCGTCGAGCAACGCCTTCTCATCCAAGAGTCCCGCGAATATCACGCGAGGACCCAATTTCAGCCGCTCGACTTCCTGTCGCACCGTCAATTCGTACGCCGGATCGGGCGTTGCACCGGCAAGAACCAGCCTCTCAACCCGGTCGCCGCAGAGTGCCACGGATTGCAGGAGGTCCAAGAGTCCCTTGCCGTTCGCAATGCGGCCCGCATAAAGGAACCGGCCCGGCTCAGGCTTTCGAGTGACTGCGAAGAAACTGGACGAGACGGCATTCGGGACGTGATGGGTCTGGCCGCGGATGTCCTTTTCGTAGTAGCGGGTCACGTACGGGCTGATTACGATCAGGTTCTCCGAAGCGCGGATGGTACTGCGCTCAGTCAGCTTGGCCGCAAGGATGGCGCGCACCCGCCTCACGCGATCCGTCTGGAACTTAGCGCACTCTCCCAACAGCCCGTGCACAGTGACGACCGCCGGCAAGCCGCTCCTTACCGCAAGGAACCCGGCGATATCGGATTCCTGGCCATGGACGATGTCGGGTCTGAAATGCGCGATCAGCTCGCCGAGTTGCCTCTGTTGCCGACGATAGAGCGTGCTGAGCCCCAGTCGACCGAGCTGAAGATCAACCATCGGCCAGTCGTACTTGTGGACTTCGCAAGCGTCTCTCTGGTCCTTTGCGATCCTGACTCCGACGAGATCGATGTCCGTCCTTTTCGCGAGAGCCTGTGACAGGTACGTCACGGCCGATGCTACGCCGCCATCGATCATCGCAGGGGAGCGCGGAAATGGCCCGACCATCATCACGCGGATGCGCCTTGGCTCTTCGCCCGTCTGACTCACGATGCCCCAGCTTCCTCTGCGACCATCGCCGACGTAGCGACCAGGGCATAGTCCTGACGGTCGCTACTTACCAACGAGCAGGCCCATGAACGCAAAGACATATTGCCCGTAGTCTGTGGTCATGAGTCGGTTGAACACGAGCGCAATTTGCCAAGTGAACAGATACACGGATAGGACATCCAAACGCTCATTCGTGGCATGCCTTGCACTGCGCAGCTGCGTCGCTCCGGGTTCTACTCGACAACCACGTCTTGCGGTGGTAGCGGCACCGGGTTGCCGCCACCCGCGGCCAGTTTGATGACGCGAACAAACATGAACGGCGTATTGCCACTCGGCGAAACGAGCTTGAAGTCAAGAGTCTTGCCCTTCGCCGGAGCGCTGAAATCGTCTAGAAAGAAAGTCACCGTGCGCACGACATCCGTTCCGGTGCTCGTCACGGTGCGGATCCCCTGCGCGCCATTCGACTTCACGTATTCGAGCGACCACTCACCAGTGTTCGAGTCCAAGAACGTGACTTTGATGGCAATACGACCGGATGAGGCCCCGATGAAGCGATCATCAACCGCTATACCGACCGCGCTGCCCGCGCGGGCGACATCGACGTACGAGAGCGATGAACTCAGGGCATCGACTAGGCTCTTGTTGCCCCCGTGATTCTTGGCGATCACTGGAGTCGTCATTGCTCCTGGCACGTCACGCTGGTACAGCCAACGCTCGAAGTTCTTAATCTCTCGATCAGCAAACCCGGTGCCGTCGTTGCTCGAGCGCGTCCACGTCCGCATCAGGCAGACCCAGGCATCGGGCGATGTGGTGACAGCGTGTCCTGCCTCAAGTGACATCCACTTGGACATCTCCGGGTTCATTCGATAGCTGGCGTCAACCCAGATGAGGTTGCGCCGCATCTGCAAGGTGCGAAGGGATGCCATGCGCCAGTTCTGCTGTTGCAGGGAGTTGGCGGGATTGTCGTAGACCCCTGCCGCCTCGTTCTGATCGTGCCACGCACGATTCCCTACAAGCATCTGCGCAGTCTCGTCCACCTCGAGGTAGCCGTTGTTGTAGGTCTGCAGCGTATACTTCTTAAAGCCAGGGGTGTACTGGTTCCAAAGCCACGATTCAATCGCACCACCTCTAGCCCCCACACCTGCTGCAAGGGCTGCATCATTGATGGTTGCCTTCTCCGCTGTTCCTCCACGGTCATCCGTCCACATCAGCCGCTTTGCGTTCGTCCCCGCCGCTGCTGCCCATGCCTGGATGTACTCAATCGCTACTGCGGTCGAGGCTGTTACGTTACCCTGATCTGTATTGAATTCCTCGCCCCGCGAAGCGCCCGGCATGTGGATGATCTGCCCCCAAAGGCGCGGGGACGTAAGAATTCCCGAATTCTTGAGGGCTGCAATCAGCGCAAGGTGTTTCGTCTTGACGTTGGCGTTGAAAGCAACGAGCGAGGTAATTGCGCCCACACCACCGTTCGTCGTGTACGTCGGGTAGCCGTTTGCAACCGTCGCCCAGGAAGGAGCCGTAACTTCCTGGGGCTGGTTTGGGAACGAAGTGACGAACCCGCGGACGTTGAGGAAGATGCCGTCGTAGTTGGGATCGTCAAGATAGTTCTTGATGGAGCTGAAATCGTAGTTACCGGGCGAAGGCTCCAAGTCCCTCCACGTTGCATTGATGACCCTGATCTTGGCTCCCGGCCAGCCGCTCGGGTAAGCGTTGTTGTTAATCGTGAAAAGCCCACTGGCAGCAGCAGGCTCGACCGTCGGTGGCAGGGTCCAGTCCCAGCCGGTAACAACGTCATCAGACGTTCGCCAGCCACCGGTATAAGTGCGGTCAGTATCCGCTGCCGAGGCGATGTGTGCGAACGCGCAGGCCGCGACGAACGCCAGCAAACTGATATTAAAGCGCAACAACTTCATTTCTTGCATCCTTTGCGCATGCATCACATTTCAAGGCAATTGCATCGCCCGAGGACCGGACCGAATGTAGTGCGTTTGCTCCCAAGTCACCTCATGGAAGGACTCGCGTGCTTTCCGCAACCTCGTCCTGGGACTGCAGCGCAGCCTAATAGCTCCCAGGGGCAACTCCAATCGGACTGGTTCGGGATTGTGAGCCAGTTCTCAACACTGGAGTAACCAGAACCAGTCTCTCATTGGCGACAGTTGCCACAAGTCGTTCAACCGCCCTGAGAGCGCCCAAGATGGGCGTCATGCTGACTCGACCCAGGGGGAACAATCATCCTGCGCCGCGCTGTGGCTACGGCCAGCTTAAATACAGCGCGGCAGCATATCCAGCGGCTTCCACGACCTGGCAAGCTATAATTAGCTTAACATGTGCATATTTACGGGCATTAAGACGGTGTGAAGCCTTGGCTGGAGACTTCGTGAAATCCGCCGGATACTGCATGCCAATCGGTCGGGGTACGACCGTGGTGCCGCAGCCGCCGCGCTGCAACCTGAAGGCATGATGTCATCGGCTCCACTGCGCGTCGCGTACCTGGTCAACCAGTACCCGAAAGTCAGCCATAGCTTTGTGCGCCGGGAGATACAGGCGCTCGAGCGTCACGGCGTCGAAGTGCATCGAATTGCCATCCGCGGTTGGCACGATGATCTCGTTGATGAGGACGACAGGCGCGAACGCGACCGAACGCGATATGTGCTGCAAGATGGTGCGCTGCCGCTCATCGGTGCGCTGCTGAGCGCAGCGTTCTGGCATCCACTGAGGATGGTCAGCGCGATAGCTTCGGCTGTACGTTTGAGCCGCGGATCGGACCGGCCGCTCTGGGTGCACTTCATCTATGTCGCGGAAGCCTGCCGGGTAACAGCCTGGCTCCGGAAGGACAGTATCCGGCACGTGCATGCGCATTTCGGCACGAATCCGGCAGAGATCGCGCTGCTGATTCAATTACTGGGGGGGGCAAGCTACAGCTTCACGGTCCACGGTCCTGAAGAATTCGACAAACCTATGGCACTACATTTAGGAGAGAAAATTCGCCGCGCGAGGTTTGTCATTGCAGTCAGCAGTTTTGGCTCGAGCCAGCTGAGGCGCTGGGTCGAACTTGAGCACTGGCCGAAGATCGAAGTCGTCCGTTGTGGCATCGAAAGAAGCTTCCACGAAGCCGCACCCACGACGACCGTCACGGCGGATAGGCTGGTGTGCGTGGGCCGCCTATGCGAACAAAAGGGTCAATTGCTCCTGGTCGCAGCTGCGGCAGAGCTTATGAAACGTGGACGGACATTTGAGTTGATACTAGCGGGCGACGGTGAACTGCGACCCCAAATCCAGTCGCTGATTTCGGAGCGCGGCCTCGAGCGGCAAATTCGGATCACCGGCTGGCTCAGCAGCTCGCAAGTTCGCGACGAGATTCTCAGGAGCCGCGCGATGGTGCTGCCGAGCTTTGCCGAGGGGTTACCGGTCGTCATCATGGAGGCGATGGCGCTTCGCCGGCCGGTGCTCAGCACGTACGTTGCCGGAATTCCGGAACTCGTTCAGCCAGGCAGAACTGGCTGGCTCGTACCTGCTGGCGATTTTCTGCTGCTCGCGGACGCCATGGCAGCCGTTCTTGACACGCCGGAGTCCGAGTTGGCAGCCATGGGGTCCGCGGGATACGTCGAGGTCCTGCGCAACCATTCCGCCGACATTGAAGCCAAAAAGCTCTCTGAGCTTTTCCGCTGTGTCATGAGCGCGGACTGATTCCATGCTGGCGATCACGCTGACCTATGGGCTGCTGGCACTCGCCGGGTTGCTCGCCATTCCGGTTATCGTATTGGCCCTCCAGGTGTTTAGCGCCTGCTCACGCGATGCAACGGTTCCCACACAGCTGGCCGAAACAAGGCCGGTCCTGGCGGTGCTCGTCCCTGCGCACAACGAGGCCGTGACGATCGGCACAACGTGCGAGTCCTTGCAGACGCAACTCACGATCGGCGACCGTCTACTTGTCGTCGCCGACAACTGCTCGGACGACACGGCGCGGGCCGCTCGCCTTGCCGGCGCCGAGGTAGTCGAGCGACGTGATCCAACTCGACGCGGCAAAGACTTCGCACTTGAATTCGGAATCAGGCACCTTGCGGAGCGCCCGCCCGCCGTGCTGATCGTCGTCGATGCGGATTGTTCGCTGTCGCCTGGCGCTTTGGACCTGCTCGCGCGGGCCAGTGCGGCATCGAATCGGCCCGTCCAAGCGGCGTACATCATGGTCAATCGGGGTGGCGCCGGATTCCGGATGCGAATCGCCGAGTTTGCCGGCATCGTAAAAAATGTTGTTCGGCCCCTCGGATATCACAGGCACGGCCTTCCGTGCATGTTGATGGGTACCGGCATGGCATTCCCATGGTATCTGATTGCTAACGCTACCCTTGCGTCCGGCCATCTTGTCGAGGACATGAAGCTTGGCATCGACATGGCCTGCGAGGGTTCGCCCCCCCTCTTCTGTCCGGAAGCTCGGGTCCATTCGCTGTTTCCAGAGACTGCGGACGGGTTCAGAAATCAACGAACACGCTGGGAACATGGCCACTTGGGAGTCATCCTCTCGGAGGCGCCGCGACTGGTCGCCACGGCTATTCGGAAGTGTAACTGGCCGCTTCTTGCTATGGCTCTGGACCTCGCAGTCCCGCCGCTGGCGTTGCTATCGCTACTGGTGGCTGCCGCTGTGGTGTCCTCGGCTTGGCTCGGCCTTCTAACCGGACAATTGCTTCCGCTCTGGGCCAGCGGCGGGATTCTTGCGTTGCTGATTTCCGCTATCTCAATCGCGCGGTCGAGATTTGCACAATCGGTCGTATCCAGCCGCGATCTCGCCTGGGCGCCCCTATACGCGCTGTCGAAGGTGCCGATGTATTTTCTCTTCATCTTCCGCAGGCAGAAAAATTGGGTTCGAACGGTGCGAAACGGCGAATGACCCAGGCATCCGGGGTTCACGCGGCGCGCACCCGTGTGCTGCGAGCTATATCGGCGGACCGGCAGATCGCTAGAACCTCTCTGGGCCTTTCGCTCGTGTGCCACGGCGAGAATACGGCGGAATCCCTCCTCCAAGCCGATCTATGTAACCGTCACGCCGAGGCCGCATTGACGGCGCCCTGCCACTTCAGTTCGTAGCGGACATCGGACTTCGGCTGGTTGATTTCGTCGACGCGCGCACCGGCGTCGATGGCCGTGTACACGGTCCGGTCGAGGCGCTGTAGAAGCTGCTCGGCGGTTTCGTCGGCTCGCCGCTTGAGCATGGCTGTGGCCAGAGTCTGCCGGCCGTCGTGACCCACCGCCGCGCCGACGATCGGCTGCACCGTGCCGAGCATGATCTGGCCGCCCTTGTCGAGGAGCGCATTGATATGGGCCATCGGATCGCTGTGGCGCATCAAGCCGCGCGCTGCTGCGGGCTTTCCAAGCTTGTATGACGCGACGATTGCCCACACGCGTTGTCCGTAGACCCGTCGTCGACGAAAAGCCATTCTTGGCGCGGACTGTCTGTGCCACCATGGCATGGAGCGTATTGTGGATGTATTTCGCCTCGTCACGGACGGGCGAAACGACGGCGAGCGGCGCGATCCTGACCGAGGTCATAGACCTCTTGCTTTGCGCTCGTGAGCCACCCGTAGCACGCGACCGAAGCCTTCCTCGACGCTGATCGTCGGAGTCCAGTCTAGGATCTGCTTCATGTAGCTGATGTCGGCGTAGCGAGAGTGCACGCCGACGGGCTTGTCCTCGAGCGGCTTGATCTCGGGTTCGTAGCCCTCGAGCCTGGCAAACAGGCGCGCCACTTCGCGGAAGTTGATCAGTTTGCCCGAGCCGATGTTCACGGCGCTGCCGTCGTTGACCCGCGCCAGGATACGCAGTGCCGCCTCGATACAGTCGTCAATGTGCACGAAATCGCGCCCCTGCAGGCCGCTGCCCCAGACCGTGAGCGGCGCCTCCCGCTTGGCTGCGCGCAGTGCGATGCTCGGCACCGGGTAGCTCAGGTCCTGTTCCTCGCCATAGCCCGAGAACGGACGCACGCAGGCGGTATGCAGACCGTAGTGCTGATGCGCAATACGCGCAAGGTATTCGCCCGTGAGCTTGGACCAGCCATAAGTCATGTCCGGCTGGCCGAGCCGGCCGCCGAACTGGATGTCGGACTCCTTCAGTGCGACGGCTCCGTCCTTGCCTTGCAGGTCCACTGGGTAAGCAGCGGAAGACGACGCGTACAGCAGGCGGTCCGGCTTCTTCTCCTTGGCCCAGTTGAAGCATAGTGCGTCGAGCGCCAGGTCGAGCGCGACAGCCAACGGGTTGCCATCGATGACCATCCGGCCGCCAACGATCGCAGCAAAATGAAACACGTCACCGAAGGCCGGCTCCTTGAGGGGGCCGAAATCACCGCGGCCGGCAAAGAACTCGCGCGCGTCGCCATGGACGAAGATCACGCGACCACCGTCGTACTCGATCACGCCCTTGGCAAGTTCGCGACGCCTGGTCGCTCCGGGCAGCCATTGGTCGCAATGCAGGCCGATGGACAGGTCATCGACGATCCACAGCGTATAGCCTTCCTGGAGCAGGCGTCGGGTCAGGTGGCGGCCGACGAAGCCGCAGCCACCGGTGATCAGCGCAGGTTTGGTCTTGTTGAACATCGTGTCTCTCGCTCGATCCTGAATATCAATGTCGCGCGGCCCGGGCCGCGCATGTCTTTAGATAGTAAGTTTCCAGCTTGTCGGCGATAGCATCCTGGGAGTACACGCCGCGCGCCACCTCACGGGCCCGATTGCCCATTGCCTCGGCCCGACCAGGGTCCGACAGCAGTTCGTCAAGTCGCGCAGCGAACTCGCGGGCCTCGGGACGGACCAGCAGTCCAATGTCATGGTCGCGCAGCAGATTTGCAACGTCGCCAACGTCGCAGGCGACGGTGGGCCGCCCGACCGCCAGGAACTCATTGATCTTCGACGGCCAGCGGCCGCGGTTCGCAATCGTATCCGACAGGGGCAGCGCCAGCACATTGCAGGCCGAGAGGTGGTCGAGCATGCCATCGAACGGCAGCCGACCCGTGATGGTAACGCGCGCCTTCAAGTCCTCCGGGACGCGGCACCCAGGGTCGCCAACCATCAGCAGGCGGGTATCCTGGGCCTTCAGGCCACGCAGGGTATCGAACAACAGGTCCGCATCGCGCTGGTAAATGTTGCCGAGGTAACCCACATAACTCCCGGTCGCGTCGAGCCCGCACTTGGTCCGGGCCTCCGCAATCGAGGTGTTGCGAATCGAAGTCGGGTCCGTGCCCGGAGGCAGGTACAGGATGTCGCTGCCGTTGATGCCCATGTCCTGCGCGCGCTTGCCGAGCGCATGGGAAATGACGACCGTGCCGTCGGCATGCGGCCGCGGCTTTTCTTCAAAAAGCTGCTCCAGCGGCCCGACAAAAGTCTTGACCAGCCAGCCGTCGCGTTCGCTGGTGGCACCGCCGCGGCCCCACCAATCCGTCCAATCGGCCACCCAGGCCGCACCCGCAGCCTTGCGGCCAAGCAATGCAGGCATCGAAACCGCAGGACGGGTGTCCACCGTGTGAATGACGTCGAACCTGTGCCGACGGATCCAGCGCGTGCGTTGCAGCGTGTCCCAGGGATCCCAGCCCGTGCGGCCGATGCCCCAGAGCATGTCCGGCGTCTCGACCAGCTTGACGCCGTCCAGCTCGCGCTCGATGACACGCCACCGCTCAGTCGGGTGGATGGTCATCAGCGTGACGTCGTGCCCACGGCGGGCGAGCGATACCCCGAGGTTCAGGCCACGGTAGTACGCCCCACCCTTGCGGGTGGAGTTATGGACGATGAACAGGACCTTCAGTGGATTCGGCATGAAGTTGGCGCCGACCGCGGAGTCGGCTGGCTCTTGATTTCCAGTCAGGACACTAACCGTTCCGACCACCGCAAAGCGCGACGGCGGTCACAATCGGCGCGGGGCCGCACCCGTGTCATGGCGACTCTGATGGTGCATCGCCAGTCTTCTGGATCAGTCGATAGATCTCGACAGTCGGGCCGATTTGCGTGGGGCTATCACCTTCGAAACGCTGCACGATCGTCACTCGAGGATCCGTTCGCAGATCGGCAACGAACTGTGCACTGGCGGATCCGGCTCTGCGCTTGTCGCTAAGGAATGCGTCGGGTCGCACGACGAAGTATTCGATGCCCTGCGCCAGGTAGAAGTCGAGCGATTCCATCGATTCCAGCCGAACGAGTTGCAGGTCGTAACCGACGCCTTGGTGGACGGCAAGTTCAAGTTCGAGGTAACGGGCCTGCTTCGGCTCCACCTGCCGGAAATATTCGATCCGACGCAGCATGGCTTCGCGCGAATCCTGCAACGGGACCGTCTCTCGCACTGTACTGATCTTGCCGCCCTCGATCAGGACCTTGCTGCCGGCGGGGACATTGGCTTCGAACCATTCCTTGGCCTGGGTGCGCGAGTCCGGCTGGGTCAATGCGTATGCAACCGCGCGCTCCTGCCTGACGGGCACGACCAGCAGGACGGCCAGCACCGCCGCGACCGATGCCCAATGCATGCGCCGCCGCCCCCCGAGCAGGTCGGCCAGCAGGCGTCCCGAAAGCAAAGCCAGCACGACGATGATCGGCAGTGCGTACCGCGGGTAGAACAAGGAAGTCGAAGTCGTGCTGGCGATGACCACGTAGTTGATGATCGCGTAAGACAGCAGCACGACGTCCGCGGCCGTTCGTCGCCAGATGGCGTAGACCGATCC
>Ga0209254_10004309_pt1 | contig 13047 bp, 5 predicted proteins | sample FrelakmetDIP11DI_FD_187148 | JGI IMG/M metagenome (GOLD analysis project Ga0209254, IMG submission 187148) | Freshwater lake sediment microbial communities from the University of Notre Dame, USA, for methane emissions studies - DIP11 DI (SPAdes)... | ecosystem: Environmental > Aquatic >...
TTGACGGACGGGGCGCTGCAGGCCTTCGACGGCTTCGCCCGAACGATTGGATCACTGCTGTTGAACGGACTGGCTGGATTCGCGGCCGGCCTGCTGGTGATCGTGGCGCTGACGCTGATCAAGCGCGTTCACCGCGGCAGGTAGTCGCGAAACGCATCCATCTCCTTCCACGCTGGCGTCGGCGGCTCGTGCCCGGCGGCTGGCGCGTAGACCGATACCTCCTCGAGTGCCATGCGGTGAATGTATCGATCGAGCGGCTCTCGATGAATTCGCGGTCGTCGGCCGTGAAACGCTCCCGGTGGAGAACCTCGACCAGGCGATCCGCGATCCTTCGCGAGTCGAAACGGTCCTGCAGCGATCGATTGCCGTCTTGGTACATGAGCTGCTCGTGTCTCGAGGGGCTGCACGGGGGCCTCTGACGGGGAGTCTATGCGCCTACGCAGGCTCTTTGCGAAAGGCCCAGCCGCGCGAATGTAGTCGGCGCCTTACATCGCTAGACGTCACCTTTTCTTTAAAGACCAGCATAATATCTGAATCTCTGTAATATAACTATATATTTCTACTACATACAAAATCATGCATACGCCCACGCCAGTCCAGCTGCGGGCTGTCGGCGTCTGCGGCACGGATGCGGACCGATGCTGGCGGCCCAGTAACAGGCGCCGCCCGACTCCGTGAGGCCCTTCACATCCGCCCGTAGACCCGCCCGGTAGATTCCGCTCATTGCGCCGAGTGCGCATATGGGAATCGAATGCCGTCCCGGTCGCCAGAGAAGCGCCCTCGTCTCAGCAGCCGCGCCTGTGCCGGCTGGCTGTCCATGGTCGCGCTGGTTGCGGCTCCGGCGCCGGTCTGGTCCCAGGTGCCGTCGGCGTTCCGTCCGAACGCCGGCACCATCCTCAACATTTACGCGCCACCCACCTTTGGACCGGTCCTCCCGGACACTGTGTTGCCGAGGCCGGACGACACGACGCGAGCCGCCGACGCGCCCGATGCGCCCGAAACCATGGTCAGGGTATCCGGCTTCGAACTGGAAGGCGTCAGCCTGCTGCCAACTGCCGACATCGATGCCGAGCTCGCCGGGCTGGTCGGCCAGCAGGCGTCGCTGGAAGACCTTCGCATGGCCGCGGTGCGAGTGACCGCCCTGTATCGCGAGCGTGGTTTCTTTCTGGCGCGCGCCTACTTGCCGGCACAGGAGATCGACGGCGGTATCGTTCGAATCGCCGTGCTGGAGGGGCGCTACGACAGCATCGAGGCCAGCGGTTCAGCACGCCTCGACAGCGAGCGGCTGGAGAACATCCTTGCCGCCCAGGGTATCGTCGCCGGCGAACCGATCGAGCAGGACGCACTGGAGCGCAGCCTGATCCTGCTCGAGCAGCAGGCTGGCGCGCCGGCCAGCGCGGTACTGCAGCCGGGCACCACCCTCGGCTCCACCAGCCTGCAGGTGAATGCACCGTCCGGCCCGCTGTTCAGCAGCTCGCTGGGCGTCGACAACTTCGCCAACCGGTACACCGGACAGAGCCGGACCACCGCTTCGCTGCAACTCAACAGCCCGCGCGGCATCGGCGATCTCGGCAATTTGTGGTTTGCCTACTCGACCGGCGCCAGCGCGCTGTTCGCGTCATACCAGGCGCCAGTCGGCTACGAGGGCCTGACGCTGGGAGCCAGCTATTCGCGCTACAGCTACGAGCTCTGCTGCGAGTTCGCTGCGCTCGATCGAGCCGGAGATGCGACGGTGGGCGGCGTCCAAGCGCGATACCCGCTGCTGTTGAACCAGCGCGCGCTTCTCTACGCCAGCCTTGGTTTCAACCGCAAGCGCCTCACCGATACCTGGGCGGAGGGAGTCCTCGACGACAAGGAAATCAGGGCCGCGGTCTTCTCGCTGGACGGGATCGCCGCGGCGCTTGGCGCGCAGCTTCGCTACCGGGCGGTGATCACGACCGGCGACCTCAAGATCCTCGGGCCATCCGATCTCGTGAGCCTCGACGCTGCGACGATCGACTCGGCCGGCGGCTACAGCAAGCTGTCGGGCGAACTCGAAATCCTGCATCCTGTGACCAGCCGGAGCTTCCTGAACCTCCGGCTCTCCGGACAGGTCCCCAACAACAATCTCGATTCCTCCGAGAAATTCCTGCTCGGTGGCTATAACGGCATACGCGCCTACCCCGAGGGCGAGGCTGCCGGCGACCAGGCGTGGCTGGCCCGACTCGACTGGGTGCTGCCGCTGTCGACTGCGGCCATGCCTGGCCGTGCGGCCGTGCGCGGCTTCGTCGACAACGGCGCAGTCTGGCTCGTCCACAGCAAACGCGGCGGCCTCGCCGACCCTGGCATCCGCAATCACTATTCGCTCGCCGGCGCTGGAGTCGGTTTCAACTGGAGTCTGCCGCGCGGCCTCTCGCTGAGCGCCTATGTCGCGACGCAGATCGGTGACAACCCCGGCCGCTCGCTGGCCGGCAACGATGCCGACGGCGAGAACAAGAACACGCGCGGCTGGGTCGGCGCGGAGTGGGCGTTCTGACCATGAACAAGGCGTACCGTCTCATCTGGAACAACCGTCTCAACGCCTGGGTCGTCGCCTCGGAATTGGCCCGCGCCTTCGGCAAGCGAAGTTCCGGCCGCGTCCGTATCGGCCTCGCGGCGGCGCTGGTCGCAGCCGCAGGCGCTCCTTTGTGCGCTGCCGACCTCGCGCCCGGCGCCCTGCCGAGCGGCGGCACCGTCGCGGCAGGCCAGGCCTCGATTGCGACCAGCGGCACTCGCATGGACGTCACGCAGTCCAGCCAGCGCGCCATCATCAACTGGCTGGGCTTCGATATCGGTAGCGACGCACAAGTCAACTTCATGCAGCCCGGCGTCTCAGCCGTGACGCTGAACCGCGTCGGCGGCCCGACGGTGTCGCGCATCGAAGGGCAGCTGACGGCGAACGGCCAGGTCTTCCTGGTCAACCCGAACGGCGTGCTGTTCGGAAGCGGCGCGCGTGTCAACGCCGCGGCGCTGGCGGCCTCGACGCTGGACATTGGCGATGCAGATTTCCTGGCCGGCCGGTACGTATTCAACGGAACCGGCGGTGCCATCGAGAACCGCGGCTCGATCGACGTGGTGCCGGGCGGCTACGTCGCCTTCATGTCGCCGACGGTCACCAACGCCGGCACGATCAGCGCGCCGCAGGGCACGGTCGCCATGGGCGCCGGCGAGCGCGTCACGCTCAACTTCGCCGGCGACCGTCTGGTGGCCATGAGTGTCAGCGCCGAGACACTCGACACACTGATCGACAACCGCCAGGCCGTCCGCGCCGAGGGCGGCGCAATCCTACTGACCGCGGCCGGCGTGGAGGCCGTTACTCGCAGTGTCATCAACCAGACCGGAGTCCTGGAAGCGTCGAGCCTGGCCACCGAAGGCGGGCGGATCGTGCTCAGGGCCGGCGATGACATCAACCTCGGTTCCGCATCGACGGTCGCGGCGGATGGCAGCCGCGGCGGCGAAATCAGCCTGCAGGCGCGCAACGGCACCGTGCTGGCCGATGGTCGCATCTCGGCGCGCGGCGCAGTCGCATCGGGCGGCAAGGTCGAACTGCTCGGCGGCCACGTCGGCCTCGTCAATGCATCGCGCGTCGACGCGTCCGGCCAGTCGGGCGGCGGTACCGTGCTCGTCGGCGGCGACTACCAGGGCAACAATGTCGCGGTGCAGAACGCGACGCGCACCTATGTCGGTGCCGACGCGGCCATCGTGGCGGATGCGGGCCAGCTCGGCGACGGCGGCAAGATAATTGTATGGTCCGACGACGCCACGCAGATGTACGGCGAGATCAGTGCACGCGGCGGCTCGAACGGCGGTAATGGTGGTTTCGTCGAGACATCCGGCAAACGCTGGCTCGACTTCCAGGGGCAGGTGGACCTGCGTGCGGCAAACGGCAGCGCCGGCACTCTCTTGCTCGACCCGACCGACATCACGATCAGCGGCGCGGCCAACACCCCGACGTCGGCATTCGGTAGTGCGACGTTCACGAACCCGGCCACAACACCGTCGAACCTCAACGTCGCGACGCTGACGGCGCAGCTTGCCCTCGGCAATGTCACGGTTTCCACCGCATCGGGTCTTGCCGGCCCGGGCGACATCACGGTCAACAATGCGATCAGCTACGCGTCCGCCAACAGCCTGACGCTCAGCGCCAACCGTTCGATCGCCGTAGTCGCCGGAAGCGGCGGCATCAGCAACAGCGGTGGTGGGGCCATCACGCTGAGCGGCGGGGGCGCCGGCTCGATCGTGCTGAACGAGGGCATCTCGAGCGGCGGCGGCGCGATTTCGCTTGCGAGCGGCACCGGTGGTGTAACGCTCGCGGCGGCGAAGTCCATCGATGCCGGCGCAGGCACGATCGCGATCAATGCGGGCGGCGGTGCGGCCAACCTCACGACCGGCAGCCTGCGGACCAGCAACGCGACCGCCTCCGCGGCCGGCATAACCAACGCGACAACGCTGACCCTCGGCAACATCGCGCTTGCGGGTGGCGGCATCCTGTCGGTCAGCCACAGCGGAGCCGGCTCGCAGTCCGCAGGGACCACGATCAGCGGCACGGGCGGACTGACTAAGGGCGGGGCGGGAACGCTCACCTTGTCGCAGGCCAACGCCTATACAAGTACCACGACGGTCAACGCCGGCACGCTGGCCGTGTCCGGTGGGAACGCCATCGTCGATACGGGCGCCGTGGTGCTCGCCAACGCGGCGGGAGCAACACTCAACCTGACGGCCAGCGAGACGATCGGCAGCCTCTCCGGCGGCGGCGTGGCGGGCGGCAACGTCACGAAAAGCACTGCGGGCGCGGCCACACTGACCACCGGCCGCAATGGCGGATCGACCACCTTCGCGGGCGTCATCCAGAACGGCAGCGGCACGGTCAGCCTGGCCAAAGAAGGCGCGGGCACCTTCACGTTGACCAACACCAACACCTACACCGGCCCGACTGCCGTGAGCGGCGGCACGCTGGCGATCGCCGGTGCGACGGGCTCGGCCACCGGCGGCGGCGTCACGGTCAACTCCGGCGCGCGTCTGCTGCTCGACAACAGCGCGGCGAACAACAACGATCGTATCGCCGGTACGCTCACCTTGAATGGCGGCGAGTTCGCGGTGGTCGGTAACGCAACCACCGACACCGCCGAGTCGCTGGGCGCGCTGAATCTGGCCAGCGGCTACTCGACCGTCACTCTCACACCGGACGCAGCCCGCAATACGCAGTTGACGTTCGCGTCGCTGTCCCGGTCTGCCGGCGCATCCGGGCTCTTTCGCGGAACCAACCTCGGAGCGAATTCCGTTGCCTCGCAGACGGCAGGCAGTTCGAACATCGTGTTCACGACCGCCCCGGCGCTGACGGGCGGTGGTGGCAACAGCGGGACGGCAACCGTCAGCATCGTAGCGGGCGCCATCGGCGCGGGTGGCTCATCCGGCAGCGGCAGTACCGGCACCGATTTCGTCACCTACAACCCGCCGACCGATTCGGCGAATGGCCTGCGGCCGCTGCTGGCGAGCGAATACGCCGCCGCGCCGGGAACGAACGTAAACCTCAAGCTGACCGCAAGCCGTGCGGCTGACGACACGGTTTCGATCAACTCGCTGTTGCTGTCCGGCGGCGTCACTTACGATCACGATGCCACTGGCGCCGCGAACACGCTGACGATCGCGAGCGGCAACGTGCTGTCCTTGGGCGGCACGAACACCCTCCAGCCGACGCAGGCGACGGGTACCGTCGCATTCGGCGCTACGGACGCCAAGCTGTTCACCGTCAGCGACCTGGTACTGGGGTCTACCGCCCAGGTCACCGGCACCGGAATTCTCGGCAAGTCCGGCTCCGGTGTGCTGCTGGAGAACCGCAGCGTCGCGCGCACCGGCGGCATCGTAGTCAACTCGGGCACGCTGCGCTCCGGCGTCGGCAACTCCTTCGCCTCGCAGGCGATGACCGTGCGCGCGGCCGGCGCGCTCGATCTGAACGGCTTCAACCACACCGTCTCGTCGCTGACTCTGGAAAGCGGCGCGACCTCCGGCGCAACCGTGAACACCGGCGCCGGCACGCTGACCCTCGGCGGCAACGTGACGTTGAACGTCAACGGCACCGGCGCCACGGGAGCGATCGTCAGTGGCAACCTGGCCTCGGCCGCCACGCGAACCTACACCGTCAACGACGGTACGGCTGCGGACGACCTCACCGTCGCGGCCGTGATCGCCGGCGCCGGTGGCGTGACCAAGGCCGGTGCCGGCACGCTGGCGCTCTACGGCGCCAACTCCTACACCGGGGCGACCCGGATCAACAACAACGGCGGCACGCTGAGCGCGAACACGCTGGCGAACGGCGGCCTCGCGAGCAGCATCGGTGCCTCGACCAACGCGGCGGCGAACCTCGTGCTCGGTGCGAACGCCACGTTGCAGTATGTCGGTGGGACCACATCGACCAACCGCAACTACACGCTCACGGCGGGGCAGACGAGCACGGTAAGCGTCACCAATGCGGCCGCCAACCTGACGATCGGTGGCGCGAGCACGGCGTCTACGGGTGCGCTGACCAAGCGGGGTGCCGGGACGCTCACGCTGTCAGGCGCCAACCTCCACACCGGTCTGACGACGGTCGCAGGCGGCACGCTGGCCGCGGGTTCGAGCAACGCACTCGCAACGGGCGGGCTGACGGTCACCGGCGGGGCGACATTCGACATCGGCGCGTTCTCTGACTCGGTCGGGACCGTGACGCTGGCGAACGGCACGATCACTGGCACGAGCGGCGTTCTGACTGGCACTGGCGCGACGGCCTACGCGGTACGGGACGGAACGATCAACGCGATCCTCGGTGGCACCGGAGGCCTGACCAAGACGACGGCAGGCACCGTCACTCTGACGCGGGCAAACACCTACACCGGCGTCACGACGGTCAGCGCCGGCACTCTCGGCGTCTCGTCGCTCGCGAACGGCGGTGTGGCCAGCAACATCGGCGCATCGACCAACGCGGCCGGCAACCTGGTTCTCGGCGGCGGCACGCTGCAGTACGCGGGCGCCAGCGCCGCGACCGATCGCAACTACACGCTGACGGCCGGGACGACGAGCTCGATCGAGGTCTCGAACGCCACGAGCAACCTCGCGATCAGCGGTGCAAGTGCCGCAACCACGGGCGCTCTCGTGAAACTCGGCGACGGTTCGCTGACGCTCACGGGCGCGAATGCCAGTACCGGCACGACGACCATCCGTACCGGAACCCTGCAGGTCGGTGACGGCGGCACGACAGGCACGCTCGGCACCGGCGCCGTCGTCAACCAGGGCAGGCTCGTACTCAATCGCAGCAACGCACTTTCGTTCGGCAACGTGGTCTCGGGCTTCGGCGAGCTGGTCCAGCAGGGCGCTGGCACCGCCACGTTGATCGGTGCGAGCACTTACACGGGCGCGACGACGGTCAATGCCGGCACGCTGCAGCTGGGCGCCGCGAACCGGATCTCCGACGCGAGCGCGTTGACCGTTGCGTCGGGCGCGACGTTCAATCTCGCGAATTTCTCGGAGACCGTAGGCTCGCTCGCAGGTGCCGGCAACATCGCGCTTGGCAGCGGGGCACTCACGTCCGGCGGTAACAACGCGTCGACGACGTTCTCGGGCGTCATCAGCGGCACGGGTGGCATCGCCAAGGTCGGGGCCGGGACGCTGACACTGTCCGGTGCCAACACCTACAGTGGCGTGTCGAGCGTGAATGCCGGGACTCTGGTTGCCGCCAACGCGAATGCGCTGGGCGCCACGTCCGGTGGTACCACGGTCGCAAACGGCGCAACGCTGAACGTCAGCAATACCGCACTCGCGGGCGAGCCCATTGCGCTGAACGGAGCTGGCGTCGCGGGTGCCGGTGCACTGACGGGAACGGGAACCGCATCTGTTGCCGGTGGCGTGACGCTTGCCGGCCCGACCACGATCGGCACGACCGCCGCGTCATCGTCGTTGACGCTGGCTGGAGTCGTGTCGGCGCCGTCCGCCCTCACGATCGTCGGCCCCGGGACTGTAACGGCAACCAACCCGGGTAACAATTTCAGTTCCGTCGCCGCATCCGGCGCGGGCAGCGTCGCTCTGCGCGACGCGAACGACGTCACGGTGAATGCGACGACGGTGGGCGGCACCTTGTCGGTCCAGGCGGGCGGGGTGCTGACGGTTGCCGGCTCGGTCAGCGCGGCGGGTGTTGGCGATGCGATCGTCCTGTCGGGCGCCGGGTTCGTCAACACCGCCGGCGCATCGGCGCTCTCGGCGACGAATGGCCGCTGGCTGGTCTGGTCGGGCAACGCGAACCCGTTTGGTGGCGTGACGCCCGACGTTCGTAATGGCCTCGCTTACGACTTCAAGCAATACGGCGCCGTCTACGGGACCACGCCGGTCGCACAGGTGAGCGGAAACGGCTTCCTCTACTCGCTGGCGCCGACCATCACGGCGGGACTGACGGGCTCGCCGGCCAAGGTCTATGACGGGACCACGGGATTGACGCTGCTCGCAGGCAATTTCACGGCGGTGGGTGCGGTCGACGGTGACGCCGTCACGCTCAACTGGACTGGGAGTGCCTACGGCGACAGAAACGTGGGAAGCGGCAAACTCGTCACCGCGACCGGCATCACGACCAGCGCCTCGAATGCGGGCGCCCCGGTCTATGGATATGCACTCGCTTCGAGCACCGCCAGTGCGAACATCGGCACGATCACGCCCGCGTCGCTGACCGTGACGGCGCAGGCGGACAGCCGCGTGTACGACGGCACCACGGCCTCGAGCGCGGCACCGGTGGTGAGTGGCGCGACCTACGATACGGTCGGCACGGCGGCGAGCCAGAGTTTCGACGACCGCAACGCCGGCACGGGCAAGAGTCTCACCGCCGCAGGCCTCGTGATGGCCGACGGCAACGGCGGCAACAACTACAGCGTCAGCTACGTCACGAACAGCCAGGGCGTCATCACGCCCGCGTCGCTGACCGTGACCGCACAGGCGGACAGTCGCGTGTACGACGGCACGACGGCCTCGAGTGCGGCACCGGTGGTGAGTGGCGCGACCTACGATACGGTTGGCACCGCGGCGAGCCAGAGTTTCGACAACCGCAACGCCGGCACCGGCAAGAGTCTCACCGTCGCAGGCCTCGTGATGGCCGACGGCAACGGCGGCAACAACTACGCGATCAGCTACGTCACGAACAGCCAGGGCGTGATCACGCCGGCGCCGCTTTCGATCATCGCCGACGATAAGGAACGCCCGGTCGCCATGCCGAATCCGCCGTTCACGGCGAGTTACGTCGGGCTGGTAGGTGGCGACACGCCCTCGAGCCTGAGCGGAACCCTCGACTTTTCAACCCCGGCAGCGGTCGGCTCGCCGGCAGGCAGTTACCCGATAACGCCATTCGGGCAGAGCTCCTCCAACTACCAGATCTCGTACGTTGACGGAACGCTCGTGGTGGTCGGGGGACCCGACGTGCCGCAGGTGGCTGCCGGGGCTGGCTACGATGCCCAGGCCGTCGCCTCCGAGTATTCGAGACAAGCGCCGCCCCGCCTTTGGCTTCCCGCACTACTGTACGTCACAGGCAAGCAGGCGCCCGGCGTCGACGAACCTGCCGCGACCGTCCGCATCGTGTCCGGCGGCCTCAACGACGGCCGCTGAAGCGGTCGACGAAGAGTCTCGCGGGCACGCAGACCCGCCGCCTGACGTAAAGGCAACACACGACCGTTGCTACCAGTCAGCGGCTTGATTCCGCGCTTCCCCGACGAGAAGCTTTAGGCAGGCGGGCACCTGGGATGGCTTCTTGCCTGCATATAGCCGCTTTTTGACCGACATTAGAAGAATATGTCGAATTTTAGCGATAGTTAGAAAGTGCGCATCAGATTGCTGCGTTGCATCAATATTGGCGTATCATGCGACAGGTGGAGTCGGCCCAGGCGAGCGCACACGGCGCTTCCGAATCGCCAGTCTCTGATGGCTGACTCCCGGGAGTGATCATGGACAGAAGCTGGATGGAAACGATTTCACTGCTCGGTGTGGACATAATGTTCGCCGCGGCGCTCGCGTTGCTGCTCGCGGAGCAGGTACGTCTGGTGCTGCGGCGAGGCCTGGCCCGCCGGCGCATGCTCCTGCGACAGCAGGGGACGCGGACAGCGGAGTCGGCTGTTACCGGCCGAGCCCGCCCGACGCCGAGCGAGGGCATCGACGTAAGCACCTGGCCGCTCCGCGTCTGGCGCCACAACCACTGAGGTCGGCCGAAGCGGTAGCCGACTGGCCCGGCTATCGGCGACCGGCTACAGGCCGAGCTGCGCCCAGAAGTCGCAGCGCGCGGTGTTGACGCCTTCGGCCATCCCAGGCGCCGCCGAGTCCAGCAAGAGATGGCTGTCTCGTGCCGGATCGAACTGGGTCCACGCAGCAGATCCCGTGGCCGCTGGCGCTCCGGTCGCCGCGAAACTGCCCCAGTACCGCTGCATCGCCAGCGACAGCGCGCGCTCCGCGGCCGTCGGTGCGTAGCCACGAACATCCACGGCGCCATAGACGAACAGCAGTTCGAGCCCGTGGAACGCCCCGTAGACCGCAGAGCTCGGCGAGTCCGGCACTTCCGTGAAGAAATACCGGAAGACCGGCTCGGACTGCGCAGCCACCAGCGCGCGGGCGGTCGTCCGCGAAGGACAGATGAACTTGAGATCCGACGTGAGCGCGACGTAGGCCTTGCGCGACGATCCAAAATTGGCGGCCGAGTAGAGATCCGCGACTGCCGTCAGCACCGCCGGTGTCTGGAACGTCGCTGCAAGAAACGCCTGGTACTGCGCGTCTGAGAACGTCAGCGGGACGTCCTGGCCCGTCTCGTCGGCATTAGCGCCGATCACTACCGGCACGCGGTTGTGCTGCCCGGCGCGAATCCGCTCGATCGGTGTCGCCGGTAGGAACGTGCCATCGACGCTCGGCTGAAAGGGCGCCGACCCGCCGGAGACGCTGACGGTCGGCGGCAGCGCGGCCAGCAGGGCCGCCGGCGACTTCGAGCGCAGGCAGGCACCGATGTCCGCCGCAGTGCTGCAACCCGCGTTCTCGGCGAGAGTCGCGCCGCTTGCAAGCGCCTTCGTTCGGGAATCGGCCACGCAGCCACCGCTCTGGATCAGCGCGGCATCGAACAGGCCGGCGGCGGACGGTGTGGCAAGCAGCGCGCACACGTTCACGCCGCCCGCCGACTCGCCGAAGATCATGACGCGGTCCTTGTTGCCGCCGAAAGCACCGATGTCCCGTTGCACCCACTGGAGCGCTGCGACCAGGTCCTCAAGTCCGTAGTTGCCCGAACGTGCATCGAGCGCCTCGGCGTCGAGTGCCGGGTGCACCAGCCACCCCAGGGGACCCAGGCGGTACTGAACGATCACGACCACGTTGCCGGTCGTCTCCGCGAGCGATGCGCCGTCGTAGAGTACTCGGCCCGGCTCGACCTCTTCGCGTGCGGAACCGATCGCGTTGCCGCCGCCGTGGATGAACACCATGACGGGCACGCGTCCTGCGGCCAAGCTCGTCTTCGGCGTAAAGACGTTGACGGCGAGGCAGTCTTCGTCGCCTTCCGGTGCGCCGGTCGTACGATCGAGCTGCGGGCACTTGGCTGCGTAAGCGTTTGCGGCGACGATCGCCGTCGGACAGGTCGGCGGCTCGGGCGACCGCCAGCGACGGGCGCCCGTCGGCGCGGCGGCGAATCGAATTCCGAGGTAGCTCCAGGTGCTGCCGCGATCCGTGCCCTGATAGTCGCCGCAAGCCGTGCGCGCCAATCCGGCGGTCGCTGCAGGTGGAGGTGGAGGTGGAGGTTGAGGTGCGGGCGGCGAGAGGCCACCGTCCGGACTCGAACCACCGCCTCCGCCGCAGGCGGCCAGCAGCGCGGCGAACGTGACGATCAGGGTGGCGCGCATCGAGGGCCCCGTGTGGCGAGAATCGAGTTACACGAATCAACGCCCGATTCAGGCGGCGGGTTGACCGCAGGGTACAACCGCGGCCTGCCCGGCGACTCTACGCGTGGCCGGCAAGTTCCGGGCAATTAGCAAATAAATTCGAATAATAAGATCATTCATGATAGCTTTTGCTGCTTTATTGTTCAGTCTGGCTTACCACCTGACTGGGCCACGATTTCTGCGATCCTGGCTTCGATCCACTGCTGTGCCTGCGCGTTGAGCTCACGCGGGTCCATGCCCTTCGGGTCGATCGGCGGACCGATCACGACACGAATCGTCCCGGCCTTTTTCATGATGCTGCGCCGGCGCCAGAAGTAGCCGGAATTGTGCGCGATGGGCACCACGAGCGCGCCTGTCTGCGTCGCGAGCAACGCTCCGCTGATACCGTACTTGCGTGTCTCGCCGGGCGCCACGCGCGTGCCTTCCGGGTACACGACGATGCCCATGCCGGAGGCCAGCCGCTCGCGACCCTGGCTGATCACCTGGTTGACGGCCGAATGTCCCGCGCTGCGATTGATCGCGATCGGCTTGTAGGTGCTCACCGCCCAGCCGACGATCGGGATCCAGATGACCTCGCGCTTGAGCAGCCAGGCCGCGGGCGGCACGACGAACATCTGCGCGAAGGTGTCCCAGGTCGACGAGTGCTTCCACAGCGAGATGAACGGCTCCTTCGGAAGGTTCTCCTGTCCCTCGACGGTGTACTTGAGCCCGCAGATCGCGCCGGCGAGCCAGGTGAGGAACAGCCCCCACGTCCTGGGGATGACGTAGCGTTGCTCGATCGTGAGCGGCAGCAGCGCCGAGATCAGCACGATGACACCAAACACCCCGGTGGTCAGGGCCATCAGCGACGTGTAGACCAGGGAGCGGATGGCCTGCATGGTTGCGCTATCCCGGCAGCCTGGACAGGTCGGCAGCGTGCATGAACAGCGACTGCAGGCGCCGCAGCAGGGCGAGACGATTCGCCCGAAGCGCCGGGTCCTCCGCCATGACCAGGACCGAGTCGAAGAAATCGTCCACCGCCTTGCGCAGCACGGCGAGCGTCTGCAGCGCCTCCGTGTACTGCCGGGCCGCGAACTTCGGCTCCACGATCCGTGCGACGGCATCCACCTGCTCGCTC
>Ga0209254_10004310_pt1 | contig 13043 bp, 11 predicted proteins | sample FrelakmetDIP11DI_FD_187148 | JGI IMG/M metagenome (GOLD analysis project Ga0209254, IMG submission 187148) | Freshwater lake sediment microbial communities from the University of Notre Dame, USA, for methane emissions studies - DIP11 DI (SPAdes)... | ecosystem: Environmental > Aquatic >...
TTCACCACCAGTGCCGAGAGCACCGCGCTCGCTGCGGCCGGTGCGCCGGCGTGTGCAGGCGGCAGCCACAGGTGCAGGGGGAACAGCGCGGTCTTCGCGAGCAGACCGGCGGTCATGATCGCCGCCGCGACCACGGTCGGGCTGTCGGCGCGCGCATCACGCGCGATGAGCGCGATGTCGAGCGTGCCGTAGGCTCCGTAGAAAAGCGCAGTGCCGGCGAGGTAAAAGAGCGAGCCGGCGAGCGCGAACAGCATGTAGCGGAGCGCCGCGCGCAGCGTCTCGGCGCGGCCGTCCAGGCACACGAGCGGCACGGCGGCGAAGGTGAGCAGCTCGAGCGCGACGTAGAGCGTGAACAGGTCGCCGGACAGCACGACGACGTTCAGCGCGCCGAGGATCGCCATCAGCATCGTCCAGAAGACGAGCGGCCCGCGCGCGTCGGTGGTGCCGCGCGGCGTCGCGAAGTCGTTGCGCGCGAACAGCGCGACGGCGAGCATGACCACCGATGCCATCAGCATCATGACGGCCGAGAGCCCGTCGGCGCGTAGTGCGACGCCGAGCGGGGGCCGCCAGCCGCCGAGCAGGTACACGAGCGGCGCGCCGGTCTCCGCGAGCCGGATCGCGATCGCGACCGCGAGGGCGAGCGAGATCGCGACGACGGCGAGGGCGAGCCGCTCGGCGACCCGGCTCCCGAACGCGAAGCCGAGCAGGACGCCGACCGCGGGGACCGCGATCGCGAGCACGAGGAGCGCGCCCTCCGGCGTGGCGACGGTCGGCAGCGCCGCGTTCATTCGCGACGTTCGGCGACGTCCGCCTCGGCCGCCTCGCCCGCGGGCGCATCGTCGAGGTCCGCCGAGCCGGCGACGCGCGCGAGCCGGAGCATGATCGCCGCGGCGAGCGCGGTGGCCGCGAAGGCGACCACGATGCCCGTGATCACGAGCGCCTGCGGCACGGGATCGGCCGGAAGGCCTGCATCCGCCCCCCGCCGCGCGACCGTGCCGAAGAGCAGGAACGCGCCGGTGCCGATCACGTTCAGCGCGAGGAGCTTGCGCAGGGGCTGCGGGCTGACGATGAGCCCGTAGACGCCGAGCCCGACCAGCACGGCCCCGGCGACGCCGAACAGGGTCGCGCCGCCAGACAGGCTCACGCCGGCCGCTCCGGCGTGCCGGCCACGAGGAATGCCAGCGTGGCGGCGACGGTGACCGTCATCGCCACTTCGATCGCGATGATGATCGCCTTGGCGTGGGCGGCCGGATAGGCCAGGAAAGCGTCGCCGAGCGCGAGCCCGGCGAGTCCGACGGCGAAGAACACGCCCGCGCCTCCGGCAAGCACGAGCCGTACGCCGCGCTCCGAGACCGGCGGCGTGTCGGCGAGCCCCGCCATCATCGCGAGGAGCCACATCGCCGCGACGATGGTCGCGCCCTGGAACGCGCCGCCGGGATGGTCGGCGCCGACCCAGAACACGTAGAGACCGATGAGCACGCCGACCGGGACCAGCCGCCGCGCGAGATACGCAAGCACGCCGTCGGGATCCGCGCGCTGCTTGAGGCCGGGCCGGCCGCGCCACACGTCCTCGGCGGCGAGCGACCACAGGCCGAGCAGGGCGAGCACCAGCACGACCTTCTCCAGCAGCGTGTCGGTCGCGCGGTACGCGATCAGCGTCGCCGTCACCGGGTTGCCGAGACCCGTGTCGGGCAGCCCGGCCGCCGCGAGCGGCGCGAGCGTGGGCGCCGGGTCCGGGAGGCCGACCACCGCCGCGGCCAGCCCCAGGGTGACGAGACCCGCGACCACCGCCGCGAACGGCCGCATGGCGGGCGGACAGAGATGCGCCGCCTCGTCGCCCCCGCCGGCACGCTCGCGCAGCTTCGCCGCCGCACCGAGGAGCAGCACGCCGGTCAGCCCGCTTCCGATCGCCGCCTCGGTCAGCGCGACGTCCACGGCGCGGAGCAGTACCCAGCGGAGCGAAACGAGCAGGCCGTACGCGACGAACGCCACGACCGCCGCATAGGTGCTGCGCGAGAAGATCGTGAACGCTGCGACGGCGATCACGAGCCCGGCGAGGCCCAAGTCGAGGAGGTCGGCGGCGCTCATGGAGTGCGGTCGCGCGCGAGATAGGCCGCGCGACCGATGAGCTGCGACGCGGCGGCGCTCGAGAACAGCACCAGCGCCCAGATCGCGAGCAGCTTGAGCGCGGCGAACACGCCATTCACCTGCGGCAGCAGCCCGAGCACGACGAGGCCTAGGCCTAAGTTGTCGGCCTTCGTCAGCGCATGCAGCCGCGTCAGCGTGTCGGGAAAGCGCAGCAACCCCGCCGTCCCGGCCACGAAGAAGAACAGGCCTGCGACGACGAGCACGACGGTCACGAGGTTCCCGATCGCGCTCATCGCCGTTGCCCGCGCTTGCCGCGGCGCTCGCCCGTCCGGCGCGCGCCTTCCGGCCGGGAAGGCGCGGCCCTTGCGGCCGGCACCGCCTCGGGCATCTCGCCCTCGCTGCCCTTCTTCACGAAGGCGATCGCGGCGAACGCCGCGAGGAGCGCGAGCACGAGCGCGACGTCGAGCACGCTCCCCACGTCGGCCGCGACGCCACCAAGAAGGAGCACGGCGATGCCGCCGGTGCTGAGGAGCTGCGTCGCCATCATCTTGTCGGCGTCCTCCCGCCCGCGCAGGATGCCGAGCAGGCCACCCGCGACGGTGACCAGCACGAGGGCCCCCGAGGCGAGCAGGAACTGCGGCACCCATTCAGCCAACGTCGGTCTCCTGCACGACGCCGGCGATCCGCTGCTCCTCCTCGGCGAGGTCGGCTGCCACCGGCTGCGACGTGTCGAGGCAGTGGTAGACGATCGCCTCGTGCTCGTCCGCGCACGGGACGGTGCCGGGCATGAGGCTCGTGTACATCGCGAACGCGTTGCGCGTCGCGCCGCGCGGGAAGCGCGGGCGGTGCCGGAGGAAGCCTGGGGCGACCCGAGCGCGCGGCGCAAGCGCCCGCAGGGCGACGTCGAGACCGGCGACGAGGGACTTGTGCAGGAACGGCGGCAGCAACGCGACGAGGCCGAGCCAGCGCACGCGCCGGCCGGTCGGCGGCAGCAGGGCGAGGCTCGTCCAGGTCGCAGCGGCCGCGGCGACGAGACCGGCACCGAGATCAGAGAAGGCGGCGCCGATCAGGACGATCCAGAGCGCATAGAAGCCGGCGAAGCGGCCGACCATGGCGCCGGTGCGCGGCGCACGCTGGGACGCAGGCGCAGGCACCCGCCGCCGCTTCACGCCGAGCCTCCGCGCCTCTCGGAACCGCGTTTGCGCGCGAGGCGGACCCTCAGGGCGGGCGGCTGTCCCGACCGCGTCTCGCGCGCCGATTCGACGATGTGCACCTCGGCGTTCGCGTGGGGCTCGCGCTCGCGAAAGGGCGCCGGGTCCATGGCATTGAAGCGCTGCCGCAGCCCGGCCACGTGCAGGTCTAGCACCTCGCGGCCGCCGACCGCTGCGTACTCGGCTCGCCCGGCCGCGCGGCTCATGTCAGGCAGGGCCGGTGGCCGTCTCGGGCGGCGGCGCCACGCGATCCTCGCGCTCGAACACGGCGAGGTAGAGCGCCGGCAGGAACACGAGCGTGAGCAGCGTCGCAACGAGCAGTCCGCCCATGATCGCGAACGCCATCGGCCCCCAGAACACCGTCGGCGCGATCGGGATCAGGCCGAGCACGGTCGAGATCGCGGTGAGCATCATCGGTCGCATGCGCGAGCTGGCAGCCTGCAGCAGCGCCTCGCGCACGCCGCGCCCCTCGGCACGGTCGTTCTCGATCTGCACGATGAGGATGACGGCGTTCTTCGCCACCATCCCGAGCAGGGAGAGGACGCCGAGGATCGCGACAAAGCCGAGGGGCCGCCCCGAGAGCAGCAGCGCCAGCACCACGCCGACGATTGCGAGCGGCAGCAGGGCGAGCACGAGCCCCAGCCGCTTGAAGCTCTGCAGCGCGAACATGAGCACGGTGAGCATGATGAGCAGCATCAGCGGCAGGACCGCGAACACCGACGCGCTCGACTCGGCGCTTTCCTCGGCGATGCCGCCGAGCTCGATCCGGTAGCGGGGCGGCAGCGTCTTCGCGAGCGCCTCGATCTTCGGCTCGAGCTTCGCCACCACGACGTCCGGCAGAACGCCTGGCTGCACGTCGGCGCGCACGGTGATCGTCGGCTCGCGGTTCCGTCGCCAGACCAGCGGGAACTCCTGCTCGTACTCGAACGTGGCGAACTGGCTGAGCGGCACGGTGCGGCCGCCGGGGATCGGCACCTGCAGCGACCGGAGGGTCGAAATCGCCGCGCGCTCCGCCTCCTTCGCGCGCGCGACCACGTTGACGAGGTAGATGTCGTCGCGGACCTGCGTCACTGTCGAGCCGCTGATCGCGGCGTTCATGACCGCCGCGAGCGTGGCCGAGCTCACGTTGAGGCGCCGCACCTGCTCCTGGTCGACCTTGATGCGGAGCTGCCGCGCCGGCTCGAGCCAGTCGAAGTTGACGAGGCGCGCATTGGGATCGCTCGCCATCACCTGCGCCAACTGCTGCGCGATGCGCGTCACCTCCTCCTTGTCCGGCCCGACCACGCGCCACTGCAGCGGCCAGCCGACCGGCGGGCCGAGCTCGAGCGGTGCGACCCGCGAAACGACATCCGGAAACTCCTCGGCAAGGAGCTTCTCCAGCTTCGGTTCGAGCTGCAGCCGCGCGTCGAGGTCTTTCGCCACGACGATGAGCTGCGCGAAGAACGGGTTCGGCAGCTGCACGTTGAGCGGCAGGTAGAAGCGGATCGCGCCGCGCCCGACGTAGGTACTCCACCAGTCGATGTCCGGATCGCCGGCGAGCTTCTGCTCCAGCCGCTCCACCAGCTTGTCGGTGGCGTAGATCGACGCGTTCTGGCGCAGCGTCAGGTCGACCGTGAGCTCGGGTCGGTCGGAGCTGGGGAAGAACTGCTGCGGCACGAAGCGCACCAGGTAGAGCGCGGCGACGAACGCAGCGAGCGTGAAAAGGATGGTGAGCCACTTCACGCGCAGCGCGCCGGAGAGGAAGCCGCGGAACGCACGCTCGACCCGTCCGGGCTCGCCCGCGCCCGCCTTCGGGGTCTTGAGGATCGCGATGCCGATGAGCGGCGCAAAGATCACCGCGACGAGCCACGAGACGAGCAGCGCGATGCCGACCACGGCGAAGATCGAGAATGTGTACTCGCCCGCCGAGCTCTGCGCGAAGCCGATCGGGACGAAGCCGGCAATGGTGATGAGCGTGCCGGCGAGCATCGGCGCCGCGAGCGTCTTGTACGCGAACGTCGCCGCGTCTGCCTTCGTGTCGCCCGCCGCCAGGCGACGCAGCATCGCGTCGACCGTCGTCATCGCGTCGTCGACGAGCAGGGTCAACGCGATGATCAGCGCGCCGAGCGAGATCCGCTGCAGGTCGATGTGGTACAGCTGCATGATCGCGAACACGATCGCCAGCGTGAGCGGGATCGCGAACGCGACCACCGCGCCGGGCCGCACGCCGAGCGCGACGAAGCTCGCGGCGAGGATGATGAGGATCGCCTGCCACAGCGACTCGATGAACTCGTTGATCGCGGTGTCGACGGTCGAGGCCTGGTCGGACACGAGCGTCGGCTCGATGCCCACCGGCAGGTCGCCGCGGATCAGCCCCATCTCCTTCTGGAGGTTCTTGCCGAGGGCAAGGATGTCGCCGCCGTCGCGCATCGCGATCGCGAGCGCGATCGCCGGCTTGCCGTTCACCCGGAAGAGCGGTTGCGGCGGGTCCGAGTAGCCGCGGCGCACCTCGGCGATGTCGCCGAGGCGGATGTTGCGCCCGCCGAAGACGAAGTTGACGTTGCGGATGTCGTCCTCGTTGTCGAACGATCCGGTGACGCGCAGGAACAGCCGTTCCTCGTCGGTCTGCAGGATCCCCGAGGGGCGCACGACGTTCTGCGCCTGCAGGGTCTGGACGAGCGAGCGGTAATCGAGCCCGAGCGCCGCGAGCCGCTCGGTCGAGAACTCGATGAAGATCTGCTCGTCCTGCGCTCCGAGCACCTCGATCTTCGAGACGTCCTTGACGTTGAGCAGGCGCGAGCGCGCCTCCTCGACGTAGTCGCGCAGCTCGCGATGGGTGAATCCGTCGCCGGTGAACGCATAGATGGTGCCGAAGGTGTCGCCGAAGTCGTCGTTGAAGCCCGGGCCGATCACCCCCTGCGGCAGGGTGAGCCGGATGTCGCCGATGTTCTTGCGCACCTGGTACCAGATGTCCGGCACCTTCTCGGGCGGCGTCTTGCCCTCGAGATCGACGAAGATCGTCGTGACGCCGGCCGTGGTGTAGCTGCGGATGTTGCGGAGGTAGTCGGTCTCCTGCAGCTTCCGCTCGATGCGCTCGGTGACCTGCAGCAGCGTGTCCTCGACCGTCGCGCCCGGCCAGGCGGCGAACACGATCATGGTGCGGAACGTGAAAACCGGGTCTTCGGCACGGCCGAGGCGCTTGAAGGCGAGCGCCCCGGCGACCACCGAGACGATCATGAAGAAGACGACCAGCGACTTGTGCTTGATCGCCCACTCGGAAAGGTTGGGGCCGATCACTGCCTGGCCTCGAGCCGTCTGACTTTCTGGCCCTCGTGCAACACCTGCACGCCGGCGGTGACGATCAGGTCACCCTCTTTCAGGCCCGACCCCACCACGACCCGTCCGGGGTCGAACTCCTGCACTTCGACCGTGCGCGGCGAAACCGTCTGGGTCTTGGCGTCGAAGATCCAGACCGCGGGCTGCCGGTCGGACCGGACCAGCGCGGAGGCCGGAATGACGTAACCGCTGGCGGCGTTCCGCTTCACGCGGGCGGTGACGGTGCTGCCGAGACGCATCGCGGGCGGCGCATCGAGGAGCTGCACGCGGATGCGGAACGTTCCGGTGACCGGGTCCGCACGCGGCGACACCTCGCGCACGCGCCCCGCGGCCGTCACCGTCGGCTCCATCGTCAGCGCGACCGTGATGTTCGGATTCTCCAGGGCCTCGTCCTTCGCCCGGGCGGGGAAGTCGAAGACGGCGTCGCGGCTGCCGTCCTTCGCGATCTGCACGATCATGCGCCCCGCGCCGACGACTTCCCCGGGCTCGGCGCCTTGCGCGGCCACGACGCCGGCCACGCTGGAAAGGAGCCGGGTGTAGCCGAGCCGGTTTTGTGCGAGATTGACCTGCGACTGCGCGGTCTGGACCGCAGCGTCCGCGGTCTTCATGAGCGATTCGGCCTGCTCGTAGGAGGCCTGCGACACCGCGTTCTCGACGACCAGATCTCGCATGCGTGCGAAGTTGTTGCGGGCCTCGGCCTGCTGCGCCCGTGCCGCCCCGAGCTGAGCCCGGGCGGCTTGCAGGGCGCTCTCTTCGTTCTGTGGATCGAGTCGCGCGATGAGCTGCCCCGGCCGCACCGTGTCGCCCACGTTCACGACGCGCTCGACAAGTCGCCCGTCGATTCGGAATGACGCGTTGATCTCGGTCTGCGCCTGTACGGTGCCCGTGAGCCCGACGCTGCCGGCGGCAGCGCGCTCTTCGATCGTCATCACGCGCACGGGGCGGACTTCGGGCGCCGCCGGCGCCTCGGCAGGCCTGCACCCCGCCACCAGCGTCAGCATCGCGAAAGCGAGAATGGCGGGCGCCGGGAGCGGAAAGCGCAGCCGCCCGCTATTGTGGGGATCAGAGCTCACGGCGCGACTCCCTATCGGTTCGAGTGAGTTTCCCGGGGACGGCGGTGCACAAGGGGCGATCGACCCGCGGTAGCGCGTCTTCCATGTCGCTTCGGGCGGGGGGAAGCAGCGAACACCCTCTCGTCCCGCTCGCGCCGCGCTCACGCACAGCACGCCGTCCCGGGTGCGTCGATCACTGCGAAGAGCAGCGGTCATCCGGCGCCACTGGCATCAGCCGCGCGAGCTTATCCGTCGAGGGCTAACGTTGTCCAGTCTTAGTCTTAGTCCGAGTCCGATCGTGTGCATCGACGATGGGCGGAACCCAATCGTGATCCAATGGGGCGGTGCCCGCGTTCGACCGTGGCGCGCGGGCGCACCCCCCCGGGCAATCGTTACGCGCCCGGCGCGTCTCCAGGTGGATCGGCACGAGTCGCCGGCGACGCCGCGGCCGTCTCGTCGTCGTAGGCCTGCACCGCATGCTCCAAGGTCGCGAAAAAACGCGTCTTGCCGAGCTCGGCCCCGTAGCCGCGCTCAGCCGCCCAGTCGGCCCACTGCGTTTCGCGCGCGGCGGCGCCGACGGCGATGCCGCGCGAGCGCAACTCATCGATGACTTCCTGGATCGCGTAGAGGCCGGTCGCGTCGACCATGTTGATCGGAAGAAAATCGATGACGAACCACTTGAGTTGCGGCCCGGCCGCGAGCGCAGCCTTTTGGACTTCCCGCTTGAAGAACGGTGCGTTGAAGAAGATGACCGGTCCGTCGAAGCGAAAGAGCACGAGTCCGGGCGGCGTCGCCGCGTCGGGGTGGCGGGCGATCGAGTGGAATCCGGGTTGCCCGGGGACTGCGCCGAGGATCTCCACCTTCGGCCGCGACGCGAGCCGCACGAAGCTGAGGAGCGCGAGGACGACGGCGACGAGGATCGCGTTGATCACGCCGACCGCGATGACGCCGACAGTCGCGATCATCGCTATCCAGTACTCGCGCCTGTCGATGCGGCGTATCGCGGCGACCGCACGCCAATTGAAGAGCGACGCGCCAGCCCCCACCAGCACCGCCGCCAGCGACACGGTCGGGATGTAGCGGAGCGGCCCGGTGAATGCGAGCAGCACCACGGCGATCGCCGCCGCTGCCACGATTCCGGTGACCTGTGTACGCCCCCCGGCGGCCTCTCCGACAGCGGTGCGCGAGTTGGTTCCATTGACGGCGAAGCCTTGCGTGACCGCCGCGGCGATGTTCGCGACCCCGAGCGCCGCGATCTCGCGGTCGGCATCGACCTCGTAACGGTTGCGGTCGGCGAAACTGCGCGCGGCGAGCATCGTGGTGGAGAACATCACCAGGGCGATCCCCGCGGCCTCGGCGACGAGCATCGGCAGCTTGTCCAGCGGGATCACGGGCACGCGAGGCAGCGGCAATCCTCCCGGCATCGGCCCCAACGTCGCGACACCGACCTGTTCGAGACCCAGCACCCGGACGGCCAGGGCCGCCGCCGCCATCGCGATCAGCGCGCCGGGCAGGACCTTGACGAAGCGCGGCGCGACCGCGAGCAACGCCAGCGTGCCAAGACCCACGAACAGCGTCGCCCAGTGCGTGAGCGGCAGTTTGCTGATGAACTCCCAGGCCCGCGGCACGATGCCGCTCGCTTCGATGGTGATCCCGAACAGCCTGCCGATCTGGCTCAGCACGACATCGATGGCAACACCGTTCATGAAACCGACGAGAATCGGCTTGGACAGGAAGTCGGACAACGCGCCGAGCCGCAGGAAGCTCGCGCCGATGCACAGGAGACCGGTGATCAGCGTCAAGGCCATCGCGAGGTCGACGTAGCGCGCCTCGTCGCCGGCCGCGAGCGGCACAAGGGCGGATGCGACGATCGCCGCGCCCGCCGCGCTGGGGCCGACCAGGAGCTGCCGCGAGGTTCCGAACAGCGCGTAGGCGACCATCGGCAGCATGCTGGCGTAGAGCCCGACCACGGGAGAGAAGCCCGCCAGCTGCGCATTGGCGACACTTGCCGGCACCGCGACCGCGGCCACTGTGAGGCCTGCCGCCAGATCGTGGGGAAAGTCGCCGCGCCGGTAGTTGAGGAGCGCCGGAAGCCCCGGCGCGAAACGCGCGAGTCCGCCGAGCTGCGCCATTACGCCTTGCCGCTCACGTCGAGTGTCCGGGGACCGGAGCGCACACAGACATCGCAGCCGCTCTCAGACGCAGCGCCCGCCTTGGATCGCGACCAGAGGTAAGCCGGGACCTCTCCGCCACGTCGCGCCAGCGCGAAGCATCGATCGTCACGCCGAACACGGCACACGCGACGATCACGACGATCGTCACGGCGAGCGGCAGACCGACGAGCGCCACGCTCGCGGCAAGAATCCGCGCCAGCGGGTCACGGAGCACCACCCAGGACGCATCGAGCAACCTTTCCTGGTAGGAATTGCGCGATAGGAGAGAGCGGCCGCATAAAGGGGTGCGAGCGCGCGGCAGCCTATGGCGCGCCGGGTCCGGGACAGCCGGTGCACGCCTGCAAGTTCGCGCCTCGGAACGTCGCTTCCTCGAGGTCTGCACCGGTGAGATTGGCGCCCTCCAGGTTCGCTTTCTCGAAGCGCGCGCCCCGCAGGTTGGCCCCCCTCAGATCGGCGCCGCGCAGATCAGCCGCCCGCATGTCCGCCCCTTCCAGATTGGCGCCGCGAAGCTTCGTCGACTCCATCCGCGCGCCCCAGAGACTGCTGCCGCGCAAGGTCGCGTCGCTAAGATCGGCTTCGCCGAGGTTGGCGCCGTGGAGATCCGCTGCGCTCACGCTCGCCCGCACGAGGGTTGCGCCGCTCAGGTTCGCGCCACGCAGACTGGCGCGATCGAGTGTCGCTTGAGTCAGATTCGCGCGCTGGAAATCCGCCCGCTGAAGCCTTGCGCGATAGAGCCGCGCCTCGGTCAGGTCCGCGCCGCTCAGATTCGCGCGGGAGAGGTCCGCTCTCGAAAGATCCGCCTTGGGCAGGGTCGCCCCGCGGAGGTTGGCGGACAAGCAGACAGTGCCCGGCCGGATCTGGCACTTGCTGACGTTTCGCGCATCGGCGGCCGGCACGGCGCAGAGGGCAAGGATGACGGAGAAGAGGAAACGCATGCAGGACCTCGTTGGCGAATCGGTTGCGGGACGCGGTAGGCGCGAAGACGATACTGGAGACCCCCGACTCCGCAGTCGCACCGCGAACATGGGGCGCGAGTCTATCCCGAATCGACGATCAGCCGCCTCTGCGCGATACGGGTATCCCCACCGGACTCGAGAGACGTCGCCCGGTGCTTGGCGTCGCTCTGCGGTCCCCGTCGTCCCGGATCGCGGTTCGCTCGGGGCGGTCGTCGAAGGCGGCCCGCGGCGGATCCTGCTTGCCGGGACGAACGCGACCGCCGCCGGAACCGCGCGCGCAGCCACCCAGCGGCGTATGCGCCGCCCGAAGCCGCCGCCCTGACGGCTTGCGATCCCACCGGCTCAGATCGGGCGCTCAGTGGTAGCCATAGAGCGGAAGCAGCAGCGGCACCAGGATCACGCTCACGATCATCACCACGATCGTGAACGGCACGCCGACCTTCACGAAGTCGCCGAAGCCGTAGTTGCCGGGTCCGACGACGAGCGTGTTGACCGGCGACGAAATCGGCGTCATGAACGCCGCCGAGGCGGCGAGCGCGACGATCATCGCGAACGGATACGGCGACGCCTGCATCTCGCCCGCGATCGCCAACGCGACCGGCGCCATCAGCACCGCGGTGGCGGTGTTGGAGATGAAGAGCCCAAGCAACGCGGTGATCACGAACAGGCTCCCGAGCACGACGTGGGTGCCAGCGTCGCCGGTCACGGCCATCAGCGCGTCGGCAGCGAGTTCGACACCCCCGGTGCGCTGCAGCGCGAGCGAAAACGGCAGCATGCCGACAATCAGCACGAGACTCTTCCAGTGGATCGAGCGATACGCGGCGTCGAGGTCGATGCAGCCGAGCGCGCCCATCAGCAGGCACGCGATCAGCGCGGCCTGCACGTTCGGCACCACGCCGCTGACCATCAGCACGATCATCAGCACGAGGCAGAACAGCGCGTGCGGTGCCTTGCCCTTCACCTGCAGGACTTCGTCGAGCTCCGCCGGCAAGTTGAGCACGAGCAGATCCGCGTCGTCCGACCGCAGCTTCTCGATGTTCTTCCAGGGGCCGATCACGAGCAGCGTATCGCCGATCTTCATGCGCTCGTCGAGCAGGCGGCGCTCCAGCGGTACGCTCCCGCGCCGCATGCCGATCACGTTCAAGCCGTACCGGGTGCGGAACTGGGCGTCGACCACCGTCTTGCCGACGAGGGTAGAGTCCGCCCCGACCATCACTTCGGCCATGCCGACCTCCTGCGAGCGGTCGGCGAAGTAATCACCGCTGAGCGGCAGGGCTTCCAACCCGAATCGCTGCCGCAGCGCGTCGATATCGATCCCTGGCTTGAACAGGTCGACGAGCAGGACGTCGCCCGCTTGCAGCTCGGTCTTCGCGGTCGGCGTGAGGAACGCGTTCGCGAACCGGCGCTTGCGCTCGATCGCGACGATGTTCGCGCCCGACGTGCCGCGCAGGTCGAACTCATCGATCGTCCTGCCGATCAGCGATGAACCGTCGGTCACGCGCAGCCGGTACTCGCGGTCGGCGAGCTTGTACGCGTCGATCCACTCGCGCAGGCTCGGGCGGCGCGTGGCCTTGCCATCGGCGTCACTCTCCGACGCGAGCCAGCGGCGCGCGAACAGCATGTAGAGGATCCCGAGAATCAGGATCGGCACGCCGAACGGCGTGAAACTGAAGAAATGGAACCCCGCCGCGCCGCTGCGCACGAGCTCGCTGTTGACCACGAGGTTCGGCGCCGTCGCGACGAGCGTCATCATGCCGCTGATCAACGCCGCGACCGAGAGCGGCATCATCAGCCGGCTCGGGGCGGTGCCGGTGCTCTGCGCAATCCGCAGCGCGATCGGGATGAAGATCGCGACGACGCCGGTCGAGCTCATCACCGCGCCGAGCGCCGCCACGACGAGCATCAGCAGCGCGATTAGCCGCGCCTCGCTGCTGCCGGCCTTCCTGATCAGCCAATCGCCGAGCTGCTGCGCCACGCCCGTACGCACGAGCCCCTCGCCGATGACGAACAGCGCGGCGATCAGCACGATGTTCGCGTCACTGAAGCCGGCGAGCGCCTCGCTCATGTCGATCACGCCGGTGAAAGGCAACACCGTCAACATGATCAGCGCGACGGCGTCCATGCGCGGCTTGTTGAGCGCGAACATCGCGATCGCGGCGACGAGCAAGGCGAGAACGATTGCGAGTTCGGCGGTCATGTACGGTCCATGGGTGAGCGCATGCGAATGGCGCGGAACGATGTTTCAGT
>Ga0209254_10004311_pt1 | contig 13041 bp, 13 predicted proteins | sample FrelakmetDIP11DI_FD_187148 | JGI IMG/M metagenome (GOLD analysis project Ga0209254, IMG submission 187148) | Freshwater lake sediment microbial communities from the University of Notre Dame, USA, for methane emissions studies - DIP11 DI (SPAdes)... | ecosystem: Environmental > Aquatic >...
AGCGACTGTTTTTCGAGCGCCCGCCGATAATCCGCGCTCTGCTTCCCCGCTGTGTCTTGCGATGCGCACCGAACCCACGTTCAAGGTCCTTGGAGTTGCACTGACAGCACCGTCGCTGTCGGGATTGCTGCGCATGCTGGGCTTCCTGATGTTGATGGTCACGGTCGTGGAAATCACCGACGCGTTGACGCGTACGGCATGGTCGAGTGAAGGATCGCTCGCGCTGATCGTCGGAGCCTTCTCGGGATTCCTGCTCAACGAATGCGGTGCCAGCTTCGCGGAACACGGGTGGCGCGCGTTTGCACTGATGATTGCCTGCAGCAGCGTGGTATTCGCCACCGCCAGCGTCGTCGTCTGACCGGATTTGTCGGCAGGGCGAGACCAGCGCGGGTGGTCACGCTCCCAGCAGCTGCCCTCCATCGACGGCGACCGTCTGCCCCGTGACCCAGCGCGCGTAGGGCGAAGCCAGGAAGAGCGCCACGTCGGCCACCTCCTCCGGCGTGCCGAGACGGCCAAACGGGATGCCCGCAAGGATCCGGCCGTACAACGGATCACCGGCGAGCCGACGCTCCTCCCAGTGCCCGCCGGGAAATTCGATCGAGCCGGGGGCGATGCAGTTCACGCGGACCCCCTTGCGTGCCAATGCTGCCGCCTGGCTCGTCGTGTAATGGATCATCGCCGCCTTGACGGCCGCGTAGGCGGGCGCGCGCACTGACGGGCGATAGCCGGAAATCGACGCGATGTTGATGATTGAACTGCCGGGCGCGGCCTCCAGCATCGGAGCGGCGGCGTGTGACGCGCGCACCATCGCCATCACATCAACCGCCAACCCCACAGCCCAGCCCGGCTCGTCGTCGCCCATGCCGAAGCCCGAGGCGTTGTTGACCATGACGTCAATGCCGCCCAGCGCCGCCCCCGCCTCACCGACGTAGCGCGTGACCGCCGCGCCGTCGGCGAGGTCGCAGACCTCGGCATGTGCTTTGCGTCCCATAGCGGCGATCTCGGCGCGCGTGGCTTCAAGCGCCGCTCGGCCGCGCGCGCAGATCGACACGTCCGCTCCGGCAGCCGCAAATGCATGTGCTATCGCGCGCCCGATACCGCGGCTGCCACCGGCCACGACGACGCGCTTGCCATGGAAGTCGAAGGCGTTCATCACGTCGATCCAGCCGGCCGCCCGGCCTTCAGGGCAAAGGTGAATTCGGCAAGCGGCATCGGACGGTCTCCCAGTGCTGCGCGGCAGCCGGCGCAAGCTAACAGCGGCTGCAGGGCATCGTCAATCGTCAACGTATGCGGCGATGGCGGACGACCGAAGAGACGACTGGCGTCATCAGTGTTGTAGAACACCGCTGTCGGCATGCTGGATACGCGGTTCTCAAGCAGCGCCAGTTCGACTCGCGTCTGCTCGGGTTCGGCCGGATCAGGAACAGCGCGCGCCTCGACAAGCCTCAGGCATCTGGACTCGGCCAGTCGATGCAGGAAATTGCCTGAGCTTCTCCGCGGGCCGCCGGGGCCGCGCAACCGGTTTCCCCACCGCAATTCGGGCATACGCCCCGCAGCGTCGGGGCGCACGTCGCGCAGCAGCTGCACTTGAGTGAACGAATCATCGCCTGCGCCGAGGCTGACGATGCGATCGAGCACGATTGGATCCTCGTTAGCCACAGTCCGATTTCCGCTGCGTGACATTGACGCCCTCGGCGGCTGCGCCCACGATCCCAGCGCGAAGGCCCACCGTCAAAGGAGGGTCGCGAGCGTGTCCGCAGATCTAGGCCGGCGGCAGCACTTTCCTCATCCGGTTTTGCCGCAGTCTATCGGTCACCTTCGGACACTCCCCGTCAGCGGGCAGCCACCGTTCAAAACACGTGCCGTTTGACAACGGAAGCCATTTCGATAATCATTGAAACATGAAAACGAAAGAAACGGTGCGCGCGCTCGCCGCCCTAGCTCAGGACACCCGGCTTGCGGTGTTCCGGCTCCTGGTCCAGCAGGGTCCGAGCGGCATGGCGGCGGGCGAGATTGCCGTTGCTTTAGGGATCTCACCGGCCACTCTCAGCTTTCATCTGAAGGAACTGAGCCACGCGGGTCTGGTGCTTTCCCGCCAGGAGGGCCGTTTCATTTTCTATTCGGCGGACTTCGATTCAATGAATGGACTGCTCGCGTTCTTGACCGAGAACTGCTGCGCCGCCGACTGCGGTCCATGTTCGCCGGCGACGGCCTGCAAACCCTCTCAACCGAACCGTGCGCGCGGAAGCGCCGGCCGCACCCCGAAGGGAGTCAAGGCATGAAACGATTTCACGTCCATGTGTCCGTCGAGGACCTGAACCAGAGCATCCGCTTCTACTCGACGCTGTTCGGCACCACGCCGACGGTCGTCAAGGGAGACTATGCCAAGTGGATGCTCGAGGATCCGCGCGTCAACTTCGCGATCTCGCAGCGCGGTGGCAAGGCGGGCATCAATCACCTGGGGCTGCAGACCGACTCCGACGAAGAACTGGAGATCCTGCACGGAAAGCTGCAGCAGGCCGAGGTCGCGGCGCATGCCGAGAAGAGCATCGGCTGCTGCTATGCGCTTTCGAACAAGTACTGGGTCACCGACCCGACCGGCATCGCCTGGGAGACCTTCCACACCCTGGGCAGCGTCCCGACCTTCGATGGGGAGGCCGCCGGCGAAAAGGCCGAGGCGGGCTGCTGCGCACCGGCGCAGGCGTCGGTCAACATCCCGGTGAAGGCCGCGGCCTCCTGCTGCGGGTGAACCATGCACTCGACCGCCCGCGTGCGGCCTGCGATCGAGGCGGACTGGCCGCGGATCCAGAAACTGCTGTCGGCAGATAAGCTGCCGACGAGCGATCTATCCGCGACCTCCGCCCGGGACTTCCTCGTTGCAGAAGATACAAGCGCCGTCGTCGGCGCGGTTGCGGTCGAGCGTCACCGCGATCACGGGCTGTTGCGATCGCTGGTCGTGGATCCGGCCAGCCGCCAGTCGGGCGTCGGACAGGCGCTGGTCGTGGCTGCCGAGGCCGTCGCGTGCCGCGACGGCCTCGCTTCGCTCACGCTGCTGACACAGACGGCAGCGCCGTTCTTTCGAGCGCTGGGCTATCGCGACATCGCTCGCGCAGACGCACCTGCCAGCGTGCAGGCCAGCCACGAATTCACCCACCTGTGTCCTGGCAGCAGCATCTGCATGACCAAGACGATGACCACGAGGACTGCTTGACGTGAGCTCCGAGCGCCCCTTCAACGTGCTGTTCCTGTGCACCGGCAATTCGGCCCGATCGATCCTGGCCGAAGTGATGATGAACGCGATGGGCGCGCCGCGCTTCAAGGCGTATTCGGCCGGCTCGCAACCCAACGGGCGCGTCAATCCGTTTGCAATCGAACTCCTGCAGAAGAACCGGCTGCCAGTGGAGGGCCTGCGAAGCAAGAGCTGGGACGAATTCGCCGCACCCGGCGCGCCGGAGCTCGATTTCGTGTTCACGGTCTGCGACAACGCCGCCGGCGAGGTCTGTCCCATCTGGCCAGGCCAGCCGATCACGGCGCACTGGGGTGTCGAGGATCCTGCGGCCGCTGAGGGCAGCGACGAGGACAAGCGCAGGGCGTTCTTCCACGCATACAGCCGCCTGCACAACCGGATCCAGCTGTTCCTGAGCCTGCCGCTCGCGAAGCTCGACCGAGTGGCACTGACGCAGCGGCTCAGGGAAATCGGGCGGCAATGACCTCAAATTTCACGTTGGCTCAACCAGCGACGCACGCCGCATGAGCACCCACGTGTCTGGCGCGCCGCGCGCGGCGAGCATGACGGTGTTCGAACGCTACCTAACGCTGTGGGTGGCGTTGTGCATCGTCGCCGGCATCGTGCTTGGCCAGCTCTTCCCGGGACCGATTCAGGCGATCGGCGCGATGGAACTGGCCCGCGTCAACCTGCCGGTCGGGCTGCTGATCTGGGTGATGATCATCCCGATGCTGCTGCGAATCGACTTTGCAGCGCTGGGCCAGGTCAGGGACCACGCGCGCGGCATCGGCGTCACGCTCGCCATCAACTGGTTGATCAAGCCGTTCTCGATGGCGCTGCTCGCGTGGATCTTCATCAAGCAGCTGTTCGCACCGTGGCTGCCCGCCGACCAGCTCGACAGCTACGTTGCCGGGCTGATCCTGCTGGCGGCCGCGCCCTGCACGGCGATGGTGTTCGTCTGGAGCCGGCTGACCAACGGCGACCCCTACTTCACGCTGACGCAGGTGGCGCTGAACGACACGATCATGATCTTCGCGTTCGCCCCGATCGTGGCGCTGCTGCTGGGCGTGGCCTCGATCACAGTGCCATGGGACACGCTGCTGACCTCCGTGGTGCTGTACATCGTCGTGCCAGTGATCATCGCGCAGCTGATCCGCGCGCTGGTCCTGCGCCGCGGCGGCCAGCCCGCGCTTGAGCGGCTGCTGCAGTCGCTCGCGCCGTGGTCGATCGTCGCGCTGCTGGCCACGTTGGTGCTGCTGTTCGCGTTCCAGGGTGAACAGATCCTGAAGCAGCCACTCGTGATCGCGTTGCTGGCCGTGCCGATCCTGATCCAGGTATTTTTCAATGCGGGTGTCGCCTACCTGGCAAACCGCGCCCTCGGCGAGAAACACAGCGTGGCCTGCCCATCGGCGCTGATCGGTGCATCGAACTTCTTCGAACTCGCCGTCGCGGCCGCGATCAGCCTGTTCGGCTTCAACTCCGGTGCCGCACTGGCCACGGTGGTTGGCGTCCTGATCGAGGTGCCGGTGATGCTGCTCGTCGTGCGCTGGGTGAACGCATCGAGAAACTGGTACGAGGCGGGAACTCACCCCTGAGCCACCCGGGCTCATTCATCCCGCCTGGGACCAGGCTCATGCGACGTTCTCGGAGACGGCACCTCCAGCTATGCGGCGACGTTACCGGGCCAGCCAGGTTGGCAAGGCACATGCTTCGTCGGCGGCCGCCGCGAGTGACAGCCTGATGGCCGCGTTAGGATGCGCGTCAATTCCCGCTTCCTGGCTCAGCGCAATGACAGAACGAATCCGCGGCCTGCTCGCCCCTGTCGTAACCCCCTTCGATGCATCGCTAAGGCCGGACGCCAAGCGCCTGCTTAGGCATTGCCGCTGGTTGCTGTCGCAGGGCTCGGGACTCGCGGTGTTCGGCACGAACTCCGAATCGAACTCGCTCTCGGTGGACGAGCGCATTGCGCTGCTCGATGCCCTTGTCGAGAACGGAATACCACCGCAACGGATGATGCCCGGCACTGGGTGCTGCGCGATCACCGATTCGATCCGCCTGACCGCGCGCGCGGTGCACCACGGCGTCGCCGGCTGCCTGATGCTGCCTCCGTTCTACTACAAGGGAGTCACCGACGAAGGCCTGTATCGGAATTTCGCGACGATCATCGACGCGGTGGGCGACACACGGCTGCGCATCTACCTGTACCACATCCCTCCGGTGGCGCAGGTGGGCATCAGCTTCGAACTGATCGAGCGACTGCTGAAGGCCTACCCCGGCACCGTAGCCGGGATCAAGGATTCCTCCGGCGACTGGAGCAACACCCAAGGGCTCGTCACGCGGTTTGCCGGTTCAGGCTTCGACGTCTTCGCCGGCAGCGAATCGTCTCTGCTGCCCAACCTGCGGGCGGGTGGCGTCGGCTGCATCAGCGCCACCGCAAATGTGAATCCGGCGGCAATCCACCAGCTGGTGAAGCAGTGGCAGTCTCCCGACGCGGACCGGTTGCAGGCCGGTCTCGATGCCGTGCGCACGATCTTCCAGAAGCGCCCGATGATCGCGGCACTGAAGCGTGCCATCGCGCACTGGACTGGTGACGAAGCCTGGTCCCGCGTGCGGCCGCCATTGGTGGAACTCGGAACCGAGCAGGCCGCCGCGCTGATCAGCGAACTTGCAGCGGTCCGCTTCGAAATGCCGGGTCTGCAGTCCTGACCGAATCACCCGACGTCGATGGGAAGGCTTCCCATTTTCGTGGCGTCCCGATGTGAGATCCGCGCCCCTCTCCGGAACTAACAGCCGTTGACGCCGCTTCCGTTGCGCTGCTACCTTGGCTCGCCGCGTCGCCCTGCTGCGCACGGCGCACGCGAGAGATCCCGTCAACGGGAGAGAACAGCCCACACCGGAGGGAACCGTGACTGTTTGCCTGCTGAAGAAGCTGCTTCATGCCGCGGCGATTGCCGCCGTCTCCACGACCGCGCAGGGCGCGGTCATCGGGTTTGACGATATTGGCGCGAACGGCACCGAGTTCACGCCCTACTTCGAAGACAGTTTCACCGTAACGCCTGGCAGCAGCAGGTGGATCAACGTCCGGACCTACGGCGCGCCGGCGCCCTCCGCGCAGTTCAACCGCAACCGGGAGGAACCCGAAGTCAGCAGCGGCCTGTTTGTCACGGCCGGGGGCGCGGACTTCACGTTCAGCTCGGTCGATCTGTATTCGAGTTTGACTCCGATTCCGTATCGCGTCCTCGGCTACCAGGGTGACGCCGTGGTGCTCGACTTCTCCGGAACCGTACCGAACACCTTCGGCGCGTTCCGCACTGTGCTGAACGAGCAGTCGGGTCTTCTCCTGGATCGTCTGTACATCCGGCTGACGAATCCGTTCCTCGCGCTCGGCGGCAATCCGGTTGGCATGGACAACATCATCGTCGCGCGCAGTTCGGTACCCGAGCCGGCGATGCCGGCGCTGCTGCTGGCGGCGGGCTTACTCGCTGCCGGCATGCGTCGCCGCGCGTGACCGCGACGCAGACGCAGTTCCTGACCACCGCGCTTGGCCAGTCGATCAGGTGGGCCGTCGCGACTGATCAAGGCTTCGCGCAGCGCACCGCCTTGGCCCCTGTCGTGAGCGCGGAGCGGCGCTCCACGAACCTGCCTCCAACCGGCGGGTTGCATCCCCGCGCTGCCGCGGATTCCCAGTTGGCGCTGCGTTTTCCGACCCTGGCAGCTATCCCGCGGCTACGAGGTGCACTGTCAGTGCAGGCCGTGGCCGGCGGCGCTGCGGCTTCGCCGTCACAGTCGGGGCTGCTGCTGTTTTACAGCGACGGCCGGCGCAAGAACGAGGCGCAGACGATCTCCGTCACTCCATAGCCCGAGACGCGTCTGGAAAGGCCCTGTTCCCTGGGACAGGGCCTTTTTCTTGCGGCTCCCGACCGTCAGCCCCGTGCGTACCCCCGGCCCACCGCTCAGAGCTGGTTGGCAATGAAACTGGAGATGTAAGTCGACCAGCCGACCGAGCGCGGCTCGGTGACTTCGCGTGACTTTGCAAAGTCGCGCTCGAAGAGATCGCGACGCAGGGTGGCGACGAACACCGGATCCGAAGTCGCGATATCGAGCTCGCGGTTGATGCGCAGCGAAAGCTTGTCGAAGTTGGCGGATCCCAGGCAGGCCCAGCCGTCGTAGAGCGCCGCCTTCACGTGCGTCATCCCCGGATAAGCGTAGACCCGCACGCCGTTGCGCAGGAAAACATTGGTCGCGACGAGATTGGCGGCATTCATGAAGCCCGAGTCGCCCGCGGTTGGCAGCACCACGCGGACATCGACCCCGCGGCGGCGCGCATCGACCAGCGCAGCAATCATCTCGTCATCGGACACATAAGGTTGCTCGACGAAGATGTAGCTGCGCGCAGCACGGATCGCCGCGAGCTGTGCGATCAGGATCTCGGGATTCGCGGTGCGCGTGTACAGCGTTCGCACGCCGATCGCGCCCGGCGGTGGCGCGGTGGGTTTGGGAAGGGTCTCCATCGATCGCGTCAGCTTGGCGAGATCACCACCGATCGCGGCCTGGGCCCAGGCCAGCTCGAAGTCCCGCGCCAGCCGCGCCACGACAGGCCCTTCGACCTCGACCATCACGTCGTGCCACTCGTACCGATACTCCTGGCCGATGTTCATGCCGCCCAGGAAGGCGCGTTGGCCGTCGACGATGACCGCTTTCGTATGGTCCGAGGTCATCCAGGGGTTGGCCACCGTGCGCACGCTCACGTGGGAGTCCGCCTGCAGGTACTCCACGATCGAGCGCGGTGCTCCCGCATAGGGATAACCGCCCCCGTACGGCAATCTGCCGGCGACACGCGCCGCAGACAGCGAGCCGAGGTGATCGAGCAGCACCTGCACCCGTACTGTCTTCGATCGCTCTTTCAGCAGGTCGGCGATCTGCAGCGCATACGGATCGGTGTCGAAGATGTACAGGCGGATCAGCACCGATTCGCGCGCGTCCTGGATCGCCTGCACCAGCGTCGGGAAGTAGGCATCCCCGTCGATCAGCAGCTGCACGCGGGCCAGGGTTCGGCGCGCGCCAAACCGCTCGTCAAGCTGGCCCTCGAACTGTTCGAGGTCCATGACACTGCCCCTGCCAGCCACAGTCAGGGGCTTCTGCGGGGCCGCGCGCGGGTGCGGCACCAGGCCGGCTGCGGTCTGCAGAGTCAGCCACGTCAGCCGCGCCGCTGCCGTCAACGGCTGTGTCAGCGGCGCAATCACATGACTGCGCAACACCAGGGCTTCCGTCAGCGACAAGGCCTCCTCGGGGTCAGCCGGTCCGTCCGCGGCGGCGGGCGCTGACCCAGGCATCACCAGAACGGACTGCTGCCTTTCGATGTCGACCAGGACCAGTGCGCGCCCTGCCGAGCTCGCTCCGGTATCGAACAGGACCAGGCCATCCCTGCCGTAACGCTGCTCCAGGTTCTCACTGACTCGGCGTGACAGCTCCTCCTCGGTCACCATGTGGGTGACACGCAGCGCGACCGGTTTTTGCTCGTGCCGATAAACCTTGAGCTCACCTCCCGCGCGCGTGAAGACAACGTCGGCTCCCTGCACCACTGCCAGCGCCGCCTCGTCGGGCTCGTCCGGCGCAAAGCCCAGCAGCACCTGCTTGAGCAGTGCATCCCATGCGGTGGCGGGAAGCATCGTTACGCGCCGCCCTTTGATGGCCAGCGCATCGATGTCGATGGGTTCGGCTTGCACTTCGAGCCGCGCCGCGCGATAGCTCGAGGCGGGAGCGCCTGGTTCGGCCTCGGGCCACTGCGCCGCGAGGACCAGCGGCTCTCCCTGATCCGGGTACCTCACATACAACGTATCGCCGACGGCTACCGCGAGGTCGGGAACGCGCCCTTCAACTACGGAACGGGTTGGTGGCGGGCTCGCGCAACCGACAGCCAAGCCCACCAATACATAGGCTGCAAACCTGGGCAGATGTACCCTCAGGCGGTCAGACCAGCGTAGGCCAATAGACATCGCGGGCACTTTGAGCCTTCCCTTTTGAAGGCTAGTCGCCCGGCACCCGGTGCTCAACGTCGACGCTTGATCGCCGTCACATCGGGGCCGAATCTGCTGGGCGGCCCAGCGTTCAGAGCGTGTACGGTGGCCCGGGCGTGACTATGAGGGCCGTTCAAGGCACATGAACTTCAGGCTGCGGCACATGCTGAATCTCATGGCAGCCGGCGCCATCACTGCGCTGCTGACAGCACCTGCCGCCGCCCAGACGGCCCGCCCTGTCAGGGAAGAGATACAGAGCCTGCTTGCGGCGATGGAGCAGTCGGGCTGCGAGTTCTATCGCAACGGCAGCTGGCATACCCCGACGGACGCCCGTGCCCACCTGGCGCGCAAGCTAGCCGAGGTCGAAAAGGGGCAACCGCCAAAGAGCGCCGATGAATTCATCGAGGTGGTCGCCACGCGCAGCAGCATCAGCGGCGAGCCGTACCGCGTGCGCTGCCCGGGCGTTGCGCCGATCGCCAGTGCGGTCTGGTTTCGGCAGACTCTGGAGCGCTCGCGGCAAACCGCGGCGCCAACGCGCTAGCTGGTGGAGCGGACACCGTGACTGGCCGGCACTTCGGCCGATGACGCGCGACGGAGCATCGCAGCGACCTCAGCGGATCTCTGCGCGACAGATGCGATGTCGCCTGAAGTGTCGATCACGCTGGCCAGAGCATGCTCCGCGGCGTCCAGCGGCTCCTGCCAGCCGATCTGGCGCTTCAGGACGGCCTCGGTGGCTTCCGAGGGATCGGTCGCCGCCTGCGCACGGCTACGCACACGCTCAAGCAGCGTCTCCAGCGGCGCCGTGCACATCACGATGGCCGCACGCGCGTTCATTGCCTCGGAAACATCGATGAAACGCTGGCGCTCCCTGCGGTGCAGCGAGGCGGCATCGACCACCACCGAAACGCCGGCACGCAGCGCCGTCGCTGCAATCTGCGCGAGACGATCGTAGGTCAGCCGCGTGGCGCCCTCGCTGTAAATGCGGCCGCGCGAGTCATCCGTCGGTTCCAGTCCGTGCAGGCGCTTGCGCTCGACGTCGGATCGGAGTCGCACCGCGCCGAGCTCTGCCGCGAGCACTTGCGCCACGGTTGACTTGCCAGATCCGGATAACCCCGTCATCACGACGAGGGCCGGTGTTGGTGGCCGTTGCAGACGTTCTGCCAGCGCCAGGTAGTGCTCGAACGACGCGTGTTCGCGCAGCCGCACCTGGTGCTTCACCTCGGGCTGGCGCAGACGGATCAGTGCCACTTTCGCACGGACGAGCGCCCGGTAGACCGCATACAGCCGCAGCAACGCGAGGCCGTCGTAGTCGCCGCTGATCTCCAGGTAGCGGCTCAGGCAACGCCATGCCAGCCCATCGAGACCGTGGTCCGCAAGGTCCATGAAGGTGAACGCGATATCACTGATGACATCGATGCAGCGCAGCTCGCGGTTGAATTCGATTGCGTCGAAAAGCGTCGGCGCGCCGTCCAGCAGTACGACGTTGCCGAGGTGCAGGTCGCCGTGGCACTCGCGGATGCGGCCTTGCACAACGCGCTCGGACAGCAGATCCCGCTTCGCGATGAGTTCGCGCCGCGTCCAGTCGTCGAGTTCATCCAGGCGCGAGCGATCAGCCGGCGACTGCACGTGGTCCCGCATCGCGATGAAGTTGTCGCCGATCCAGCGCGCCACCGTCTCCGTTGCCCCACCCTCCCCCGGAACGGCATTCGCACCCGCATGCAGGGCCGCGACCGCTTCTGCCAGACGGTCGATCAGCGCGGGCGTCAGCTCGCTGCGCTCCGCGAGGCGATCAAACGTCAGCCGCGTGTCGAAGCGGCGCATACGCAACGCAACTTCGATCGCGGGCTCAGCCGAGCCGAAGGAACCGATGCGCGGCGCAGACGGTGTGCCGATGATGGGGACCACATCAAGGTAGAGCTGCGGTGCGGAGGGCCGATTCAACCGGAGTTCCTCTTCGCAGTCGCGCTGGCGCTGCTCGAGCGTCGAGAAATCGAGGATTCCGAGGTTCACCGGCTTGCGCAGCTTGTACGCGTAGTCGCCCGCCAGCAGGACCGTGGAAATATGCGTTTCGATGCGATCAACCCGTGCAACGGGATGCGGATACGCCGCCGGCCGCAGCAGGCCCGCCACCAGCAGTTCATGCTGCTGCAGCGCTGGGCCAGCATCGAACTTCCCAACCGCGGGCGGCATGGACGCCTGCAACGTGTCGTCCTTGGGGACACAAGCCAGCGCACGGCAGGATGCATGGACGCGCGCTGGAACCCTCCAAGGTTTATATCCGGCCCTTGCCCGCCGGGCTAGATACGCATCAAGGACGCACCGGTTTGCGCCCTGCGTTGCACTGGCTAACCCCGCGGCGGATAGCTCACATGTGCACCGCGCGTCCGCACGACCGAGCATCCGCAACGGCTGAAAACGAACTAGGCAGCGTGCCGCCGCGCGATCCAGAAGATCGCCCCCTCGCTCCCATAACGTTCGGCGTGCAGTTCGTTGCGGGCGAGCTCGAACCGGTCGCCCGGCCGCAAATGCTGCGTCACATCGCCGCGCGTCAGCCATAGCTCACCCTGGACCATCAGCGCCTTGAGCGCAAATGGGTGCCGGTGCAGATCGAGCACTTCATTGGCAGCCCAGCGCCGCTCAAGGACGTCGTCGAAGCCTTCCGCCAAGGCAGCGGCTTCGAATTCGGAGAATGCCATCGGCGGCATCGCGGGGACCCCTCTCGCACGACGAGCCAGCGCGTCCTGCACCGTGGCGCGCAGTTCCTCGCGCTCGATCGGCTTCTTCAGGACCGCGTGCGCATCCCATTGACGCGCCCGTGCGATGCTGTCGGCATCAGCAAACCCGGTGCACAGCAGCCAGGGCAGGTCCGCGCGCCGCTGCCGCAGCCGCGCCGCGAGTTCGATGCCCGTCACGCCCGGCATCGCGTAGTCGGTCACGAGCAGATCAATCTCGCCCGGCGCGCGCTCGAATATCCGCTCGGCGGCATCAGCCGAGCCGCACGCTTCGACCTGCAGTCCCCACGAGAGCAGCGTCTCGCGCATCACCGCCAGCACGCTCGGCTCGTCATCGACCAGCAGCACCCGCCCCTGCAGCGTTTCGCGCGCGCTGCGCAGCACGGCCGGGCGCTCGGCCGGCGTCGGTACGGCCGCATGCTCCGGCAAGAGGATCCGGAAGCGCGAGCCCTTGCCCCAGTCAGACTCGACGATCACGTGGCCACCGTGCTCGTGCACGATGCCATGCACCATCGACAGACCCATGCCACTGCCCTTGCCCGGCGCCTTGGTCGAGAAGAACGGGTCGAAGATCCGCTCCAGCAGTCCGGGGTCGATGCCCTTGCCACGGTCGGCGACGCACAATTCAACGTAGGAACCGTTGACGGCCGCGCGGCAGCTGGTGCACACGGCGTCCTGCAACTCCGCGCGAGCGACCGTAATGCACAGCGTGCCGCCATCGGGCATCGCGTCACGCGCATTGATCGCCAGGTTGAGCAGCACCTGGTGCGCCTGCACTTCGTCGATCAGGACGGAGGGCACGGTTTCGTCAGCCTCGATCGCGATCCCCAGCGTCGACGGCAGCGACGAGCGCAGCATCGGCATCGCATCGCGCACGACCGCTGCCAGCGACAGCGCGCGCGGCTCACCGCGTCCACCGCGTGAGAACGTCAGCATCTGCTGGATCAGGTCGCGCGCGCGGCGGCACGACGCCAGCGCCTGGTCGAGGTACTCGACGCTCCTGGCATCTCCCGCATCGGCCACCCGCTCCTCGGCCAATACGACGTACCCCATCACGCTGGCCAGG